>Ga0153955_100418_pt1 | contig 22034 bp, 25 predicted proteins | sample TSFL039MetaG_FD_104744 | JGI IMG/M metagenome (GOLD analysis project Ga0153955, IMG submission 104744) | Attine ant fungus gardens microbial communities from Florida, USA - TSFL039 MetaG | ecosystem: Host-associated > Fungi > Mycelium > Unclassified | place: USA: Florida, Wekiwa Springs...
ATAAGGCTTCATAGTCTGAGGATTAGACCTCAGACTTAACAACATCTTTTGTTGCTTATTCTACCTTGCTTGAGAATCCAAAACTCTTCAATCACAAACTCAGTAAGTGACCTTTTGTGATAGCTCCATTTTGTTAAGACATAAAAGTAATACCTATAGGGAATAAACTCCAAGTAAAGCAACTCAACAAGAGAGTGATCCAGATAGGATCTAAACCTGTGACCTAAGATAACTAGCCTATATGCTCTAACCACTGAGCTATTGAACCATTAACAGTTTACAACATGCTACAGTGATGCTTTGCAACTGAGAGAGCCAGTAATCTGATAAGGCATTCAAAGCACTTGTCACTTATTACATTTAACAATAAGGAATCAATTTAATGAGAATGCCTGCTCATAGGGAGCAATAATCTGGTCTTAGCCACCTGACAATGTGGTTCAATGGAGAAAGTGTACTAAAAGATATTGAAGTAGAGCCAGAAAGCATCACATAGCAGGGAATAGGCTAACTGACTGACCTAGTAGATAACTGAATGAAGGACACATAGGTTGAAGAGGTAAAAGCTACTGTAGTATTGAAGACTGCTGAGCATTATATACAGCTCGTAGTGTAGTATTTGATTGGAATGATGAAGGATTGTACTAAACTATTAATGGATGTAATTGGTGATATATCTAGTATTTGACAAAAGATGTCCTTTAGAACATGATGTACATGCAGATATGATACCCTGATCAAAGCAGTTGGCATTTACTGAGTGGTCCTTTTTGTGATGAGCTTAGTGTTGAAATATGATCAGGGGAGGGTACAAATGGATAGTGAATACAAACTAAGTACATACTCACTTAGAACAATAGAGATATGAAACAAAGAGAATCATATGCATCGTGCAGGCTTGCATGAGTTCCAACACCTAGTCTTTGAAAAGATCTAGGCTAAGACTAGATCCGATGAGGGAGAAGCTGTTCCTCAAATTCTCTTGTTATTCATGGGCAGTCTACCTATCAGATATAACTCAGATGTCATACTAGTGAGTAGACAGCTCAATATATTCTTTTACCTATCAGATATAACTACATGTTGTCAATATAAATTCAGTTGTCCTCATAGAATTGCCTCTCACCTCAGATGTCGTACTAGCGAGTAGACGGCTGAGGGTTCTTCATCATAATCCTGTCCATATATACATGTTCTGCAGGTCCCTAGTTAAGTACCTCACCAGTCTGACCATTCAAACATGCATCTGACTGGGTGAGTACCTCACCAGTTGGTTCCTCCATGCCCGGTCGCAATTTCCAACACTACCAATATCAGAGCAAGTGTTCGAAAAAGCCCCGTTGTGCGCTGGCCAGGGTAAGGTATGCCCATGCACTATCGTTCAGTACGTCGTGAAAGGCACTATAATAGCAGACATGGCTTGAGGCTGTCAGATGGAACCTTCTGATAGTTGTACTACACCGTCCCCCTCGGCGCCGCTCCCCTGATCTTCTGATCAGCTCTTCTGGTGACAGATTGGTGATCGACGTTCTAACATTGAAAAATTTACGTTGATGTTTATCTACAATAGGCCTCGATGCTTTACACTCTGGGTGTGTTGAAAGTATGGCTATATGTGAGTTGGTCTTCTGAAATGACGGTCATGCTTTGTACCAACCTACAGAGTTGGGTCCACTAGGTCTCTGTCACATTTGCGGTCAGTACTAGTAAGGTTTTAGGATAGCAGAGTTGCGAGTAAGACATTAAAGCAAGGCATCAGAGCGTGATGTCAGGTTCCATTTTTTCATTGCATAAGATGTCATAACTAAAAACATGGGGTTATTCTCCGTCGACATTATTACGACTGTCAACTTCAGTTTCTCAAGCGGGCTCGAAGTCGTTCCTCAAGGCACTCGATGTGTTAGTCAAAGTAGATACAATCTACAGTTTTGACTTTCAACAGAACCTACTATGACCGAAGTGGGTTGTGGCCTGTGAATATCTTTGTGCACACAGGGAGCATGAGCAGGGCATTGGTTACATACAATTGATCGGAGAATCGTTCTTGTCCTGTTCTTAACTTTGACCTGAGCTTCTAAGTAAATGATGTTATTAATGATAGGAGGGGTTAAAGGTCCTTCGACACACTACTACTGGGGCAACTATTGATTGAACAACCAAAGACTTGGCAGTTCAGCGCCTTTGTCATGGTATTTTTCCCGAGAAGATACCAGCCAGCACTATCGCGGTCAAAAGTCTTAGCTGTGGATGAGTTTACTCCATTTGTAATAGCTCCAGGTTGACACGAGGATGCATGTAGAATTTTGAATTTTTGACAGGGGTGCTTGATGCCCTTGTATCACGGACAGTCACGAGGAGTCAAATCATGTTCTTTGCCGAAATGAGAATGTGAACGAAGCTGTCCTTGATCGATAATATTACTTGAATGCTGTGGTGAGTTGGATAAGTATCGCTAAAGCAGCATAACTGAAGCTCTGAGCCATCGTGCCTTGTGTAAATATTGCGACTTGGGGGAATCGCAAAAATATGATTTTTGAAGGGACTTTGTATGAGTCATCCAACACTCGTCCTTTTATGGCATGTTGTAGATGGAAGTACCAGGAGGATGTTTTAGCGAGCCCCACTCAGATCGACTGAAATTCCCACAGGCAAGTCAAACGGTGACCGAAAATCACCTAGCCCAAGTGGTACTAAGCGTTCGATAAGTAGGACATCTTCCACGAAGTACACATCTGAAACTGATGGTGTCAGTCAGTCCCGTTCTGTAGGATGATTAGTTTTTTTTCAGATCATGTGGCATCAAGGAATGTCTGAGCACGCATATACTTATACTTCTGAGACATAGGAAACAAGAGATCATTGGGCTAGTCGCTGACGTCAGCCGTTCACAATTTTGTGATCCACCACGTGGTGTATCCGATATTTCTTGCAGCGTGTTGCGGGAATGACTGATTGATCTTCATCAACAACTGCTCTTTGGACCCTTCTGCCATTGGCTCTTCAGGCATTCACTTTGTGGCTGGCTGCTAATTAGTAGCATTTCATCACCAAACACTGAAGATTCAAGTCTCTAACTTCGCTCAACATTACTACCATGCCTATCCAATTCGGCTCAACAAATGCCATGTGCTTCTTTCCTTCGGCTTGGCTAGATCTCTTCGGATGAGATATATAGCTATATGGGAAAAGAAGCGATGGACAGTTTGTCGCCCTCCGGTACATATAGTTGACTCCCGTATTTGTTTTCTCTTCTTCTCATCGACATCTTCCCTATTTCACTCCTTGGATTGGCATCCTGCACAATGACTGCAAATTTCTTGGCAAAGTTAGTCTCTGATCCCTCTAGGGATCCGTTAGCAGATGCGATTGCACCTCCACCTTCCGAATCCTATGCAGAGCGCGAGAGACGATTGGAGAGGGAGAGGGAAGCCAAACGTGTCTCTGATTCAATTGACGAACAGATAGACAAGGAGAGAAAGACCGAGAAACCAATCAAGATATTGTTGCTTGGTAAGATGTCGTACTACGTTCATCATAGTATCTTACGCCTCACAAATTGAAGGTCAGAGCGAGTCTGGTGAGTTCGTCTAGAAGGTACCCAAAATTCAGCTGATTTAGAATATCAGGTAAATCAACAACGCTAAAAAGTGAAGTCTTCTCCTCCATTCTACATTCTCCTGCTCATTGTTATTGGGCTCAGATTTTCAGCTTTTGTATAAACCAACGGCAAGTTCTCATCGATGCTTGACAGTGATTGTTTTCTTGACATCCCAGGACAGGCCCTTCGAAAGGAACGGGCCTCATGGAGAGCCATTATTCAGCTCAATATTATTCAATCGTTTCATCTCATGATGGATGCCATGACACGAGCACAGTGGCCTCAAAGACACGATGGGGATGAACAGACTGCCAAAGACCTACCAACCCTGACGACTGACCATCTGAAGATTAAGCAACGTTTGTTGCCCCTTTTAGAGATCGAAAAGACCTTGATATGTCGGCTGTGTCCTGTGGCCTCATTCCCTAGTCATAGACACCTTATTCGCGAAGTTGCAGTGAACTCGGCATCTTCATGGAAAAATTGCTTCCAGAAGTTCATGAAAACAGACGGAGACAGTATAAGCAGCAAGGAAATGATCGACTGGGATGATCCAGAAGATCCAGGGATGGTCTTAAATGCATGTTCTGAGGACATGATTCGTCTGTGGACTGATCCCGTCATTCAAACACTCCTTAACAAGCTCAAAGTCAAGATAAGAGAACAGACTGGCTTGTGAGAACTATTGTTCTATGGATGATATTTGACTGATCACCATACTCAGTTTCCTCGATGCTTTGAATCGGGTTACACAGCTCCGTTATCTCCCAACTGATGGTAGGAATCTCGTGTGCGATGAATGTTTGGCAAAATTTGACTTCTCCATAGATGATATCCTTCATGCCCGGTTAAAGACATTAGGTAAGAGTGTCTTTACTGAAAGATGTCATATAACTAACTTGTATGCGAACAGGGGTCACTGAACATAGTTTCACCATCAGTCACGGTACATGAAGTACCATTTGATTAGTTCTCCTCACCGATCATATTCTTCAGGATCTTCACTAGCGAGAAATTGGCAGATCTATGACGTCGGCGGGCATCGTACTCAGGTGTGCTGTTCGATCAATTTCAATAGTTCCTCGCTGATTCGGCGTTTCTAGCGAGGTTGGTTCCTTTTCTTATCTTTTTTTGTTATTAATTTCTAAATATGATCTCTCAGCGGCCTGGGTTCCGTATTTTGATAATATGGATGCCATCATCTTCCTGGTCGCAATCAGGTAAAGCTTTCGTCTTTTGGGATGAAGTCTCTTTATTTAAGAATACTCCTAGCGCGTTTGATCAGATGCTTGAAGAAGACCCTAAAACAAATCGGCTGGTAGGCTCCTCATCATTCTCTGTGTCGTCACTGACATCGCCCTATCCTTACCAGTATGACTCTGCCCAGTTATGGAAGGAGGTTGTCTCTAATAAGCACCTTCAACAAACGAATTTGATTCTATTTCTGAACAAAGTCGATGTCTTCCAACAGAAACTAGCGGCGGGTGTTCAATTCAGCGACCATGTCACTTCGTACCACGATCGAGAGAATGACTTTCAGAGTATCTCTGTGTGTAAGCATGTCCCGCTACCATTGTCCTTCGAGATGAACTGATTATTCATCGACTCTTGACAGACTTGCAAAGGAAGTTTGGTGTGTATTGTCTAGCTTCTCCACTTTTTTAACTGAAAAAAAGTAATGAAGGTCGTATTCTGACGACACACTCGAAGGTAGAAAGGGTGTATTACAGCCACTTTACTACGGTGACTGTGAGTAAGGGATCCGGTCGAAAGATACTGGACTAAATTGAATTTCGTAGGACACGAAGTCTACTGGATACGTATTGACCAACTGTAAGTGGACTATTACCTTCTTGAAAGTGACTCTAATACATAGATTGACTTGACAGTAAAAGACATGCTGATGCGACAGAATCTTGTTGATTGTAGTTTGACTTAGGTATATTGTTGCGGATGTTGGAAAGTCTACCTTTGTTATACTCAGTGACGATTTGACGGGGATTGCACGTATTATATATGCCTAGGCCATAAAGTTGATGTTTCATTGAATAATAATGTAATCATGAACATAGCTAGCTTTTATATAAATGGGGTTCCAACCTATGATTCATATACCCCTAGCAAGTTATTTACTGCTTAAGTGGTCACTGATTAATACCCTTTCTAACAAGAATGATGTGGAAAAGCAAGCTAAACACAGTAAAGACACATGGCTGAGAGAGCAGGGCATAGAGCAAGTGTTACAGATTTAATCTCTATGTGTAGTACAATCTTGACTTATGACTTGAACTGCAGTATGAGTATGCATGAATAGACCACCTCACTTTCATAGATATGGTATAATTTCTTGATGAAATATTTTAGTTTTCCAAACACTGGATTCTGAAACAGTAAGAATACAACATACAATACTGTGCCACATTTGTACCTCAAAATCAGATGGGTATCCCATCAAAACAAATTTCATTACAAAACATATAATCTAGTTTGTCCATAAAATCCTTTGTCATGCATAACAACTTGAAGGACATAGGCATATGAATTCCTGGTGCATATGTCCGATTTAAACAGCTTTTCTCCTCCAGACCATCAATCTCTCGCGACCGTTGTGAGAGGGGGCCGAACTTGCCGGATCCCGATCAACAATTTTCTCGAAAGCAGCCGAAAGAGGCTTATCGTAATGTTCAGGGCGAACGTAGAAGGGGGGACCAACATTTGTTGGAGGATCAATGGGAAAGACCAATGTGATCAAATAGCCTCCTGGGGCGATGATCGCGGCCATCTGCTTTCCCCATTCGTCACGACGAGAAGGTGGTATAGCAACGAAGAATCTGCATCACATTGAGTATATACCCCACCAATCGCGAAGGGCCACAAAAGGTACCTCTAACTCACGTATAGTCATAGATGAGGTTGAAAAGTTCATCGGGCTTGTACTGGAAGAAATCAGCAACTTCAAATCGTGCTTCTCCTCGTGAAGGGGGGTTGTCTACTGTAGACCTGCAAGGGATGAAACCGACATTTTATTGATGGCAAAGAGCAAAGATGTCAAAAACGAACGCAAGTGCTTTATCAACCGCCGTTTGTCAGGTATCCAACCCTGTAACCTTCATACCGAGTGCAGATGCCAGATATATGACATCGTGGCCCTGCTGTAGGTGCTTAGCTAAACGACAGGTGGGATCAGATAGGTCGTACAGAACCACACCCTGGGACCAAGGCAGCTCCTTGTCTCGGCCACTGAATTCCATTCTTGTTACTTTCAATGGCTTCCCTCAGAGGAGGTTGTATTTCTCCTGCATTCCAAGGCGTTAGTCCTGCTTTCCTAATGCATTCCGAATAAGTTGGCTCCGATGATAATCAATAAATTTGACGGCTACCAGGCAGTGTCCCAAGAACCAGGATCCTTGGGGTCAACTAATTTCCTCATAGCCTTCATCATCTCCGAGTGAGAGAGACAAGGCGACGGCATCAATTATAACCGATGCACAGGGTTGGAGATCGTCAGCGTTTGTATCTGCTTACGAAATGCATCAAAACTTTTGGTTGAGTTCAACCCTCCATGTCACTATTTCGTCTCGCCCTTCGAAGCTATGTATTATCCGCATCCATACCGATCACCAGACGAGTTAGCACTCAGGTGTCCCTTCCTAGAGTGGCCAAGCGAAATTTTGCGATCAAGGGCAGGATGAAATCCACCGACGAACTTGTTCCAGGTTCAAAACAGCGCATCACAGACGAAGCGGCTCTTGCAGAGTATACAAAGGCAGATACGTCAATGACAAATGCTGTGGAATGGTTTCGAAGGGAATGCCAGGGGCTTGAGATTCGGGCAAGTGGTCGTGTAACACCTAATTTGTTGTCCCCGGTACGCGTCAAGGTATCCGACAGAGAGTATAGGCTAGAGGATATTGCGACTGTTGGGGTACGAGATGGTACCACTCTTCTCGTCACGTTGTTTGACGAAAATGTGAGTTGCCTCTCCATGAATCTTGTCGTGATACTGATCACCTTCCGTAGAATATGAAAGTTACTGAAAGATCGATCTATGAAGCAAAGATTCCTGGCGTTGCTCTTCACAGACAGGATGACAGAACCATCAAGATTCCTATTCCTAAGTCCGTAGACCGTCAGAGTACCTAGTCCAGTCGAGTGACAGAAACTTATCCCCAAAGGCCTACTATAGATGCCCGTAAAGAACTTTTCATCGGAGCAAAACGGAAAGCTGAAGAAATTCGCGTTCAAATAAGGAAACATCATCAATCAAGTGTCAAACGTGGAAGATATCAGAGGCATTCGGTTGAGTACGAAGAGGTCTGTGAACGGCTGTCTATGGACTACTAGAGCTGACTTCTGCTGCAGTTCCAAAAGCTTGTCGATAAGCATATTGGCACTACAGATGCTATTCTTGCATCGCTTCAAAAAGTCACAGAATCTAAATGAATATATTTATACGACAACTTGAAACACGGAACTGGCCTCCGTCGGACTTGATGCTTAGCACTACCCTCTTGTGTAACATGATCAGCTTCGCGCACCTTTTTTATTCTCAACTATCACCTGTATGGTTTCGTTGAACAATATTAATAGTCACAAGGAATGTTCTCCAACATGGTTCCCTGGCATACAGACCAGCATTATGGGCAAGAGTGACAGCCAGTCTTTGCTCAATGTCATTTCATGTGTCACTGAGAAATGTGCCTAACTGCTTTAGTACCAGATGCAAGATGTGATGCTCTGAAAAGAGTTAGTTTACTCAAGTATTACCTAATTGTAATATGAGCCTCCATCCAGGCCTCTAGCCTGGCTTGATCCCTTTACTAATTCTGAATGGTATTAAGTATATAGAAGTCAGTCTGCTACCCTTCCTTTCTTCAACAGTCTGTGAAAGCAGTGGGTTGTGTTGGAAAAAGAACACAGAATGATATAATGTAGTCAGTATGTAAGAATAATGACAGTTCCTTATCTCTTGTATAATACAAATCCTAAGGTTTCTATTACCTTTAATTTCACTCTTGGTGCCAGTATCTATAAACCTCTTCTATGGTGATTCCCCTACTTACAATTGTTATTTCTGAATATAAAGCAAAATTATAGACTTTCTGGGTATAGTCTATGAAAGTAGTATAGTGTGTTATAGTCAGTACTATCATGATCAACCTTATTTCATCCAGGTGTTCTTTATAACTCTAACACATAGATTGCTTCTCTTTATTGACATTTCTGTAAGAGAACCCTGGTAACATCACCCTTAGTGAGGTACTTTAGCTGTTATGAATTGCCACTTTCTCTAAGTAATTTTTCTTTTTCTTTTTCTTTTATTTATTTATTTTTCAGATACATAGGAATGATTTTGACTTAGAGAAAAGTGGTAATTCATGATAAAGCAGTAGTTATAAGAGGATTGGACAACTGCCTAACTTACTCTAAGAATAGTTGAGAGAGTGGTTTTACAATAGAATAGTGAATAGCCCAGAAGTTTCAATCAATGTTGGGATAAGGTATTCTACCCTATACTACTATCTATATATACTAGAATAGCTTGTTTATATTATTATGAATCACCACTTTCCCTAAGTCATTATTTATTTCTTTTCATTTTCTTTTGATTTAATTTTGGGTTTGTAAACAAGTACAAACAAACAAATGTGTATAAACCAAACTAGCAAGGACTCTAACAAGTTCTCTTTGTCAAACTCTGACTTAGAGTAGGATTGATTCTTGAGTGACTTTTAATCTTCACATATATGCAATTGCTAAAAAAAACACATGATATGGACATTATGACTACCTAATAAGGTACTATAGTTGTCATGAACCAGCCTAGTTCAAAGATTGTACAATTAGAGAGGTGGAAAGAACAGAAACTCTTCTCTAATAGATTAGATAAAGGGTGTTAAAAATAGAATGAGAGATAAGATCAGATAAGATAAGAGTCACATGATCTGGTCACATAATGGAATCTTCTAGAAGGATTGTGGGAAATTACTTAAGCATACATATAGACAAATAGCAAATGTGTATAACTAGGTAGAGTAATTCACAGAGGAACTCCATTGAGTTCTCTTCATTCTCTCATAAACATTGAGTGTGATAAGATGGTCATCTTAACTAGCTTGTTATTATATTAGAACTTAATACCACATCTTCTATACCATTCATCACAAACTCTATGCATCCTTTTTCCTCTACTTTCACATTACCCTCAGTATGCTAGTCATTGTGACCAATAACTACTACAACATAGCTGGGCCCTAAACTTAAGGGGACTTGTTAGTCAATTAGGGACTAATAGTAGAAGCCCAGTACCAAACTCAGGTATTACGTCTAAGACCTGATCTCTAAATTGAGTAGGCTCATTAGCATACTTATTTTCTTTCTCATTATCAACCTTGTGTTGGGAGCTCATTGTAGTTTCTACATGCAGAGGAATGACAGTTGTTCCTTAAGGAGCTGTCTAGTTTAGGGGTTTACATCTTTGCAGCAGTAGTCTAACCCTATTATTAGGGCAGTAGTCAGTAGGGAAGTAGGTGCCTAGCTGGGAGAAGATGCACTTCCCAGTAGGTATAAAAATAAGTTCAGAAGAAAAAGGCAATCACTCCTCATATAAGGAAACAACAGATGAAGAAGACATCATCTAGAATGATAATCTCATATCCCATCAATTATTATTCCGGGATCAACAACCCCAACCCCAACAGCAATAACCACAAGAAGAAGGTCTGACAATGGACAAAATCCTTCAATACCTTGCTCAACACACCATGGCAATTGAGCAACTACTGTCAAGGGAACAAACCCAGGAGAAGGCAGTAAAGCCCCCATTGCTTAATGGGGAAAGGGAGAAGGTAGTAGGATTTATCAATGCCTGCTACCTATATATTAGTATGAGGATGAAGGGGAGTGGGGAGGAGGAGAAGATATTGTGGGTGCTTACATATGTGCAGGAAGAAATAGCAGAAGTGTGGAATTAGAGAAGAGAAGACAGAATGTCATGAACTGCTCAATTTCTCTAAGTCAATATTTATTTTCTTTTTCTTTTATTTTTCATTTAATTATGTAATACTGTCAGATCAGTAAATAAGGACAAATAATTGGATGTGTATAAGTAGTGTACACAATTTAGTGAGGACTCTAACGAGTTCTCTTTGTCAACTCTGACTTAGAGTATGAGTGAGGTTAAGATTATCCAACTGAGACTTCAATTGTTACACTAGAACTCATTTCCACATCCTGACACTGATCACCTCAATCCTTGTCAAAACTTACTCTCATTGTCCTCGGTACGTTGATCATTACAATCAATGACCACTATGACATAGCTGGGCCCCAAGCTTAAGGGAATTTATTAGCCAGTTAGGGACTAACAGTGGAAGTGCAGTACCAAACTCAGGTATTGTGTCTGAGACCTGACCTCATAATTGAGTGGTGCTCTCTAGTATACTTGTACATTCTTCACTTTATATACTTCGTGCTACTGGTCTATTGTGATTAGTCTATGTAGAGAAATATCACTGCATCTTTAAGAAGGCAATTAGAGTAGGGATCTCCTCCTTGGAGTGATAGCCAAAGTATTATTAGGGCAGTAGTCAGTAAAGCAGTAGGTACCTGACTAGAAGAAGACTTGTGTGTTCCAGTAGACATACTGTGAGCCCTTTGAAAAAGATGAAGCATCCTCAACCAATACATCCTTTTTCTTTTACACATTCAAACCCTGTCCAGGACATAAAAGAAATTTAAGATTTGATTTGTAGGGGGGGAAATGGAATTTCAAATAAGAAAATAAATGTGCTTTACTGTTCTTACAAAAGTAGGTACTACCGAGTCAGAAAATCAAAATCTCCAAGTCATTCCACAATTGTGTGCAATCAAGTAGGCACTGGGGAGATAATCAAATATACAAGAAAGGAGCTCATGAGATAGTAAACACTTGTTATTAGACACTAGAATAAAAGAAATATTTTTAGTTTCTACTTGAGAGCACTCTCACTGGTTAGATCTCAAAGATGTGCATTCCTCTCCCACCATAGCACTACTATCCAAGATACTAGTCTAGTAGGCTAGCTTGCTGTTAATACAGCAGTCCTACCTTGATCTCATGTTGCCCTCATGCAAGCTTACTCTTAACTGACCATACAGTTGACAACTTACTCTGAAAACATGTAGTGAGTGGTTTAGCTTCTAGTCCAAGCAAATGTCCAAGTCCTTCTTTAGAGTGGGTATCCCTTGAGGGAAGTTTTATAGAGTTTTATAAAAAAGAAAGAGAGAAAAAGGGCTTTTAGTCACTCAAGTTGAGTTTCAGCTCTAAAGCAACAAAGGGCAAAGATAGGGGTTCTTCTTCTTGTGCCTCTCCATGCTACTAGAGTATTATATTAGTATTACAAAGCCCAGAATGCAACAAACAAGATAAGAAAGAAATCCTCTAGATTACTCAAAAAGGCAGGTAGAATAAGTTGAGTCCACATCCGATCATGCAACAGTCACTCTCTGTACTCTCTGTCCATTTCCTACCAACTTTCTTTATCTTGTCAGCTGACCTTGAGCCTGTTCTAAGTGTTCTAGGGTGCTCGAGAGGTACTTTGGACATTGGTCTGACTACTTTCAAGCATGTCTTTGTTGTTGATGTCACTCCTTTCTGTTTCCAACTCTCTTAATTCCTCTCCTAACCTTCCTCTACTCTCTTTCCTGTTTCCTGTTCACATCTCTTGGGTCTTTCTTCTTCCTATCCCTTCCCAATGACTTTTGGTGTATTCTCATCTTGTTCTTCTATATTTGGATTGCTGATCAGGACTGATGCACAGCCTCTGATGGTGTTTCTATTATAAACTAGGGATCAGTTACTAGGTGATATCATTATCAAGGAAAATGCTTCTAAGATTGAGTTTGCTCTTGAGAGCACTTCTAGAGGGGAGTCTGTCTTATAGATATGATATGAGACCATCCAAAAAACATTATGAGGTACTGATAGTGGTGATCGCAGCCACTACTCCATATCATGAATCATGATATAAGAACTCTTTCTTTTTCTTTTTTCTTTTATTTCACTTTCTATTTTTAGAACCAACTTACACAATTAGAGAAGTCACATGGGAGGTCACATGACATGTCACATGATCACCATGGAAAAGTAGTGCACAGACCAAGTAGAATAGATATAAATAGTGTACTCAAATCCAGTGGAAACTTTAATGAGTTCTCTTTGTTAACTTTGACTTAGAGTGTAATCTTACTTTATCTAGTAAGTCTATTCCTTCTATCACTACTTCCACTACTCTTATTCTCTTTGCTTCCAACCATTCTTTCTTTACCAATGTCTGTTCCTCATTATCTTTCTCTACTCCAACCTCCCAGTCTGGCCTCCTGCTTAACCCATCTGTCTTTCCTATTTTACTTTCTAGGATGTGTTTCAATACAAAGTCAAACCTAGATAGGTATAGAGTCCATTACGCTTGTCTGTGATTTAACTTTTGATTACTCATAAAGTATTCTAAGTTCTTATGATCTGTCCATACTTTGACTTTATTCTTGGTTCCTGCCAGGAAGTGCCTCCATGCCTCCAAACAGCATATTACAGCCAGCATTTCCTTGTCATGTATTTCATAGTTTCTTTCTGTTTTATTCAACAACTTGGAAATATATACCACTGGTCTCTATTTATTATCTTTACCCTTAATAGACAATACTCCTCCTGTTGTAAAGTTGGAGGCATCCACTTCTACTCTGAATTCTTTGTCTAAGTCTGGCACCACTAATAATGGTCAGCTAGTAAAGATTTTCTTTAACTGTTCAAATGCATTCTGCTGCTCAGCTCCCTAATTTCACTTCTCTTCCTTTCTTATTAGACTATTCAGGGATTGGGCTATTTTAGTGAAATCTTTTATAAATTGCCTGTAGTAATTGGCAAGACCTAGAAACTTTCTAATATCCCTGACCATTTTAGGTATAGGCCAGTTCAACACTCCTGCTACTTTATCCTCTTCTATCTTGATCTTTCCCTGACCCATTATTACTCCTAGGAAATTCACCTTCTGTACCTTCCAGGTATACTTTTCTGGTTTTACATATAGGTCATTCTTCTCTAATCTCTTTAACACTTCTTTCACAATTTTGTCATGTCCTTCCTCTGTTTCTGTTCTTATCAGCATATCATCCACAAATGCTGCTATCTTTCCCTCATTAATCATGTCCCTCAGAATTTCATTCATCATGCTCTGGAATGTGGCAGACAAATTTGTCATTCTGAAAAACATCACCATCAGCTCATATGACCCTATATAAGTAGTGAAGGCCGCCTTTCACTCATCCCCTTCCTTTATCCTTATATTGTTATAACCCCATTAGAGATCTATTTTAGTAAATACTCTCTTGTTACCCATAGAGTCTACTAGATCTGTAATAAGTGGCAATGGATAGTTGTTTTTGATTGTCTGCTTATTGAGTCTTCTATAGTCCATAACCATGCGCTTTCCTCCATCCTTCATGCCCACAAAGAACACTGGTGAAGTCTAGGGCGATTTAGAAGGTCTAATGTACTCCTTTTTTAAATGCTCATCAACAAATTCTGTACCTCCTTCTTTTTGTTTCTAGAGAGAGGATACACTCTTGCTTTGCTTGCTTTAAAGTCATTGTTGAGATCTATTGCATAATCCCACATCTTTCTAACAGGCATTCTTTTGGACTTTACCTTCCCAAACACTTTTAACCACCTATAGAACTATTTAGGCACCATTTTCTCCACCTTCCTATGATCTGCTTCTATCTCTTCCTCTCTTCCCCAATCCTCTTTCTCATCTACTGCCCATCTAATGATTTTCTTTTCATTCTCTCTTGTCTCTTTCTTCTCTTTTATTCTCACTGTTTTTCCACACAGTGGTGGACATCTTGTCATTTGCACTTCTCTCTTTTCCCAATCTATTTCTGGATTATGGGCTGCCAGCCATGGCATACCCAGAATGACATTCATCTTTCCTAACTCACATACATCCATTCTGACTCTCTCAACATGTCCTTTGTAGAACATATTTACTTCTACCTCATGTGTTATTGCACCCCCACTATTTCCAGTGCCATCCACATTTCTCACTTGTAATGGTCGATCTAATTTGATTAACCTATATCCTCCCTTTTGAGCCAAACTTTTGCTCATAAACATTCCTGTTACTCTACTATCGAGCAATGCTTTCACTGTCCTCTCTTCATGTTTATCTATCTTCTCAGTACCCACATTCATTCATACTTCTCTTAGAGGCTTAAATGTTTGCCTTACTTCTCTCACTTCCCCTTTTTGTACTGCCTTCTGATTGACAGTTCCTGTTACTCTCCCCAGATTAGTGATTCCAGCCCTCCCCTTCTGGGCCCTAGACACCATCCGTTCCAGTTCTCCACCCCAATTCCACCATGGTACTTTCCTTCCTGTTCCACAGGGCAGACAGAAGGTTTCTCCTTCCTTATTTCTCTCTACCTTCCCTCCTACCACTGTATCTTTGCCTTCACATGCATTGCACTTCACCCTTTCTGCTCTTCCACTTTTGGCCTCTTCCTCTCTCTAATTCTATGCCTCTTTGCAATTTCCATACCACATGTTATACAAGTGCTCCTTACTCAAGAAGCCTGTCCTCTATTCTCTTGCATCTTCATTCCTTTGTAATCACATCCTCTGCACTCCACAAAGATTACTACTTCTCTGGGTGTTGTCCACCCCTCCATACACATTGCTGCTCCCCTTGGGGGTAGTCCCCTCACTCCACTGTGTTTCTTCATCTTTCTCCATACTTCATGCAGCAGTGCTATCTCCTCCCTCTTTCTTTCTTTCATTTGTGGGCACTCCCACTTCTTGTGCCCTTCCTCTCTACACCTGAAGCACTATGGCTTCTCTTCTACAACCTCCTGTCTCCTCAGCTCTTTCACTCCACATTGCATTACTCAATTCTTCAACACTTTGAATTTATTGCCCACTACCATCTTCTTCTTCTGCTCTTCTCCACTCCTATACTTCCAGGCAAGGTGCCTGAACCTCCCACACTTCCTACAAATCCTTTCTTCTCTACCTTCTAACTCTGCCCTTAATTTGGCAAGGGTATGCCTTTCATTGAGCATGTTGCTCATAAGTTTGTTGTATTGGTCCAAAGACATAGTGTTATGTTCTGGACAGGTTTGATTTGTGTGTGAAAAGAAAAAAAACAAAGATTATATTTCTTGAGGGTGCATTGTTTTCTTTAAAGGGCTCACAGTACATCTGCTAGGGCACACAAGTCTTCTTCTAGCCAGGTGCTTACTGCCTTACTGACTACTACCCTAATGATACTTTGGCTATCACTCCATAGAGGAGATCCCTACTCTAATCACCTTCTTAAGGATGTGGCAATATTTCTCTGCATAGACTGATCACAATGGACCAGTAGCATGAAGTATATAATGAGAAGAAAGTACAAGTATACTAAAGAGCACTGCTCAATTATGAGGTCAGGTCTCAGACACAATATCTAAGCTTGGTATTGCACTTCCACTGTTAGTCCCTAACTGACTAACAAGTTCCCTTAAGCTTGGGGCCCAGCTATGTTGTAATGGTCGTCGATTGCAATGATCAACATACCAAGGGTAATGTAAAAGTAAAGAAAAAGGGATGCATAGGATTTATGATGAACAGTACAAAAGATGTGGTATCAAAATCTAATGTAATGACAAGTAAGTTGAGACGACCATTTTATCACACTCATATTATGAGAGAACAAAGAGAACTTGATGGAGTTTCTCTGTGGATTGCTCTATCTACTTATACACAATTTCTATTTATCTATGTGTATGCTTAAGTAACTTCCCACAATCCTTCCAGAAGGTTCCATCATGTGACTCCTAGCTCATCTTATCTTATCTCCCATTCTATTTTTAGGACCCTTTATCTAATCCATCCAAGAATAGTTCTCATTCTTCCTATTCTTCTAGGTGTACTATTTTTGGTTTGGGCAGATTTATGACATTAAGTTGTATTCTTGTACCAAGAGTATATTCAATTCTTATTATGCTGGCAGGCATCATACCCCTTCACATATTGTTTCACTTCTCTAATGACCCCTGGTCATCAGAAGTTTCTTGTCACCAACTCTGCTGTTTTCTATGTTCTCCCACAGGCATATCATAACATAGCCAGATCACTTTTGCTCTCAACTTCTTATCCCTAGGAGTATACAACTTCTTATCCCTAGGAGTATACACCTTCTCTTCTTTTAACATTAGACCATCTTCCTGATGCTATTCTTCATCTCTCAACATTTTTATACCTGTGCATTTCATTTCTTCTATTGCTTTTACTACTTCATCATCTCTTGCTTCATACTTTTTTACATTGTCTAGTAAGTCCACTCCTTCTATTATCACTTCCACTGATGGGGATGGTAAAGGGAATTTAAGTGTAGATTTAATTTGTAGGGGGGAAAGGGGATTTTGGATAAGGATATAAATGTACTTTACTGTCCTTACAAAAGTGGGTACTACCAAGTCAGAAAATCAAAATCTTCAAGTCATTCCACAATTGTGTGCAATCAAGTAGGCACTGGGGAGGTAATCAAATATAAAAGAGAGGGGCTCACAAGATAGTAGACACTTGTTATTAGACACTAGAATGAAAGAAATGTTTTTAGTTTCCGCTTAAGAGCACTCTTACTAGTCAGATCTCAAAGGTGTACATTCCTCTTACACTGTAGCACTACCATCCAAGGTACTAGTCTAGTAGGCTGGCTCACCATTGATACAGCAGTCCTACCTTGATCTCACATTGCCCTCATGCAAGCTCGCTCTCAACTGACCATACAGTTAGCAACTTACTCCAAAAACATGTAGTGAGCAGTTCAGCTCCTAGTCCAAGCAAATGCCCAAGTCCTCCTTTAGAGTGGGTATCCCTTGAGGGAAGTTTTATAGAGTTTTATAAAAAAGAAAGGGAGAAAACGAGCTCTTAGTCACTCAAGTCTATCACAAATGGTTACTTACTGAATTTGTGATTGAAGAGTTCTTGGTTCTCAAAGCAAGGTAGAATAAGCAACAAGAGATGTTGTTAAGTCTGAGGTCTAATCCTTAGACTAGAAAGCCTTATATATATGAATAGATGGTCTGTGCACCTGGACAGAGCATCACATGTTCTACTGCCTATTGTTCTACATATAGCAGTCCTTTCGTGTTCAGAATAGCAATAACTTAACCATATAAGGGGCTGTCCTTGCTGTGTTCAAGGATTGATGTGCATCTATGGGTAATAGATCAGTGTCATGCCAAACCTTGAGGTCCTTGTATCTCCACAGGATCTTATTGCCCTAAGGTCTATTTATGATCGTCAGAAGCGTATTGAAGAGAGCTTTCATGTGCATGTGGAAGCAAACGTCTGCGTTCGGCGGTTCCCGAGATATCTGCTGATCAGTGTCTGGTACTAATTAACTGATATCTCAGTGAGTACTGATCACTTTGACATGTTTTGGGCATTGTTTGAAAGGTCTTTTTAGGGGCTTTCAGACGTATCTTAGACCGTGGGAATCATGCAATCATGGAGTTATGGCTAAATAAAGTTTGTGACAAATAGAATAAAATAGACTCTGACTACCATACTGAGAGGGAAGTGAGATGGACACTCAAACCATTAAGAAAAGTCTGGCTCAATGTTGGACTAGAGAGAGTGGATACCCGCAAAGGGGTATAAGTAAGAGTACTGTTAGACAACAGAGCAACAGGCCTATTCATGAGCAAAAAACTGGCAGAAAGATAGGGCTTCAAGTTAGAAAAATTGGCAAGGACAATAAAAGTAAGAAATGCAAATGGGAGCAACAATAAGGGAGAATTGATAGCCCATGAAGTAGAGGTTAACATGTACTACAAAGAACATATAAAATGACTGAGGATGGATGTATGCAAGCTGGGGAAGACAGAAGTAATCCTGAAGATACTGTGGCTTGCGGCACATAACCCAGAGATAAATTGGGAAATAGGAGAAGTGAGGATAACCAGGTGTCCACCCCTATGTGGGCAAATACCTGAGAAGAAAGAAATAAAAGGAAGGCAGACTACGAAAGAAGATGAGAATGATCTGAGGTGGACCATATGTCACAACCCCATGACAACTAGTGGTCACACCAGTCTGTTGCCATCAGAGTTAACTGTATAGTTCCTTAGGCATTAATACTTCTAGCTTTACTATAGTCTTTAGTTTTGTTGTCTCTAAGCAAAAAACCCCTAGAAATTCCTACTCCTTTGCTTACCATCATTTGAATCCAGGTTGTGCAGGGGAGAGGCTCAACCAACCAACAAACTCTCTTCTGTTAAATTGAGGCTTGATAGTACAACAAAACTACTATCCCTTACACACTATTAGGATGTCTAGAAACCCCACATCCGACTCTCATTTAGAACGATGCATCTAGCATAAAGGCAACTGTCCAAAGAATCTCCAAGAGAGAACAGTCACACCTGTTGAGAGACCTTTTATGGCGATCTAGGCCAGGAGCCAATAGCTAACCTCCCAGGGACTACTAGAGAATATTAGGAAGATGTCAGGATGCGAGAGAAGCAAAGACAAAGCTTTAGCCCCAGAATCTCTCCCATCAGACCCATCAGAACCAATACCCACTAACCAGGAGGAGATCTCCAACCTTGAACTTTGTACTGCATTGTTAGCCTTATCCAGAAACAACCAACTCCAACCAAAGAAAAAACATTGAACTATTAGGGAGCCAGATCCATTTACTGGGGATGGACCAGACAAGCTTCGAGTATTTCTGTTTCAATGTCAAATTTATTTTAGGGCCAGTGAAGGAGAATTTACTAAGGACTCAGAGAAAATTTTCTTTGTAATTTCCTATCTCAGGGGCATCACCCTGGACTACTTCAAACTGTTCATCACAGAACCAGATCCCCTCTATTCTCTGGACTTCTTGAAAGATTGGCCAGCCTTTGTCCAATGGCTATCTAATGTCTTTGGGTCATACTCTCCAGAAGATGATGACAAAGATGCCATTGTTGCTATTCCTTTTCCCCACGATGGGAGAGCAACTGACTACTTTATTTGCTTTGCCAAGTAGTGAAGAATGCCATACTCACAAGGATTTGTTGTAATAATATTAGATTACAACTTCAGATCTACACTGTCAGTCTCATAATATGTACTCATTCTGAATCTACTACATAGCCTATTGGTACTCTACAACCTCCGATGTACTCCTCATGGACTATAAAGGCTCGGATGAGCCATATCTTAATAACAACGTAGCTTCACATCACAAAAGGTTATGGGTCCCGGTCCTTACTGAAATTGCTCACTATTTTATCATTACTCCTGCTGCCTATTTCTCTTTTATAAAACCTCACATAACCACATACACTTCCTTACTTGCATCCTTATCATAATGTCTACTGGCACAAAATTAACATCCACCTATCAGATCGAACCTCTACATGGTGCGGCCAACTACAATGTTTGGCACATCAAGATAAGACACATCTTGATCGATCTCGGCTTATTTAAATATGTCAAATCCATGGCACCTTCTCTTGTAGCTGACAAATCTAATGAATCAGCTATTGAAATTTGGAATGAGAAGGATCACAAGGCCCTCTCTACTATTAGTTTGCATGTAGATAACAGTGCCCTTGTCTATATTACAGGTGCAGCAACATCAAAGGAAGCTTGGGATACACTTAAAAGGATGTATGAGACCACAGGAACTGTAAGTATCATTGCTACTTACTGGAAACTCTTTAGAATACACTGTCCAGAAGGGGCTGATATTGAAGAGCATATTCATATTCTCTGTGGGCTTCAGCAACAGCTTGCCAGTCAGAGACAAGCCATGCTAGGATCAGAATTCTCTACTATAATTCTTATATCATTACCTGACTCTTGGGATCTTTTTGCATCCACTATCGACAAGTCTACTATCTCTGACATTGCTGACCCTGACTCATCCAAACTCATATCCAAAATCTTAGAAGAAGATCTATGCAAGAAATCCAAGAATATCTCTTCTGAAATTGCACTTCTGGCCCATGGTAATCATAATCATCAAGGCTCATCATCAAACAACAATTATCCCCACAGGTCAAAATATAATGCTAATGTCACTTGCCACTACTGTAAATGTGTTGGTCATATTCAAAAGAAATGCCAAACAAAGAAATGAGATCTACAGAATGGAGGAAAACCCAGAAATAATTTCAACAACAATTTTCACACCCCTGGAAAGAACCAGAACTTCTCTAACACTTTATACTCAACACAACAAGAATTTGCATTTATTGCACAGGATATAGCTCTCTCAGCTAGCATACTCACTTCTACTACCTGGATAGCCAATTCAGGTACCATCTCATACCTTGTTCAAGACTGCTTTGCCTTTGTTACCTATACAGAACTACAAGATCACTTAATTCAAGGAGTTGGCAGTGCTACTAAAGGCATTGGTAAAGGAAACGTCAAACTCACTGCAACAGTAGGAAACTGAACTTATCCTATATTACTACATAATGCTATTCACTGTCCTACAACTCCATTCAACTTGATATCCATCAGCTGCATCACAAATATGAGTTGTGGAGTCAATTTTCACCAGAAGATAATTGCTATCACATCATCAAATAACCAAAATGAAGTGATTATGACAGGTCCAAAACAAAATGGCCTATATATACTTAACGTCACTACAATCACCTCTTATCATGCATATGCTACCCAAACTCCACAAAATCATACATGATATGATTGGCATAAAATCATGGGCCATATCTATATGGGATTAGTTAAGATGCTGAAGGAAAAAGGAATGGTCAATGGAATAGAGGTTAATCAAAATACTCCATCACCTTAGTGTGTATTATGCATTAAAGCCAAGTCTCATATCATACCATTTCCACAACAATCCAAGACAGAATACAATGAAATTGGTGACATGACATTCACTAATGTCTGGGGGCTAGCTTGAACAGCTGGAATCAGAGGAGAACATTATTATGTTAGCTTCACTGATGGTGCAAAACGACATACTCAGATTCATTTCATGAAAAAGAAAGATGTTCTCAGGCACATTAAAGACTACTAGGCATATATCAAAACTCAAACTGATAAAGACCTCAAAGCCATGCAATTTGATGGTAGAGAAGAATATATGAATCATGAAGTAATTAACTATCTCAAAAATTGTGGAGTATAATATGAAATTACAGCTGCTCACTCACCTGCTCAAAATGGTGTTGCTGAATGTCTCAATTGTACCCTAATTGAACATGCACGTGCTATAATGCTTAAACATAACATTCCTTACTTCCTATGGCCAGAAGCTATCTATCACAAATGGTTACTTACTAGTTTGTGATTTGCAAGAGTGGTCTTCAAAAGGCTCAAAAATGTGAAGTAGTTTAGCAACAAAAGATGTTGTTAAGTCTGAGGTCTAATCCTCAGACTATG
>Ga0153955_100424_pt1 | contig 21519 bp, 24 predicted proteins | sample TSFL039MetaG_FD_104744 | JGI IMG/M metagenome (GOLD analysis project Ga0153955, IMG submission 104744) | Attine ant fungus gardens microbial communities from Florida, USA - TSFL039 MetaG | ecosystem: Host-associated > Fungi > Mycelium > Unclassified | place: USA: Florida, Wekiwa Springs...
CTGATTACTCATGTCCTATCCTAACCATTATCAAAACAGAACAAAGTCGGATTGCCAGTGATGAACTCCACGAAGCTTGAAATGCATATGTCTCTTGGGCGGAAGGATGCGTCATATCTCCTATAGTGCATGAAAATATGTTCTCTTGTTTCGACATCCACTTCTCCACATGGATAATGAAATGCTTTGTTGGGGAAGAATCTCTGCCGGTACTCTCCTATAGGTGCATGTCCTAGCATCATGCAAGTGAATCTCACACAGATGGAGTTTGATATCCCAATATACGGTAGCCATGAACCTCCCTTGGCATACGTCAGTTTGATGACTCTTTTATTGTCATCCTCAAAGTTGAGGAATAGCTGACCTTTCTTTTTGCTATCTTTGAAAGACTTCTGCCATAGTTCAAGAGTGAGGTCGCATTCTTTCTTTTTGCTAAGTAAGAACGAGTTTCTATCTAGGAGGGTAGGTGGAGGATGGGATGATTTGGCTTCTTTGTTGACTAGAATGTGTCTGGGCCATTCTAGTTTGTTAGAATAGTGCCAGAAGTGTATAAAGTTGCATCTGTCTTTGCTGAGGAATTCTTTGATCTTTTCCGCTATGGGTATGATGGACTTTTGCAGGTGTTGGTCGCCAGATGAGATGATTTTCTTCCCTGCTTCGAGAGAATCAGTGATGACGAGGACTTGTTGTGTTTCTGAATCCTCAAGAGCATGCATAAGGCCGATGTGTATAGCCATTAATTCAGCTTCTAGTGGAGTGATGTTATTTGCATGTGCTTTGAGCTGTGTGATAACTTTGTTGTCTTTCCAAATGTGAGCTACAGCTGTGGCTGATCCGACTGCTTTGACACTTCCGTCTGAGATGATAGCTATGTCTTTGGATGAGTTTTGAGTTTCATTGAATGCTAGGTTGAGTTTCAAAGAATGATCGAAGAGTGCTTCGTTGCTGGATAATGTTGGGGAGTGGAAAACTATTCTACTAGAGAAATGATCTACTACTCGCAAACCAGGATGAAAAAGAATATAGAATGGGTCAAATTCATCTTTGATTTTGTTGAGTCTTTCGCTGACGTCTTTGATAGGGCTTTTGAGTTTCGTTTTTTGTTTTTGGGTGAGGTTGGCTAAGGCGAATTTGTGTTGATGTTGATTTTTGTTTTGATGTTTGTCGAGAAGGGAATTGATAGCATGAGATGGCGGCGTGGTTGTATACCTGAGATGATGTCGTCCATTGAGCTTTCTGAGGTGGAGGTTGATAGGGATGAGGCCCGCTATAGCTTCAACTCCCTCTGAAGGAGATGTGCGGAAGGCTCCTGTGATCCATAGGGCAGCTCTCCGTTGCATTTTCTTTAGTTCCGTAATGTTTTTGACCATCGGGGCTTTCTTGAAGAACCATAGTTGAAAGCCATATAATGCAATTGGAACAATGCATGTCCTGTACAGGAGGCGTTTTTGCGTTGGTAAAAGTCCTCTTGATGAATTGCCAAGTATCTTTATGGCATAGAGGGTTGAAAGACACTTCATCGTATAGTGGTGGACGTGATGATGGAAATTGAGTTTTCTATCAAAGAAGAATCCTAGGTATCTCCAGGTAAGCTTGGGTTGGAGTATGGGGCCTCTGACAGAAGTGAGATCAATAGGAGGGTTAGGTGGATTACGGGCTCTAGTGAAGTGGAACACTTCAGATTTGCTGTGTTTTATAACGAGACCCGAATCTGCAAGAATTTTAGATATCATATTGTAGCTACTGAGAAGAAATGCGAAAGAAAGCTCATAGCTCTTCTCCTGAGAAATAAGAAGACTGTTATCAATGAAAGATAAAATGTCTGTTTGGATTTTTTCTTTTAGATTTTCTTTTCTTTTTTTGAATGTTTTAATGATTGGTGCAAGATATATGGCAGATAATATGGGAGAGAGAGCCGATCCTTGTCCTACCCCCACACTTGTAGCAAACTTCTGCGATGTGAAGTTGTTCCATGTGTACGTTGTGGATCTGTTGGAATGATAAATTTTAGAACGTTAGCGTTTAGACCAGCTTTAGCAAGACATAATGAAAGGAATTCGTGGTTGAGCGATGGAAAGAATTGAGCTATGTCAAAAGCTATGACACTCGTGTGGCATCCCTTGGTCCATCCTGTTTGTATAAGATGTGTAAGGTACATTCCCATGTCAATAGTTGACCTTTGTCTAATGCCTCCTAGCTGGTTGGGGTCGAGAAATCCATTGTCCAATAAATGAAATTGTAGTCTATGACTGATAACTTTCTCTATGAGTTTGCCCAAGGTGTTGAGGAGTACGATTGGTCTAAAGGCTTTGGTTGTGTTGTATGACGCTTTGTTAGGTTTTGGGATAATGATTGACTTTGACTCTTTGCAGTGTTCCGGCCAAAAACCTACTGAAATGCACATGTTAGCTAAATTTACAATCTTATTAAGGCATGTTTTGTCTGTGATTAGGGGTTTAAGGTGTCTCCATATGACGTGGTCGGGACCGGGAGACAATGAATTCAAGCACTTATCTATAGCATCGATGAATTCTTGTCTTGTAAAGGGAGGCCAGTCAATAATGTCACATTGGTTTGTTCTATCCAGGAATCTTGTGTTGATGGGTCTGTTTTCAGCCGAATTGTACGAACTGTGGAGAGCGTCCCATAATGTCATGAGGTTGTTGCAGGGTTGCTCTTCATGGTATATTGTTTCGATAGCTGGTAGACTTTGCTTTCTGACCCAGTTCATGAGGTCCCATGGTCTCTTGTTAGACGTCGCGATTTCTTGGATTTTTTGATCAAAGAATGTTCTTTTGGTGTTCCGAATGGCTGCTTTGAAGTTTTTCCAACTATTGACATCTCCTGTCTCATGATACTTGTTAATGCATATGGTGCACTGTTCGTTCCACCATTCCTTGGAATGTTTCATGATTCTTTTGGTTGTGGAATGCGTGGACTACGCATCTTTGAAGACTGTCGCAAATGCATTTGCACACCTTTGTATATCTGACTGGTTTTTTAGTTTAGATGTGTTGATGTTTCTTATGCCTTTTATGATGTCCCTAATGAACGCTTCTTCTTCTTCACTGTCTTTCTTTATAGCTTCAAATGAGATGTCAACGTTTTCTTCATTGATGCCTACTTCTATGAAGAGGGGAATGTGATCCGAAGGTAAACGGATATCCAGGTTGAGAACATGTTTGTTGAAGCCCACATTGTTCGGGTTCATGAACACAAGGTCTAGGACAGAATTAGTATCGCGTTGATTGTCCACATATCTAGTAGGTCCTGGGTTAATGGGCATGGCAAGTTCGAGATCTAGACTGTCAGCAATGGTCATGATTTCTTCCGTATGAATAGAGTGGTATTGGATGTTTGGATCCCAATTGCTATCTCTGATGTTGAAGTCACCTGTCATCAGTACAGTGGTTCCAATGTTCCTCATGTTGTTTTGCAAAACTCAGAGGGCTGTTTGATTACTATCCAAATATACGTTGATGATGAAATTATTGTCTTGTCCATTGTGAAAGTCGATAATGTTGATGTCTCGATGATTTATAAGGTCTTTTCTCAAGGAGAACCTCATTTTTGAAATGCGCCTGTTGATGTATGTTGTGACCTTAGGGTAATTTTCAGTACTGCCGTTGTTTTGTATGAACAGTGACTATTCTGGGTGGTTTGGAGTGCCATAATATGGGTCTCCTTCAGGATTGATGTGACTGGGAGTGCGTCTTAAGAGGGCCCAAGGGAGCTCTTGAATAAGAATGATGTCTGCATTGTTTTTTTGGGTTTCTAGAATTATATCAATGAGCGTTTTGTTTTTCCTTACATTCTGAGAGAAAATCTTTAAATTGTGCTTATTCATAAATTGATTTTTCCACCTGCAGCCAGACGAATTGAGTTAGCCCTGATTTCTCTGGCTTCTTGTGCTTTTTTTGAATGCTATTCTCAGTTGAAACGGTGTTTCCAGAATGGGCATTTAGTGTCGTCTGCCATGTGATTGCCTTTGCAGTTGACACACTTGAACGTGTGGGGGCATGGTTTGCCTTGTTTGGTTTCTAATTGGGGGAGGGTTGAGTTTGAAGTTAGCTTTGCAGCACCAGGCAAAGTCCCTGTGGTTTTCAATTTTGTGTGGTCCTCCACATTTTTGGCATTTCGAGCAATGGGCCTTGCATGAAAAAGTGGAGTGACCCCATTTCCAGCAGTTGTGACACTAAGGGACTCCAGGGTTTATGCTGGTGCCTCTGAAGGTGGCTATATATCTGCCAAAGTTGAAAGAGTGATTAATGAGTTTTTTTGCCTTAGAACCATTTTGTGAGTCCCAGATATCGATCCATATGATGGCCATGTCTGATTTTGGAGAGGCTTTGATGACACGTGGCTTAGCTACTAGAGTTGTATCCTCGAACAAATCGCTGTCTTTTAGATAGTTGATAATATCGTCACTAGAAATAGCTATACCACTCGGCTGAATGTAAGGAATACCTGTGATCTTGAGGTACAATTTTGACTATGGGAGTCATGGTGCGGCAACTTCATTTGATCCGATGCCTTCAATGGATTTGACGTATTTTTTCATGATCAATAAATCACTTGATGCGGGAACGTTGTTAGTGATGATAACAATGCTTTCGGTCATAGGTCTGATGAACTCAGCTCTTAGAGAGGATTTGACATTCTTTAAAAGGCCATTGATGGAATTGATGTGCAATCCTGCATTATTCATGATTGATTTGATGTGTTGGTCCAGAAGAGGGATAATGGCTTGCTTCCTAGATAGGCCTTTAGTGGTGAATGATCTTTTATTTTTACCTTTTGGTTGTGTAACGTTAAGGGCTGCATTGTGTAACTCCACTATTTTCTTGTTTGGTAAAGCCGGGAAGGCATCTTTGAGTTTAAGTATGTCAGCTGCTTGTGACGACGCTTGGGCATATGACATTGGGGGATTTGCGGCGGGGTTCTTTTCATCAAATTGTTGATTTTCTCCCTGTTAGCTGAAGGTTGGTGTCTGAATTGTTCTTTGATTTTATTTTCGATATGTCTGTTGTCCAAAGTGTTAAGTTTATTCCATCCTGTTTCATGTATGGCCAAAATGAAGTCGAAAGCAGCATCCCCAAACGAGTTGAGTTGGGGGATCATGTTGCCGTCCCAGTTAGATATGTTCCTTTGCCTTATGAATTGAGCAATTCGGATAAGAGAGCAAGAGATATTGTGCATGTCATTTTGTAAAACTTCATTGGTACCGAAGAGTGATACCGGTCCGAAATGGCCATCCCACAAGTTAGGGTCCGCAGGAGAGTTGGCTTCGTAAGGGATGGCTGCAGGTGTGACAGGGGCCGTAATTGAATTGGACGCCTCCTCGTTTTGGGGGGGTGTTTGCAATGTGTTTAAGCTAGGAGCTGAGGAGTAGAGGCCCTTCATTTCTTGGTTCGTTGTTTTGATGTCCATTCTATTGTTTTCTATGTTGATTCTTTCAGCATAGTCCATTTCTGAGGGAGGCAAAGAGTCCATGGATGAAAATGAGGGACTTTGAGGATTTATTGTGTTACTTTGAATAGGTGGACGCCCTCGCTGTATGTTGACAGCGGTGTCGGGTGGCCTTTCTAGGTTGGGTATGTTCATGTAGGGATTTGTAGGGGTATTCTCAAAACTTGGATTCGCTACACTAAACTCGGGCGCTACCATGTTGTGATAGTGGTGTGAGTTAAAGAAGCGTTTGCAATTGTGTCTGCAACTGAAAGTATATAAACTTTTTATTACACAACACATAAAAAAATCATTATTTTTATGGAATCATATGATGTAGATCAATGTCTCCACATATAGCTAGACTGGACCAACTTCTGTATGAAGTTTTTCAACTTTCTTTATCTCCTCTTTAACTACCATTATCATATCTTCTCAACTATGAAACCTGTTCAGTAATATGTTATCAAAGTAAATAAGAACCCAGAAGAGCCAATACTGTAGTTCAATGAACTATGAGAATTCAGCCTCACAATTGACAAAATGGATATGCTGTGTGACCATAGAGCTGTGAGTCACCAGACTATAATTCTACATATGACGGAATGACCTTGAACAAGCTCAGTTAATGCTTCAGAAAAGAGTGATGGTAGTTGACAATTTCAAGACTACATCATATGATATTTCCATGAAAATAATGATTTTTTTATGTGTTGTGTAATAGAAAGTTTATATACTTTCAGTTGCCGAGATAGTTGAGCTGTTGGAGCATGAGATCTAAATACAGAATATCACATAGTGACAAATACCTTTGGGTTGGATGTTCAAACCTCATCTTGACTATTCGATGTTGCTTTGTCAAAAGGTAATTGGTTTCATATAAAATGTATGAAGAATAAAAAAAGCAAAAAAGCAATTCAGAGCTCTAGAAGTAAATTCCATAGCTCTGAATTGTTTTGGCTCATTCTAATCTCTCATATCCACTATGGTCTGTCTGCTAATAATAACATATTTCCTATTTTTAGTCTCTCATCTACAGGTATTGGTAGAGCCTAGGCTTAAGTTGTCCTTGTATTGAATCTAGATTGTCACAGTGTGATTGATAAGACCAGTAGCTTAATGCTAGTAAAATAGCTAGCATTGAGTTTAAATAAATAAAGAAGTATTGGGTTATATACTTAACATAAGGATCTTTCCCTACCAGTACAGTAAATTAATGTGCTTTGCTGAAGAGGGCATTTTCTAAAGGGTTTATTAATGATAGTATTGAGATTTTTCAAATAATGATTAAACTTTGAGTTCTTGATTCTTCTGGTAGATTAATGATCAGCACTACATACTCAAATAGCAAGTCTGTCACTAGAAACTTGTCAGGACCTGCAGAACAATCCTGGATTCCCTTCTGAGGATAAGAGGTTTAAGACAAGGAGAACTCAACAGAGTCTCTCTATGAATTGACCAGCTATTTATAATAGTACATGTGGCTGTGACTAGTCTATTCTAAGAGTAACTATAGTTCCTATCTATCAAGTCCTGAGTAATTCCCTATGTCAGACAGCTTTTGCCTATATGCTCTCCCATATATGGTGGCTGCCTAATAGGCATGTAATCTACCTCAGATTATTACTTGATCCTTCCCATGCTTGTTCTTTTATAGTTCATGACGTTCTCATATTGTAGTTGTCATGTCATGATGCCATTAATTAATTAAATATTAAAGAAAAAGAATAAGTGCTAGAGTAAATCATGACAAAACTCAGAACAAGGAAGTTGATAGTATTACTTATAAATCATAGTTCAATTTTATTTTTTTTTTGCAGCCTCAATCTTGATTGTTATTATAACAAACAATATATTCTTATATCTTGTTAAATGGTATATCCATCCCAATGACATAAAAAATAGCATGGTTTCAATCATGTAAAAAAAAAACAACCTTAAGAGCCTTGCTCATAATAGCATTTACAATACATCTTCCTAAGAGTCAGGTTGCCCTACCAACAAACAAATTAACCAATCATATATAAAACACAATGAGGCTGAAATCGGAAAAAAAAACTGAATATAATTCATTAATAAGCAGTCACAAAAAAGAAAAAAAAACAATATTCATGATATATATTGAGAAGACCTAACTAATTCTATAAACACTTTAGAACCCATATCCCACATCATTGTTACATATTCCAATGCTATTTCAGCTAGCTAATTCTGTATAAATAAAAAAAACAGAGAGATAAAAATTTATTACTTCTTTACTGTCATAAATCGCCCATTTTCTCTAAGGCAATATTTATTGTTATTTTCTTTTATTTTATCGGACATGTGAGAACTTATTACCAAATTGGGAATGGTGACTCAATAGGAAAACATGAGAGAAATATAACATATACAAATAATTAAAGTGTATAAGTAGTATAAAATAATTAGCAGGAACTCTAATGAGTTCTCTTTATCAACTCTAACTTAGAGTGTGATCTTAAGCTAGCTCAGCTGATGGTTATTATACTAGAACTTGTTTCCATATCTAGGACACTGATCACCTCAATTCTTGTCCAATCTTATTCTCATTGCTCTCTTGGTGTATGGTTATCATAGACCAATTCCAACCTCTTCATAGCTAGGCCATAGGCTTAAGTGGACTGACCAGGAAGTTTAGACCCTGGAGATGGACTATGGGCATTATACCTGGGTGTACATATAGACCAGACCTAACAACAGATGGTGCTTTTTAGTTTACTTGTACTTTTGCTATATCTACCTTGTGCTATTGGTTCATTGTGACCAATCTATGCAAAGGAATATTGTTGCATCATTAAGAAAACAATTAGAGTAGGAGTTGGAATAGTACCTCTGCATGTTCATAGACCATCAACAAGAGCAATGGCCAGAATGGTTGGGTATAACTGAATTTGCTTACAATAATAAAGTACACACAGGAACTAAAGTGTCACCCTTTAAGGTGAATCAGGAACAAGATCCAAGAATGGGGTTCAAAATGAGAAAGAAGGGAAAGTATGAAGGGGCAGAGAAATTTGTGGAAAGAATGAGAAGTGTATAGGAGAAAGCAAAGGTAACACTATAAAAGATACAGGAGAATATGAAGAGATATGCAGACAGACAGAGAGGAGAGGTAGAAGAGTATAAAGTGGGCGATCTAGTGCTACTCAGTACTAAGGATCTGAAGTACCAGATAGTCAAAAGACATACAGAGAAATTCACAGAATACTTTATAAAACCCTACAAAGTAAAGGCAATTATTTCTAACAATGCAATAGAATTAGAATTGTCTAGTACAATTAGAATACATCTGGTAGTCAATGTTAGTAGGATACAATGGTACAAATTGCAGGTAGAAGGGAAGCACCACAACTAGTGGTAATTGAAGGAGAAAAAGAATGGGAGGTCAAGAAAATCATGAACAAAAGGAAAGTAAAAGGAAAAGACAAGTACTTAGTATCATGAAAGGGATATACAGCCAAGGAAGATACTTAGAAAAGTAGAGAAAACTTGAAGAATGCAATGAAGCTAGTCAAAGAATTTAAGAAAGAATATCGTAGGGAAAAAAAAGTGAGACAACAAGAGGCAGAAGAAGATGAAAAAATATTTAGTAGAGAATTACTAGGAAGATATACAGCTAAGTTACCCTATAAATAGGGTAACAAGAAATATGACTAGGAATATTGGAGGTAAATAGAAGAAAACTGAAGACAATGGAAGAAAAATCCATTCTCCAGGCATAATAAGAACCTGTTTCTGAAAAGAATAGAGGAGGAGGGAGGAAAGATAGAAGAGTGGAATGAAGAAAAGTGTTATGAACTGCCAAATTCCTCCAAGTCAATATTTATATATTTTTTTTCTTTTCTTTTAATTAAGTAATATGTTTGGATCAGTAAATAAGTACAAACAGTTGAACATGTATAAGTAGTATACAACAAACTAGTGAGGACTCTAACAAGTTCTCTTTGTTTACTCTGATATAAAGTGAGATTTGTAATGATTTTAGTTTAGGCTGTATAACCTTAATCTGAATTGCACTCTATGTTAGAGTAGACAAAGAGAACTCATTAGAGCTCTCGCTAATTCGTTGTATACTACTTATACATGTTTGACTGTTTGTATTTGTTTACTGATTTGTTGGTATTACATAATTAAAAGAAAAAAAAAGGAAAAGAAACATAAATATTACTTAGGGGAAAATAGCGGTTCATAACACCATCCCCCTCTCAAGAGTCCTTATCCCAAGGACTTCTTTTATAGTTTGTCGAATGGGTCTCTTAGGTTACCCATTTCCAGATTTTTATCTCCTAGATTTTCTAAATATTTTCTATCTTCTTCAATCCTCCGTCAGTCTTCTTCATCCTTTTTTTCATCCCACTCTTCTATCTTTCTTCCCTTGTATTCGTTCTTCTTTTCTTCCATTTTTTTCAAGAACAGATTCTTCTTCCACTGTCTCTAGTTTTCCTCCATTCACTTTCAATATTCCCTATTGTATTTCTTATTGCTCCATCTATAGAGCAATTTGGCAGTATATCTTTCTGGTATTTCTCTGCTAAATGTCTTTCTGTTTTCTTCCTCTTCTTGCCATCTTACTTCTTCCTTTTCCTCCCTGCAATATTCTTTCTCAAACTCTTCGACTAATTCCATTATGTTTTTCAAGTTCTCCTTGCTCTTCCAAGTGTTTTTTTCTACCGTACATCCCTTCTATCTTACTAAGTATTTATCTCTTCCTCGTACCTTCCTTTTGTTTATAATCTTTTCAACCTCCCATTCTTTTTCCCCCTTTATTACCACTGGTTGTGGCACTTTCCTTTTCTGGCCCTCTACTTGCAATTTGTACTATCATACTTGACTAACATTAACTATTAGATGTATTCTAACTGTACTAGGCAGATCCAATTCTATTGCATTATTGGAAATAATTGCCTTTACTCTGTAAGGTCCTACAAAGTGTTCTGTGAATTTATCCATATGTCTTCCGACCATTTGGTACTTTAGATCCTTAGTGCGTCCACTTGATATTTCTCTACCTCTCCTCTTTTCTTGTCTGCATACTGCTTTATCTCTTCCTGTGCTTTCTGTAGTGCTGTCTTTGCTTCCTCCTGTATATTCTTTATCCTCTCTACAAACTTCTCTGCTCCCTCATGTTTCCTCTTTTTTCTCATCTTGAATCCCATCCTAGAATCTTGTTCACTATTTGTTTTAAAGGACGAAACCTTGGTTCCTGTATGCACTTTATTGTTATAGACAAATTCTGCCATTCCTAGCCATTCTGGCCATTGCTCTTGTCAATGATTGATGAACATTTGTAAATACTGTTCAAGTTCCTGATTCATCCTTTCTGTTTGACCATCTGTCTGTGGGTAGAATGCCATAGACAATTTTATCTCAATCTCCAACATGCGATTCAGTTCTTTCATGATACCCGCTGCAAATTGTGATCTTCTATTGGAGATTATACTATCTGGCAACCCATGTAGTTTCCACACATTATCTTTAAATAAGCATGCTAATCCTTCTATGCTGGTCTTTTCTGTAGTAGATATAAAGTGTCCTATTTTTGTGAATCTATTTACTACTACTAGAATGGAATTGTATCCCTGTGCTAAAGGCAACTTCATAATGAAGTCTGCATTTATATGAGTCTATGTCTTTTCTGGAATCAAATTTGGTATTGATTTTCCTACCGGTGATTGTATTTAATTCTTGTTGCATTGGTAGGCATTGTACCTCTCTATATATCTCTTTACTTCTCTAGTGACTCCTGGCCACCAGAAGTTCCTTGTTACCAATTCCACCATCTTCTACTGTTCTCCATGTCCTCCTACAGGCATGTCATGGTATAGTCTGATTACTTCTGCTCTCAACTTTTCATCTCTAGAGATATATACTTTTCTCTCTTTTAATATTAGGCTGTTTTCTTGATGCCATTCTTCATCTCTCAACATTTTTATACCCACTCACTTCATTTCTTCTACTACTTTAACAACTTTATCATCTCTTGCTTCGTACTTTCTCACTTTGTCTAATAGATCTATTCCTTTTATGATCACTTCTACTACTCTTATTCTCTTTGCTTCCAACCATTCTTTCTTTACCAATGTCTGCTCTTCATTATCCTTTTTTACTCCAATTTCCCAATCTGGTCTCTTACTTAGTCCATCTGCCTTTCCTATCTTACTCTTTGAGATGTGTTTTAATATGAAGTCAAATCTAGACAAATATAAAGTCCATTACACTTGTTGATGATTCAGCTTTTGATTGCTCATGAAATATTCCAGATTTTTATAATCCATCCATACTTCAAATTTAACTTTTGTTCCTTCCAGGAAGTGTTTCTATGCCTCTAAGCAATATATTACCACTAACATTTCCTTATCGTATATCTCGTAGTTCCTTTCTGTTTTATTTAATGATTTGGAAATATACACTACTGGTCTCCACTTGTTGTTTTTGCACTTAATAGACAATACACCTTCCGTTGCAAAGTTAGAGATATCTGCCTCTACCCTAAACTCCTTATCTAGATTGGGTACAACTAGTAGAGGTCGACTTGTGAAAACTGTCTTCAACTGCTTAAAAGCTTTTTACTACTCATCTCTCTATTTCCATTTTTTTTCCTTTCTAGTCAGATTATTCAAGGGTCTGGCCAACTTTGCAAAATCCTTCACAAATTGCCTGTAATAATTTGTGAGTCCCAAGAACTTTCTAACATCTCTGACTGTTTTAGGTATAGGCCAGTTTAATACTCCCACTACTTTATCCTCCTCCATTTTGATTTTCCCCTGATCCATTACTACTCCTAGGAAATTCACCTTCTACACCTTCTAAGTGTATTTCTCTGATTTCACGTACAGATCATTGTCCTCTAACCTCTTCAGTACTTCTTCTATAATTTCGTCATGTCCTTCCTCTGTTTCTGTTTCTATCAACACATCATCCACAAATGCTGCCACCTTCCCTTCATTGATCATGTCTCTCAAAATTTCATTCATCATGCCTTGGAATGTGGCAGGTGAATTCATCATTTCAAAAAACATTACCACTAGCTTGTACAACCCCACATAAGTAGTGAAGACCACCTTCCATTTGTCCTCTTTCTTTATCCTCACATTGTTATAGCCCCACCAGAGATCCATTTTAGTAAATACTCTTTTATTTCCCATAAAGTCCACTAGATCTGTGATTAATGGCAGAGGGTAATTGTTCTTAACTGTTTGCTTGTTGAGTCTCTTGTAATTCATAACCATATGCTTTCTCCTATCTTTTTTACCCACAAAGAATACTGGTGAGGTTTGGGGCAATTTTGAAGGTCTGATATATCCTTTCTTTAGATGTTCATTAACGAATTTTTGCACCTCTTCCTTTTTATTTCTAGATAGAGGATAGACTTTTGCTTTACTCACTTTAAAGTTGTTATTGAGATCTATCACATGATCCCATACCTTCCTAATGGGTATCCTTTCAGATTCCACCTTCTCAAACACTTTTAACTATCTGTGGAACCTCTTAGGCACCATTTCTTCCACCTTCCTATGATCTACCTCTATCTCCTCCTTTTTTTCCTAGTCTTCTTTTTCATCTACTGCCATCTCACAATCTTCTTCTTATCCTCTCTTGTCTCTTTCCTTCCTTTCATCTTTACTATTTTTCCACACAATGGTGAACATCTCGTCATTCTCACTTCTCTCTTTTCCCAATCTATCTCTGGATTATGAGCTGCCAGCCATGGCATGCCCAAAATTACATTTGTCTTTCCTAACTCACATATGTCCATTCTGACTCTCTCAACATGTCCTTTGTAGAACATATTCACTTTTACCTCATGTATAATTGCATCTTCACTGTTACCGGTACCATCTACATTCCTTACTTGCAAGGGTTGATCCAGTTTGATCAATTTATATCCTCCCTTTTGAGCCAATCCCTTGCTCATGAACAATCTCATTGCTCTACTGTTAAGCAAGGCTTTTACTGTCCTCCCTTTGTGAGTATCTATCTTTTCAATATCCACATTCATCCATACTTCTCTCAGAGACTTAAATATTCATCTTACTTCTCTCGCTTTCTCTTTCTACACTGCCTTTTGATTGACAGTTCCTGCTATTCTTCTCAAATCAGTGATTCCAGCCCTCCTTCTCTGGGCTCTAGGCACTGTCCATTCCAACTTTCCACCCCAATTCCACCACGGTGTTTTCTTTCCTGTCCTATAGGGTAAACAGAAAACTTTCTCTTTCTCATTCCTTTTTACTTCTCTTCCTATTACTGCATCTTTACCTCCATACATGCTGCATTTTACTCTTTCTGCTCTTCTACTCTCTGCTTCTCCACTCCTCCAATTCCACACCTCCTTACAGCTTTCACACCACATATTACATGACTGTACCTTCCCCAGAAACCTCTGTTCCCAATTCTCCTCTGTCTTTGTTCCCTTATAATCACATCCTCTGCATTCCACTAGAGTTACTACCTCCCATCACATTGTATACCCTTCCATGCTCATGACTGCTCTTCTTGGAGGTAGTTCCTTCACCCCACAATGTTGTTTTATTTTCTTCCACACATTTCACAGGGGAACTGCCTCTTTTCTCTTTCTCTTGTTTTTCTTGGGACACTCCCACTTCTTATGTCTCTCCTCTCCACATCAGAAACATTTCACCACATCCCTTACTACCTCCTGCCTTCTCATCTCCCTTACTCCACACTGTATTACACGACTTTTCAATACTTCAAATCTGTTCCCTACCACTGTCTCCTTCTTCTACTCTTCTTTACTTCTACACTTTTGGGCAAGGTGCCCAAACCTCCCACACTTCCTACAGATTCTTCCCTCTCTCCCTTCTAACTCTGTCCTTAATTTAGCAAGGGCACGCCTTTGGTTGAGCGTGTTGCTCATGAGTTTGTGGTACACTTCTAAGGACATTGTGTATTGTACTTAGAAGAGCTGATTGTTGTTATGTAAAGAAAGATTTTATTTCTTGATGAACTCATTGTATTCTTTACCTATCTCACTTGTATGTCTGTTGGGGTACAAGATCTTCACTCAGCCAGGTGTCTACTGCCATACTGACTACTGTCCTAATACTAGGGTAGACTATCACTTCATGGAGAAGATCCCTACTCTAAGTAGTCTCCTATAGAGTGACTACTATTCTTCTACATAGACTGATCACAATGGACCAGTAGTACAAAGTTGATATGATGAAATGTGATACAAGTAAACTACTAAGCCTACTCAATTGTGAGGTCTGGTCTGAGCTAGTACCTGAGTTTGGTTCTAACTGTCCACCTCTGGGGTCTAAACTTCCTGGTTAGTCTACTTAAGCCTGTGGCTTGGCTATGAGTGATCTGAGTTGACTAGACATTGAGGGAGTGATGAGAGTAAAGTTAACAAGGATCAAGGCGATTGGTGTCTAGATGTAGAAACAAGTTTTAGTGTAACAATTTTAGTTTAGGCTGTTTTACCTTAATCCAAATCGCACTTTATGTCAGAGTAGACAAAGAGAACTCGTTAGAGCTTTTGCTAATTCGTTGTATACTACTTATACATGTTCAACTATTTGTACTTGTTTACTGATTCATTGGTATTACATAATTAAAAGAAAAGAAAAGGAAAAGAAGCATAAATATTACTTACGGGAAAATAGCAGTTCATAACAAGATTTGGGTTAGAGTTATTACAACTACAACTTGAGTCTTTATAAAAAGAACGAGAAAGACTGGCAGAGAATTGAGGAAGATAGGAAGTACTTGGAGAAGTTAGGAGATGAAAACCAAGATATGGGCAACCTAGGGGACCCATACAACAAACTATGAAAAAGTCCTCGGGACAAAGATCCTTGAGAAGAAGATGGTGTCATGAACCACCATTTTCCCTAAGTCAATATTTATTTTATTTTATTTTAGTTATATAATACTATTGGATCAGTAAATACAGACAAACACTTGAATGTATATAAGTAGTGTACAAATCTATCGAGAACTCTAATGAGTTCTCTTTATTAACTCTGACTTAGAGTATAAGTGAGATTAAGGTTATACTGTCTAAGCTTCAATTATTACACCCTATTCTAATCATCTTCTTAAGGATGTGACAATGTTCCTTTGCATGTACTAGTCACAATGGACCAGCAGCACAAGGCTAATAAAGCAAAAGTTTTACAAATAACTACTAAGCCTGCCTGGTTGTAAGGTCTGATCTACACTAGGACCTAGGTATGGTCCCAGTTGTTCACCTCTAGGGTCTAAACTTTCTAGTCAGTCCACTTAAGTCTATGGCCTAGCTATATATGGAGATAATTAGTAATCAGAGTTGATCACTAGTTGAGGATCAAAATGTATAAGAATAAGATTGAGCAGAGATCAAGGTGATTGATGCTCTAGAGGTGTAAATGAGTTCTAGTATAGTGGACGTTAGTTGTGATAACTTAAGTCCACACTCTAAGTCAGAGTTGACAAAAAAAACTTGTTAAAGTCCTTACTAATTAGTCTAGCTACTTATATACAAATCAGTGTTTACTAGTATTTGTCTACTCAAAATATCTCATGGACTTCTTTTGAGTCATAGTGTCCCACACACTTCAGATTATTATATAATAAAAGAAAATGAAAGAGAAATAAAATATTCTACTACCACAGATGCTCTAGCTTATTTGCTATTTTATTATAGGAAATATGAAGGGACAGAAAGTTTGCAGACAGAATAAGAAGTGTGTAGAAGGAGGCTAAAGCAGCACTGCAAAAGGTGCAGAAAGACATGAAGAGGTATGCAGACAGAGAGAGAGGAGAAATGGAGGAATATAAAGTAGATGACTTAGTGCTACTCAGCACTAAAGATTTGAAGTACCAAATGGCCAGAAGATGTACAGAGAAGTTTACAGAATGCTTTGTGGAACCTTACAAAGTGAAGGCAATCATTTTGAGCAATGCAATAGAATTGGAATTGCCTAGTATAATTAAGATATATCTGGTAATTAATGTTAGTTGGATATGGCGATACAAGCTGCAAATAAAGGGACAGAGAAAGGAAATACCACAACTAGTAGTAATCAAAGGGGAAGAAGAATGGGAGGTGGAGAAAATTATAAATAAGATGAAGATACAAAGAAGAGATAAATACTTAGTATAATGGAAAGAATGCATAGCTAAGGAGAATACTTGGAAGAGCAGAGAGAATCTGAAGAACACAATGGAGTTAGTTCAGGAGTTTGAAAAGGAATACTATAGGGAAGAAGAAGAAGAAGTAAGGTGACAAGAGACAGAGGAAGATAAAAGAATGTTTAGCAGAGAAATATCAGGAAGATATATAGCAAAGTTGCTATATGGTTAGGAAAACAAAAAATATGAAACCCATTCTTGAAAGGAATAAAGGAAGGAAGGGATGAGTACAAGGGAGTAAAGATTAAAGAATAGAATGAAGAAAAAGACAAGAAAGATCAATGGAAAATAGAAAAGGACAGAAAGTATTTGGAAGAGTTGGAAGACAAAAATCAGGATATGGGTGACCTAAGGAACCCATATGATGAATTATGAAGAAGTCCTTGGAATGAAGACCCTTGAGAGAGGAGTAGTATTATGAACCACTCAGTTCCTCTAAGTCAATATTTATTTTTCTTTTATTTAATTATGTAATATCATTGGATCAGTAAATAAGGACAAATAGTTGAACATGTATAAATAGTATACAAAATCTAGTGAGGACTCTAGTGAGTTCTCTTTGTCAACTCTGACTTAGAGTGTGAACTTAAGTTATCACAACTAACATTTACTATACTAGAACTCATTTACACCTCTAGAGCACTGATCTCCTCGATCTCTGCTCAATCTTACTCTCATACATTTCAACTCTTGATTAGTGATCAACTCCAATTACTAGTTATTTCCATACATAGCTGGGCCATAGGCTTAAGTAAACTGACTAGAAAGTTTAGACCCTAGAGGTGAACAACTGGGACCATACCTGGGCCCCAGTATAGACCAGACCTTACAACCAGGTAATGCTCAATAGATTACTTGTACCTTTTTCACTTTTAGCAACCTTGTGCTGCAGATGCATTATCACTTGGTACATGCAGAGGAATAATGCTCAGTTCTTAAGAAAGCACTCTAGAGTAGGGATCCTCTTTTTAGAGGTGATTGTTGAACCATATCATTAGGGCAATAGTTAGTAGAGCAGTAGGCATCTGGCTAGGTAAAGACTTTGCATCCCAGCAGATGTAAGTAGTCGGTAAGATAGTCAGCCAAAGAAATACTGGTTAGTAAAACCTGTAACAAATACAATTTTCCTACACAACCAAAAATTCCGCCCTTTCTTAGACATAACACTATGTTTTTAGAAGTGTATAACCAAACTATGAGCAGTCTGCTCAAGCAAAGACAAGCACTTGCCAAACTGAGATGGAAATTAAAGGAAAGAGAAGGATGTAGATGTTAGAACTGCAAATTGTTTGGTCACTTGGCTAAAAATTGTAGAAATAAAGGAGAAAAGGAAAAGGAGAAGATAAAAAAGACAAACAATAGATTTGAAGTATTGACAACCAGGGTGATGCAATGTGGGGTAAAAGAGATGAGACAACAGGAGGTAGTAGAAGAAAGAAGGTAATACTTCTAGTATGGAGAGGAAGGGTATAAGAAGTGGGAGTGTCCAAAAGAAAATGAGAAGAGAAGAGAAAAAACAGCACCCCTATGAGAAGTATAAAGAAAAATAAAGAAGCATTGTGGGGCAAAAAGACTGCTACCTAGAGGAACAGTCATGAGCATAGAAGGGTAGACAATGAGATAGGAGGTTGTAATACTTGTAGAATGTAGGAGGTATGACTACAAGAGGACAAAGACCCAGAAGAACTAGAGGTAAGGGTTCCTGGGTAAAAAGCAGTTGTGTAATATGTGGTGTGGAGAATGCAAAGAACCATAGAACTGGAAAGAAGAGAAAGTAGCAAGAGGAAGAACAGAAAGAGTGAAGTGTAACATTGATGGGGATGGTAAAGGAAATTTAAGTATTTGATTGATTTGTAGAAAGAGAAGGGGATTTTGGATAAAGATATAAATATGCTTTACTGTTCTTATAAAAGTAGGTACTACCAAGTCAGAGAATTGAAATCTCCAAGTCATTCCACAATTGTGTGCAATTGAGTAGACACTGGAGAGATAATCAAATGTAAAAGGGAGGGGCTCATGAGATAGTATACTTGTTATTAGACACTAGAATGAAAGAAATGTTTTTAGTTTCTACTTGAAAGCACTGTCACTGATCAGATCTCAAAAATGTGTGTTCTTCTTACACCGTAGCACTACCATTCAAGGTACTAGTCTAGTAGGCTGGCTCGCTGTCAATACAACAGTTCTATCTAGATCTCATATTGCCCTTGTGCAAGCTCACTCTCAACTGACCATATGGTTGGTAACTTACTCCAAAAACACGTAGTGAGCGGTTCAGCTCCTAGTCCAAGTAAATGCCTAAGTCCTCCTTTAGAGTGGGTATCCCTTGAGGGAAGTTTTATAGAGTTTTATCAAAAAGAAAGGGAGAAAACGAGCTCTTAGTCACTCAAGTCGAGTTTCAGCTCTAAAGTAACAAAGAGCAAAGATGGGGGTTCTTTTTTTTGCACCTCTCTGTACTACTGGAGTATTATATTAGTATTACAAAGTCTAGAATGCAACAAACAAGATAAGAAAGAAATCCTCCTGATTACTCAAAAAGACAAGTAGAATGAGTTGAGTCTACATTCAATTATGCAACAGCTGCTCTCTGTACTCCCAGTCCATTTCCTACTAACTTTCTTTATCTCATCGGCTAACCTTGAGCCTATTCTAAGGTGCTTAAGAGGTACTTTGGACATTGGTCCAACTACTCTCAAGTGCATCTTCATTGTCAATGTCACTCCTCTCTGCTTCCAACTCTTCTAATTCCTCTTCTAAACCTTTCTTTACTCTCTCTCCTATTTCCTGTTCATCTCTCTCAGGTCTTTCTTCTTCTTATCCCTTTCTAATGACTTTCAGTGTATCCTTGTCTTGTTTTTCTATATTTGGACTGCTAATCATAACTGATGCATAGCCTCTGATGGTGTTTCTATTATAAACCAGAGATCAGTTATTGGGTGATGTCATTATCAAGGGAAATATATTTAAGATCAAGTTTGCTCTTAAGAGTATTTCTAGGAGAGAGTCTGTCTTATAAATATAATATGAGACCATCCAGAAAGCGTTATGAGGTACTAATAGTAGTGATCGCAGCTACTACTTAACTACTCAGATAGTGTTTTTGAGTACACGACTGGACTTCTAGTAGTTATATCTGGAAAGCTGATTTTCTCTCAAGAGCTGTTTATTATAATTATTAGGTTCTGAATGTCACTTATATTGCCAAAATTAATTGTCAGGTGTAATAGCATATGTGGAGACAAGGATGTAGTGACAGAAGGAAAGGTGGAGAGGAATGAGAAAGGAGAAGTGTTTTGTCCACCCTGTAGAACAGGAAAGAAAGTGTTATAGTGGAACTGGGGAGGAAAGATAGAACGGTTAGTGTTTAAGGCCCAGAAGGGGAGAGCTGGAATTACTGATCTGGAGAAAAGGTAGAGGGAAGTCAAAAGAACCTTGAAGGGTCTACGAAAAGTATGAATACAAATAGGAGTGGAGAAAATTGACACCTATGAAGGAATCTCCGTGAAAGTGTTGCTAGATAGTAGAGCCACTGGGCTCTTCATAAGTAAAAGGTGTGCACAGAGAGGAGGTTTCAATTTAATAAAATTAGAAAAGCTGATATTAGTAAAGAATGTAAATGGTACTGGAAATAGTGGAGGAACAATCATCTATAAAGTAAAAGTAAACATATACTTTAAGGGACATGTAGAAAGAGTGAGGATGGATGTAAAGCGATTGGAAGAGAATGACTTGTATGTGAAACCAGAAAAGTATTTGTGGAAAACAAATAAAGTAAACTTTCTGGAAGTAGTAATGGGTTAGGGAAAAATTGAAATGGAAGAGGAAAAAATAGAAGGGGTATTAAACTGGTCAGTACCAAAAATAGTCAGAGACATCAGAAAATTCTTGGGATTCATCAACTACTATAGGTGATTTATTAAGAACTTTGCAGTACTCACAAAGCCTTTGAACATGTTGACAAAAAAGGATGAAAAGTAAAGATAGGAAGAAGCCCAGCACAAAGCATTTAAACAACTAAAAGGAATCTTCACTACAAGACCATTGCTAGTAGCACCCAACTTGGATAAGGAATTTAGAGTCAAGGTAGATGCATGCAATTTTGCAATAGAAGATATCTTGTCTATTAAATGTAAAGACAACAGGTAGAGGCTAGTAGCTTACATCTCAAAGTCTCTAAACAAAACAGAACGTAACTACAAGATTCATGATAAAGAAATGTTGGTGGTAATTAGATGCTTGAAGGCCTAGGAGCACTTCTTGGAAGGTGCAAAAGAAAAATTTGAAATTTGGTTGGACCATAAAAACTTGGAGTACTTCATGAGTAATCAGAAATTAAATAGACAACAAGCTAGATGGGCTCTGTATCTCTCAAGGTTTAATTTTATTTTGAAATATGTATTTTAAGAAAAAATGGGGAAGGTAGACAGATTAAATAGGAGGTCAGATTGGAAGGTAAGCATTGTCATAAATTACCTAATTCTCTTTAAATCAATATTTATTTTCTTTTTCTTTTTCTTTTCATTTAATTATGTAATATAGTTGGATCAGTAAATAAGGACAAACAATTGGGCTTGTATAAGTAGTGTACACAATTTAGCAAGGACTCTAATGAGTTTTCTTTATCAACTCTGATATAGAGTGGGATTAAGATTAAGATTACTCAACTGCAACTGAAATCCTTACAGGCATGGAAAGAGATAATGAAAAACAGACATTGGTAAAAAAAGAATGGTTAGAGGCCCAAATAGTAGAAATATCAAAAGTAGTAATAGATGGAGTAGATATTCTGACATTGAAGTTTCAAGGAGGTATTGCGAGACTGTTGTTGCAGGTTGTAAGAGTGCGAGCATCGAATACAAGGCTATACGATGATCTGGCCCAGTTGATCTACCTGCCTTGGGCAATGCAAGTACA
>Ga0153955_100426_pt1 | contig 21463 bp, 18 predicted proteins | sample TSFL039MetaG_FD_104744 | JGI IMG/M metagenome (GOLD analysis project Ga0153955, IMG submission 104744) | Attine ant fungus gardens microbial communities from Florida, USA - TSFL039 MetaG | ecosystem: Host-associated > Fungi > Mycelium > Unclassified | place: USA: Florida, Wekiwa Springs...
AGGAAAGGTACTCAAATTAAGAGATGTTATATTTGAAGAAGGGGAAACGAACTATGTGAAACAACTAGAACCTACCAGGTTTGACATAGAAGAAGACCTCTTTTCTACAAACTCCCAACAGCCACTATAGCATACAAAAGCCAATGAATATCCAGAAGACAAAGGTACTAAAACATTAGAGCCAGTTAGCATAGTGTCATAACTACATGACATGCCAAGCTTACACCTATGGGATGATGATAAGACAGATCATAAACAACAATCACTACAAGAGATCTAGTCCTTGCCAGAAACCCTATAAGATGTGCCATTAGCTATCTGAAGACCACGCTGAGAATCTAAACCTTCAATACGACTCAGAGAATCATATGAGTACCTTAATTGACCAATATCAAATTTAGCTAAAACTATAAATAATACACATGTACCAACAAATTATTGGAACGCAATGAAATAAGCAGACCTATGGTTTGATCCAATGACAAGAGAGTTTAGTATGCTAAAGAAAAGAGGAGTGTTTAAAGTTATACCAAGACCACAAGATAAGAATGTGATAGGGTCCAAGTGGGTTTTTGTAATAAAATGGAATGAAGATGGGTCCATCAAGAGAAGAAAGGCTAGAATTGTGGCAAAGGGGTTTACATAGATGATTGGAGAGGACTATGAGAAAACCTACACTTCAGTAGCAAGACTGGAATCTGTCAGACTAGTTTGTGCTATCGTGGTAGCTAGAAATCTCACATTATGGCAAGTGGATTTTGTATCCGCTTTCTTGAACAGTAACAGCAATTATGAAGTGTATATGGAGCAACTAAGGGGTTTCAAAGAAAGGGAAGGAGACTATGTATGGAAGCTAAAAAAAACTCTATATGGTACTATGCAAGATGCACATGACTGGGCCATGAACCTCAACAAGATATTTGAAGGTCACGGATATTACAGATCCAAGGCAGATCTACAGATTAAATCAAGAACCATTGGAGATGAATTAACAATCATATCAACATGGACTGACAATGTTTTAGGAGTGTCATCAATCTTGGAAGGGGAAAAGAAGGCTAAGAATGAGCTGCAATCTAGCTATGAGATTAAGGATTCAGGAGATATAAAACTAATTCTTGGAATCAAGATCAATAGGAACCCAAATTTAGGAGACATTAGGTTTTTCCAACAGGCCTATGCACAATATATGCTAATTCGGTTTAACATGAGCAAATGTGCATCTGCATCAACTCTATTATCTGCTGAACTAGTACTTTCAAATGAGGACTCTCTCAACAGTACCAAAAAGATCACAGAAATGTCAAATGTTCCTTACTAAGAGGCACTTGGTACCATCATGTAGCTCCAAGTTGCAATGAGACCAGATCTATCTTATACAGTACAAGTTTTATCAAGGTTTGTGCATAACCTAGCAAGACAACACTAGAATACCTTAAAACATGTTCTATTCTATACAAAGGGAATACTATACTATGGCATCACATACAAAGGGAACAGAGATTTACAGCCCATAGAGTATATAGACTCAGATTATGCTGGGTGCAGGGATACCCAAAAATCAACAGAAGGCAACATTTTCATAGTAGCTAGAGGACCAGTGTCATGGGAGTGCAAACAACAAGGAACAGTAGCATTCTCAATGGTAGAAGTGGAATACATGGGATTTACACATACTGCTACACAATTGATGTGGTTAACCAAGTTTTTTGATGAAATAGGGCTATCTGTGAAACTACCTGTTCAAATTTTTGCTGACAACAAGGGGTCTATTGCAAATACCATTAATGGAAAGAATTATTGAAGAACAAAGTACATTAATGTGAAATACCACTTTACTAAAGATCAAGTGGAATTTGGTGGGGTCATCTTCAAGTATACACCCTCCAGTGAAAACCTTGCAGATATATTTACTAAATCACTATCATGAGACAGACTACAGAGCATTGTCAACAAACTCAAACTGACAACGAGAGGACTATGCCAGTCCAGAGAGAGTATTGATATGAACTAACATGTCTATTCTACACCTCCACCACTATTCTCAATGTCATCATTCTTACTTCCATTCCATTGAGTATTCCAAAGTACCCAACTAGTTATCCGAGATATGGAGAGGTATATATATATATATCAGAATTTCTCCTACATTCTACCTCAGCCATCTACGCATTGCCATGACATCTGAGATATGTTCTATTCAACATTCCCAAGTAGTATACTCATAGTACACACCAGTAATTATTGTTTGTCAGGTGAATAGAGCTGTCTATGCATTGCCATAATGTCTGAGTGATTATTGTTTGTCAAAGTTTAGACAGAGATCAAGGTAATCAGTGTCTGAAAGTGTCTAACAAGTTCTAGTATAGTGAACATCAGCTAAGATAGCTTAAATTCACACTCTAAGTTAGAGTTAACAAAGAGAACTCGTTAGAGTTTCTGCTGATTGGTTTACACTACTTATACAATTTATTTATTTGTATACATTAGATTTCTCTCACATTTCCTTATTGAGTCACCATTCCCAATTTGGTAATAAGCTCTCACACATCTGATAAATAAAAGAATAAATAAATAAATAAATATTGCCTTAGAAGAATGGAGTAGTTCATGACATAAATGAAATGGTCTGTATATCTGGACAGAGCATTATATGTTTACTGCCTATTATTTTACATGTGGTAGTCCTTTTGTGATTGAAATAGAGATAACTTAACCAAAGAGAGGCAGTCCTTTGTTCTATTCAAGGACTGATAAGCATTTATGAGTAATAGATCAGTATTATATCAAACATTGAGGTCCTTGTATCTCTACAGGATCTTATCACCTTGGGGTCTATTTATGGTCATCAGAAGTGTATTAAAGAGAGCTTCCATATACATGTAGAAGTGAATGTCTGCATTTAGTGGTTCCCAAAATATCTGTAGATCAGTATCTAGCACTGATTATCTGATATCTCAATACATACTGATCACTTCAGCACATTTTGCACATTGTTTGAAAGGTCTTCTTAAGGGCTTTCAGGTGCATCTAAAATTGTTGAAATTGTGCAAGTATTTGTGGAGTTATGACCAAATGAAGTTTGTGACAATAGGTATATGATACTCACTTGTATTCCCTATGCTTTACCAATTGTATCACTTTCTTTCTTCCTTTACTTTAAACTTATCCTCAAGTCTTTGCTTGAGTGTTGCAATCTGAGTTACTCAGACATTACAGTGAAATGTAAGTGGCTGAGAGAGGAGTAAAAGTGAGATACATGTATATGTCCAGTGGTCCATCCATGCTTATGATCTCTCCAGGTAGCTCTCCATATCCCTCTCCATGTCTGGGAAATTTATCTGTCATTCCATATCATAAGAATGGGTACAGTCTGACTGCTCATGGGTCACTCCACTCTGACAATAGCAATAGCAATGTCAACTCAGTCTGATAAATGTAGAAGTGAGAAAACACAAACACCAGAGCACAAAAAACTATCTCCTTATAAATCAACAGAAAATGGTAACAGAAATTCACTGATCATCCACAGGTGAATTCAAAGAAGATAAATTTCAATCTCCAGATATGTATTTCTCCACATGCACCTGGATAACTAGATATATTTCCTATAACGTATGTGATTTCCTATACACACTCACCTCAGTCGTTCTAAGGTAATGTCTGAGGTGAGTACCTCATCACTACTATTCCTTACTCACCTATGTACAATAAGTATTGTGTTATTCTGTAACTCAGTTTGAGCTGATCAATATCATATCCCTCATTCTGTAATTCAAGGATCACCAAGCGATGATAACACATTCTTTTGCAGAATAGCTCGGAGCACATACTACAAACATAGGCTACCCAACTTATCATTTGTTAATGAATGCTATGAAACGATCGAGCGGTCCCTCACCTCGTGTGTCACCGAAAGTCACCGAGAGTAGGTCTGAATTCTACGCAATAATCCCAGGAACAACACCAATGGGACTGATCAACCCGTCGCCGATCGGCCCAAGAGGATTTCCACCACTGATTGACCCAAGAGGATTCCCGCCACTGATTGACCCAAGAGGACCTCCATCACTGAGGCTCCCGAGGTTACTGGGAACACCACCAACTGTATTGTCCACCGAATTACCGCTTAGAGTGTTACTAGAAACGAGCCCGGGAACAATTCCTGCTCGATCAACAGCCTGCCAGGTGTGGACAGGAGTCGCAAGTGCAAGAGAGATAGTCGCAGCAACGTGGACAACGAGAAAAACTGACAGCTTATTGAGCATTGCTAGAAAAATAAAGGCAGGAGTTATGGACCCCGCCACTTTTTATACTCCTGGTTGGACGACCTCGTCGAGGACCGCGAAAAGGCAGACAGGCTTCTGCATCGGGACTAATCAACTAAACAAGCACGGGTTATCTCGTTACATATGGTCTTCATTTAGCTCAAGCCACTTAGACGTCGAAGTAGTCCGTCAGCCAGAATCCAGAAGGATAGGTGTAGAGGATAATTTCATTTCAGGGTAGGAAAATTTATGGGTGCCAGCAATAGTGTAAATCGTGTTTTCGAGATCCGAAGAATATCAGAGGCCTGTAAGCGCCCCGATCCTTTGGTTCTGAGTAATGATTCTGAAAAGGGCTTCCTAGCACTTGTCTTTCCCGGATAATCGATCCTCGACCTCTGCATGTGTTCTATATTACGGAGCACAACCTGTCAAAATTGGACACCAGGATCATTCAGTGGATCAAAGTCGAGGTTAGATATTATGTACAATCTTATTGTGTGGTGTGTGGATATATACTACACGTGCAAGTCAGGATAAATTAAGTGTCTAAGTCATGAGGAAGGAGAACAAGTCTAGTTCCCTAACCAACCGTATGTTCTCAGCAGATCACGGATTTCCTCACTGTCTGGTTTAATTTCTCCGTTCAGAGGGGCGAAGCTCTTTTTCAGTCGAGGGCCACCCAGTGTGAAGATCACAGAGTAGAACAAGCCCTCCCCCTATCAAGAGCAAGACATCAATCAGATGACTTCGGAGATAGATGTGGAATTGTGCGCAGCTCACCTCTCGCGTAAGACCCACCCGAGGAGGCGAGCCCGTTACGCTACCGAGACACCAGGTACCTTTTGCTGTACGAATCCAGGCTGACTCACCCCTCTAAACAAGATGAGGTTGAGTTGAGTTGTTCCGAGGCGAATGAATGTTGAACCCTTACCTCAAAAATATATGGCCGGCCGTCGTCGAGATCAGTGAGATTGTCCATAAAGTAAGTATCATCGCTGCTTGCATCATTCCATTGTTCAATTTCCTCTGGAGTGGCTGCACGCAATGTGAGCTTTTGATTGCCTAAATTGTATTGATTACGACTGGATCGTGGTCTACCAGTCATGTATCGAGGCATTGCAATGTTAAATTCGAGCTTTTCAATAGGCAGCAGAAGCGCTGTTCAGATGAACACTTCTTGGTGAGAGAGAGACCTTGTTTGAAAGGCAGATGATGAACCCTATTATATATTCAAAAAGCTGTGGCAACTGGATGATGATGTCCAAATCGGGACAATTGTTAATCGATGTGATGAATAAGATGTGTGGAACAACGGCTTATTGAATTAGTCTGTGGTCGATTACAGGTGTCCCAAGATGTCCACATGATGTGAGTATATTCTCCACCAAGGGGTGGAATTTTGCACTATCTGCTGGTCACAAAAAACATGAGCACCCGATCTCAGGGGTTTCATCGGTAAGGAAGGATCAATCAATTGATTGATACATGCTAGGGTTGATTGTTACTCATATTATCGGTTGCATGCCATTCAATAGCCCATGAGTAATGACAAAAAAAGGTACGGATAACATCACAGTGCCTCATGGGAGAACAACAGCCGGTGGCCATGAGAAAGGGGATGGACCTTTGTTATCAGCCAGTGATCCAAACAACAACAACATACCACAACTGTGGTGTTCATTCTGTTCAGTCATGTCAACGACACAGCATCTTGATGTGAGTTCTGAAGCACACTTGACTCTCGTGATCTAATATCCTTATATAGCGTGCTGTAGAAATTGTGCAGAAGGCTATTGATGAGGACTTGAAACAAAATTATACAGAGGCCTACAAGTTATATCAAAACTCACTCGATTATTTCATGCTAGCGCTGAAGTGTAAGGCCCCTTGTCTTCTTTGTAAGCAAGCATCAATGTGAGATTTCAGATGAGAAAAACGAGAACTCCAAAACCTTAATCCGCAGTAAGGTCAACGAGTACCTCACTCGTGCGGAGACCTTGAAGGGCCACATAACGAACTCATTAACATCCAAGGGGAAAAGCGCTGTTGGTGTGAGTGGAAATGGGATAGCAAAAAGGTGAATAACGTCCCTTTCTTTTGACCACCGTGTACAAAATCCTGGACACTGATGTAGGTGCTCAGGAAGGACGATGAAGATGGAGATGTTGACCCTGAAACGAAGAAATTAAGAGCTGGGCTTTCTGGTGCTATTTTATCAGAGAGACCACATGTCAAATGGGACGATGTTGCTGGTCTAGAGGGCGCCAAGGCATCATTGAAGGAAGCCGTCATACTGCCCATCAAATTTCCCCATCTATTTACCGGCAAACGCACACCATGGAAGGGCATTCTACTCTATGGACCACCAGGGACCGGTAAATCCTACCTCGCAAAAGCAGTTGCGACCGAAGCAAAGAGCACATTCTTTAGCGTCAGCTCTAGCGACCTCGTTAGTAAATGGCAAGGTGACTCTGAAAGGTATGCCACGTAGTCCCAAAGTCCGTCAAGTCGACCAGTCATAGTGACATAATGCGTTAACTTGCGCAGATTAGTCAAGAACCTGTTTGAGCTGGCACGAGAGTCGAAACCTGCGATTATCTTTATCGACGAAATTGATTCACTAGCCGGCACACGCAGTGAATCTGAATCAGAAGGTTCTCGGAGAATCAAGACAGAATTTCTGGTGCAAATGAATGGTGTGGGTCATGATGATACGGGAGTGCTCGTCCTTGGTGCAACCAATATCCCTTGGCAGCTTGACAATGCCATCAAGCGTCGGTAAGTCGTCTTGCTATGGATGCCAGGGGAGATAATCGACTTTAATAAGGTTTGAGAGAAGGATATACATACCCCTTCCCGGTCCTGACGCGCGACGTCGAATGTTCGAAATTCACATTGGTAACACACCTTGTCAACTCGAACCCAGAGATTACCGTACACTAGCAGAACGGACCGACCGATACTCAGGGTCTGATATCTCGGTTGTCGTACGAGATGCCCTCATGCAGCCAGTACGCAAGGTCATCAACGCGACACACTTCCGTCAAGTTGAGGTCGAGAATTCAGAGTCTGGTTTATTTCAATCAAAGTGGACACCATGTTCTCCTGGTGCCCAGGGAGCGAAGGAAATGACTTGGTCGGATATCGGAACTGACGAGCTTCTCGAACCGCCGTTGAAGCTCACAGACTTTTTGAAGAGCCTGGAGAGTACGAGACCGACTGTTACAGAAGCTGACATTCAAAAACATGAAGATTGGACAAAGGCATCTGGTATGTTTTTTTTTACTTCTCAGGTTGTTCATTGTGCTCATTGGATGAATAGGGAACGATGGTGCATAGCATGTTCTTATTTCTTTTTTTTTTTTCTGTTTCCTATTATACCAGAACCTATTCCATCCTTTTTTTGCGTTCATTCAATGGATCCTAAATACCATATAATCTTCGATCATGATGATAATGACAATAACAGTTTAATGGAGAGGCATTGGAGAAGATTGTTTGGACACAGGGGACCCATGTATACCGACAATGACGATCCACCGATCCAAGTCAGAAAACGGTCACAACCATTTTTTGAAGTTGAGCAACCGAATCTAAACAAAAATGTGTAGACAATGTACAAGCAAGGTCAATCCATAAACTACCTCTTGAGGATGGGGGGAATTGACTGAGTCAAGAGAAAAAACCAAGATAAAAACGCATCGGGGAGATACTGTATACTCCAAAATGCTAAGGGAAAATGACCAATGTCTATGACAGGTAAAGACTGAAGGGAAGGGAGGGAAGGGAGAGCCACAGGTTGATGAGATTATTTAAAAAGTCATCAATCTTTGACATACAAGAAATGATTCAACGATAGTACCCAGGGAACAGGCAACAAGAGGCGGTCCCACGAAGAAGACAGGGTCACTGACCAATGAAATGTAGAGTGCATACACGGACGGACAATGAGTGATCGATTTCACGATAGAAAAGAAAGGAATTCAAAATCATTCGATCATCGCCCTCTGCAAGGATGACAACCAATACCGAGAAAAGAACCCATAATTGGTATTCGGTCAAGATAATGTACAGATACTGCACCAAAACAATGACCTGGACAACAAACATCAGTTAAGAAACCTAGAAGCAAACTGACATCGAGGAACAGGCGGATGCATTACCTCACAGAGGATTTCCACAGCGATCAACAGTCCTAGAGGTCCAAGCTCGATCTTGCAGAATAATAATGTTCAGAATTCTCGTCAGTTTCCACAGGTGAGCACCGTTTCCTCAACGACGTAACCTCCTCATCTGACAACCCATCCTCATTACATGTATAATATTCTGTACCCATCGCTGACGATTCAAAACTGGGTCTCGTCAACCCGCTGTAACATGCCTCCTCTGCGATAGCACTAGCACACAAACGTGAACTAGAAGGTCCACTATTAACCTGATGCTCGGTTTGTACGTCAGCGATGTTCACGTTCAGCATCGGAGTTCTAGTCTTCGGTACGATGGTCGAAGCAGTGCTTGCTGTCTTCATTGATGTCTTCGAGCTGGCTGCACTAATCGCGGTTGCATCACTGCTTTGGCTGTCAACAGACGTAGAAGTGGTTGGGCGGTTATAGTATGATCCAGGTCTTCTTTTTTCTAAACTTCTCGATGGACCAGAAGGGAATAAACAAGGCGAGAAGTGCAAGCTAGTTGCAGGTGCAGAAGCAGCAGCATGGGTCTCACAGTCTACTGAGGATAAGCTCGAGACCATGGGTAGAGCGGCAGAAGTCAATGCATGAGAATGGTCATTGTAAACGGAAAACGAATGATCCGATCGATACTTTCCCGTTGAACGAAGGGGTCCAGGCATGAGTGGGGCCGCTAGTCTTCTTTGAGCGAGTTTGTGGGAAAATGAGGGTGGGAGAGGGAAGCTGGCTATACTAGGAGTCGAAGCTACCATCGAGACGAGTGAAGGTGGCCTCGCATTAGGGATAATGAAGAGTGAATCCGCATATGTGCTGTAATTGCTGAAGGAGGGCGCTGTGGGACTGACAGGAGCGATATCAGGAGAGTAAGGATCGAAGGGAAGACTATCCTGGCAAGACGATTTAGTCGACGAAACTGATGATGTGGCTGAATGGAGACTTGTCATCGACTCAGTATGATCCAGATGGGTGGGACTTGCATTGATGGAATGAGATGAATGGATCTGAGGTAGTGTGGACTCGACTTCAGTGGGCAGTTGTTTAACTGAAGGATGAGAGGCGGCTCGAGCGGAGGCAGTAGATACGATTGATATATGACTCGCGCGTTCCAATTTGCGTTCCTTCTCTCTTAAGCGAATCTCCTGCCTTTCGTGAGGAGCTGCCAGATTAACCGTCCAGTCTGTGAAGCTCTTACATTTCCTGGTATTAACCCGAACAGGAGACCCGGATGATGTAGCAAAAGCCTGGGTTTTCAAGCTAGACTTGGGTTTCTTGATTACCGGCAGAGAAAGTGTCCAGTCGAACACAACACCATCCGTGTCTGCAGGGCCAGATTCAATACGACGTCCGGTGGCATGAGAACGAGTGCTGAAACTTGAAAAGGTACGAACACGCGGTTGTACCTGAGGCGGAATGTCGGTAGGCGAAAGATGTTGTTTTGGCAAATACGACGGTACAGGTAAGGAGCCAGCACGTTTACGAGGCTCAGCCTTGACGTTTAAGACCTCAAGAGGCTTGGAGGGAACACCGAGGAATAGAGTCCATTCTTGATCGGCGACGGATGGGCAATCAAGGACAGAATGTATAGAATCAGAAGACTCTGAGCATTCAGACGGAGGGCTAGGGAGAGGACAGGATGGAGGTGGCTTCGAGGGTGGCAAAGATGCATTGGCTTTTTTCCCAAAGGCGGAAGGTTTGCCCTTCGCAGACCGAGTTCCATGGACATTGTCTTCGACTGGGGTAGGATCATCGACAGCAGCACAAGCCATGAGAAAGTGGTCCTGAATCAAGCTCCTCCTCACAACTTGCACTTTTGCTCTAGCGAATGGATCATTACTTTGATCCTGTTCGTAGCTTCCAACGGACCATCTTTTTGACGTGACAGCTGGGGACGCATAGGGGTGGACGATATGATGGCCCGAAAATACAGGAGTGACAGGCGACGGAATGGACGATGTTGAATCGGAACGCTCAGAGGCAGAGGGTGAAGGGGGAGAAACAACAGAGAACTTGGTTGCGACATTGGAAAGAGGGGTGGGTATAGATGCCTGGGCTGAAGGCGGCGAGGGGTATTTTGGTTCGCACTCTAGGCGCGAGACTAGGGGATATGGGACGACATCACTAGCTGGAGGGGCATCTATGTGCAGGATGGCATTGTCGTGGTGTGGATCAGAGACACTACTAGCGCGACCTGAGAAAGAGGACTCGACCGGAGAAGCAGCCACGAACGTGACGGCTGGGACTCGGAGAGGACGAACTGCCCTTGAAGGCGATTTTACAAGGGCAGATGCCTGACGCTTGATTTTTTCTATGACCTGCCGGGCACGAGGACGAGAGCCTAGTGGGTAGAAAGGCATACACGAGTCTGTAGGGTCGAGAGAGACCGTAGAATCCAGCGGACGCATGGGAACTGGGTGCTCAACTATACAAGAAAAAGGCTGGCGCGCTGGGAATAAATCAGAACAGATTGAATGAATTGACTTTGTCAGGCATACCAGCGCGACGTGGCCTGGGAGTACAAAAAGACAAAACGTTGGCTGGTGTCTCAGGGTTGCATCGCCCTTGGGATTCCGCTTCCAGGGACGCCGAGACCAGTTGCCCAAATTCGGCTAGCGTGAAAGGCCGGGCATTCATTGCAAATGTTTCCTAAATTTTTTTTTTCAGAGGACGAGGGAGTCTGGAGAGGAGCCTCCAGCCCAGGCAGTGGCGCTTTATGCGGCGAAGCGAACCATCCTTGACTTGACTTGACTCTTGGCTTTGGCTGTCACTGATAATCTCAACAGGCTTTGGCGGCCCGTACATCCGTTCTTGACGGCTCTGCGTACGTACGAGACCGTAATATTCTCCTGATTTGCTGCAGATCTACTTGCCACGCCTCTATGAAGACAGCTTAACGTCATTCCCCTTTGAAATTACTCTATATCATCGTCCGAGGTGTCTTTTCAACGGCACGTAACGTCGCCTTGTGCGTTTTTACCTCACAAAAAAAAGTAAGCAAGCATATCAGCAGTTCGCCAGAAAAACACGTCGTGTATTAGGGCATTGCAACGAGAGACCGTCAGCCAACTCCTTTACAGGCTTCAATCAAAATTTTGACTCTTTAGTCATGGACACCCCCAATCTTGATTTACAGAAGACCGTACACCCATTCTTGAGAAGGAATTGACGGAGACTGCACCTAGCTTTGATTAATTGGATCTTGGATTGTTCTTCTGCTGCTTAACAATCGAACGGCCACGAGAGGATGACTCATTTTCTGTTTCACGAAATGTCACTCAGACAGTCGCAAAGCAGTTCCAAACATGTCATGAGAAATTGCCATGTTGCATGGATCAACTGAAGTATTTGCTAAAGGAAAATTGGAAAATTTGTTGGGCTGGATAACCATCTTGTTTCGAGCACCGTGTAATAAATTGCTGACAAAAAAATAAAATAGTCATCTTGTTTCTCCTTTTATCAAGCATATTGAGGGGAGGAGACAAGGACATTGACAATGATTCTACTGAGAATTTATTCTAGAGAATAATAAGCCTATTGCAACCACAAGAACAGTAGGAGCAGGTAGTAGTGTGAAAGCACCAAACACATTTGCTGCAACCAAAAGGTTCAGAGAAGGTACTTTTAGAAAAATCAACAATTTATTCCATGGCGCTTGATATGACAAGGCACCCCCAGGCTGGGCCACTTATGACTTGATGTCCACTCTGTGACACTATGAAACAATGTCCCGGGTCATGCAAAAAAAGACATAGAGTGAACAAACTAACTATGACACAACGGGTATACAATTGATAGTAGAGGATGAAAGCCATGCCTTTGGCACAGTGATAGCCAATAGGCTAAGTAACTCAACCCTGACATGAACTAATGACTACCCTTATCCCTATCCTTCTCAATACCCCTAGGGGTACAGTCTACTTTAACTTCATCTCTAGTGGACTTCAAGTGTTATTCGAATATCTTATTCTGAGAGCAAAGCACATTCAATTCAAGTATATGTTCTCCCCTTGAGAATACACCCTGCCCTAACCACACCCTGAGGGTATGCTCTTGTACCTGTGGGCCCTAGTGATTATATCCAGCAGACATGTGACTGGCATTGATGTCAGTGGCCATGGCCAATACATTTCAACTTTTCCACCATGTCAAGTGCTGCTGAACGTGCAGATGCTCGTCGAAAGGCCATTCTTGCAAAGCGTGGTGACCGTCTCGCCAAGCTCACAACAAGTGCAAGAGGCGAGGAGGGTGTGTATCTGGGCAGCGACGGTAGGTCCAATTAAACCTTTTGGTCCTAGAGTTTATTGTGCACAGATGTTTCGTTGCGTTCAAAGGATTCAGGTAGCCCAGGGATGCCAACTCCCTCTCGGATATCTGTCTCTCCTTCGCCAGGACCCACGACCAGCAAGCCATCGTCACCTTTAGCTCCATCGCCTCCTACGAAACCTGAGACTCATTTTGGTGTTGTAGATGATTCTGTATGGTCTCCCGAGCTACAGGAACGGTTTCATCGCGCCCTTGTCAATGTCGATTCGCCGTCCTCAAAACACTCAAGTGGTGAATTTGCACCTGGTAAAGGCCATAATTCGAAGTCTGATGAGCAGACTGATGTCGATCCCTTCGCCGAAATGCTGGCTTCGCTTAGTGCCGGTGCTTCAGGTGCATCGGGTTCGGACATGTTCAGTCTCCTGCAACAAATTAGGCAGGGCACTCAGGCCACCAGTCCAGATGTTGATACCCTACAACGAGACAAGGCAATCAGGAGGACTGTCCAGCTGGTGACAGCGTGGCTGCTACTGGCATGCTTCGTGTTCTTCCTTGAGCCTTCTGCATATCGAACACGTGTGGGCTCTTTGGATGTGGGCAGGTGGACACGATGGGCTGTCTTGGGCGAGGATAGGAATATGCTGGAACTCTTGCAGACATTCATAGTGCAGCCTCAACCGGTCAGTCAAATTTATCGATCAATTGAGGTCATTTTTTGAATCCATGGCTAGGCCTTCTTCTGGGTGTTCGTTGCATTGGAAAGTGTTCTCCACTTTGACTCCTTTCGGCATGTCCTTGTACGTTGCAGTTAGACATGGACACACATGATTATTTCTCACTCCTGGTATCTTTCAGCCCATCCGTTCTCACAGGCCGCATCAAGACGCCCTTGGTTGGATCAAAAGGTTACTGGAAGTCTTTAACATCGTTATGTTCCTTCTGAATGACCTAGGTAGTGTTATCTTTGGTTTAGGCTTAGTTGTATTTTTCGCTGGCTATGTCACGCCCAAGTAATGTATAATTTTTATTTGTGCTGTGTCAAGTGAATGTCAAGCCGATAGTATTACTTGTCATGTCCGCTCAATGGAAATGGAATAGCGCGGTAAAGAAATGGCGTCATGAAGCTGAGGCACGAGCTTCGTGAAACGCGGCTGACTTGGTGGATTTTGCAAATCGGATAGATGCTGTAGATCTCTTTTCTGTACCCGGGACATTGTTTGACTTTTTCCGGTTTTCATATTCCACCCAATTATCTCCGCCTGCTGCTAGCATGAGCTGTGTAAGGATAGCCGACGACGACAAATCGTTTATTTTAATAGTCGATGTTTTCCCTGACTCTGGATAGTATTATCTTTTGAATCATTCGGAATGGACGACGATGATCACATAGACGTACCGAAAACCAGTTGTATGCTCGAATCTATCTCCTGCTTCCAGACCCTGTCTGCCTCAATCGGCATGGTGGGATTTGCATATCGGATTCGGGGTAATGTGACCTTCACAAAACGCCTACCCCAAGCTTTAATCCTTTAATATACAATGGATGCAAGTTGCACAGTATACCTGACATCACTCGAGCTCTTCTGAGCTTCCCACTGGATTTTGAAGTTGGCTACATTCTTTAATTGAAGCTTTGGTTGTTGGTTTAGATGGTCAAGAATTTTTGACAATTTCGAGGGACCATTGGGTGGGGCTTTCGAGAACCGAGAAAGTGTAATTGTTGCCATTTGTTGGATGCCGACTCGAGCAAACAAACGTTTTATTTCTATTTATTTGGTTCAGACAGTGTCATTAATACTCCAGCTGCAATACCGAATCGTTGTTCACCACGATGGCAGAAACCTTCGCTCAGCGCCGCTCTCGCAGGAGCACAGCTGGAAATCGGTCAGTCACATCTGTTCGTCTGAGAATCTGGCACTTGCTCACGCTCAGCTAGTATGGAATCAGCACTTGCAGAACTGGCCTTGGACGAAACCAACCAAGAGTTGGATGATGATAATGAATTTTTAAACGATCAAGGTACGCTTACGGGGGCGAAATATTTTACATGAATAACTTTTTGCTCAGATGAGGAGGACTTATTTGAGTCTGATTTTGCAAGCACTGATGAAGAAACGAACCACGAAGAAATGGATGCTGGAGATAAAGCTGTTCATAATGAAGAAAAGTCTGCTCGGAAGGTATGCCGTCACCACGCATTATGTGACAGAGTTTTACTTATGGTATGCTAGGCGGCACGAGTACGACTCGAGAAGCAGACTGCCATCGCACATAATAGGAACAAAGCAACATTTAATCCTCAATCTATCGCTCTCCCTGTTACCAAATCGGGACAAAGGCAGAAGCAAACTGCTCCGTCCGATATACAAGAATCCACTACCTTAGATGGGCTCAAGCGAGTGGGACAGAAGAGGAAGAGTCAAAGACGGCATACGATTCTTAATACCTCTGCAACTGATTCAAGAATGAGAGAAACAGAGGAAAAGAAGGCGTGTTCCATTATGGGTTCCTCCGTTCTATCTTCTCACTCGTAACCATAGGCATCTGCTCAGAAGAAATTCAAACCTACTATCAAATCCTTCTCTCAGGCTGAATTGATTCAGCGCGCCCTTGACAATGAGGAGGGTAATATCAAAGAGCACAAAAATTATCTCAAGGCAGAGGAAGAAAAACGAAAGAAGGCTCGCACTATCAAGACGCAAAATGTGACAGGACCTGTACTTCGTTGGATTAGCAAAACAGAGGACGAGAAGTCTAAGGTTCAAGTTGAAGTGACACCACCTCAACCCCAGCCAACTGCTATTCCAGCCTATGGACAATATACCGCGGCTCAAATGAACTCCTACTATACTCAGCTATACCAGTATTTAGCTTCACATTCCAGAACATTAACAACCCAGCTTGGATCAGATCCAACCCCAGTCAGTACCGAGCAGACATCGACTTCTCGGTTACTTACTGTCTCGGGTACTCCTTTCTTTATATCAACACCGTCAGTAGAGGCTACGTCGTCCGAATCCAAAATTGAAACCAAAGCTGCAATGTCCTCTGTGGGGTTAGCATGCCCACCTGCTATAGTTTCAACAGCTCCGTCATCTTCTGCGACGGCAGCTGCACCATCCACGACAGCATACTCCTCCCAATTTCGAAACACCATCCCCTACTCTTCTACATCATACAACACCCTGACACCTACAACTGCTGCTTCAACACCTGTCCCTTCTGTATTTCAGCCTACTTTCTTCACTCCATCAGATACCACTGTACCTGTGCAGTCATCACAAAAACAGTATGTAGAAGAAGAACGTATAGAAAAGGTGGCGAAGAATTATGTTATTGTTGAAACTGATCAACAGGATGGCATTGCGAAGCCGTCTTGGAAGGATCTGATGACATCTATGTTTGGTGATCATATCAAGTGGGATGAGGTGAAAGTTCTTGCAGGAAAGGGACGGCCGTTAGGTGAGTGGTCATTGTCAAAGATTATGCTAGTTTTGTCTTTCATATTGATTCCTGTCAGGTCGGGTTAAACAGCGATGTCCGATTACTGGCCAAATTGCTCCATATCTGGATCCCCGCACAGGTGTCCCATTTGCTGATGCAGAAGCGTACAAGACACTCACAGAACTTGTGGATCATGAATATTTCTGGAGTCCCGAGTTCGGACGTTATGTTGGTCGGGGATAAAGGGCTGCAGAACTGTCTGAGTGCGGTATTGTTATGGGCCACGGAAATAGAAATCTTAGTGAGCGTCCTTCTCTCTTTTCTCTGGCTGGAGATGGACACTGACTCGATTGACTATAGACTATCTGTTCGCAACGTCATTCGCGTTTCTGTCTATAATACCTAATATGGTTTTCTTGGAGGAAAGAATTTGCCAATCAAATTATCTGGTAACATTCTGGAGCATATGATGATGTGCTTTTAAGGAGGATGATACTGTGCTTTTGAAGTTTTTATATAATGAAAATGAGTGGAATCTGATTGAGAAAGAGATGTACGTGCTCCTTCCTTACACATTGTGATAGACATCGGAAAAACTCAGAATACTGATTTGACTTTTTTTTTTCGGATATGCTCAATTACCAAGGCCAGATGTGTCAAGACTATGAGGGAGAGTTATTTGATATTGAGCTTGGAAGACAGACATCTACTAAGAAACACTAAATATACAGAAATCATCCAGAAGGTAATCAGAAGATAACTGGAAAACCAGATGGAATGACCTTGGCCTCAGCTTATGTGCTGTGCCTTGATTTTCTGTTGCAGTATATGGTTGCTAATTTCAGGATAGTGACCTTGCAGGGAGTTATAGAATAATAGTAGTAAGAAGAGAAGACATAGATCTTGGAAGATAGAGGAGTTCAATTGGGAGGGAGAGTCTAAGAGATCCTGGTTAGCTATGAAATTTTCTCAGAAAATCAGATATGAAAGTAGAAAAGGAGATGAAAGAATATGAAAGAATCTAAATAATTGGAACACCATTGGAAGTCTGAAAATTATATTGGAAGACCTTTGAAAATGATATATCCTGCCCTTACCAATACCCTTATAGTCTACTCTATAATGGGCTTAAAGTGTTATTCCAAGAGTATATCTTATTTTCAGAGCAAAGTACACTTATTTTTATCTTGATGAGGGTATGTTCTATCCCTGAGGGTACACTTTACCCAGGCAAAGACAGAGTCAAGGATAGACTTTTGCTACCCTTACACCCCTGCCCCTGCCCCTAGACACTATTGATGTTGTCAGACATCAGTTATGTTTTTTGATTTTCTCATTTGTTTTTGATGCACATGTAGCATCCAAACATTGTTTGGATCAAGATTCACACATTGTTGAAATTCCAACTTAGTTGATATTGAAATATCCATGAATGTATAAGTTCAATTGCCAATAATAGCTAGTATCACCGATTGACTGTTAATGTTAGGTCTAGCTAGAAAACTGTCTTACTGCAGAAATTTAGTCAAGGCTTGTTGCCTCAAGAATATTTGGTGTGCATCTGGTGTGCGTGCCCCTATCAGGAAAGCATGTGACCGGGTCAGCTGTCACCCGAGCCTCCCACCAAAGGTATCATATCATTTCCACCTCAGCTCTATCATAGATCTCTCTTTCTCCACCACCACCTAGACACTGACACTGACTTAGAATATCAAGAGATCTCTTGATCTGGATATCCTCTTTCTCTCTGTAAAGTCTTATTTTCATCCGTGAGTACTCACAACCCAGTCACTTACACTTTGCTGAGAAACCTCTTTGCTCTTTTTCATAGATAGATTGGCACAGACTCACAATTTGAATAACATTCTCACTGACAATAAGCTCAAGATTTGACACTCAACTCACGACGCCTCAAGCGCTTCAAGGTTTTACCATGACTCAAAACCTCCTTCACCAATTCAGCGCTTCTGACGATGATGACAGAAGAAACCGTTTTGCTCCATCAAATGGTTTTGACGGCTCGGATGCCGATATCATTAGACGAGGCTCAGGTACCACTGGTAGTGGAGGCTCTGTTTCCCTTCGCGAGAGGGCGGCTAGCCAACCTCCTCATTCCTCTGACCAGGCCTTTCTGTCTTCACCTTCTGCTACACATTTTATACCCTCTAGTCTTGGTGGCGGTACTGCTAGTCCATGGCCAAATTCCCGACTTAACAGCAATCGTGGAAATCAACCCATTCCGATTCGCAGTTCCTCCTTTTCTTCCAATTCCCAATCCCAGTTTTCTGCGGCGATGCGAGATCGTGTTTTCCCTTCCATGATTGAATATGATGAAGAGTCTGATACAATGTCGGACACTGATGGTGCCCTCCCTTCTCTGGGCCGTGGGCGTTCGTTCGGGGGAGATCCAATTCGAAGTAGGTCCCAGTCCCTAGCAACCGGACGCCCAGGGCCCATTGGAAGCTCATTCCTGGGTCCATCACCCATGAATAGTTGGAATGATTCCTTCTCTTCAAAAACGGGTTCTAGCCCCCTCGCAATTCCTGGACGATATGGTGAAGTTGGTTCTAGTCGTTATGGATCCCTCGGCACAGTAGGACGTTCTGCCAGCAAATTATTGTCATCATCACCTTCTACCAACTTGCTTGGTAGCGAACTAGCTTCCCGAAGAATATCTGAGACGAATCAGAGTCCTTTCCGCCGTGACGTTGGGCAGATCTTGCTAGATGATGGATCAGCTTTTCGTGAATTATGGGCCGGACAGAATCCACCAAGGGACGAGAATGGTGGTGGTGGAAGTGGCACAACGAGTAGGCGACATAGTGTCAGTGTCGTTCAACCTCGAAGGGGTATAATTGGTTTCAATGCTCCCGACATTAGTGATTTTGATGAGCGAGCGTGTGTCCCTGGTAGCGCGTTTGGGCGCAGTAGACTCAAACTGACTGATGATGATCTAGCCAGTGACCTTGGAATGCTTAATATGGGATCCAACGATGCCCCTATATCCTCCTCTGCCACATCCGCTCACTTTTCAAGTCAGCCTGCATCTCTGCCAATATATGCTCCCCTTTCGCGTAGCCCGCCATCTCGTGATCTTCTCTCGCCGTATCAACCCATCAAGAATTCAGGTCTTCCGGGTTCTTACAGTGCAAAGCGGGTCATCGGCACCTCAAGCGAGCCCGAGTTTCCAGAAGAACAAGAGAATCCCGCCAAATTCGACCAGTACCAACAATATGGTGGACAGCAGCAAGAATCAACTTTACGATTTGCCTCTACTCAAGGAATCAAGTACACGAGTACTGCCAAAGTACCCTATCTCCGAGCTCGAGAACCTTCTTGCGGACCCTCCCCTGGCCTTAATCCTTCACCGATATCTCCGACTGCGGCTGGTGCGCCAAGAATCATTAGTCCAAACTCAAGTTTTTATGTGTCGCAAATTCAGCGCAAAGCATCAGAACCGCTGAGTCCGCTCAGCCCCATTTCTGCGAGTATCCCTCAGTCCCCGTTAGCTTCAGTAAGCCCTTCCTTTTCTTCCTTTCATGATAGTCACCAGCAGTCCCCTTCACGTTCCGTTTCGCATCAACCAAATCTGAATGATCTGGGGAAAGGTGTTCCACTTCACTCTATCCCTCCTTTTTGTCCTCTTTTCATCGTTGAGTTTAAGGCTGGTCGAACGGATTTGTTCTACCTTACTAACCCGTCCCTAAATGTACAAGTGGGAGATTCGGTGATTGTGGAGGCGGACAGAGGCAAAGATCTGGGAACCGTTGTGAATGACACAATTACGATCAGTCAAGTGGAGGAGTGGCAAAGACAGCAAGCGGAGAAAGCAAAGTCCGTTGCAATGGCAGCGGCAGCGGCAGCTACTATTGGCTTCAGTTTGGATACTCCAACGAGTCCGACTGTTGGTGTTCATGGTGGGGGTGCAAGTGGTGGTGGAATGCAAGCAGTGCAACAAGTGAAGGAGATCAATCCCAAGATGATCCTTGGTAAAGCTGATCAAGAGGATTCATCGTACGTGTTGTGCCTTGATTAGCTTTGGGAGGGGCTCAAACTTCTCGAAAGGCTGTTAGCGCAGAAGGCGCATGATGAGTCAAAAGCACTGCAGTTGTGCCAGAGCAAGGTTAAGGCAAAGAAATTACCTATGGAGGTTATTGATGCTGAATATCAATGGTATGATCTAATTCTTTTCTCCTGTGCTTCTACTTACTGTCAGTCACAGGGATCGTCGTAAACTGACATTCTATTTCATCGCGGAAAAGAGGATTGATTTTAGGGAGCTTGTGAGGGAGTTGTTCAGGTGTGCACTTTTGTGACGCTCTCGAAGCGAGTTTGTAACCTTGCCTCCAGGTTGTATAAGACAAGGATTTGGATGGCATCTATTCAAGGCGGTGGTATTTCCTACGAACAATAGGTGGTAATTGTACAACTAACGGTCACCAAGCCTTTTTGATCTATCTCATGTACGATTCATGTCAGTGGTCAGGGTCCAACGCAAGGGGGTCAATTAGGCCCAGTGGGCCAATGACTTCGAGTGGAGGGATGTGATTGGAAGGAACCTAGATTGTAAGGTGGCGAGCAAGAGGAACGGACTTTGAAGTGTAGGGGAGAAAGGTAAAAGCCTTTCATGTCTCGATCATCCATTGATAGTTTACTTTAATAAGCTCACGCCGTGCTTCCCATGCTACCCATCTATTTGAAGTATTACTTATCTACCTATACAAATTCGTTGTTCAGCTGCTTCTGTATCTTTCTTTGTTCTGGTGATATAGTGGTTAATGGTTTATTTAATTTGTAAACGATTTCCAGCTTCCTCGCTATAGCTCTTAGTTGAATAGGTCATGCTGTGATTTGTATGGGCAATCATCTATTTCTGTGCTTTTGACAAACTTGTTATCCTCTCAGATGTGGAGCCTATCATGACTTGCTTAGTAGAGTCGAATACTTCCCTTTTACTTTCTACCCCCATGAACTCCACAATTGAACCATTACTTTTCCCATTTCTTCTCCTTGCACACCACTCTCCATTATCCATGCTCCGATGAGCTTCAATATGACAATCATCTTTTCAATAGATGCTTGAAAGGCATGAAAGACCGCGTGAAGGTGATAGAAGATATTCTTGTTGGCCAGCGCAAGGGATTCTTCACCTTGTCCCTTTTATTTTGCCCCGAAATTAAATTGCCTCAAATCATTAATCTCAAGCCAAGAATCAAAAGGGACTGGGGTGATGAGGAGACAATCAGAGGATATGCACGTTTATTCTCGGAGGCAGGCGAAACGTATAGGATGTTGCTTGTGGAC
>Ga0153955_100428_pt1 | contig 21350 bp, 18 predicted proteins | sample TSFL039MetaG_FD_104744 | JGI IMG/M metagenome (GOLD analysis project Ga0153955, IMG submission 104744) | Attine ant fungus gardens microbial communities from Florida, USA - TSFL039 MetaG | ecosystem: Host-associated > Fungi > Mycelium > Unclassified | place: USA: Florida, Wekiwa Springs...
CAGTTGACCGCCGATATCGTCAGCATGGCGCATGAAACGCTGAAGCATAAACTAAGCGAAGGGCTGTATGTCACGCTGGCCGATCACCTCTACTTTGCGCTGGAGCGGCATAAAAATAACGCGCTGCTCGCCAACCCACTGGAATGGGAAGTCCGTCATTTTTACACCGCAGAATATGCGATTGGCCGCCAGGCACTGGGCATGGTAGTGGCCCGCACCGGCACCGTGCTACCAGACAGCGAAGCCTGCAGTATTGCGCTGCATATCGTGAATGCCGGGCTCAATGATAACTTAGGCAAAACCACTAAAATCACCCAACTCCTCTGTCAGTTACAACAAATCGTAAAATACTTTTTTACGCTGACCCGCGATGAACACAGTCTGAATTACCAGCGCTTCATTACCCATTTAAAATTCTTTGCGCAGCGGGTCATTGATGGCGAAGTATTAAATAACGACGACGAGGAATTATTCACGCTGGCACAACAGCGATATGCCCGAACGTTTGAGTGCGTAGAAGCCATCAGCACCTTCGTAAAAAAACATTATCACCACAGTATGAGTCACTCAGAAAAACTCTATCTAACGGTACACATTGAAAACATCGTGCAGCGCAGTGCGCATGATGTTGACACCCCATAATGCATTACTGAATTGCTTTACCGGCTTGTGACTGTTTAATCAGGCAAACCCCAGAAAATATGCCACCCGGTTTATGCCGGTCATTGTGGATGACGTCATATCGACTTCAGTCTGGAGGGATTTATGAATTATCAGGACACCGCACAGCAAATTATTCCCCTGATAGGCGGAAAAGATAACGTACAGTCTTTATTTCACTGCATTACCCGCCTGCGTTTTTTACTAAGAGATAACAGTAAAGCCGACCGTCACGCGCTTGAAGCACTGGATGGCGTGATCGGGGTTAATATTTCTGGCGACCAGTTTCAACTCATCATCGGTAATGATGTCAAACCACTGTGCGATGCGCTGCTCAGTCAGCTTCCGCTTCAGGAAGCTTCTGTCCGCCCTGCTTCGCGCTGTAACCCTGTTTCCGCAGTGCTTGAAGGGTTGTCCGGCATCTTCTCACCGATTATTCCGGCCATAGCGGGTGCAGGGATTCTCAAGGGCATTCTGGCGCTAATGGTGGCGTTTCACTGGCTGGAGACACAAAACCAGAGCTACCAGATCCTGCTGGCGATCAGTGATGGCGTGTTCTATTTTTTGCCGCTGGCGCTGGCGTTCAGTGCGGCAAAACGCTTTGGTGCCAATCCTTATGTCGCTGTTGCGCTGGCGGCATCACTCTTTCACCCTGCCCTGCAAACCCTCTTTACCGCAGGTGAGCCGATACGTTTTCTGGGTTTACCCGTTCCCACGGTGAACTATGCTTCGACAGTCATTCCGGTCCTGCTATCAATCTGGCTGTTGAGTTACGTGGAGCGCCTGATTGACCGCGTTATCCCTGCCGCCCTCAAAACCATGTTTGTTCCGCTTTTAAGCCTGCTTATCGTCACGCCGGTGACGCTGATCGCTATCGGGCCATTAGGGATTTTTGCCGGTAACGCGCTGACCGGGGGCATTATCTGGCTGGTCGAAAACATGGGCATTATCGCGGGCGTGGTGGTCGGCGGGACGTTGTCGCTGATTATTATTACCGGCATGCACTATGTGCTGGTGCCGGTCATGATCCATAACATCAGCCATCTGGGATTCGACCCGTTTAAAATTCTTTTCTATGTGGCCAACCTTGGTCAGGCCGGTGCGGCGTTTGGCGTCTTTCTGCGGGCCCGGGATAAAAAGCTTAAATCGCTGGCGCTTACCACCAGCTTCAGTGCTGCCATGGGCATCACCGAGCCTGCGATATACGGCATCAACATTCGCTACAAACGTCCCTTTGCCGCCGCTCTGCTTGGCGGTGCCTGTGGTGGCGCGTTTGCGATGGCGATGGGCGTAAAAACCTATGCGTTTGCACTCAGCGGCCTGCCCGGCATTCCCGCCCTGGTTGGTCCCACCTTCTTATCAGCACTGCTGAGTCTGGTCATTGCCTTTTCCAGTGCGGCCCTGCTGACCGTTATACTGGGTTTTGAGGAAGCGACCCGGAAGAACGTAAACAATACAGCCTCCTCACACTGTCATCATACGCAGGACCACGTAAGGCTTTTTGCGCCGGTCAGCGGTGAGATCACTCCGTTAAGCGCCTTAGCCGATCCGGTTTTTGCCGATGAAATTTTTGGCAAAGGGCTGGCAATTTATCCGACCGGCGGCAAGTTGCGCTCCCCCATTGATGGCCGCGTCGAGTCGCTCTTTGAAACCCACCACGCGCTGGGGCTGAAAAGTGACACTGGCGCGGAAATCCTGATCCACATTGGCATCGATACCGTGAAACTCGGCGGCCGCCATTTCACCAGCCATATTCAGCCGAGCCAGTTTATCCGCACCGGCGATCTGCTGATCACATTCGATCTGAACGCGCTTGAGGCCGAAGGCATCGATCCGAGCGTGATTGTAATCGTGACCAACTGCGAACGCTATGGCGAGGTTCGCCCGGTAAAAGCCGGGGGACATATCGCCTGCCGTGACGCTTTTCTGACACTCACCGCTGCGGCGGTTTAAGGAGCAAAGCATGACGTATTCACCCTCTTTTCCCGAAGGTTTTCTGTGGGGCGGTGCCACGGCCGCGAATCAGCTTGAGGGCGCCTGGCATGTCGGCGGTAAAGGGCTGTCCGTATCGGATGTGTACACCTTTGACGCATCCACACCGCAAGACCAGTGGCTGGATCAGTGGTTAAGCATGACCCATGCGCAGGTAGCGGAAGCACAGAATCCGGAGAGCAAAAAATATTATCCCAAACGTAAAGGCAACGGGTTTTACACCCACTTTAAAGAGGATATCGCGCTGTTCGCCGGGATGGGATTCAGGTGCTTCAGGATGTCGATTGCCTGGACGCGCATCTTTCCACGCGGCGATGAAGCAGAGCCCAACGAGGCGGGCCTGCAGTTTTATGATGCAGTGCTGGATGCTCTGCTCGCTCACGGGATCGAACCGATTGTGTCATTGTCACATTACGAAATGCCGCTTGCGCTGGTGACGGATTACGGCGGCTGGCCCAATCGCCAGTTGGTAGATTTCTATGTGCGTTTTGCCACCACAGTTTTCATGCGCTATCGCAAAAAAGTGAAATACTGGATGACGTTCAACGAGATCAACTGTGTTAAGCATCACCCTTACGTGAGCATTGGCGTAATTGAAGAAGGTCACCCGCATATTGAACAGGATAAATACCAGGGTGCCCATCATCAGTTTGTCGCCAGCGCGCTGGCGACAAAGGCTTGCCACGCCATTATTCCCGGTGCGCAGGTGGGCTGTATGATCAGCTATCAAATCCTGTATCCGCACACCTGCCATCCGGATGATGTGCAGGCGTGCGAAGAGATGCAGCGCGTGTCGTTGTTTTTTAGCGATGTGCAGGCACGCGGCTACTATCCGGCTTATGCAGAAAGAATGCTGGCGGAAAAAGGCGTACAGCTGATTAAAGCCGTGGGCGACGATGAAATCCTGCGGCAACATCCGGTGGACTTTGTTTCCTTTAGCTATTACATGTCCAGCACGGTCAGCGCCCATCCTGAAAAACTCACCGGCGCGCAGGGCAACCTGATCACTGGCGGCATCAGAAATCCGCACCTGGAAACCAGTGAATGGGGCTGGCAAATCGATCCCAAAGGCCTGCGACTGGCACTGAACCAGCTGTATGATCGCTATCAAAAGCCGCTCTTTATTGCCGAAAACGGCCTGGGCGCAGTGGATACCGTCAAGGCCGATGGCAGTATTGATGACGATTACCGCATTGACTACCTGCGCCAGCACGTCGTGCAAATGAAAGAGGCCATTGCAGATGGCGTTCCCCTGTTTGGCTACACCTGGTGGGGACCGATTGACGTGGTGAGCGCAGGTACGGCGCAGATGTCTAAACGTTATGGGTTTATCTACGTGGATCAGGACGATATGGGCAATGGCACGCAGAAACGTACCTTAAAAAAGAGCTATCACTGGTATAAAAAACTGATAGCCTCTAATGGCGAAGACACGGGTCATTAAGCCGGTTGAACGCCATTGCTGTGACCTGCTGGCAGTCGCTGTCAGCAGGTCATTTTTATCTCAGCCGCTATCATGCATATCTGGCAGAAACACGTTGCTGTCACATCAACCTGAAGAGAGGGTTAAGTTGAACACGCTGCATCTCGTCGATCCCGAGCTACGTCCCCTGCTCGCTAACAGCGCGCCGCTGGAACTCACGCCTGACGCAATCATTGCGCTACGCCAGCAGCGCCAGGATGCTGCGCTTAAGCAGGTCCAGTCGTACCGCGACCAGGGGCTGAACATTGATGAACACCTGATCACATTTCCCGGCCATCCGTCGGTCAGAGTCTGTGTAATCACGCCCGTTGGGGCCGCCGATAAACGCATGGGCATATTACATCTTCATGGCGGCGGTCATCTGTTTGGCAGCCCGGAGCAGTCCCTGTCGCTGACCAGCGCGACGGCACGGCGACATAACTGTGTGGTGGTCTCGGTGGACTATCGGCTGTCACCGGAAACCGTATTTCCGGGATCGCTGGAAGACAGCTATCAGGTGCTGAACTGGATGGTGAATGAAGCCGCGATGCTGGGCATCGATCCGGCACGTATCGGTGTTATGGGCGACAGCGCCGGTGCCGGGCTGGCGGCCTCACTGGCGCTGTTCACCCGCGATCGGAATGGCCCCACGCTGGCCTTTCAGAATCTGATGTTCCCGATGCTGGATGACCGCACGGTCACCGAAACCCACCCCAATCCCGTGACCGGCGAGTTTGTCTGGACGCGGGAATACAACCGCATCGGCTGGTCGGCGCTGCTGGGCGAAGCGCCCGGTGGCGAAGCCGTTTCGCCTTATGCGGCCCCCGCTCGCGCCATAGACCTGCGCGGGCTTCCCCCGGCCTGGATTGGCGTGGGTACGCTGGATCTGTTTCTGGATGAGAACCTCGACTATGCACAGCGGTTAATCCGCGCCGGGGTTGCCGTGGAGTTGCACGTCTGGCCGGGCGCGTTTCATGGTTTTCACGGCAGTGAGACGGCGGCAGTATCGTTGCAGGCCCGGGAACTGCGCCAAATCTGGCTGTCGCGCTTTGCGCCCTGAGACTCAGCCAGGCCAGGGTTAACGTCCATCCAGGGCTCACGGAGTGAAGTGATGCAAATGCTGCACATTGTGCCTCGCCTGATGACAGCGGTGCGGGCGGGCAACAAACGCCATACGATACGCTGGCAGGAACAGGCCATTACGCCCGGTCCACTGCGTTATATCAACCACGAAGATCCTGCTGACAGCGTCATAGTGACTGTTGAACGGGTTGTCATGATGCCGCTGTCATCCGTCGCGCAGCATCTGGGCAAAGATGAGGAATGGCCCGATGCGGAACTGCTGGCGGGCATGCAGGAGCACTATCCCGCGATTCAGCTCGATTCTCAGGTGGCAGTGATACATCACTCCGCCCCCTTTGAGACGGAGACAGGACGCTATCAGACACTGCTTGCCGCATTGACGGCGCTGGAATGCAGTCTGCATCAGGAAAAACGTTACGATGCAGCCTGGCTGGCGCAGCGACTGCATCCTGAATTTCAGGAAATTACCCGCTCGGGCGTGCGGGTGAATCGCGCGCAGACGATTGCGGCCTTACAAGCTGAAGCGCATGCGCCGGCAATCATCAGCCGCGATTTTCAGCTGATACAGACAGGAACACATCACGCCCTGTTGCTTTACCGTACCGCAAGACCCGATGGCCGCCATGCCGCATGGCGGTCGTCCCATTGGGTGTACCACGCAACGCAAGGCTGGCAGATGATTTTTCATCAGGCCATCCCCGCAGCAGAACCGGATTTTTAGTGCGGATACCGGCGCATCCTGAAGACGGATGCGCCCGCCTGGCTATTTCACTACCGGGTTTTTCTGCAACGACAGCGCATCCATAAACGCATCGTCCAGTTGCAGGTGTTGTTTCACCAGGTCGCGCGGCGTACCGGCCAGCCATTGATTCAGTGAAATGTCAGCGTAATAATCGCTTTTGAACAGCTCCAGGAAACGCAGCGGCCCCTTGCCGGTGTTTTCCACATAGTGCCCCATGGCGAACGGCACATAGCCGACATCTCCGGCCCGGTAATCAAAGGTTCTGGCCTGGCCGGATGAACCAAACACGCCCATGCGTCCTTCGCCTTCCAGATAGTATTGCCACTCATCGTTGTTTGGATGCCAGTGCAGCTCACGCAAGCCACCGGGTTCGATCTCGACCAGTGCCGCCGCAATGGTTTTGGAGACCTTAAAGGTGGAAGAGTCGGTGATGCGGACCGTGCCGCCTGGCGCTTTGATCGGGTCCTGCGCCAGCATACGGTGAGTAAAGGTGCGCTTGGCTTTGGTTGCCCCTTGTACCTGCACCGATGACAGGCTGCCGGGCACCGGTGCGGCAAAGATATATTCGTCCTGCGGTGACGGTAGTTTCGCAAAGGTTGAGACAGGAACCTTAAAGTTTTTCGCCAGGATCTCGGGCGGAATATGTTTAAACCAGTCAGACAGCAGGAAGGTGCTGTCTTCATCGAATCCACCGTTGTCAAAGGCCAGCAGGAACTCACAGCCGTCCGGCCCCTGGCCCTGAATAGAGTGCGGAATGCCCGGCGGGAAATACCACAAATCACCCACGCCAATATCGTCCACGAACCAGGTGCCGTCGGTATCAAACGCCGTGACGCGGGCGTTGCCATAGGTCATGTAGGCCCATTCGCCCTCTTTATGCCAGTGCAGCTCACGAATGCCCCCTGCATTGAGGCGCATATCCACGCCCGCAATCGTGGTGGAGACGCCGAGCTCACGTTGAGTGACCTGGCGGGTCCATCCACCGCTGCTTTTACGTACGTGCGCGTCACTGAAGGAAAAGCGCAGATTCGGTAACGTGCCGCTGTCCGTCGCCGGTGGATTCACGATATCCGGGTTTTCGGCTTCGCGGATCGGATCGTGCGGGCCGGGATCGCGGCCCCCGCCGGAAAAAGACTGGATGCTGTCATGCGCGTGCACCTGTCCGGCCGCCAGCGCGACGGTGCCGCCCGCCGCAAAAGCCATAAAACTTCTTCGGGTTAATTTACTCATAAATACACTACCTCGTTCCTTGCTGATAAAGTCGCCGACATGCACTGTCCTAAGGAATGTATAGCGGGGAAAGTTAAATTTTATTTATGTGATATGTAAATTTTGATGACAACCACAAGACAGGTATGGCGCAGAAGTTATCAACGCGTACGAACTTTTTGCCGCTGGTTTAGGAATGGTTAAGTTTTCTTATTGATACTGCCCCAGAACTGGCATGAAAAGATAATTTTCGCGTCCGGCCTTCGTATCGTTTTTGGTCACACTTTGTTACAGGTGCAGGCCAGTGAGTGCACCGGCGCAGGCGGGTGACTGAGCAGGCATAAGGTGAATTGACTGCATAACGGGCGATCAGGTTATGCGGCCAGCATGACGGTGGTGTCCTGACCGCCTGAACAGGGCGCAGATAAGTCGGACGAGTGCGGCGTCTGGCTGACATAACCTGCGTGACCCGACATGAACGTCCTGTCAGAACACGCCGTCCCGACGCGGTCTGGCGGCCTGTTGGGGTGCGCGTGCGGAGAAAGACGCATCAGGTTGTTGCGCACAAGACGGGTAAGCGCTGTGCCGTTCAGGCAGGTTAACGATGATGATGCTCTCTTCCGGTCCGTCGAGCACCTCATCCATCAGGTTCAGATAGTCGTAAGCATTTTGCATAAATCGTCTCTGTTCAGTTATCCATAGTGAAGCAGGTAATCCAGTCAACACAGGCACGAAATGATCACTGCGAAGGATCGATAATAGCCGCTAATCACCCTGTCACAAGCAGATTACGCTTATATGACAACAATCAGAGGAAAATGCGGCGTGCACAGGGCACGCCGCACCAGGTCAGAAGAAGCCAAGTGGCTGAATGCTGTAACTCACCAGCAGGTTTTTAGTCTGCTGATAGTGATCAAGCATCATCTTGTGGGTTTCACGACCAATGCCCGATTTCTTGTACCCGCCAAAGGCGGCATGGGCAGGATAGAGATGGTAACAGTTAGTCCAGACGCGACCGGCTTTGATCGCACGGCCCACCCGATAGGCGCGGTTGATATCCCGCGTCCAGACGCCCGCGCCCAGCCCATAGATGGAATCATTGGCGATGGCGATAGCTTCTGCCTCGTCTTTAAAGGTAGTGATGCCGACAACCGGCCCAAAGATCTCCTCCTGGAAGACGCGCATGCTGTTGTTGCCTTTCAGCAGCGTCGGCTGGATGTAGTAGCCGCTGGCGAGCGCATCATCGAGCTTTTCAACGCCGCCGCCGGTGAGGATTTCGGCCCCTTCCTGACGGGCAATCTCCAGATACGAGAGTATTTTGTCGAACTGCTGCTGTGACGCCTGAGCACCGACCATGGTCTCCGTATCCAGCGGATCGCCGCGTCTGATGGTTTTGATACGTTTAAGCACCGCCGCCATAAAGGGCTCATAGATGGATTCCTGCACCAGCGCGCGCGACGGGCAGGTACAGACTTCGCCCTGATTCAGGAAGCCCAACACTACGCCCTCTGCCGCTTTTTCAATAAAGCTCTCTTCGGCCTGCATAATGTCTTCGAAGAAGATGTTAGGTGATTTACCGCCCAGCTCAACGGTGGACGGGATCAGGCTTTTCGCCGCCAGCTCCAGAATGTGTCCGCCCGTCGCCGTCGATCCGGTAAAGGCCACCTTGGCAATACCGGGATGCGAGGCCAGCGCCTCACCGGCTTCTTTTCCGTAGCCGTGAACCACGTTCACCACACCGGGCGGCAGCAGATCTTGAATCAGTTCAACAAACAGCGTGATCGACAGCGGCGTTTGTTCTGCCGGTTTAAGCACCACGCAGTTGCCCGCACCCAGTGCCGGTGCCAGCTTCCAGGCCGCCATCAGCAGCGGGAAGTTCCACGGAATAATCTGCGCCACCACGCCCAGTGGCTCGTGGAAATGATAGGCGGCGGTAAACTCGTCGATTTCAGCTGCGCTGCCCTCCTGCGCCCTGACGCAACCGGCGAAATAACGGAAATGATCCACCGCCAGCGGCATATCCGCAGCCAGCGTTTCCCGCACCGGCTTACCGTTATCCCATGTTTCATTGACCGCCATGTATTCCAGATTTTCTTCCAGGCGGTCAGCAATTTTTAACAGTACCAGCGCACGTTGCTGAGGTGAGGTTTTGCCCCATGCGTCAGCGGCTGCGGCGGCGGCCGCCACGGCCTTATCGATATCGGCCTTGTCCGATCGGGGAAACTCGCCCGCGGCTGAGCCGTTAACGGGGGACGTATTGGTAAAATAGTTACCGTTTACCGGGGCGACGAACTCGCCGTTGATGAAATTGCCGTAGTGCTTCTGCAAAGTGATGAGAGAACCCTGTTCTCCTGGAGCGGCATAACGCATGCTGGATCTCCTTACGCTGTGTGATGTGAAACAACTATGAAACTTGTTGTTAACATATTCGATCAGCGCCAGCCTGACAGGTTTGTTGTCCCTAAACTGTGACCGCGGCGAAGGAAATACCCGCCAGAGCCACTACAGATAATTCCGACTTTTTACCGCTTCGCCTGTTAACTGGAAACTTTCGGCGCGAATGAGGTCAATATGAGGATATGTTCACTCTGGAGGTAGGTCAGCATGTTGGCTTCGGCTTTCACGTTAATGCGCGCAAAAGCAGATTTCGTCCACCAGTTCATCCGCAATCCGCGCAAGATGGGCAGCATCACGCCGTCTTCCGAAGCGCTGTGTCGCACCATGGTGGAAGCGGTCGACTGGCGTCATCAATTCCGGATCGCTGAGTTAGGCGCAGGCGATGGTGTGCTGACGCGTCGCCTGCTGGCAAAGATGGCACCTGAGGCCACACTGGACGTATTTGAAATCAGCAGCGCGCTGGCACAAAAGCTTAACGCGCTGGATGATGAACGCATGACGGTACGCACCTGCTCGGCGGAGTACCTGAACGGCAGCTATGACGCTATTTTTTCTGGCCTTCCGCTTCTGTCGCTGTCGCCGGAACTGCGCGAGGCGATTTTGCAGGCGGTTTTCCACGCGCTGGGCCCAAACGGCGTCTTTGTACAGTTTCAGTACACATCCCTGACCCAGCCCGATTTGTCCCGTTACTTTACCTGGGAACGTCAGCGGGTTTTAAAAAACGTGCCGCCCGCCTGGGTTTACCGCTGCACCCGTCACTATGCGCCCTGAGCGCTGTCGACCGCCGGGCGCGTTTGCAGCCAGAAATGGGTTAAAATGCTGCGTGCCCAGTCCGCCCCCTGCAGTTCGGCGCCATCGCTGTCTACATCGTCGGGCAGACAGGCATCCATAATCTGGCGATCAAATTCGGGATGGAACTGCATGGACAGCGCATTCGGCGAATAACGCAATACCTGGCAGGGATCTTTTTCTGACTGTGCCAGGATCGTCGACTGCGGCGGCGGTATCACCACCGACTGACGATGAGAAAGCCAGGCCTCGAAGTGTTCTGGCAGGGTCGCAAGCAGGGGATCGTGCTTCGCCGCGGTCGTCGTGTTCAGCGCCAGTAATCCCCGTTCCCAGCCATGAGGGTTGTCCGCGACTTTTCCTCCCAGCGCATACGCCATGAGCTGATGCCCGTAGCACACGCCCAGTAGTGGCAACTGCGCGTCCATCCCCGCGCGAACCCAGGCGGCGGTGCGTTCGCTCCACTCCTCATGGTCAGTCACCATTGCCCACGAACCGCTTAATAGCGCGCCGGAGATTTCAGTAAACTGCGGCAACGGCTCACCCAGATGCGGACGGACGATAAGGTAATCTTCAGGCTGTAAATTCAGAGCATCAATAAACCAGACCGGCTGTTCACCGATTTTTTCGACCACACTGGCAGGAGGAACATCTAACTGAATCAGGGCAAGCGGCAAGGCAGGTGCATAAGTCATACCGAATCGGATCCTCACAGGCGTTAACGTTTCGGAAAATCAGTCTGACAGCAACTGTTGTAAAAGTCTTATGAATTTTTAGAGTTAACTAAATAAAAAAAACGTTAATCATTGTCTTAACCGCGCGGGTTCATGCCATGATTATCGGGTAACGTGTTTTTTCAAAGGATGACATTGTGGCAGTGCGGCATTTCTTTACGGTTCTGATGGTTGTGTCCATCTGGGCCTTTAATAACGTGGCGGTGAAATGGGGCTTAGTGGATTTACCGCCCCTTTTCCTGACCTGGATGCGGTTTTTCGTCGTGGCGATTGTCCTGGTACCGTTTTGCCGGATTAACCGTCAACAGTTTCCCTGGCTGTTACTGCTGGCCTTTACGTTTGGCTTTATGCACTTCTCGCTGCTGTTTCTCGGCATGCGTTACACCGATGCCGGAACAGGAGCGATTGTGGTGCAACTGGGCACGCCGATTGCGATGCTGCTGGCGATGGTATTCCTGAAAGAGAAGCTGCGGCTTATCCAGCTTATCGGCATTATGATTTCGCTGAGCGGTGTAGTGGTGCTGTCCGGCAGCCCGACGATCCCCGCCTGGTGGGTGCTCTGTATCCTGCTTTGCAGCGCCACGGGCTGGGCGGTGAGCAATCTGATTGTGAAAAAATCGCCCCCGATTAAGCCGCTGACCATGACGGGCTGGATCGCGTTTCTGGCGTTGCCCATTGTCGGCGCGGCCAGCTATATGTCCGAATCACATCAGCTTTATGCCCTGCAACATGCGGGCTGGCGCGGCTGGTTTGCCATTCTCTACAGTGCGATTGCCTCTTCGGTAGTCGCCTATACCTTGTGGTATTCACTGCTGAAGAAATACAACGTTAACCTGATTATGCCCTACTCCCTGCTGACACCGGTGCTGGCAGTGATCATGGGCATTGTGGTGCTGGGCGACAGCCTGAACAGTTTCAAAATTATTGGTGCCTCGCTGGTGATCCTCGGCACTACCATTGCGGTAATCAACCTGCGTAATCTGCGCATGCACGCCCGGTTTCCGCGCTTACGACGTCGTTAAAGGCACATGCTATGCTTCAGGAATCGTCCGCTTCAGGAGCCTGTAGCATGAATCATCTGGCCAACGCACTCTGGCAGCAGATGTGGCAGGGATTGCATGGCAACCCTGCGCCACACGCGCTGCCCGTTTTCACCGATCACGCGGCCTTTTCCTCCGCCTATGCCGTCAGTGAACTGGCGGCCACCAGTCTGGGATTAGCGACGCAGGGCATCGCTGAATTACTCAATCGTCCTGCCCGTGCACAGATCAATGTCCGCCTTGCCTCACGCTGGTTCCAGCACAGTTTAATGCCGCTTAACCGCCCTGCACCCGCACTGTGGGATGCCTTCGCGGGCGATTACGCCTGCCGCAACGGCTGGATCCGTCTGCATACCAATGCGCCCCACCATCGCCTGGCGATGGAGAGCGTGCTGGGTCAGCATCCGGATCGGGATGCGCTGGCGCGGGAAGTGGCGCAGTGGCAGGCTACCGAGCTGGAGCAGGCCGTGATTGACGCTGGCGGTTGCGCTGCCGAAATGCGCAGTGCTGAAGCCTGGCGACAGCATCCGCAGGGACTGGCCGTCATACATGAACCGTTGTTTGCCCGGCAGACCATGACCGAAGGCCCTGCGGTCGACTGGGCGTTGCCCGACGCGCGTCCGTTACTGGGCATCAGGGTGCTGGATCTGACGCGCATCATCGCTGGCCCGGTGGCCACGCGCTTTCTCGCCAGCCTGGGGGCAAATGTGTTGCGTATCGATCCACCCGGCTGGCAGGAACCGGGCGCGGATGAGGAGCTTGCCTGCGGCAAGCGCCGCGCCGTGCTGGACCTGAAACAGCCCGCTGACCGTGCGCAGTTTATCTGGTTGCTGAAACAGGCCGATGTGCTTGTGCACGGTTACCGTGCCGATGCGCTGGAAAAGCTGGGATTTGATGCGGAATCGCTGCAAAGCCTGTGTCCCGGCCTGGTGGACGTGGGCCTGAATGCCTGGGGCTGGCAGGGCCCCTGGCGCAACCGGCGCGGTTTCGACAGTCTGGTGCAGATGGGTTGCGGTATTGCCGAACAGGGCATGCGCTGGAAGCAACATACTGAACCGGTGCCTCTGCCGGTTCAGGCGCTGGATCATGCCACGGGTTACCTGATAGCGGCGGCCGTGCTGGCCGGTCTGCGTCAGCGCCTTCATGAAGGCAGCGGAAGTCAGACGCGCCTCTCGCTGGCGCGCACCGCCTGGCTGCTGGAGCAGCACCGTTACGCCAGCGACATGGCCCATTCGGGGATCATCCCGCAGCACAGCGACAATCAGCCCAGCCTGGAACTTACACCGTGGGGAATCGGCGTACGTCTGCACTCCGCCGCATGGCTGCCCGGCACCGCCCTGAAGTGTGCCACGCCCGGCTGCCCACCCGGCAGCCATCCGGCGACGTGGTAAATCAGGCGTCGTCGCCCTGCTCGCTGGCGCTTTCCACCAGCTCATCGTACATGGCCTGAATCGCTTCACGGCTCAGCTCGGCCAGGGTGCGGTAAAAGGCGGTAGTGGCATGCGCCTCGACTTTGCCCAGGAATGCGCCGCACCACGGCATCAGAAAGGTATCAAACAGCGCCAGTTGAGCGGCGCTTTCGTCTGCCGCAGACTGATCTTCCAGCCATGACGCCGCCAGCAACAGCGCGCCAAAATGGTCCGTCGGTGCTTCACCCAGCGGCATACCGCGCGAGGTTAAAAAGGCGCGGATCTCGGACTCCGGCTTTCCTTCCGGCCAGTGTGAGGCAAAGGGCGAAACGTTACATGATTCGCCAACAAACAGCGCCTCATAGTCGGCAGTCAGTGCCTGCGGATCGCTGCTCTGCTGTAACCGTTTCAACAGCGCATCCTGCTCCAGCGGCCACTGCGCCGCCAGTTTGCCTTCGCGAATCAGCGTAAACAGCGGTGCCAGCAGGGGATCCTGCGGATGGCGGTTAAACAGCGAGCCGATAATGCGGCACAGAATGGAAAACTCATTCATGAGTCAGAATTCCTTGAAGGAGAAAAATTAAAAGTCCGCCAGCTCGGGGATCGTCTTGCCCGTGCGCAGTGCCAGAAAATCGAGCAGGCGACGCGGCGTGACATTTAACACGCGATCCTCCGGAAAATCCACTTCTCTGGCGATACGCAGACAGTGCTCAAAATTGCCCAGGGTAAATGCCGTATGGGAATCAGAGCCGAAGGCCAGGCGTCCGCCCGCCTTGCCGACGGCTTCGGCAATTGCCCGGCAGTTCGGTTCGCTGCCCGGACGCGAATGGGTAAAGGAGGAATTGTTCAGCTCCAGCGCCACATCGTAGTGTGCGGCCGCTTCGGTAATCGCCGGGATATCAACGGGATATTTCGGGTTGCCGGGATGGCTGATGATGTGCACTAACCCTCCCGCCATGGCGGCAATCATCGCCTCGGTATTCTGAGTAAGGTCGCGCGGTGCATAGACGGGTTCGTGGAAGCCCGCCACAATCAGATCCAGCGATTCCAGCATCGGGCCGGAACAGTCAATTTCGCCCTGCTGGTTTTTGATGTTGGCCTCGATGCCGCGCAGGATCGCCACGCCGTCAATGATACGGGGCCAGATGCGCATATTCACAAAGTGCCAGTAGTGCGGTGCATCGGCCATATCCGGGCCGTGATCGGTGATGGCAAACAGTTTCAGGCCGTTCAGTTTAGCCTGCGCGACATAATCATGTAGCGTGCTGTAGGCGTGGGTGCTGGCAACCGTGTGCATGTGAAGATCGACGGGATACATTGTCTGCTCCTGTAGGGGCCGGTTACGGCCCGAATCGTTAATAGCCACGTTGGCGATCGACGTAGCCCTGTGGGTTTTCACCTGCTTCAAGTTGAGTAATCGCGCGGGCAATGTAGTCCATCGCTTCCTCTTTCAGGGTGACCGCCGCATTATGCGGAGTAATTGTGACGCGCGGATGGAACCACAACGGATGATCGGCAGGCAGTGGCTCGACCTGGAAAACATCCAGTGCGGCGCCCTTTATTTGCCCGCTATCCAGGGCGGTGAGCAAATCGGCTTCCACAACCTGATCCCCACGAGCGAGGTTAAGGAAAAACGCGCCCTGCGGCAACCGGGCTAACAGTTTCTGATCAATCAGATTGCGCGTTTCTGCGGTGCTGGGCAGCAGATTGATCAGTACCTGAGTGTCACGCAGGAAATCGTCCAGCGCGTCGCGCCCGGCGAAGCTGGTCACACCGGCAATCTGCTTGGCTGAACGGCTCCAGACTCGCACCGGGAATCCCCAGGCCGCCAGGCTTTTCGCCACCTGTTGCCCCAGCACGCCCGCGCCTAAAATCCCGATATGAAACTGGTCACGCGAATACGACGGCAGCGGTTGCCACTGGGCCGACTGCTGCTGCTGTTGGTAATCATCAAAGCGCCGAAACCAGCCCAGCACCCGACAGACCGCGTACTCCTGCATCTGTTGCGCCATGCCCGTGTCTTCCAGACGATAAAGGGGAACACTGTCTGCCAGCATGTCCGGGTTTTGCTGCAGCTGACGCAAAATTTCGTCGACGCCCGCCCCCAGCGCAAATACCCCTTTCAGATCGTTGCGGCCCCGCAGCATGGCCGGCGGCGGCGAACGGACCAGCGCATAATCTGCCGGGGACGTATCGTCGGTCGTCCAGTGACGGACACGTGCATGGGGTAAGCGCTGCTGTAACCCGCTGATCCAGTCGTCAGCAGGTTGCGATGGATGAAACCAGATGATGTCCATAGTGATCCTCTTTTTTTCTCAGCCTCGGGGAAAAGTGGTCTGAGGGCAAGCGGAGCCTGAAAAAAAAGCACAAAATTTCGCAGGCTATGATCATCAATAAGTTACGCGGCTTCACATTTCCGCCGGACGAAAGGGTGAAAATTGCGGTTAAGGTCTAAAGTTGGAGAGTGGTCAATGCGTGACACATGATCACATTTCGGACAAGGAGAAACACCGATGAGAAACACTGAGGTAACAACGACTAAACGGTCTCAACGTCATGCGCCCGTTTTGCTTGGCGTGTTGTTAAGTGCGACCGTTTTCAGCACCTGGGCAGCCGAGGATTCCCGATTACTGACCAGTCAACCCCAGCCGCCCGATGTCCGTTTAGGACCGTTGTTTAATGCCGTACAACAGGCAAAATTTTACCCTGACCAAAAGACGTTTGCAGATGCCGTGCCTAAATATGATCCGTCCTCCATTCTGGCCGACTGGCAGATGCAGAAGAATCAGCGCGGTTTTGATTTAAAGCGCTTCGTCGCCGCGAATTTCACCCTGCCCACCGACAGTGACAAATATGTGCCGCCTGCGGGCCAGAACCTTCGTGACCATATTAACGGCCTGTGGCCGGTGTTAACGCGGACGACAAGTAACACAGGAAAATATGACTCGTTGCTGCCGTTGCCCAAACCCTATGTGGTGCCAGGCGGGCGTTTCCGTGAGGTTTACTACTGGGACAGCTACTTTACCATGCTCGGCCTGGCGGAAAGCGGCCACTGGGATAAAGTGCAGGATATGGTGGACAACTTCGCCTCGCTGCTGGATCGCTATGGCCACATTCCCAACGGCAACCGCACTTACTATCTGAGTCGCTCACAGCCGCCATTCTTTAGCCTGATGGTGGATCTACTGGCGACGCATGAAGGCGATAACGTCTATGTGCGTTATTTGCCGCAGTTACAAAAAGAGTACGATTACTGGATGGCAGACAGCGACAGCGTCGCCGCAGGTAATGCCAGCAAGCGGGTGGTCAAACTGGCCGACGGGACAGTGCTGAACCGCTACTGGGACGCACGCGACGTGCCGCGTACCGAATCATGGATGGACGACATTGCAACGGCGAACAAAGCGCCACAGCGCAACAAAGCAGAGATGTATCGTGATCTGCGCGCCGGTGCGGCATCGGGCTGGGATTTCAGCTCGCGCTGGTTTACCGATGCGCATAACCTTTCGACCATCCGCACCACGCAACTGGCCCCGGTCGATCTCAACAGCCTGATGTTCCATCTGGAAAAAACGCTCTCGACGGCGTATCGCCTGAATAAACAGGATGCGCAGGCTAAAGCCTTTGCCGATCGGGCTGAAAAACGTCAGGCGGCAATTAACCGCTATCTGTGGGACAGCAAACAGGGCTGGTACGCCGACTACGACTGGAAAACGCGTAAGATTCATCCGCAGCTAACGGCTGCTACGCTGTTTCCGCTCTATATGCAGATTGCCAGTGACAAGCAGGCTGACAGCACCGCCAGCGCGGTGGAAAAACAGCTGCTGAAACCGGGCGGTCTGGTGACCACCACAGTGAACAACGGCCAGCAATGGGACGCTCCCAACGGCTGGGCACCGCTGCAGTGGGTGGCCGTGGAAGGGCTGGAGCACTATAAAAAGCCGCAACTGGCGCAGCAGGTGGGTCTGCGTTTCCTGCGTAACGTTCAGCTGACGTACGATAAAGAGCATAAGCTGGTCGAAAAATACGTGGTCGAAGGCAACAATCTTGGCGGCGGCGGCGGTGGTGAATATCCGCTTCAGGACGGTTTTGGCTGGACGAACGGGGTCACGTTAAAATTGCTGGATAAATATTGTCCGAAAGATAAAACCTGTAACAGCGCCCACGATATTCCCGAGGCGCAAAGCAGCGCGAAATAAAGCGAACAGGCGAGAGATCGCGTTAACATAAAAAAGGCCCGCTGCGATGCGGGCCTTTTTTGGTTATCTGCGTACGTTAACTGCGTACTTTGCGGTAGATAAACAGCACAACCAGCGCGCCGATGACCGCGACGACAAAGCTACCGAAGTTGAACCCGTCCACCCGGCCAAAGCCGAAGAAGGTACTGATCCACCCACCGACAACGGCACCCACGATACCCAGAATAATAGTAATGATGAATCCACCACCATCTTTGCCTGGCATGATCCACTTCGCCAGGATACCAGCGATTAAACCAAAGATGATCCATGAAATAATACCCATCTGTTACTCCTTCCTTTTGGTTAGTCAATGGCGATCGCCTGATTAATCAAGCGGTTCACGCGCTTAGTATAGTCGCAATTTTTAAAAATGCTGCGCGTGAAGGTTATGATAGTGGTTATTGTGTTAAAGCTTTATTATTGTCAGCCGATAACGAACGGGTAGTAACAGGATAAATATAAATGATAAAGCGTTGCTCATCGGGAGCCAGCAAGTGAAAGAAGCCGATAAAGAACATTATCTCAAACGTGGCACGCTGGCGGTTCTGGGCGTCATGAAAGACCTGCTTCAGGCGCAAACACCTTTGCTGGTGAATTTCTCACGTGGGCAGTTTATCAGCCGTATGCTGGCGGCGGATGAAAACCGCATTGTTTTTGATCTGGGCAGTAATAATCTGGATAACGACTACGCACTGCAGTGCAACGATATTACCGTGTTTGCCGAAACCCAGGGCGCGAAGGTTGAATTTGCCTTACCTGGGCTTGAGAAAACGGAATTCGACGGCCTGCCTGCATTTCAGGCAACGTTACCGGAGGTGCTCTGGCAAATTCAGCGGCGTGAATTCTTCCGCATCAGCGCACCGATGGACCCGCAGTTCTGGTGTCACTGCACATGGCCTGACGGCTCGGCTGCCCGACTGCGATTACAGGATTTATCGTTAGGCGGTATCGGCGTGCTGGTGGACGACGCGATGCCGGACGGCCTGAAAAGCGGCGACGATTTTAAAAATCTGCAGGTGGAACTGGGTGAATATGGCCAGTTTAACGTCAATGCGACGTTGATGCATATTGGTGAACGCAGCATGATTACCAGTAAAAATGAAACCAAAGTTACGCCGCGGCTGAGCTTCCGTTTTACGGCACTCGAACCCCATCAGGAACGGCAGTTGCAGCAGGTGATTTTTAGCCTGGAGCGGCTGGCGCGCGACAAAGCGCAACGCTTCCAGTAACCTCCGCTCTTTTCCCGCGCCGCACATCCGCGGCGCATCCAGGCTATGCTTTCCTTGCTTTCTCGTTTAACCGGAACCAGCAAGGAGACACTCCCCAATGGAAAACTGGCTCAGTTTGCGTCATTTTCAGTCCATTCTTTTTAATCAAACGCTGTGGATCAACAGCGCCATCGTCATCGTTGCCACCCTCGTTATTTACTGGTTGCTGCGCAGCCTGATCAGTTTCGTGTCCAACCGCATTGCGCACTTCAGCGAAGACCGCCACGTCCGATTTACCGGCATCCTGGTGGAAATACTGCGCAGCACCAGCCACCTGCTGTTGCTGATTTTTTCGCTGCTGATTGCCCTGCGTTTCATCGATTTGCCCGACTCGTGGCGCTCGACGGTTTCTCACAGCTGGTTTCTGGCGCTGATTGTGCAACTGGCGTTGTGGATCGACTGCGGCATTCGCCTGTGGTTAAAAAGCCTGCTGCGCGATCCGCTTCACGTGCGCAATCCGGTGACCACCGTCATTCTGGGCATTCTGTTGCGGGTCGTGGTGTGGGTCATGATGCTGCTGGCGATTCTGTCGAATATGGGCATCGACATCACGGCGCTGGTAGCCAGTCTGGGCGTGGGCGGTATTGCCATCGCCCTGGCGATTCAGACCGTTCTGAGTGATGTGTTTGCTTCCCTGGCGATTGGCTTTGATAAGCCTTTTGAGCACGGCGATTTTATCGTATTTGGCGATATTGCCGGCACTATTGAGCATATTGGCCTGAAAACCACGCGACTGCGTAGTCTGAGCGGTGAGCAGATCGTCTGTTCCAATACCATTTTGTTGCAGCAGACGATTCATAACTACAAGCGGATGCAGCAACGTCGTCTGGTGTTTACATTCGGTATCAGCTACGCCACGCCGTCTGAGCAGGTGCGAGAAATCAGCGAACTGGTGAAAACCATCATTCAGGGTATTGAAATGACGCGCTTTGACCGCGCCCATTTTCTGGCCTTCGATGACTCGAAGCTGACCTTTGAAGTGGTCTACTTTGTGCTGAGCGCCGACTACAACGTCTATATGGATATTCAGCAGGAGATTAACCTGCAACTGATGGCGGCGCTGGAAGAACGCAATATTCGCTTTGCCTTTCCGATCCGTCAGGTCGAATTCAGCGGCGGAAGTTTACCGCCGGTCGATCTTAAACCGGTGCCGGACGATGAAGAGACTGTCCCGCAACGCGTCAGTCGTTAACCTCGCTGTACTGAGGGCTGGCTGTTACAGTCTGGCCCTCATTTTCCGTTCATTGTAGCTGATAGCGACAGCGGGTCACCGCGTTTTTCCAGCCCTGATAGTTATCCTGCATGTGCTGCGCCAGATGGGTTCGGGGCATGATGATCGGCCCGCCCTGCAAGGCCAGCATATCGTCGCCCTGCTGCCACCATCCCAGCCCTTTTCCTGCCAGCAGTGCCGCCCCCAGCGCAGAGGCTTCGGCGGTCGGCGCGCAGTGCAGCGGACGTTGCAATACGTCGGCCTGAAACTGCATCAGCCAGGGGTTTTGCGTGGCGCTGCCGTCAACGCACAAGGCCGGAAGCGCTGTGCCGCAGGCCTCTTCCATGGCAAAAAACACGTCAGCAATCTGCCAGCAGATGGATTCCAGGGCCACCCGCGCCAGTACGGCGGGCGTGGCCGCATCGGTCAGGCCACAGATCAGGCCTCTGGCCTTGAGATCCCACCACGGCGCCCCCAGCCCCGACAGCGCCGGAACAAAATAGCAGCCCTGATTATCATCACAGCCTTCAGCCAGTGCCGTAAGTTGCCGGGGATCGTGAATGCCCAGCATCGTCCCCAGCCAGGCGGCCCCGGACCCGGTGTGCGTGATATTACCTTCAAAGGCAAAGCGCGCCTGGCCGTCGTGCCAGGCAACGGTGGTGCTGAGCCCGTTATCGGTCAGCAGCGGCGTGGCCATTGACATCATCAGCGATGATCCGGTGCCGTAAGTGGCTTTGACCACTTCCGCCGTGCCGCGTCGCTGAGCATAAAGCGCGGCATGAGAATCGCCGATGCGCGCCAGGATAGGTGTGCCGGGTGCAAGTCCCGGTATATCGCTCACGCGTATCATGCCTGCCACGCTCGCCGACGCGGTAATCTGTGGCAGCGCCGCACGCGGCAGGCTGAACAGTGACAACAGTTCATCGTCCCAGTCATTGCGGTGCAGGCTGTAAAGCTGCGTGCGCGCGGCATTGGCATGATCGGTCACAAATGTCGTGCCCGCCGTCAGTTGCCAGGTCAGCCAGCTGTCCACGGTGCCGATGCACAGTTCCCCCGCCGCTGCCCGGGCGAAACCGTCCGGTATGGCTGCCAGCATACCGGTCAGTTTGGCGGCCGG
>Ga0153955_100431_pt1 | contig 21155 bp, 23 predicted proteins | sample TSFL039MetaG_FD_104744 | JGI IMG/M metagenome (GOLD analysis project Ga0153955, IMG submission 104744) | Attine ant fungus gardens microbial communities from Florida, USA - TSFL039 MetaG | ecosystem: Host-associated > Fungi > Mycelium > Unclassified | place: USA: Florida, Wekiwa Springs...
TCGACCTCTATTGGTTGCACCAGACCTAGATAAAGAATTTAGAGTGGAGGCAGACGCCTCTAACTTTGCAACAGGAGGAGTGTTATCAATCAGATGTGAAGATAACAAGTGGAGACCAGTAGCATACATTTCCAAATCATTGAATGAAACAGAAAGAAACTACGAAATACACGATAAGGAAATGTTAGCAATAATACGCTGCTTGGAAGCATGGAGACACTTCCTGGAAGGATCCAGAAGTAAATTTGAAGTTTGGACCAATCATAAAAATCTGGAATATTTCATGAGCAATCAAAAACTAAATTGCCGACAAGCATGATAGGCTCTGTATTTATCCAGGTTCGACTTCATACTGAAACACATTTCAGGAAGTAAGATGGGAAAGGCGGATGGGTTAAACAGGAGGCCAGATTGGGAAGTAGGAGTGGAAAAGGACAATGAAGAGCAAGTACTAGTAAAGAAAGAGTGGATAGAAGCACGAAGGGTGAGAATAGCAGAAGTGATCATAGAGGGAGTAGACTTGCTGGATAAAATAAAGAAGAGTAAGGCAAAGGAGGACGAAGTAGTGAAAGTAGTAGAGGAAATGAAACGAGCAGGAGTGAAAATGTTAAGAGATAAAGAGTGGTGTCAGGAAGACAGCCTAATGCTGAAAGAAGGAAAAGTGTATGTCCTTAAGGATGAGAAGCTGAGAGCAGAGGTAATCAGGCTACACCATGATACGCCTGTAGGAGGACATGGAGGACAGTGGAAGACAGCAGAGTTGGTGACAAGGAATTTCTGGTGGCCAGGGTCACTAGAGAAGTAAAGCAATATGTAGAGGGATGCGATATCTGCCAACGCAACAAGAATCGAACACAACCACCGGCAGGGAAACTGATGCCAAATTCGATTCCAGAGAAAGCGTGGACCCATATCAGTGCAGACTTCATTACGAAGTTATCCTTGGCTCAAGGATATGATGCAATCTTAATAGTAGTAGACCGACTTACAAAAATGGCACACTTTGTACCAACTACAGAGAGAACGAGTGCAGAAGGGTTAGCACGACTATTCAGAGATAATATTTGGAAGTTACATGGACTACCAGATAGCATTATTTCAGATAAAGGGCCACAATTCGCAGCAGGTATCATGAAAGAATTGAACCACATGCTAGGGATCGAAACAAAACTGTCAACAGCATTCCACCCACAAACAGATGGTCAAACAGAAAGGATGAACCAGGAGTTGAAACAATATCTCCAAATGTTCATAGACCATCGACAAGAGCAATGGCCAGAGTGGCTAGGAACGGCAGAATTTGCCTATAACAACAAAGTGCATACAGGAACCAAGGTGTCACCCTTTAAGGCAAATAGTGGACAGGAACCTAGAATGGGGTTCGAAATGAGGAAGAAGGGGAAACATGAAGGAGCAGAGAAGTTTGCAGAGAGGATGAAGAACGTGTAGGAGGAGGCAAAGGCAGCACTACAAAAGGCGTAGGAAGAAATGAAGTGGTATGCCGATAGAGAGAGAGGAGAAGTGGAAGAGTACAGAGTGGGCAACTTAGTGCTACTTAGCACTAAAGATTTAAAGTACCAAATGGTCGGAAGGCGCACAGATAAATTCACAGAACACTTTGTAGGACCTTACAAAGTGAAGGCAATCATTTCTAGTAACGCAATTGAATTAGATCTGCCTAGTACAGTTAGAATACATCCAGTAGTTAATGTCAGTCGAGTACGACGGTACAAATTGCAAGTGGAGGGCCAGAGAAAAGAAACGCCACAACCTGTGGTAATCAAAGGAGAAGAAGAGTGGGAGGTGGAGAAAATCATGAACAAAAGAAAGGTGCGAGGAAGGGAAAAATACTTAGTACGATGGAAGGGATGTACAGCGGAAGAAGACACATGGGAAAGTGAAGAAAACTTGAAGAATGCGATGGAACTAGTAGAAGAATTTGAAAGGAACTATGGTAGAAAGGAAGAGGAAGAAGTAAGATGGCAAGAAGCCAAAGAAGACAAGAGAGCATTTAATAGGGAGTTACCAGGAAGGTACACGGCGAAATTACTCTATGGATGGGGAAACAAGAAATACGATAGGGAATATTGGAAATGAATGGAGGAAAATTGGAGGCATTGGAAGAAAAATCCATTCTCTAGGTATAGTAGGAATCCATTCTTGAAAAGTATGAAAGAAAGGAAAGAATATAAAGGAGGGAAGATAGAAGAACGGGACGAAGAAATGGACGAGGAAGATCGACAGAGGCTTGAAGAAGATAGAAAGTACTTAGAGAAGCTGGGAGATGAAAATCAGAATATGGGAAACCTAAGGGACCCATACGATGAATTATGAAGAAGTCCTTGGGACGAGGACCCTTGAGAGGGGGGTGGTATCATGAATCGCCTCTCATCTCTAAGTCAATATTTATTTTCTTTTCTTTTGATTATGTAATATGGTCGGATCAGTAAATAAGGACAAATAATCGGACATGTATAAGTAGTGTACACAATCTAGCAAGGACTCTAACGAGTTCTCTTTGTCAAACTCCGATAAAGAGTGGGATTAAGGTTAAGGTTACCTAACCGCAACCGAGATCCTTACATCCTCAACATTTCCTTCCTTCTCTTTCTTCTAGTGCTGCTCTTGTTTTGGCAAGTGCTTGCCTGGTGTTGAGCATTTTACTTAATAGATTGTTATATGCTTCTAAGGACATGGTGTGTTGTTCTTAGAAGGGCAAATTTTGTTGTATAGGTAAAAAATGTATTTGTTGCAGGTTTTACTGACCACTGTTTCTTCAGCTAACTATTTTACTAACTACTTATGTTTACTGGGGCACAAATCTTCACCCAGCCAGGTTTCTACTACCCTACTAGCTACTGCCCTAATACTAGGGTTATACTATTACTTCACAGGGAAGATCCCTACTCTAATTGTCTTTTTAAGGATGTGACAATGTTCCTTTGTGTGTACTAGTCACAATAGACCAGCAGCACAAGGCTGATAAAGCAAAAGTTTTTACAAGTAACTACTAAGCCTGCCTAGTTGTAATGTCTGGTCTACACTAGGGCCTAGGTATAATCCCAGTCGTCTACCTCTGGGATCTAAACTTCCCAGTCAGTCCACTTAAGCCTGTAGCCTGACTATGTATGGAAGTGACTAGTGATCGGAGTTGATCACCAGTTAAGAATTAGATGTGTGAAAGTAAGGTTGAGCAGAGATCGAGGTGATTGGTGCTCTAGAGGTATAAACGAGTTCTAGTATAGTGAACATTAGTTGTGATAACTTAAGTCCACACTCTAAGTCAGAGTTGACAAAGAAAACTCATTAGAGTCCTTGCTAATTGGTCTAGCTACTTATATATGAATATGTATTTACTAGTATTTGTCTACTCAAATTATCTCACAGACTTCTTTTGAGTCATAGTGTCTCATGTACTTCAAACTATTACATAATAAATAAAAATAAAAATAAAATAAAATAATTTGCCACCGTGGATTCTTCAGCTTACCTGTCGTTTCCTTATACCCCTCTCTGTCTATCTGTATATTTCTCCATATCCTCATGTGTCTTTTATAGCACTATCTTTGCTTTTTCTTGTACACTCTTCATCCTTTTCACAAACTTCTCTGCCCCTTTGTATTTCCCCTTCTTTCTTATTTCGAATTCCATTCTTGGATCTTGTTTTTGATTCACCTTAAAGAGTGACACCTTAGTTCCAGTGTGCACTTTATTGTTGTAGGCAAATTCAGCTGTATCCAGCCACTCTGGCTATTGCTCTTGTCAATGATCTATGAATATGCAGAGGTACTGTTCCAACTCCTGGTTCATTTGTTCTGTTTGGCCATTTGTCTGTGGATAAAACGCTGTAGACAGTTTTGTCTCAATCCCTAACATGGGATTCAGCTCTCTCATGATACCTGCCACAAACTGTGGTCCTCTATTCAAAATAATACTATCTGGTAAACTATGTAATTTTCTCTAAATAGTCGTGTCAATTCTTCTGCGCTCGTTCTTTCTGTGGTAGATATAAAATGTGCCATCTTTGTAAATTTATCTACTATCACTAAAATTGAGTCATATCCTTGTGCCAAAGATAACTTCGTAATGAAGTCTGCACTAATGTAGGTCCATACCTTTTCTAGAATCAAATTTGGCATTAATTTTCCTGCCAGTGATTGTGTTTGATTCTTGTTGTGTTGGTAAGCATTGTATTCCTCTACATATCTCTTTATTTCTCTAGTAACCCCTGACCACCAGAAATTCCTTGTCACTAACTCTGCCATCTTCCACTGTCCTCCGTGTCCTCTTATAGGTGTATCATGGTGTAACCTGATTACTTCTGCTCTTAACTTTTCATCCCTGGGAACATACACCTTTCCTTCCTTCAGCATCAAACCATCCTCTTGATGCCATTCCTCATCTCTTAGCATCTTTACTCCTGCCCACTTTATTTCTTCCATTGCTTTTACTACTTTGTTATCTTTTGCTTCACATTTCCTTATTTTATCTAGTAAGTCTACTCCTTCTATTACTACTTCCGTCACTCTAATTCTCTTTGCCTCCAACTATTCTTTCTTTACCAGTGTCTGCTCCTCATTGTTCCTTTCTACTCTGACTTCCCAATCTGGTCTTCTACTCAATCTATTTGCCTTTTCCATCTTACTTTCTGAAATGTGTTTCAACACGAAGTCAAATCTAGACAAGTATAGAGCCCATTGCACCTGCCGGCAATTCAACTTTTGATTGCTCATGAAATACTCTAGATTCTTATGGTCAGTCCAGACCTCAAATTTACTTCTGGATTCTTTCAGGAAGTGTCTCCATACCTCCAAACAGTGTATTATAGCTAGTATTTCTTTATCATGTATCTTGTAGCTCCTTTCCATTTTATTTAATGATTTAGAAATATATACTATTGGTCTCCATTTGTTATTCTCGCACTTAATGGACAGTACTCCTCCCATTGCAAAGTTAGAGGTATCAGTCTCTATCCTATACTCCTTATCTAGATTGGGTGCAACTAGTAGAGGTTGACTTATAAAGACCATCTTCAACTGTTTGAAAGCCTTCTGCTGTTCCGCTCCCCAATTCCACTTCTCTTCCTTTTGTCATGAATCGCCCAATTCTCTCTAAGTCAATATTTATTTTATTTTATTTTTCTTTTCTTTTAATTAGGTAATACCTCTGGATCAGTAAATAAGAACAAATAGTCAAACATGTATAAATAGTGTACAACAAACTAGTCAGGGCTCTAACGAGTTTTCTTTGTCAACTCTGATAAAGAATGGGATTAAGATTAAGGTTACCCAACTACAACTGAAGTCCTTACATTTTCCTTGTTAGGTTATTTAAGGGTCGTGCTATTCTGGCAAAGTCCTTTACAAATCGCCTATAGTAGTTGGCGAGACCCAAGAATTTCCTAACATCTTTGACCGTCTTAGATGCAGGCCAGTTCAGTACTCCTGTCACTTTGTCCTCCTTCATTTCTATCTTCCCCTGACCTATCACTACCCCCAGGAAGTTTACTTTTTGCACCTTCCAACTGCACTTCTCTGGTTTCACATAAAGGTTATTTTCTTCCAACCGCCCCAGTACTTCTTCCATAAGTTTGTCATGCCCTTCCTCTGTTTTTGTCCCTACTAATACATCATCCACAAATGCTGCCACCTTTCCCTCATTGATTATATCCCTTAAGATTTCATTCATCATGTCCTGGAACATAGAAGGTGAATTTGTCATCCCAAAAAACATCACTACTAGTTTGTATGATCCCACATGTATAGTAAAGGCTATCTTCCACTCATCCCCTTCCTTTATTCTCATATTATTATAGCTCCACCAGAGATCCATCTTAGTAAATACCCTCTTATTTCCCATAGAGTTTACTAAGTCTGTAATTAATGGCAGAGGATAATTGTTTTTAATTGTCTGGTTATTGAGTCTCCTGTAGTCCATAATCATGTGCTTTCCCCTATCCTTCTTGCTCACAAAGAACACTGGTGACATCTGAGGCAATTTTGAAGGTCTAATATACCCCTTCTTTAGATGCTCATCTATAAATTTTTGTACCTCGTCCTTTTTATTTCTAGACAGGGGGTACACTCTTACTTTGCTTGCTCTAAAGTCCTCTCTGAGATTGATTGCATGATCCCATACTTTTCTGACTGGCATCCTCTTGGATTCCACCTTTCCAAACACATTTAGCCACCTATGGAACCTTTTAGATACCATTTCTTTCACCTTTCTGTGATCTGCTTTCATTTCTTTTTCTTTTCCCCAGTTCTCCTTTTTATCCACTGCTTATCTAACAATTTTCTTCTTGTCCTCTCTTGTTTCTTTTATCCTTATTGTTTTTCCACACAGTGGTGGACATCTCGTCATTCTCACTTCTCACTTCTCCCAATCTATCTCTGGGTTATGGGCTGCCAACTTGAGTCTTTACAAAGAGAGAGATACTTGGTACAATAGAAGGGATGTACAGCAGAAGAAGACACTTAGAAGAGCAAGAAAAATCTCAAAAACACAAGTAAATTAGTAGAAGAATTTGAAAGGGAATATGGAAGGGCAGAAGAAAAAGAAGCAAGACAGCAAGAAACAAAGGAAGATAAGAAGATGTTTAACAGAGAATTGCCGGGGAGATACACAGCAAAGTTGTTATATGGGTGGGGGGAAAGAAAATACAAGCAGAAGTACTGGAAAAGGTTAGAAGAGAATTGGAGGCAATAGAAGAGAAATCCATTCACAAAAGTAGGCCACAATCTGTTCTTATGGATGAAACAACAACAACAAGAAGAGGATGAAATGGGAAACATTGGCAATTGGGACAGAGAGCTATAGAAAAAATCCTCAAGGACAAGAAAGCTTGAGAGGAGGGTGGTATAATGAAATGGCAGACAAGCTAGAGAATCCACAGTAGTGGAATATTTTATTTCTTCTTCATTCTTATTTATTATGTAATAGTTTGAAGTGCATGAGACACTATGACTCAAAAGGAGTCTGTGAGATAATTTGAGTAGATAAATACTAGTAAACATATATTCATGTATAAATAGCTAGACTAATTAGCAAAGACTCTAATGAGTTCTCTTTGTCAACTCTAACTTAGAGTGTGGACTTAAGTTATCACAACTAATATTCACTACATTAGTGAGAGTGCTCTCAAACAGAAACTAAAAATATTTTCCTTTATTCTAGTGTTTAACTACAAGTGTTTGCTATCTCATGAGCACTTCTTTTTTACATTTGATTACCTCCCCAGTGCCTACTCAATTGTGCACAATTGTGGAACGACTTAGAGATTCTGATTCTCTGACTTGGTATTACTCACTTTTGTAAGGACAGTAAAACACATTCATTTCATATTCAAAATTACATTTCCCCCTACAAAACAAATCTAATTTCCTTTACACCCCCATTACCATTGTCTGCTTTATATACTATTCTAGTTTGCCCCCAATCTTCTTTGCTGCCCCCTGCTCCATCATCATTATTATTAGTCCTTTCCTCCATTTGTCTGGCTTTTGGGTCATTGAGTGTTATACCCAAATCTTCCTTGCCATCTACCTCTTATGTCAACCTCTCTGATAAATTAGGCAAGGATGGTAAGCTCAACAGCAATGAGCAAAAGCACCACCTCAAAAACAATCTTTGCCTATACTGTAAATTGAAAGATCATAAAATAGACTAATGTTCAAGGAAGCAACCTATCAAGGTCTAACTAGTGACTGTTGAGGATCTAAAAACTGTGTTTTCTCAAGACCTTTCAGAAAACTAGAGTGCAGCCCCTAAGACTCCACACAGACTGGAGGTTGCATTGAACTTGTCTATGCTACCATAAGTTCAATGTACCTCAATGTGTTCACTCTTTTTAATTCCAACTTGTTCTGTCTAGTCTTGATATCTCCATTGGTATATATCCCAGATCATATTCAATGTATATCCTTTTGGGCCTTAGTAGATTCTAGCTCGATTTACTGCTTTGTGAATTTTTCTTTTGTTTATAGATACTCTTTGTCTATATTCTCTACTCCTCCTATAGAATTACAACTCTTTGATAGAATCTTGAATAATATTATCTTCAAGGTAGTTTTTATACCTATCACTTTTCTCTCTGGTAAATGCATGAATCTTGACTTCTATATTATCTTACTTGATTTCTCCTGTTCTTTGGTCTTAGGTCATTCTTGGCTCACCCACTACAATCTATTGATCAACTGGGTTTCTAGATCAATATCTTTTTGACCACTATCTTTATTTGATAATCTTGCTTCTATTTGATCTGATATGACCTTGGTTCACTCTTTATCTACTTCGGTAGAATCTCCTTTGTAGTTTACCACCTCCAAGACTTCTAGGTCTCACTCTGAGTGACCTCATATCACTCTTATTAGTACACTGGCCTTTATTCATGTGTCAAAACTCTAAGCTCTGTAAACTTCCATTTTTTTCTTTGTTTCACAGTATAGGTAAAATCGATCTCTATCTTTGATACAGTCAATCTTTCTAGTATTCCTGAAAAGTATTATGAGTTTGCTAATGTTTTTAGTAAATTCTAAGCAGAATCCCTTGCCTCTTACTATTCTTATGATCTCTAGATTGTTTTGGATGAGAATTCATAGTCTCTAGTTATCTACATCAGAACACAAAGCTCTCAAGGAGTTTATTAATGAAAATTTAACTAATGACTTTATCCAACTGACATCCTTTCCCCATAGAGTATCAGTTCTCTTTGTTAAGAAAAAGGATGGATCTCTTTAGTTATGCATTAACTTTTATGGACTTAATTACATTACCAAAAAAGACTAATATCTACTTTTATTGATAACTGATCTCCTTGACTCCCCTTGCAAAGCCCTCATTTATACCAAGATAGATCTCTGTCATGTTTATTATCTAGTCTATATTACCAAAAGTAATGAATAAAAGACAGTATTCCAAGTGCACTATAGCTCTTTTGAGTAGTCTATTATGCCTTTTGGACTCACTAATGTTCCAGCAGTGTTCCAATGTTTTATGAACAACATATTTTTGGACCTTCTTAATGTGTACATAGTAGTTTATCTTGACAATATTCTGATCTACTCCAATAATCTTTTGCAACATCAAAGTCATGTAAAGGAAGTTTTAAAGCAGCTTCACAAATCAGGACTGTATGCCAAAGTGAAAAAATATGAGTTCCACTTGGACTCCATCAAGTACCTAGGCTATATCCTCTCTCCCTCTGGTTTAACTATGTCAAATATTCAAATGAAGACAATTCAGGATTGGTCCAAACCCAAAAAAGTCAAGGATATTCAATCATTTCTAGGCTTTGCCAATTTTTATAAACATTTTATTTACAATTACTCTAATATAGTCATTCCACTCACTTGTCTTGATAAAAAAGACATTTCTTAGAACTTCAATGACAATTGTTGGAGATTCTTTAATTTTCTGAAGTAGACATTTATGACTGCTCTAATCCTTACCCATTGGGTTCTTAATATTCAATTGATTGTGGAAACTGATGCCTCTAATTATGCTCTTGCTGCAATATTATTCATTATGACTGGCAACAATCGAATTCACCTAATAGCTTTTTATTCCTATACCTTCACTTCCCTTAAGCTCAACTACAATGTCCATGACAAGGAACTACTTACTATATTTGAGACTTTCCAAATTTGGCAATATTACCTAGAGGGCTCCAAATCTCCAATCAATGTTGTGACAGACTATAAAAATCTTGAATATTTTTCAACTAAGGTCCTTATACATTGACAAGCTAGATGGTTGGAGTTTCTCTTTCAATTCAACCTTGTCATTCATTTTCATTCTAGTTAACTTAAAACCAAACCAAATGCTCTCATTAGACAATGGAACATCTATTTAAAAAGGGAGGATAATGACTATGCTTCACTTCACTCTAAGCAACAATTATTTCTACTTCAACACTTTGTGCAGCCATTATATTGGATCAAAATCAACTTTACTCTGATATTATGACAATACTCCTTCTTGATCCCTTTATTACAAATCAATTAGCTTGCTCTAAGGGATATTGGTCTATTAATAATAAAGGTTTTCTGTGCTTGATAGTAGGATATATATACCTCCAAACAATAACTTACATCTCTGAGTTCTTTGGTATCATCACAACCACATTCTGGTTGGACATTTTGGACAGAACCAAACTTTGGAACTTATCTAATACAGTTATACTTGGCCAAACATTTGATCTGATATTTAGCAATTCTGCAAGCCATATGTTACCTGTATACAATCCAAACTACAACACCACAAGCCATATAGATTGTTAAAATAACTTCTCATTCCAGAGTATTCATGAAATTCCATTTCAATGAATTTCATTGAGAAACTCCCTCCATTCTCTGGATTTGACACTATTCTCATCATTGTGGACAGATTGTTGAAGCAGGCTATATTCATCCCTACTTATGAGACTATCACTTCAGCTGAGTTGACATGACTTTTCATTATATATGTTTTCTCTAAGCATGGTGTTTCATTGGATATTATATCTGACTATGGCTCTAAGTTTGTTTCTCATCTCACTTGGAATTGCTCTAAATATGCAACTTTATTTTACCTTGGAATACCATCTAGAAGCCAATGGACAAGTGGAACATACAAATCAAACTTTGGAACAGTATTTCCAAGTGTATTACAACTATTAACAGAATAACTGATTGGAGTTAATTCCTCTTACAGAGTTTGCTTACAACAATACTCTTAGTACCATTACTTGTGTCTCTCTATTCTTTGCTAATAAGGGTTCTCATTCTAATATCACAGTATATCCTAAATGCAATATAGCCTCATCCTGTGTCTATAATTTCACAGTCAACCTAAATAAACTTCAAAAACAACTTAAATCCAAGATTTCAACAGCTTAGAGATAATATCAGTCACAAACCAATGTCCAATGTCAGTTGTTTCCAAATTTCCAAATCAGACAATCCATGTTTGTCAAAGCTCAATTTTTCTAGACAACTTGTCTATTGAAGAAACTTTCTGAGAAGTATCTTAGTCTCTATGAAATCATCTCTAAACCTAGTCCACGGTTCTTTACTGTTCATCTTTTAAACTTCATGAAGGCCATTCATCCTGTCTTCCATGTCTCTATGCTTGAATCACTAACTCTGAACAACTTCATATAATACTCTGAATCTTTGTCTGCTCCAGTCATTATTGACAGAGAACTAGAATATAAAATATCTAAAATTGTTGATTCTAAAACAGATCATTAGAGAACATATAGATTGTTGTATAAGGTTGTCTGACTAGGCTATGAAGATACTGAAGACAATTCCAAATAATTACTAGCCATGAAGTTGATGCATGCCCAGGAACTCTTAGAGGATTTCCATACTAATTATTCTTTTAAGCCTAGACCTCTTTATTCACTCTGACTTACAAGTCCTGCAGTCCATCACAACAAAATATTATTAAAAAACTAAAGAAAAAAATTTTTTATATGACAGAACTACCAGTTGAATACCAAGAGGGTGTCAAACTACTAGACATCCTCTTTACACTACCCTCCTTTACTCCTTCCATTGTGTTTTCTGCTTTCTCCATCTTTTCTTTGTTATCCTCTAACTCAATTACTTCTTTTTGTTTTCCTTTATTCTGATTTCTAACTGCTGACTCTGTTTCTGATTTGTCCAACTCTATTAGAATGTCAATTCTAGCCAACTTCTTCAGAGCATCACAAATCCAATCCAAATAACCAACTCTCCTCTGGTGTGTCTCCAACATATTTTCCCCTTATTCATCCTTCACATCCTATTTGGTTTTTTGGATATGAGCTTGTTTCCAGACTCTTTTATTATCCAGGTATTCTTCCTCCTCTGGATTCTGAATTTGGCAAGCAACCTTCAAGATGGTATAAGAAATACAAGCAGTTACATTTCTAAAAGATATAAGTTAATGAAAAGGATAGAGTGGTAAAACTTACAAAAATAGCTAAAGAGCACAAAATTGCCTTGTCTTATAACACTATTGATATATATTGAGGGGACCTATTTGCAGATCTGTGATCTTTTCCTCTGCTTCTTATTTCTTTTGGTCTTGGACACTCTCATATAACAGTAGACATTTTTGATACTTTTTCAGCAAAACAGAAAGTTCAATTAACTTCATATTTTTAAACAAATCAGAACTCTGTATCTATCAAAGATTCTTGAAGTAAATATCTGTCCAAAGATGAAAAACTTTAGAATAATAAACCTCCTCTATTTCTCAGGCTTAAATTTCTTTCTCTATTCTTATTCTTTCTTCTTTTTTTCTCTCTTCTTCCAAGTACAATCTTTCCACAGCCCAAGCTTTTTTCTTAGTCTTATGTTCTGCTAATGCTTTTTCCATGTGTATCTCTTTCTCAAGTCTCCATTGTCTAGATGTCTCATACTTCTGCTAGAACTTGTCATTAGAATCAAAAGAAATGAAGGTATTTAAAGTATTAAAGAACAATATGGTTGTGGTTGGAGTTCAAGAAAGAAAAAATTTGGTAAAGTTCTTTTATCACTCCAATCAGATGATAATTGTATTGCTTATGCATTAAGGGCTTTGAAGACTCAGCTTTAAAGGAAGAATACTGTCATATCCAAGAATTTTGTAGTTATTTTCTTTTTAATTCATTTTAATTCATTTTATTGATTTATTATTATTATTATTCTCCTTTTCATAGTAGATCTTCTAGTAGTCAAAACCTCCTGTAATTAGTTTGTATTCTGTATATATCTCCTTTTCTTAGATTTAGTATATATACCTATAGTTACTTTGTAGTTCTCCAGTTTGTAAATTAACATTACTTATGTCTATTCCTTTTCTTTATATATCTTCTTTTCAACTCGTACTCCAACAACTTTATCACTCCAAAGTTAGCAACTAACACAGCAACAGAAGATTGGGGTACAACACATAAGTTGAAGCTAAGATTATTCTCTCCATCATCATCAAATACAACCTCCAGACATTATTCAACAATACCCTAGATCTTTGATTTTTTTCTTTTCTTTGGTAGTATACTTATAAGTGAATTCCAAATATTATTTGGATCTTGGAGTAATTCTTTTCTTTTCTTTTCTTTATTACAATTCACTTTGCTACCTCTAACACTACTCTGTGATATGGATAAAATGAGGTTGATCATAACAGAAGCCTTACAAAACTCTCCATTAAGAAATACTGATTTGATATCTATCTGATGGATGTGCCACCTATAACAATTTGTTAAGCTGAGAAGAGTCTAAAGTATTTGATGCTGAATAACAGATGCAAATGTTTCATCAAAGTCAACACTGAATATCTGCAAAAAGCCTTATGTGACTAATCTTGCCTTGTACCATTCAATCTGTCTATTTTTATTTTGAATACCCACTTACATCCCACAACTTTGCATCCCATTAGTTTGTCTACTGTGCTAAAAAGATTCTGTTTAACAAATTCCTTAAGTTCCTTGCTTCCAATGTATGGCATCTACTCTTGATGTGGCATCCTGATAATTAGTGGGGTCAGTCATGGTGAGTGCTGAATTTTCTGGCTCATTAAGGTTCCCAGATGATTTTCGATGTGAATAGGATGTGATCAAAAAACAGGGATCATCATCCCAGACTAGAGCATACTTTGTCCTTGCTGTATCATAACACAATCTCCATAACACAAATAATTTGAATATCACATGTAGACATAGTGAACACCATTCAGAATTAGTAGATGTTGAAGGCCATCCCAAGTCACAGTAAAAACCTCATAAGTCTGAAACTCGGGTGTTTGATCATGATTAGCTGGTTACTTGTTAATGAATCATGTACAGTCAACAAAAGTATACTCTGTTTCCAAGATGTGCTCTTGCCTAAAGACTCTTCTCAACATAGAGTAAATATGAGAACTGAACAACCTACTGATCAGTCAATGATGGACTCATATTATCAATCTGTATGTGGGATTAGTAGTGCAAGAAAACGAGTGGAAGAAAAGGCTGTGATTTGTGTCCACTAGAAAGCACGTGCAAGATACACAGGAGGGATGTAAATCATTCACTAAAATGCAACCTAGAATTCAAAAGAAATGAGAGGTATCAAGAAGCGGTATATGTCAATTCAGAAACTGATAGGGAATAAAATAAACATAGAAACTAATCATTTAACTCGTTTCAAACCACTCAGTCCCAAGGCAGACTGTCAAGAAGTACCCATCAGGACATGCAATCAGAGAAACCAGGACAAGAAAGATTACTCGACAGGGGGCATAGTTGTCTCTGTAGGTCTCGTCGGCGAAGGCGGTGGCCTCGGAGACATAGGCAACCCAGGTACCCCCCTCGTAGGCACAATTACCAGTTTACTGTTAACCGCACATCCTGCTTTAGATGACTTCGAGCTTGACGCAGGCGGTGTATCGATTGGGCTGGTCCAAGTATGTTGCTGCTGAAACTGATCGCCATCGCGCACAGGTATCGAGAGCATAGTAGCAGTTCCAGATTCCGAAAAGGACATCGATTCGGCCGTTCCGGTTTCACTCTCATTGTCCTGCGCAGAGCAATCGTCTGCTTCGGACTGTATATCTTCCACAGGAGCTAGAAATACGAATCGAATTGGCATTGGAGTTAGTCGGGTTGATAATCATCTGAGAAAAAAAATCAAGGAAGCATCTCAAAACATAGAGCCTGACTCAACCTCCCCTTGAGCGAAGTCGGTCAAAATGCCCGCGAAAAATCCTTTTCTCTCCGAAGGAGAGCTTCTTTCAAAAAAAATGGAAACATACCATTGAGACTACGTCCAACAAGCCCGAGAATTTGATCAGCAGCAGTATCAAAATACTGTCGGCTGTTCCTCCTCAACGCGTCATCAACTGCCAAATTTCCCTCAATTGTCTCTTCGCCACCGTTTGGTAGTCTCTTTCCAGCATCAACGTTAAATACACGATTGAATTCCCCTAGCATCAAACTTAACACCCCAGCAGGGATACCCAGTGTCGGGGAGAAAACAATGCCAACGTTCCGCATCGTCATCTTATTAGTAGCCGCATTTTGTACGATGGAAATCAAATGGGCCGTCAGGGCGCGTAGGAGACTATAGTTGGCGAGAGGAAGCAACGATATCAGTTGTGAAAGTTCTCGAATGCGATCTTGGGCATCAATTAAGTCTGTCTATGGTTGAATATGCATACTAGAAAGAGAAAACGCATAGGGCCTACCAATCACCGTCAAAAACCTGTAATGTAAGTCTTTTGTCAAAATACTCGCGGGTAAGTCCCTCAAGTAACTTTTCAATAGCCCTGCAATTGCATGAGGGTCCCAGTACTCATCAATCGCCAACAAATCCACATCCCCTTCTGCATTAAAACGATCTTTCAAGCTTTTGATCACAGCCGTACTTCCACTCAACCTGTATATTCCCTCTTCCTGATCCGCCTTCTTCACCTCTAGGTACTCGATGCAACGAAACACTATCGATGGTAAGTTGCAGATCTGCGAGACTTTCAGTGATTCATCAAGTGAGACGCCGAACACAGCACGAGGGATCACCAGGGTTGCTATGTATTTTTCACCAACTGGAATGAGCATGATTCAGCTCCAAAATGGGGAAAGGATAGAGTAGCTTACCATTACCGGTCTTGTTGTTCCACCCGGGCCAAAATCTAGACCTTGCCTTTTCTCTCCTCTCACTCCCACCTGTTATGCTCCCGGTCCCATCCCTTTCTTCCTTCTCTTTGTCCTTCTCCTTCTCCCTCCCGCCACCGAAATCGCACCCAAAAGGGATAGGCATCCCATTCATAGGTCCCGATATCTTCACCTTATTACTACTGCCCACTTTACTAGGTGAAGTAGACCTGTCAACAGCACCTTCAGCAATGCCACTCACAGATAAGGTGCCGTTTTGGCTGGACGACGTAGGTGGATGCATAGACTTGCGATGTCGTTCAGGAGACTGAGTCTTCCTTAACTTTTCTTGAGAAAGCGAATAATGCCCCAAATCTGAGTTGGGCCTGTCAAAAACTCCTGCACCTGCACCGGAAGAAGCAACAGCGGACAAAGGGGATGATGATGGATCTGGTAAACTTGATGGAAGACCAGGAAGTCGGTCCAATACTTTCCTGACACCAACGTTGTTACTAGGACCGTTGAGACTGACGTTGCTGTTTTTCGCAGAGATGACAGTGAGATTGTTTTGAAAGGAAGCGGACCTTTCAACGGATGAGGGGTCGGTCCCTTTGACCGGGCTGGTACTTCTATTCGGATTTGAGTTGGAGTTGCACTCGTCCACGCTATATTGTACCGGGCTGAACACTCCTCCTCCCTGTCCTCCACCGGGGCCAGTAGCAGAAGAACCTGGCTGGTAGGATGAAGATACAGCAACAGGAGGTTGTGAGACCGGAACACTCAATGACTCTTCACTGTACTTCCCCGTAAAGTACCTTACAAGCATATCAACCCATGCATCTCTCTCTTCATCGCTCTCTGCACACAACACGTGCCTTGGATGTGATCCTCCAGTACCTTTCCTTGCTTCAACAATAAGAAACGCATGACGGTATTCTTTCTCATCCGTACTATGTCCACCTCCCGCGTCATTATGGCCAAGATGATGGTTAGAAGGCAAGTGATGGTTAGAACGCTGTTGGCGACCAATCTGGGCGCCCGTAATGGTTATAGAACCAAGATGTGCTCCGCCGCGCTGATAGAAAGATACCGTGCCGACGGGTGAAGTGTACATGAATTTGTGTTAATGAGACGAAACAGATGAAACAATCAGGTAAATATCCCCGAACTTAATAATCCGCAGAATAGATAACTCACGGATTCATAATATTCCAATACAGGTCCACTCAGCACAAAATACCGTGTCTTCCATCCTCCGAAATTCTTTCCTCGTTTTGTCAAATACCCCTCTTTATGTCCAGCTTGCATCACTGGCTGGCGGGTTTCACGGACAATATCAGAGGTCAAGAAAGCGATAACATCGTCACTAGATTGATGAGATGATAATTTGACGAGTGATTGTAGGTACGATTCCAGTATCGCCTATTCAACGGTTTGATAAGTGACTCAGGAATTGAAGCATGAGATGCACACCTTTCGATGATCAACTTTCGCAGGTGCGTGGTCCTTCCATAGCTTCCCTTCTGGAAGACTCACAATCTTTTTGGCAATGGCTTTCCCGACAGTCCCTCTTACTCTCGCATCAAGTGCAACGACATCTGAATACATCTTTTCCACCTTCCAAGATTCTTTTGTCGGATTAGCAGGGTCAGGTTGAACAATTATAACGAAGGATAGTACTTCTTTGCCTCGGTCGTTCGGACGTACGAGGGACTGAGAGACTTGGATGAGCGTCGTCGGGAGATCGGAGGATAGGAGGGGTAAAGCCCGGTATTGTGAGTCACGCTGTTGAGATTGGAGGATATGCATATCGGAGAGAGTGCTACTCGACACATTTGATAGCGAGAACTCGCCACTAGGTGGCGTCTGTGCAAGTATGGGCACAACTCCTTGCTGTTGTGCTTGCGGGTACTGTTGCTGTTGCTGAAATAGCTGCATTTGAGGTTGTATGTGAGACTGAAGCCTGGCGGAAGGGGACTGTGAGGATGGAGATAATGTAGAATCCTTATTGATCAACGACGATTGATGAGATCGGATCCCGGGTGAAACTTGACCACCACTATCACCGCTAAATATTCCCCCTTCGAAAGTCGATTTTTGCCACTGCATTTGAGAGTAAGAGGATGTCTCGGGTACTGCATGTGCTTGTGTTTGCCGTCTTAGATCGGAGAATGGACTATTATGGGAGGAAAGGCCAGATAGGGATTGCTGGTCTGAAACCAAAGTGGTGATACTATAATTACTGTTAGTCAAAATGGATGAATTGAGTCTACCGAATTCAAATAATTTAGTCTGCTCTTGAACAGATCCAAGGTCCGTCTCATCTTCATCCTTGTCATACAACAAATCTCTATTCTCATCTCTTTCTGTGTCTTCTTTCACCTCGTCGCCGTCGCCATCACCTTCACTGCCAGAATACGAAAACTCGCCCATACGTCGTTGTTGAGGGACAAGATTTGAAGAAACTCGAAGTTTCGGGCCCACAGTGGAAGTTGCGAATGTAGCGTCATGTCTAGGACTAGGGACAGGTGAACCTACTGGGTTGGCGATATATCTGCTAGCTTCATCTGGCAGTGCTATCCGGGAGACATGAGGGTCAGCCTGAGATTCAGAAACAGCTGGCGAACCGGGAGCTTGTAACTGTAAAGCAGCAATCGCTGGCACGGCGGATGACATGGTATCAGACAACACAGCAGGCGCACTTGGCTGCTGAGGTGGAGTGTAGTGGTCTATGGAGACCATGGGAATGGGATTACCGGATGTAATGCTGCTGCTACTCTCGATGGGGTTGTGATACTGTGTATCTACAGCAACGGAAACTAATTCCTCTGGATTAAGTGTCCTTGAAGAAACTGTTACCGGCATAGACTGAAATTCTGAGCGTTGTGAGACGATAAGAGAAGTGAGAGTTGGCTTTTCATGCTGTGAAGAGATGGGAGAACCAACAAAGGATGGTGCATGTGCATGAGGGGTTGGTATAGAGACTAAGCTAGCGTTACTTTGGAGTGAATTGTCAATGGTATGTTGAAACAGTGGCTCGTGAGGGCGAGAAGGACGCGAATCAAATAATTGCAATCGTGGTGTTTCTGCATATAGAGTCAACTAATGATCTGGAAAGGCACGAGAAGCTAACCATTATCGTCTGATGAATGGTGGCGTGAAACTGTGAGTCGTGTATTTGTCGAGGCATCGACGCAGTCGATGATGGATGTTGCGGTCCGATCGCTGGACTTAACAAGCGTGTCTGTGATTTCTCCAAGAGCAAGCACCCTGTTCTTGTACGAGTCACGTTCCGCTCTGACCCTCTCAAGTTCTTTGAGAATCTGGTTGTAGCCCGACCGCTGCTTTTCAATGATCTTCCATAGCTGAGCATTCTGAGAGACAGAGATATTCCTGTCGTTGACGGCCTGATCCAGTGCAGCACTTTTGGGATCTTGGGCGGCTTCGTGGTTTCTGAGCAGGACGTCGACTGAGATGACCTGGGAAGATGAAAGGGAAGTGGATCCTGGTGTCTGAAAACTGGACTGGGAGTCCGATGAGGAGGTGAAGAACCTGTGAGGGCTTTTTTGGTCTTTATGACTAGCCATTTGAGAGAATCTGTCTTTTGCGCGGGAGAGTGTGGCTAAAGTGAAACCAAATTGGAATTGAAGCTGACAACACCGCATCATATCCAACACGTGATTAGAACCTATCTTGACTCCTCTCTGATACTCCATACTTTTGGACTATCCTCCACCTCAGGCATCTTTTACAGCTCTTTTCTCTTTTATCTTGAGCCCCATTGGCCATGCTTGTCCAAGTCTATTTTTTTTAAATCAATAATTTATTACATGGGGTGTGGTAGGAGTCTGTGGTAGCTAAAGAGGGCCAAGGGACTACCCTGCAGTACACATTGTAAATGCACCTTCTACACTACCTAAGCATGAGGCAAAAGAAGTGCAGATAGCAAAGAAAAGAAGAACTATTTATAGAGGAAATGAGAAGACAAGCAGCTTGTGCTCTACTACCAGACTAGTCCTCACTGCATACCCCACATGTTAACAGACACAAAAATAGGTACTCCAGTTGAATTCCTTTTCAAGGATATCAGTGACTATATGGTAGGCTAAAGTCTTGTGTGTATGTCACAGGTGGCATCTGGAATAATAGTGTCAGAGTGAAATGAAATGAAAATTATGATTTATAAGTAAAGTAAATTACTCCAAGGTTTGGAGTGAATATTTTCCAGAGCTCATCTAGGAGTACACTATCAAAGAAAAGATATAACCACTAGTCTAGAGTACTGTCAAGTCCAGAGCAATAGTTAGTTAACAACAGAGTGAAATAATCTTGACTTTAACTTATGTGTTGTATTATAAGGAACAAGCTAGTTGAGACAACTAATTCAGATCCCACTCAACATTATGAGAGAACAAAGAGAACTTAATGGAGTTCCTCTGTAAATTGCTCTACCTACTTATACAAATTCTATTTGTCTATATATATACTTAAGTAATTTTCCATGACCCTTCTAGAAGTTTCTATTATATGATCTATCATATGACCAGATCATGTGACTCTTATCTGATCTGATCTTATTTCATGTTCTATTTTTAGCATGCCTCATCTAATCCATTGAAGAAGAGTTCTTACTCTTCCCATTTCTCTAGTCATACAATTTTAGGACCAGGTTAGTCCATAACATATGTATTATGGAGTAGTGTCAGAGTTGATCTGTGCTAATATTTTAATAATAAAATAAAGAAAAAACTAAATACTCTAAGGTCCAAAACAATCATGTAGTATTAGAGATAATGGGTTTGATCTATACTAATTAAATGATAATAAATGAAAAGTAAATACTCTGAGATCCAAGATGAATGTTGTTCAGAGTTAGCCCAGTGGTCTCTTCACCACTTGGTCCATGAAGATGCCACCAACACTCATATCACTGCTGGTCATCACCCAGCTACTTCACTTGATGCTCTTCGGTCTAAGAGCACCACTTCCTGCCTCAATGCCTGGAGGTCCTCTTTCAGTCATCCCTCATCCCAAGGTCACCACTGCTTATCCCTCAAAGGTGATAACTGCAAACCTCTCCAGCCTTTCTATACTAAAGGTAGTAGCTGGCTTCCTTTTATTGCTGAGTCAGTCACATTGTGTGCCAGGGCGACTCAAGCAATTCTCAACCATGCTCCCATTAGGGAGTTTAGACAGTGCTTTTTCCCTGCAGAGTGCACTCAGTATCCATGTGGCCATTGCCAGGTAGAAACATGTCAATATATCTTAGCAGACTGTAGTTGGTTTGCTCATGCTCCCTTGACTAACCCATTACCATCTATCAAAGACTTTGTCAAATTCCTGAAGAAGTACCCTAGTACATTTGCCTTCACTCCTCAGGATCACCCGCCCTCTGAGCCTCTATGAGTGCTCTCTTGGTCTCTTCTCTGTGTTCTGTAGATAGTTTCTCAGTCTCATCTCTCTCAGTCTCTTTTGACTCTGTACTCTAGGCATGATAGGTCTTTGGACTTGGACATGCTATTTGAAGGTTGGTTATGGGCAACCTATATATAGTTTTCTCTCCTCTCTTAGA
>Ga0153955_100432_pt1 | contig 21148 bp, 19 predicted proteins | sample TSFL039MetaG_FD_104744 | JGI IMG/M metagenome (GOLD analysis project Ga0153955, IMG submission 104744) | Attine ant fungus gardens microbial communities from Florida, USA - TSFL039 MetaG | ecosystem: Host-associated > Fungi > Mycelium > Unclassified | place: USA: Florida, Wekiwa Springs...
GCAGAGCGTTGCAGTAACATAGACCAATGATCTTTCCACGAATGATATCCGGCATCTCGGCACAGACATTAGCCATCAGCTCGACCTCTAGCCGACTCTGCCCTCAAAAGGCTCATACTCCCTTATCTCAGGTAACATCCGCCAAGTCTTCAGATACGTTGGTCAGAAATTCGTTTCATGCCAAGTCTCACCAATTCATGATTGAAGTGACATAGTGAATCAGGAAATGTCAAACGAAGTGAATCAGGTAGAACACCGACACATCTCAAGTTCTCTAGAAGTTGAGAGAATCGAGACTAATATCTATCGGTCCAAGTCGCTTTGGGTGCCTCTACGAGCTCGAGGAGTTTTTGGCGGGTTAGTGTTGATATATTTTTGAAGTCCATCTTAGTCTACATCTTGGAACCAGCCAGGTAATCAGTCAAGCGTTAGTGTCGGTGACGAATGCTATAGACCCGCAGTATTCTCTTCATGTGAGCATTTCGAAATTTACCTCTTGCATCTTCACTAACTGTGGCTTCTAGTCCCTTCACGTATGCAGACCCAGTCCAGAGATATTTTTACAACGACTAATAGATGATGCTGGCGATCTACACCAGTGTTATTTTTTGACCAGTGCTTCTTGGGTAGTCCCTATTCTTTACGAAATTGACCGCGTTCGGAATGGGCGAACATATGTTACTCGAGTCGTCAGAGCTATTCAAAACGGTCGTGTGATTTTTGCCATGCTCTGCTCGTTCAAGAAACCAGAGCCTTGGCAGCCTGGACACCAATCTCCAATGCCTTCTGTCCGACCACCGGAAGAATGCGAGCTGGATGAAGATAGGTTGTTGAGGTTAGCTAAGCAGGAGGACTTAGATCCAAGGGCCAAAGAGGTCTATAAGCAATTGGCTGAGGTGTGTTATCAGGAAGATAGTTTTCAGAATCAACATTTGGAGAAATGATTTGTTAATGACCTGTCCTACAGGAACAAGTTCGGGGTCCGCTGGCTACTAAAATTGCCGCCGATCACCAAGAGGGATCAGATGGAACGGTCCTGATAATGTATTGGATAAAGGCAAAGGATATACCACATTATGATGCTCCTTTCCAGAAAGTAGGTTCGCTTCGTTTTCAGGTCTAGACAATACGACGTCGGCATCGATTAGTGCATTCTCGGGTATATCTCCGACCTGCGTCTGTAAGTTTGATAATAATCTTGACTTGTTTAACTCTCATTAAATTAACCTAGCATTGACACAGCTGTGAAAAGTCTTGGTCTTCAACGAGGTGGTTCAGGGCCTACAGCCCTCAACATGAAAGTGAGTATCCATGATCACCGATACCCTGTCGTTTCGTAAACTGAACACTGCACCATATCAGTCATCGTTAGATCATGCTATTTGGTACTATAGGTCAATATGCCCTCTTGTTCTGAAGCCTAGAAAGCTTTGCTAAAACTCACTCAATTGTCATTTGTAGCGACGACTTTCACTGCGGGGACTGGCTTCTTTACGTCGTAAGTGATAATTCTTTATGCAGAGTTTTCATTGACACTTCGCGTTCTCTTCACTCATTTGCACGTGCCCATTCCTTAAACATCATGTACAGATGACTTCCCCACGAACAGGGGATGGCCGTGGAGTCGCTCACGGGAAAGTTCGTTATCCTAATGCCGTATAAAAAACAAAGAAAGACTAACAACCTTGCTTTCCACATAAAACCTGGAACTTGTCGCTTCCCTGTCAATTTTCGTCCCGACTGGGTATATGCATGAATATGCTCGGTGTGTGACATTGTCTTATTATCACTATGGGATTGCATTGTATTGCATCGCTCCTTGTGTGTACGTGTGTGTGGATCAGATCTACACCCAAGACGGGAGGCTCATAGCGGTAACGTCACAAGAAGGTGTTATACGCGCAGACGTTCGAGAACCTCAGAGGCAACTGGTCTCGGTTACAGGCATGCCTATCTCGAATTCGTCCGCGAAGCTTTGATCTTCGAATGTTTCGATGCATCGTCAAATGCTGTGTTCCAGGAATCAATTATTGGGATAAAATGGTACATTCTATGACATGTGCTAGAGAGGAACAAAGTGCTTAGAAGGATTGGACCCTGACATCCACAAATTTCTTGTTCATCTAATGGATGTATCTAGTTTTGTTTTATGTAGCATTGCCTGGGAGTGTCGTTGCCTGGGAGTGTCGACTAAAGATAGAAGCATCCATTTATGGAAGACTATTGTCTAATTCATGGGTTAGACTGCTCTTTGACATGAGAAGGGAAAGGAGTTAATAACATTGCCATGACACTCAGTGGATGAAAGAACAATAAGCACAAGCAATTTCAACAGTTATAGCAACATAAGCATCCACTTTCAAATAGTGACAACAGCTAGAAGCTCAAATGATAATCATATATCGTTACTAGTTTGTCACACAACCTACTTCACACAGGTACACTCTGATGACAGTGGCTGTTCCATAGACAGGTTACAAGAGGAGCAAGGAATCATAGCAGTACCAATGGAAGGAGGAAGATATGATTCGACTAAGGGACAAGGCAATGATTTTGGTGGTGGTCAAGATTCATAAGGGATCGAAAACCTCAAAACGATAATGGAAAGAAAACTCAGGGTCTTTAGTTCTTTCTACGGAATGAGCAGCCTGAGTACAATGGAGATTCAGAGTGAACAATTATAGATCATCTCAGTGGGTTACAGTCGTACCTTCAGTTAACCTTCCCTTACCACCAGTAGGTTGGCATAGAATTGTTGAGCAGGAGGAACAATGAATGACAGTAGAGGGATTCGAAAAGATAACATTGACATTCAAGCAACCTGTGGTAAGAACGTGAGTCAAGGAGAGACAGAACAGTAGCAGGATCAACACACCTGGACACTTAACATCCAAAAAGCAAGATTTCGGTTGCTGCACAAGACATTTTAGCTTGTGCTGTTTTCTTTGGGATTCGGGAGAAGGATTAAGCAAATCAACAGCAAGAGGCTGGCGAAAGAGATGATAAGAGACAATCAAAGTCAACAAGCTCAAACATACCCACCATTGTGTGTGTTTTGAGAAAGTGGTGTTAATTGACAAATGCTTTCGTTCTCGAGCTGTGGCGAGCACACGAACGGCAAGGAAGTTCTGTGGATATATACAAATAAGGTTCGAGCGTCGGAGCTTCAATCTCGGTATTTGCCAATTGCTTACCCTCGTAATCTTGAGTGACTAACGATCAGTCAGCTGACTGGTGTCACGTTCTGTCGAAACGGAACTCGTTTGGGCGTCGACCATAGGCAAACCAGGAAGCAAGATGCAACTATGCTGGATAAGTGTGACGTTGACTGGCCGAAACCATCGCGTAAGGTAAGTACAATAAAACAATCCGAAACGCGAAGGGGAACAGTTCTTTTTGTATTGTTGACAAAAGGCAACGGGACAGCGCCTGATTTGGGATGATCTCAAGATCCACCTTGTACTTTATTCTATAAAGAGACCGCCACAATGATTATGCAGGTCTCCGGTCCCCTCCTATTGAATATTCACCCGTGGTGAGTTTGCCGGCCTCGTTCCAAACCCGCTCTGACTCGTGCCCCCTGTGCCTTGGCTTCCGCAGTCATTGGTAAGTCTTCTCGATCACTCACTCCGCGCTTCATAAAGCTGACCAAACTCTCCTTTCTCCTCGTACAGTCTCCTCCCTGCGATCATCGCTACTGCTTTCGATCCATCTCTATCGCCGGTCGATACATATATATACATATCTTTATCTCACGATCTTTCTACCCATGACCTCTACCTCCGCAAACCTTTCTCAGACCGTCTCTTATGCCATTTCCTTCCTCACTCGTCCTCTTGTGGACTCACTGTCCCCTTCTACCCTCACTAAGCTTCAGATGATTCTGGAGGCAAACCTCATTCCATATTATGCTCCTTCCTGGGACGTTAAGGAGCCTCTTCATGGTTCCGGTCGTCGTTGCCTGACTTTGTCTCCTTCTGCCACGCCACCCCGACCCATCTACGCCACCTGTATGGCCGTCAACATTCAGTGGGACCAATGGATGAATGCTCTTGGTGGACACGAGTTTGACTTCATTGTCAACCCCGGCTGTGTCAGCCTCCGATTTGCATCTGCGCCTGGTTCCAAGTCCAAACTCATTACAGTCTGGGCTGGTGAGCTGTCCTCCCCTGAAATCTGTATCCCCAATCCTCGTTATCCTGCTGAATGTGCTCTTCCCGAGAAGACCCTCTCTCAGCAACTTTTGGAGGCTGATGCAGAGGAAGACGAGCAACTCTTTGCCATGATCGCCGATCATGTTAGGGCACCCACCTGGCTCACTCCTGTAGTCGACAAATTCTCGTCTTCCTTTCGCGCGACTTCTCCGCTTTCCAGCGTGTTCCCCACCTCACGTTGTAGCTCCCGATCATCGAACTCGAGTTCGGGGTTCTCATATGAAACTTCTAGCTCAGGGTTCTCGCAACCAAAATCGGTTCAGTACAAGCAGTCACGCAGAGAACGCGCTAGGCAGTCCCGTGTCTATGTTGACATCACCAAGACCGAGGTAACACCGTACGATGGTGGCAAAACGACTGTCCTCACCGGTGGTGTTATGCTCGGCGGCGGCCCCAAGGCGGCAAAGAAGGCCACGAAGCCGCAGCAACAGACTTCTATGACGACATGCAACAGCTGGCGTTCTGTTCATGTCTAGACGGTCATACCGATCATTGCACAACATGAGACGAGCTGTCTCAACTCACGCCTCTTCACGATCTTCAGTTATGATGTGCAATCATCCATGTTTTCACGAAAGCCACATTCCCTATTTTTTTTCTCTAATCTCCCCAAGGACTTGAGCAGTATTATTTACGGGTACTCTTTTTGAAGGCATTCTCTGCATCTTTTGACATCGCTGTACTTTGCATTTTCTTTCTCCAATATCCTGTGCTTGCTCCTGTGTGTGTAACACATACTCCCCCTATATTTCTTGCCCCCCAGCACTGTATTCCCCCACTATCCTGGGTCTCATATCTCATTTATCTTATTCTTTTCCTTAATCATTTGCATTTTTCTCATCTGAAGCCTAATACGCACATTTTTTACACTTGATCGATTTCCTCCTTCGCTTTTGCCTCCGGTGCTGTCATGATGCTCGTGCCGACTGACAGCTTCTCATATTCGTTTCAATCATTTGTATTCGACCATAAACATGTATTTGGCATGATTCAGAAATCATCTTACATAACATTTTTTGAACAGAGCTTTCGTTTCGTGAGATTGTACTGCGAGTGAGCCTACTTGGTGCTAAGGATTTGAACATCAGGTGGACTAATGTGATGACATGAATGGTCAGAAACTTTGCTTCCTCGTGCGATAACAAATTGAGTCAGAAGTGTGACAGCTTCGATTCCCTGTTAAGAGTAGATTAGTCCAGTTGAGTATGATATAGGCAAAGCAACCAGCACGATTGTCACTTCGGGATAATAACTTCCCTATTTGACAGGGAACAAACGAGACTCCACTGATATCCTCTCTTGATTTTTCACTCATGAGGACCCGTTCCATGTTGCCACCTGAGCAGATGGCGCGATAGTGGCCAATAATATTAGTGTCTGGTCAAAAAACATATGCTGAGTCCTATCTGCCAAATAATCCGGGTTGCATTTTAGAACTGCTCGATCTCCTCACTCGGCAAAAGTGAAACACTGCGGGGATCCGTCGTCAATGGGAAGGGAGCCAGGTATACCCGGAAAGGCCAGGGGTAGAGCGAAATGCTCCAAGCAAATCATTGAGTGCACGATGACAGACATTCTCCTATGACCTTTCAATTATCCGTGAAACGTAGAACACTGCCTCATAAGCGGATTCCTTTCGCCGGTCATGTGAGCTGTGCTTTTTTTTTGGATTCAGCATTTCTATTCCACAATAAGCTAGTACTAAGACATGGAAGGCCTAAAATATGGCCCGTTGACTAGGGTGTGTCTACAGGAGGCCTAGTGCCAGGGGAGTACGGTGTGGGCAGAGTTTCATGGTAGCAGTGTGATCGAAGGTGTTATCATTATAGTAGTCGGAAAGGAAAGGAGAATTGATGTGGGTTTATTGTTTTGGGCTTGGTGATACATGGAGTGCTCGTTCTCGAGTCTCTCTTCAGATAATCCAGTAGTATGTCATCGATGGTAATGTGAGCTGCGTAAAAGTTCATCTACGCGTGAGAACTTTGCGATGTAGATTATCCTTTCCCCAGTTCCTAGGTGCCTCGTTCCATTCCCTGCCAATGTTGCTACCATCCGCCCGGACAGCCTGTCTCCAGTCACGCCGAACTTTGGCCACCCATGCCTTGGCTTCCTCTGAGCGTACCACGAAAATTACCCGGCATAATTGGAAGCGGAAGGAGATTACAGAGATTTATGACAGCCCACTGATGGATCTTGTCTTTCGTGCTGCCTCTGTTCATCGTCAACACCATGACCCAAAAAAAATCCAGCTCTGTACACTCATGAATATCAAGAGTGCGTTATATTTTTCATTACAATGATGATCTAAATACGTCTAGGATAGCTGGAGGATGCAGCGAAGATTGTAGGTTAGCTTACCAGCCGGTTTTGTGTCATATTAAACTTCGTCAGGCTCGTATTGCTCCCAGTCATCAAGGTACTCAACACCGACCCAGGCTTCGAAGCTTCTGGAAGTCGATCCTGTCATTCAAGCCGCGCGCAAAGCCAAGGAGAATGGTAGCACCAGATTTTGCATGGGTGCGGCTTGGCGGGACCTCTATGGCCGTAAACGTGGATTTGAAAGGATCTTAAAAATGGTGCGCGAGGTCCGCGCGATGGGGATGGAAGTCTGTACTACTCTCGGAATGTTAACGTCAGAACAAGCAAGGCAACTGAAAGAGGCGTATGTCTTTGTATCTGTTCTACTCCTGGTAGCTGATCTCGAAGATAGTGGGTTGACAGCTTATAATCACAATTTGGACACGTCTCGAGAATACTATCCAAAAGTGAGTGATGGAATGTAGATCCCAGCAGGGCTTCTATTGGATGATCTAGGTGATTACGACTCGCTCGTACGATGAAAGACTGAAGACCATCGATGCAGTTCGTGAGGCTGGCATCAGTGTTTGTTCTGGAGGAATATTAGGTCTCGGGGAAACTGATACTGATCGTGTTGGTTTAATATGGGAAGTGTCCTGGTAAATTCAAGTTTTTTTGAATTGCAATGAATATTCACGTTATGGTGTTCAGCATGCCGGAACATCCGGAATCATTTCCTGTGAATGCACTTGTCCCCATTCCTGGGACACCACTGGGGGACAATGAGGTCGGGGTTATTAAGATGCGTTGATTCTCCTGATAATGACATTGCGTCTAGCCTGTCCCTCATACTACTCTCGTTCGCACAATTGCAACGGCTCGCATTGTACTGCCTACAACAATCATTCGCCTTGCTGCTGGACGGAACACCCTTTCTGAAGCTGAACAAGCTATTTGCTTCTTGGCTGGCGCGAACGCTGTATTTACTGGTGAACAGATGCTTACCACACCCTGTTCACCTTGGGACGAGGTCAGATATTCTGTATTGGTTACAGGAACCTTAAGTTCACATTCAAGAATAGGATAAGGCTATGATGGGTAGATGGGGCCTTGAAGGTATGACCAGCTTTGAACAAATAAGCGTTGCGAGGAAGGAGGACGATAAACTTGAACGAACTCCTTGTGGCTGTGGACATTCTTCTGGCTCTGCAGAAACATCATCAGGTCTTTAACATAGAACACAGTTTCTGCCGGTTGGTAGTAATTTTTTGTTATTGTCGACAAAGGTTTCGATTCTCGGATGTCCCGACAGTTTATATTCACAGATATCTCTGTCCTCAGCCTGAATAAAACAACACAAGGGATTATCCACATTCAGGGAGATGATCCGAAATTTGACGAGCAGATGTAGACTGATGGGTAAAGAGATGACTTGTTGTGGGCAGTGGCCAGTATAAGGAGTTATAGTAGTCAAGTAGCCGGTCCACTAGCCACAATGGATGACTGTGACTTCCTACAGGCGACCTGGGAAATTATTGGTGCCCAAATTATGTGAGAAAAGTGCCCCGGACATGAATTTCAAATACGAGGGTCTCACAGAAAGGCATCATGCTGGATAACCTTCCTTTTGCCTCTATATAAGTCCCTATCAAAGGGAAAAGAAATGGAGGCCCATTGTGGTAATAGAGATGGAGTCATCCTGAATTTCCCAGGGTTGCTATAAAGCCTTCGTAGTTTCCAGCATCGTATCCCTGAAGGGCATTGTGTAGTCACGGCTAGGAAGCTATTGGAGTTTCATTTCAAGTTATGATTTGGTAGAAGGATACCCAGTAACATTATTCCATGTCTATCTGGCTAGTCTCTGCGTGACGAAGCGCGAAAGGAGCTCATCGAGAATCAAATTGGTGTACTCCGGAAAATGCCGAGCACCTCGACCTCTTCATGCTGGCATTCTTTACTTCTTCATCTTTCTGAGATTTCATCAATTGCATTATCATCGCTGCGCACGAGAAATGAGCAACCATAAGCGTCGCTATGGGCAGCTAGATGGCACTGAGTATGTCTGCACTTTGTATACCCCTTGCCAAGCTGACTCGGGGGTAGGATGGATGACCTGCCCTCTGTTCCTCTGAGCGATCATAATATGTGGTATTATCCCTCTCATGGCCATGATTCCGATTCAGATGATCTCATTATTGGATCTAAAACCGGGAACTGGGGTTGCAAAGCTGCCAAAGGAGCGCGGTGGGTAAGAAGAGGGAAAATCACGCCTTGGGGACCCAGTATGGAGGACTGGGAGGTTTGTTCAATCTTGTCCCATAGAACACTAATCTAACGAGCAAATAAGTCTGAGGAACGTGCTCGAAAACGCTTGAAGATGCTCCTTCCGCAAGAACGGCGATCGCCATCCCCGCCAACCCTTCCCCACCTATCACGGTCCCCTTCTCCACCACTTATGTCTCCCTATTTGCCTCCTACGTCCGTTCACCTTAGTTACTCATCTTTGGTGCTCGACAAGTCTGTCATATTTACATTTCGATCAAAACTCCTCAACGAACTCGAGCACGCGACGAATGGTCTAATTGAGGGTGAGGCACCGCTTCGACACGCACTGGGCAGGCTCTGGCAAGTCATGAGCGAAGATCCCGATCAAAAGGAGACTTGGGCTCATATTATCACAAAGGTGGAAGATGACGACGAAGACGCAGGGAAGCAGAATGATCATATCAAGAGAATTGATCGCGCACCGGACCTCACACCGACAACACATAAGATATTTATCAATAATGCCAGCGATTTGACCGCTCATGGATCACACTTGAATCAACCCGAGACACAGCTCGAAAGTTTGCAAAAATCAATTCTCCTCCTTCGGGAATTGCATGATAATGGACGAGAATATGTTGAGCGGCTCCAAGAAATCAGGGAGGCGTTGGGAGACATCCGCGCTCAACGGAACACTATGTGGAACACTGTTCGGGAACGGGCAGTAAAGGAATTGCAAGATGTCACAGTAATGGCTGTAGGGGGACAATAGGTAGCCGTACTCTGTAATATTCTTTAATGTCTCAATCACGCATGGCTGTTGGAGATCAATCCACCTTCACCGACCCTGTGATACTTGTGGGTGCTTTCGTCAGCAAGCATCAAACTTGTCTCAAAACGACCACTGCCTTTGTCTTTATCTTTGCCATCTACGTCCTCTGCTTCAATCTATTCAGCGCTGCATCTAAAATATCTGATATATCATCTGACTTACTTACGATATAATTCCCAGCTTACGAATTTGTCATCTGTAAGTAAGATTCACAGATCCTCCAGTTCGTCATTCTCGTAACATCTTATCCTCAGGTTTTGTCAACAGGCAAGTCAAGAGTCATGCCCCTATCAGACATTGGCATAGTGTACATGAATGGCGTATCTACGTCTTGGGATTCTACATCTCCACACGATCAAGTTGAGACTAGAGATACTGATGTGGAAATCGAAAAATTGAAGAATTTGGCACGCTTATTACCATATTCTATCGAACCCCATTCACAAATGCAACAAACGCTCGATTTCATCATAAAGAGAATCTGTCAAGCTGTCGAGGCCCAGGATTATGACGTCGGATTTCTGCAGTGGGATACGATGTTGGCGTTGTCTGTAATGCCTCTCCCTTCCTGTAACTGATAAGCTGATAAATCTCCCAAGTTGGACCACACTTAAATATCCTATTCCCAAAGACAAGCGAATTAAACTTGCGAAATTGTATTTTGAGCTCAGTATTGTTCCCGGGATGTCGATGCAGGTTGTGGCGAGCAGTGCTGATGGTTTCCGACTCCTGACGAAATCAAAGAAGCTTTTGACCGTAGAAGATATGAGATTGCCATGGAAGCCGATCTACGACATTCTCAGTCAAGATCTATTCTTGACTCGAAGACAATTTGAATACACGTACGGAACACCTCTCGCATGGTTGTCAGCAATCAGCTAATCTCGATGTTCAGTCAGCTTTCGTGGTGTATGGGTTATATTGCTGATCATGCCCGCAAATTTTTCCATCCTGCTGCTATCAATGACATGCTCTCTACTTTCGTACCCTTGATTGATGGAACTAGCTTAGATGTGCGCGCGAACCTGCCTTATATCCACTTTCACCCTGACTTGTTCTCAGAGGATCCTATCTTCTCACTTCCACTTTACGACTTTTCTGCCCCTCTCCCATCCTCAAAGCTATCTTCCAATGTTACTCCGTTTTTGGGAATCCGTGAACTCATACAAGTATGATGAACGAATGTTGCATTTCCTCTCGAAGTTATCAGAGATGCATAATGATCCTGGGGTCAGCGATCCGAGAAAACTCTCTCAAATTCCTGATGATGCAATTTCAGAGGGGGAAACAAGACCCAATTGGTCCAGAAATGATAGCCAGAGAGTCGGATCGCAATGGCCCGGTTTGTACAAGGATGTTGGCATATTCTCCGAACACGATTGGAATTTGCTGATGTGCAAATGTCTGGCTTCAATGGGTAAGTGGTACTCTTTTTCTCAAGTAGAGCATTGCTGAGCATGATTTAGAAATATCTCTTGCTGACGGTGGATCTTTGACCACTGGTCCATCAGCGGATACCACTGCTGGTTTCGAGATCGAGAGGCTTCCAAAGCCTCAGTGGCGTATCGGTACGTTCATCCAAGTCTTCCAGTTATGACTGTGCTCACCGCCTTGAATCTAGTTTCGTTAGCAAAAATAATCGTCTATTCGATGGCTCCTGATGGCATTCCAGTCCCGGCGTCTAACGCACAAACACCAATGTTCTCGCCTCTTCCATCAGGAACGTGCACACCAAATCTTCAGAGCAATGGTAGCACTTCTGGGGACTATCTTGCGTCTTCCCTTCGGAAAAGAACGCACATTCCGCAGAGAACGTATCTTGCTGGCTCAAAGGCTCTTGACTCTTTCGCTCGACTGATTGCGTCTACTGAGAGTTTTTTTCATCCTTCGAACTCCGGTACCTGGACTGAAGATGTGAGCCTATTATCTGAACCGTAGATTCCGTATTTTGATGTTGCAATCAGCTCAGCGCCTTCATCAAGTGCATCGCATCTGAGTTCAATAAACGTCTGTATTTCATTTCTAATTTAATGACTCAACTCATTGGAATTGCAGGTTGGTTTGAAGAACAAGAACCCGATTGTAAAACTCCTATGGTGTGTCAATCACAGATTTGACGGACTTGACCAAAAATACTTTTCCCAGAATCGGAGGTTGACACGGCAGATGAAGCGAGAGCTTGTCAAGTCTATGCGGACTGTGGCGCTGCTGGCCATGTTTTCACAGGATTCGACAGTTGTGAATAACATTCAAGGGTGTTTGAAGTCAATGTGCGTGATGGAGCCCGATTTAATCCTCAATCCGATCTTGGAGCGTGCAGTACCTTCTTTGGAGGCTCTCACGGAGGTAAGTCTTTGTATCCTATTCCACGAAAGACACTAGCTCAATCACATGCTAGACTCACCGCACGATTGCCGTTATTAAAGCACTAGGTGCAATAGCACCAGCCATTGTTTCTCGGCAGGTTCACTATGCTGGTGCCAAGCATCTCATTCCTATTCTTCAGCTGTTAATTCCCGGGATCGACCTCGTACGTTCATGGTGATTGTTCTAACGACTTGCTCACCCGTAACACAGAATGACCCATCCAAAACGGTACAGATTTTCTTTTGTCTGTACAACTGTTCACCTTTTCACATCAGAATAAATTTAGTTGTGTACCACATCTTTTCTAGTTGAAATTTCACAGTACATTACTATCGGTGATCTCACTGGGTTTGGTGATGCTGCACCTGAAAGCGACCTCGAAGCAATCCTTCCACCAGAGACTTATCACACGTCACCTTCTTTAACCATTGACGGTACTGATGGATTTGTGGATCTCTCCCCGAAATTGACGTCTGACGAGGAGGATGCCCTATTAAAGGCACGACTTCCCTCGGAATTTTGTTCATGTCCTTGCTGATGGGTCTGTAGGATTCAACAGGGGATTTTCCAGACTGGGTAGCAAATTTCATACGACGTGTGATTCAGCTACTAGAAAACCTACCTGAAGAGGGTCCAAACGGGTCGAGTGGAGGTGCAACAGAAGGTATGGTGATTCTCGTATCGTATTTTGTGACTGGCTGAACCAATGGTCGAACTTCCCAAGTTCAAGTCGTCGATGCTGTTGCGGGCGCATGTAGTCAAATCTGCGTGCACTTGTCCGAGCCGCTTTTCGATATGGTGCTCAACATGGTCTTCAATTATGCTAGCACCAACGTTCACACAAACGCTGTCCGGGCGATTCACCAACTAGTGGAGTGTGTTGCAAATGCTAATCCTGTGAAAACAATGGCCAAGTTCCTTTCTTTCTGTGCGGCCAACATCAAGATCGAGCTCGAAAACGGTGCTAGTTCCTCAAGAACAACTTCGGCATCTCTCCCGTTGCCATCTGACGCAACTTTACACTGGAATCTCGCCATTTTGCGAGGTGCTGTTTACAAGTAAGTTTGTCTTGAGTTTTCGGGAAAAAATTTGGCTTACATTTCTGTGTCATAACAGCGATGGAAGGGCGGTACGGCTGATTTCTCCTCTTTGAGCATCCAGCACTTACGATACTTCAGGCTTTGAAATATGAAGACGAGTTGATATCTCTGTTGCGTCTTCTTAGGGATAAAACATTTTCAAAACGGGGTTATTCTTGGACGGGGAAGCTGTTGTCAAGTCTTCTACTCACCCTTACTCACACTTATCCTTTGGAGAATAAATTCGTGAATCCTGAGGAATGGGACAGTCAAGGTCAGTATCTGTATCTTGTTCTGCCCGTGCCTATATAATCCAAATATTTTCAGAGTTCCGTGAGAATCATCATCGTTACTGGGGCAAACGTTACCGCCCTAACGAAGTGCAGGTACTGTATAGCGATTTTTGATGATGTAGCTTTATCTCCATTTCATAGATATACTGGCATGTCCCCAGTGAAGATGAGATCCAGTTCGCGGTCCGGATTTTCAAAGAGCTCGTGGAATCCACCCTTGATCTTTTGGAAGGATTAATGAAGCCTAGTTCGTCTTGTTCTCTGTCCGAAGTGCTGTCTCCTTAATGCAGTTGAACCCATGCAGATGTACCAAGAGATGCCAGTTGGAGGAATGATTTTTGCAGGTGCGCAACCCTTTGTCTTTCCTATGGTATTTTTCGTTACTGTCCGATAGGTATTTGACATTCGTCCGCAATGGATTTTCTGGTATTCCTACATTATGTGAGGAGAAGATACCTCGAAAATACTATGCGGAACTGGCGAATACTAGCGATATTCTGTAAGTGCATGCATTTTACATCGTTGAATGTAAGCTAAGATGTTTTCAGTGATGAGATTCCGGAGATGATTGCTCATGTCGACCCCGTTAACTCTTGTTTCTGTCTAACTGACGCTTCCAGACCCGACTACATATTCATCACAAATCTTCGCAAGCGCTTTGGTCATTTCTTGCACTCAGCTTCAGTTTCTTTACGACAGCAGGGTGAAGAAAATACGGTTGATGCTGTCCAAGTATTGGTGAGTAAGCTGTTGTCAATCAAAGATCGACTGATGGATTTCAAGGTGAGGTCTATGCGGACTTATTTTATCGAATATGCGGACAGCCGTGACAGGTAGTAATCTACAGGACCTTGGACAACCATATGTGTCTCATTCATGTTCAGCTCGCAGGTCAACGGTGATAGTTATGTATCTGAAAAAAACGTGGCACGGTTGTATATCGGGCAGAAGATGTGGCCCCGAGCAGTTTATGTCAGAAAAGCTAGGTTAGTTAAAACCTCATCTTGACACTTATTTGTCTTCTAATTTTTAACAGATATTACGCTTCTATCCGCCTGAAATGGAATTCTATTGAGCGTTGTCGCGGTACCTTGGAAGACAATCTAATTGATGATCTTGTCGAGTGGTCTATCTGGCATTATCCTAGCATCCGACAGTAAGCAATAGATGCGCACCCCAATATACGCTCAAAGTTCATATATTGCAGGTCCGGCCAAGGAGTTCTAGAGGCGATTGCAAACGTACGTATGTAACAAGTTCAATTCGTGTACGGAAAATAATGCCGGCATAGATTTATGATGGCGTCCGACGTCGTGCCTTGCCCGTTCTTTTCAAAGCCCTAGAACCAGGGGAAGATGACGATAGGATGAAGGGTGCTCTCTGGACAATCAATTATCCTGCTTTTGGAAAGTATGCTCTATCCGGTTCGTGTTTGTATTTCAAAGGCGTACACCTGATCCAGAATTTTTTTCAGAGCCTAGCCTTGCACTGACAACTGTACAACATCTCTTTGGTTGCCAACACAACGAAAAACCTTCCTTACAGAGTTGTTCGTCAGTTGTGTTTGAGAACTGTAAGCTTGCGTCTTTGGAGTTTTTTTGCTCACACTAGAATACGTCAGGCATCAACAGTTTTTCTGAGCCTTGTCATCTTGTTTTTGACGTTGCTAAACCAAGGCTCGAGAACGCGGTAACGCAATTGAAAGCACCTTTGATATTAACTGAAGAAGATCAAGAAGTCACTCGCCGATGTCTTGAACAGAGAAATCAAAGGGTTCGGAAGACAGATGCTGTGGTACAGGAGATCGTACGTTCACATATACGTCAACCATTTAAAGCCACTAAGTCCGCTATCAGACAAATTACATTTTGGGACTTTCAGATTCCGGGAAGTTACACTGGCGATACTCCATCTATGCGATCCGCTGTTTTCGTACACTAGTGAGGCGTGATGTACCTCTGCAAGGACCCCATATGCAATATTTCCTCAAGAAGGCTTATGATGATCACCCCATGATGGTAAGTTTCTCATTTGTTTTCCGCAAATAACACTGACTAGCAGGTTATCAGCGATACGTAAGTCCATGACCTCAGCGTAGAACGTGATCACATATCCATATCCTCCTGTAGTACGCGCAGAGGGCTATCATGAAGAGTGTTCGGTTCCTCAAGCTACGAACATGTTGTCACAAGCCAGAAGACTTGGCACTCATGCGGAACCTCAATCCACTCAACCGCATGGTGTCCATGAAACCTCATCGACAAACTACACCTAACTTTTTGAACGCTTACAAAATTCCAGTCAATATGTCGATTGCTAGTACAGAGCCGTGAGTGACTTTCTTGAAGGGCGATTGCTTTACTCAATCCATACTTGAGTTTATTTTACGACAAAGATCCTCCAGGCTGGCTCACATGGGACAAAAGTATCAAGCTCTATATGCTTCCTCATTTGACAAAGTCTACATTCTCTTCATGGGATCCTGCAAGCCAGGAAATAATCTCTGTTGTGATTGAGACTACAACTCAACAGAAATTTTGGGAAAAGATGTCTGCGTACTACGCTGAAGAAAACCATGAGACCGCTATCATTCAGGATAATGTGTCATGCGTGAAGTCAATTTGTATGTTATCACTGCTCATTGTCACTATTACGGCTCATCTGTCGTGCAGTTCAGCTCCTCGAGGACAAACCATTCAATGTTTTCAGGCCAGTCGTCGAGAAGTTGATTATAAATAAGGACCAGAACAAGCAACGGGCTGCGGCAGAGCTCCTTGCGGGTGTTCTAGGAGGTATGATACTATATATTCTCAGAATGATACTTTAATATCAGTGAATTGTAGGCTCGAAGCATTGGCCTGCAAAGAAACAGGAATCATTGTGGACTTGGTTCACCCCACACATGAAAAGTATCTTTTCTCAGAATATCAAGACAGACACCTTGCCTATTTGGTCATCGTTCATGGAAGTATGCCTCGCCATTTTTGTTTTCCGTTGTACCGGGACTGAGAGTTCATGGCACAGTACATGTTTTACCATCGCGATCCACGAAGAATCCAGCCTTTAGTTGATTGCGTTGTTGGCGCCTTCAGATCTCTTGACTATAATGCGGAAATGGCCTTCGATGCCGTCAAGGTTGCCTCACTTTATCGGGCGTTCTACGAGGGACTTGGAAGAAAATTCATGGTTTGGGCTGATGAAACAGTTGAACAGTCCTGGGCAGAAATCTCAAGTGAACACGATGATGTTCGTTCACGATCTTGACATGCATAGCTACTTATTGAAAAAACACTAGGTTCGCGCTTATATTGGAGATATATTGGTGTTCACTGAGAATATAAAGGTGAGCTTTTTTGCCATGTGCGGTCAGTATAACGTTGACAGAACCTGCCATGCAGTGGCAACCCAAACCATCTTATCCAGAAACGGAGGCTTTCGTCAGAGAATGTCAAATTGTCCCATCAGATTACGACATCATGGGGATGAGGGGGACTTACCATAACACACGAGTACTTCAATTAGTTGATCGTTTCAGGGTCTGGCGCAAAGAGCGCCCTTCCGGAATCCGGGCGTTCCAATCAACCTATGATCGGTATGTTAGGTCACTCTCAAGACAAGATGATCGAATTGATCTGTCTTTCTCACGAAACAAGAGTCGGAACGACAGTGTGTAAGTGGCTGTACCAGTCGCTTCATGATATCCATGCCATCTCTGCTTTTGATTACATATTACCTTTGATGGTGAAAATTCCCCGTTTATCTATCTGTCTCAAGCTGATTGTATCCATTAGTCCGAAATCTTCAGGTTCACGGAACGTATGTGTACACTCCGTAACAAGAGCAAAGCCTGACGTGATGCAGTGAACGATAACGATGACCTTGCGTCAAGAGCAAACCATTTATTGGTTCGGATGTCAGGCGTAACTCCTCCTGTGCCGTTGGTCAGTCCAATACTGGATGCGATCTTCCACACGATTCAGAACTCCCCTGTGAGTATCCCTGCAGGCAACTGAATAAACTCACTTATATGTACAAAATCAGTCATGGAAAGTTCGACTTAAGGCTTTACCACTTGTACAAGGTTTGTGGCAATGATCATTTCCGATCTCTTACTTTCTATGAACCAATGAGAGATAAAAAGAGCTTTTTGGCTCGTCTCTTCTATCCAGTTTTCTTCTACAGCGTTTGATGAAAAGTTCTAATTATGACCAGTGTTCTATTTTCGACAGCTTCCCTTGATTCCAGACATCAAAATTGTTGAAATGTTGGAAGTAGGTCTTCAATTGCATGTTGAATTTCTCCTTTGTCGCCTGAGACTAGAATGGTAATCTGATTATTCCCTTTATTTAGGTGCTTTGTCGGTGTCTTGACGATGAGATCGTAGAAGTGCGAGAAATGGCGGCTGTGTAAGTCTTGTTCAACTTTTGCGATTGGTGTTGACTGGTAGCCGTGTATACATGCGTGCTATATTTCTTTCCCTTTGGTGTATCATTTAACCCATATCATTCTATCTCTTGCTCACACCATCATTTCAGAACATTGTCTGGAATACTTCGTCTTTCCCCACGGCGTAGTGTTTTGACACTCAAAGTGAGCTTACACCTACCACATACTTTGTCCCGGCTTAGAGCAAATTTCCAGGACCGATTCGTACGACTACTGAAGAAAAGTCATATTCCAGATCGCAATGATGTCAATTATAATAAAGGAATCCGGCAGAGGCACGCTGCGATCTTGGGTATATGCGCATTGGTTGAGAGCTATCCATATACAGTTGAAAAATGGCTGCCTGAGCTGCTGACGGGTGTCTTGGCAGAGCATAGTTATGATCCCGTGGGGCCCTTTTTCAAATATTTGAGATGCTTGACTCACTGGATTGGCTTCTCCAGATCCCAATTTCGAATACAGTGAGAAACTGCGCAAGTAACTTTAAGAGAACGCACCAAGACACCTGGCATGAGGACTCGAAGTGCTTCAACGAAGAACAACTTGCCGCGCTCTCCACTCTGTTGTCTGGTTCCTCCTATTGTGTGTTGCTACTTCGATCCAATTTGCGTTCTGACCGTGACTTGGACGATAGATGCTTGAATGCTTGAAAATGATCGCGGTTAAAATAGGCTGGACTGGACTGGAAACACGAGTATACGCTTGATTTTGTGATTACGGTGACATTGAATAGACTCTGCTAACAATGAAGACTTGTATTACAATAGAACATGCGTGTGAATTATAGAATGTGAAGAGAGCGAGGAATTGATCCGGCTACACCTGTAGATGGGGTATTTGGCTCTGAGGCTCAATAGGTGAGGAGGTCCGGGGTAGGGAAAGAGGGGATGGCTCTCCCTCTTCCAAGGACTCAAATTGAGTTGCTAACCCTGCAACAGTGGTCTCGATTCCGTTTGCAGTCCCCGTGCGAGCACCTGCGCTGGGAACGAGATCAATGGGTGCTTGGGTACGAGTTTGGTGTCCTGATTTGACACGATTATTCGAGATTGTTTCTCTAAAAGAACGCAATGGTTATTTTGAAAATGTTTGGCATGCGTAGGGGGCAAACCTAATTTCAGCAGTAAGGTCGTCAATAGCGTACCAAGCTAATGGCCCGTAAGCGACACCTCTCCACCACCCCATGAGATCTGCAGGTGCAATATAGGCATGTGCATGAAGGTGATCCGTCACAGGTATTTTGTAGTCCCAAAAGGGTGGAGTTATGAAGCCGATGTGAAACGAAGGGTGGGCTTGCCGGGGTGGCATGGAGGGAGACGTAGGTGTTGGATCTGGAAGAAGGGAAGTGAGAATGCGGGTTGCAAGACTACGGAGATTGACCAGGAGTGGTAGGTCTGTCGAGGACTGAGTGACAATGAGTAGTCAGGAGCCACGACGGAGCCACTAAACATACAAGGGTGTATATTGACGGTACATGCAGACTAAAACTGAGCGTCAGCAGCACTTATCCTGGGGAGAGGCTGGATACGCACTTGAAAGCGACGATTACATGTGCCTTTGAAGAAACTGGATTTGTCTTTTCCTTATAGACAGTAAAGTTATCGTCACGCCACAAAATCTCCGGTTGTGTCGAGCCTGTGGACGGCGAGCCGGGGGTCACTGACATCGTGTGAGAGGCAGAGGCAACGATGCCGCACATTGGACAGCCCGGTTTTGGGTTGAAAGCCATGGTACAAGTCTCAGCAATCCTGCTCGGGCCCCAATAACTCACACGTGACTATCATGTCTCCTCTCCGTCACCACCGCAGTGCTCTTCTTGTGCAATTTGAGTCTTTCAGAGTGACTATCGACGATTACAATGATACGAGAGAACGTTTCATCAAGGTTTCTGAACTTGCCCCTTTCTGTCCTTTCCGGCTTAGCACTTTGTCAGATGAGCCGTGACATCACCAATATGTCCAAGAAAGTCATTTTTCTCCTCCACCGCATTGCACTCGAGGACGATGATACCTCATATACCCGTGCTGCCAAGAGTGGACTTTCTAAGCTGCGCGAGGTGCAGGATATTTATGCCAGTCATACTCATGAACTCGCAGGTGCCCATTTCTGGAGATATCAGCACCAGGTTTCTCCAGGCCTTCAAGAGTACATTGAAGCCCTTAGCTTTGTCCATTATCTGCAGTATGGTTCCTTGATACCATTTCGAACCGTACAACTTTCCTTATCTTCTCCTGAGGGTGTCCCTGTATGTCATCTCAACACACGCGAGCCCTAGTTTTTCATTTCAATTTCAGTATCTTCCCTTGACTGTGTCAGATTACTTGCTTGGCCTCTCAGATCTGATAGGGGAGCTCATGCGGCTTGCCATATCTGGCTTGTCATCTCACAAGAAAGGCCGGGCGAACGCAACACAGGTTTGCGCCTTTGTGAGGGCATGCAACGCAAGTATGTCGGGAACTTCTAGTCTACCCATTGGCTCAGTGTTTATGCCACATACTTCAAACTAGACTTTGAACAGTACACGCTGCTAATTCCAGATCTGCGCAAAAAGCAAGCTGTTACCAACCAATCACTCGGAAAGATTGAGGATGGTCTGCTCCTGTCTGTTTCTCGGCATGTCTCCCCAATTGACAGATAGCCATCTTCTAGCTGTATACACATTGACCGTGCGTAGCTCGGAATATGACTTGCCGCCAGAGATCCTGGACGATGTCGTCGTGCGATCGATCTCTCGGTTTTCAGACCCATCTCATAAACGCGTGTCAGGTTTTGAAGACGGCTCAGATAATGATGAAGGGCGACTATTGACATAGATTTCACGAGTGTTACGCCGAGATCGACGTCATTATTGCGTACGAATATGCGGCCACTGAAGAAAGTACAATAGATTAGTAGAAATGTAGTCTCCCTTCTGACTTGATTCTCCTCAGATTCGATGATTTTCAGATACGGCGTACATCAAGCCAAATCAGCTGCTGTAGCTCTTGCTGCTCGCTTCCATATTTACCATGATATCAACTGCCCAATGGTTCACAGCATGCGCTCGACGAAATCGAGTTCTATCTCTCCAACGTGCCGTAGATCTTCTACTTCTCCTGAAACCCATTGTGGCGATATCATTGGCATATGCCTACGTTGTGGCTTGATATATCAGTCTTTTGAGCCTTAATCTCAGTATATACGTATAAAGTTGAAGGGCAACAGGACTCTGTGTACTAAAAGTGAACTCGACTTGTGTTTGTCATAACCTTTAGTTCTTTTGAGTTATTCTGCTGCAACCTTGACTTAAATGTGGTTTCTGACATTTTGGACCTACAGGTAACCTCTGAGGTCAAGGGTAGATTTAGGAGAAGACTA
>Ga0153955_100434_pt1 | contig 21104 bp, 23 predicted proteins | sample TSFL039MetaG_FD_104744 | JGI IMG/M metagenome (GOLD analysis project Ga0153955, IMG submission 104744) | Attine ant fungus gardens microbial communities from Florida, USA - TSFL039 MetaG | ecosystem: Host-associated > Fungi > Mycelium > Unclassified | place: USA: Florida, Wekiwa Springs...
AGCTTAGTAGGCTTTGTTTTCTGAACGGAGCTGAAGCTAACAGCATGGCCAGTCTTATAGTAGTACATTAATAGTTTTTGTATATTTTTCATTGTTATCAATCAATCCTTTTTTTAATGCATGCGTTTACTGGATGTTGTATGGTTTATTATCACTTGTGAAATGTGAATGAATGATACGATGTTGATCGATAATCTCTCAATTCTTTTTGTACCATCAAAGGCCTGAATAACTAGCATAATTACATTATATTGGACACAATGCTTATCGCTCGTGGTTCCATCTGGTTGCGGATTTGGCCACAGGACAAGCACGGTTTGGAAATTGCATGTGGGGTCAATTTCCGATGTACAATTGCAGCTCTAGGACAAGATCGTCACTGGCAACGGCTGTCACTGAAAGGATGGTCTGGCATCAGGCCTGGTGGGACGAGACTTTATGGTTGCGGCCCCATGGATATCAGTACTGAAAGCCACAGCCCTCATTGGTGGACGATATTCCGCCATACGGTCCATTCTTGGTAAAGGTAGCCATCCCACCCCGATCCTTTCGTTCCGCACGCAATAATGGCCTATCTCCTGAATACGACTGCAGTAGCTATGGTATTTGATAGATGGTATCCTGCGGTCATAAGATACCGTAATGAATCAGTCAAATCACAGAATTGAACATGCAGCTGTTGCAATTGCGAAAACGACGATATGCCAATACATCCAGAGATGTGTAAGTGAGGTTGTTGAACGCTAGGGTGCCCAGAGTACTTTTGATATATGACCAAGGTCGAGGTAAGCGTCAGAATTATAATCAATTTTCAGCGAAAATTGCGCTCAATCCTTAGATGTTAAAGGTGCCATTATCGCGGAGGGCAATGTCTTGACCATATGCCTTTTTTGAGAAATACTCCTGAAACGGTATGAAGTCACTCTCCCTCAGGACGAATCATTGCTTGCTCGCCATGCCGTGGCACTTCTCGAAGAAAACAGACAACTTTTCACCTCTCTTAAATGTGATCATCGCAGTGATTTATTCAATAATCTTCTTCTCCAACAGTCCCAGCCGGTCATCGAAGCCATGGGTCACGCCTCTGCGTACTCTGCTGCCTTAGAGGCCGGGCTACCACAATGCGTTCTCGACCCCTTCGAATGCTCAATTATGCGCCTGGATCCAGCGTGGTATTCTGAGTATGCTGGTATCAACCGAGACCAGCGACTCCGGGAGGATGCAGCCATCTCATCCATGATTCCTCATCTCTCCACCCTCCTCTCAGATATCAATATACGTCTCTGCTCCAATCATTACCGACGAGCAATGGAAGAATTTTTTCAACCAAGTCCCAGCGTCCACTGGTAACGCGGTCCCAGCTCTTAAACAGTTCTTTGAATCCTGGGAAGTGGTGCTTCTTGCAAAGAAAACAGATGTCCAGTTCCCAGCATTCGAGACAGTGAAGATGTGATCTAGTAAGAGGGACTTCCAAACGACATGTCACAACACCCCAATTTCAATCCCGCTGATCATTTGTCTCCTGATTGTGGGCGGCAAACAGAACCTTCCAAAGGGTTTTCTGGTTGCCTATTCCTCAGGCAGACAAGGTGTGTTCCCCTTTGTCGGGGCCTTTGTGGGGGTACATTAAGACACAATCCACGCACCAGTACTAATATGTATGGCTGGTCACTGAAATCCTGAGGTTGGCTAACAGTAAGTGATGAGATTCGTCTTGCGACATGGGAAATCTGTGTATAAAAGGCGGTAGCTCTTTTTTCGCGAACTTTCTCTTTCAATGAGATCATACCCAAGAGATACCCAAGAGCCTGGAGCCAGCGTGTTTGCGCAGGTTCATCACGTGATGAGAAACAAAACTAGTGGCATCGGGTCCTTGGTCATAACAAAATTTTCATGCTTTGCAACCTTCTTCGCCAGCAAACGCGTCTTGTGCTCTTCCCCCGAGTTTTCTTCCCACCGACTAGGCAGTGCCAAAGGCACACCGTTGCAACAATCCAACGGGCCTTCTTTCTGTCTCATGCTGCCCTTCGAGAAGATCATCCAGCGGTAGACAGGTCTGATACCTCTGAAGGTACCGGGGAAAGCTTGCGGGATGCCAGGGAAATACATCCGGAGCCGAATAGAGCTGAATCGGAGTCATTCAATAATAAAAATTGTTCTACCTTGTGGCTTGCAAATTTGCATTTCAGGGCCAACGCTGAGGATATTTACGATTTGTTCAAACCATATGGCTCCGTAAAAGGAGTACATTTTCGTACGATCTATCTTTATATTATTGAACTTCCGTATCTTGGCTGATATTGTGCCTTCAGCTAGGGATGCAAGGGGTTTGAAAAATGGGCGTGCCTACGTGGAATTTTCTACCCCTGAAGAAGCAAACCGAGTGTTTGTATCGTCTCAGGAAGAGCCTTTCGTGCTCAAGGAGAGGTTGGTTCGCATGGAGTTCGCCAAAACCCCGCCAAGGGCATGGATTCCTGATCACGACAATATAAAACCCAATAATACCATCTATATAGCCAATTATCCTCACCCAGGTGATGAAGCCTCGCTGCTCGCATTGCTCCACAAATTCGTCACCCAAATCTCAAAAGTACATTTCAGTACGTATTGATGTTGATTCAAAGCTCGAGCTTCTGAAGACTTACAAGTACAACAGTGAAAGATGCGGATGGTCAGGCCACGAGGAAGGCGTTCATTACTTTCAGGAAGGTGGAGGATGCTCACAATGTTATTCTCAAATTCCAAGGACATGAAATGGGAGGAGTGAGACTCCTCCTTTTCTATGCCCATCAGCGCTTTACCCGGTGATGATTTACAGTATACAATGCTTAGTCCATTACGATGCAATATCATGTTCGTCGTAGATACATATATTTTTAATCTCCACCTTTGTTCACGTCTTTGGCTACTCCGGGGCCCGATAGCCCTAAATCAATCATTTGTAGCTGCGAAATAGCTCTAGATTATTCGATTCGGTGTCATTATAGGCAGGAGTTGAAAAGAAATTACACTTACCTCTCGTTCTTGCAAAAACTCTAGGTAAGTTAGAGCAACAGCAATCCAAAAACTTGTGTCAACTCCTAGCAATACCTCTTCCGTCTTTTCAATTTCCAAAAGTCCTGTCAATAAACGCACAGTCAAGACAGGCGTCTGATCGTGGAATACGAGCAACGGTGTGTGTAATGGCACCACACTTGTAGCTGTAGCGGAACTTGAAGTTGCAGTCGGCAAGAAATTCACCGTTGATCGAGATGAGTCGGTTGCAGGTAAATTGATCGCGTAAGGCGGTGGAGGAGACAGTGGTGTATTCGAGGGCACACGAGAAAGCGTAAACGAGTTGGAATATGTCGGGCTGTGGGACTTGAGCACCGAAAGTGCACGGGAGAAGACAGATTGCCGAATGGGGCTCTGCATTGACGGTACACCTGAAGGCGCAAGAATAAATTGAGTTATTTGGGTTTGAGTGCTTGTCCCCTTCTTGGGTAGTTCTGAAGTAGCACGTGGAGGCCGGAGATACGTGGCGGTCGGTGTAGGTGGGTATGAATGAATACTTGTTTGACTGTTGTCATCCTGGGATGTCAGGCTTCCCTGGACTGGTTCTGGCTGACCAGGGGAGGGAGGGGTAGAATTCGTCCGAGAAGAAAATGAGAGTGATGCATCAACATGATAAGGAGAACTTTGTGGGACTGGCGTAAGGGGTATGAATGCTCCAGGCGGAAACGTTGGTGATCGTAGGCGTATGTACCAACCCCGGAAAGGCCGGTGAATCGTCCAATATACTCGAGATGTCTGGTTGTGCTTGATCATCAGAATAAGACTTCCTGTTTTATTCGAGCAGAGAAAACCGAAAGAACTCACAACGAGCTGCTCAATTATCTCATTATCACCAAGAAATCGTTCCTACATAGTTGTGTAAGGACTGAACTAGCTCAAACTATCTTTCACTCACCTTGTACCATACAGGCATGTCTGTAAAGCCTTCTTCATATACATTGGTGCGCATGTCCTGCAATACGTCGGTGCTAACATCAGATTAATGGGTCAATACACTCAGCACACAGGGATTACTCACGTCCTGATGACGAACCGGCGAGGACTGGGCGCTGGCTGCTGCTGCATACTGTATATTACGATGTCTGTGATAACCTGTAAAGGAATATGAATAGAGTATGAGTAGAGTATGTAACTGTTTCCTTTGAAAAAATTATAGCCTCAAAGTACCGCGTGACTCATCTTATATACACCAAAATTACATCAGAGGCCTCCATCTTCACATTCGCAATCTCTTGGGATGAGAATGATAAGGAGGCCTAGTTAGGTGAATGTAATTATGCAGTATGCAGTATGATAGATCTCGAAACAAAACAAATACTACTGTCCACCATTGTAACACAGACCTACAGACACCCAATAAAATCAATCGTCAATGAACGATCATTCTTATAATCTCTTCAAGGCTTTCTTCCTCTTTTCGGCATTTGTAGAAGTGTTTCCTGTCGCAGCTCTCTTGACAGCTTTCGTGGTCCCGGTTGATACCGCACTACTCGTAATGCTGAGCCCCATTTTAGCCGTCGGATCCACGTTTCCACTGACATTCGCATCTGCTGTAGCAAGAGGCGAGGGTGACGGAAGGCATTCCTTCTCCTTCCCAGTACCTTCCTTTTCTGCAGCAAGGGAAGCCTTACGCAGATATGGCCGAGTTGATGAAACGGGTTTGTGTATGATACCAGGAGTGGATATCAGAGAAGACGAGGAACGAAAGGTTGGTGATGAAGAGGTGTTGGTGACCGAGGTAGCATTACGAACTGAGATAACAGTAGTAGAGGGGACCGACTTGGAGGATGAGATGGCAACGGAGCAAGATGATTCAGCAGGAACAGGATCATCGAATTCGACAGGCTTGACACGCGGCGTCGCATGCACACTTGTAATCAACTTGGCGCGACTGCAGTAACTCTCATAATCCTCAAGGAGAAGTTTTCCAGCCTCTTCGTCTAGAGCAGATTCGGGATTGGGGTATATGAGGAGACATTTAATTGTCACCAGAATATGACCAACGCCATATTGTGATTTCCAGTCCTTCTTCAACGTGTTGACACAGATTTCGCCGGCGTTTGAAACATTTGGGTGAAATATTTTGGTCGCAAACCAACCTGCGGACAGATATTAGACGAGCAGAACAGGACGATATACCGTAACGTACATTTTGGTGGTGCGGCCGGAAATTCTTCTGTGAACTTGAACTTGACCCTGAAATAGCCTCCAGCATATGGAGTGCCCTCTATATTATCAAATTCAATGCTGAGTCCTCAACAAAGTAGTTGTCACATTTAGCATACCTGGGCCTTCAATTATAGCTGTTAGGTCTAGCATATTTTGTTCATTTGCTTGAAGACGAATGCCCTCAGGCGGGTTCTTCTTGAGGTCACCGAGCTCTCGCATCAGACGGCGGGCAGCAGTGGGAGGAATCTGTGACATTCTGTTAACAATCATGAAAGAAATCTAATTTGAACCGGTACCATGATATTAATGAGGACCGAGGCGCTCTTTGCGCAGGCAACTTTACAACATATTTCACGTGATTAGTGACCAGTTTGTCATCAATTCTCTTTTGCAGCCTATCACTGGATAATTTATAGCCAGCCTCGCAAGAATATACATATACATGAAGCACATGCGAAATCAACATGATAAGGAACACCTCGAGTCGCCAGGACGGTTACAAATTCCAAAAGCATATACAAATACAGATTATAGGCTCGAAATGATCTCGGCTCCAAAGTTAGTAAAGTAAACGTCTTGATCTGTCGGCGTTGCCCAATCTACCGTGGATCCTGTGTCGATGTCAGCACACTACTCTCAATGAATCTTGCCTACTCACCTCCAAAGAAAGACTGGATCTGCATTCCTTGAACGCGGCCGACATCGGCATCACGGATAATGATGCCGGAAACGTTGATGACACTTTTTCCATCAACAAAAAGCTCGATCTCTCCGTTGGCCTGACCAGCGTCGTTGAGCTTCACGCGCTCCGCAAGAGTCGTCCATCCCCCTGTGGCAAATGTGAAGGATCCCCTGTTCACAGAGATGCCATACGTATCGTCACAGACCGAGTTCGGTAAACTACAGAGATTCTCGTTCACAGAAAATCTTGGATCATCGTACGGAGGCAGGTAGAGATAGAGTTCTCCGGCACCGTCGGTTCTCCACATCAGGCGAGCAGACCAACATGTGGTATCGTGGCGACCACCAGAACAGGAAACAGCTGTAGAAGCATCATCCCCTCCGTCTGACGAACAATGAACAATCCGGATCTAATTTGCACAAAGAAGGATCACTCACAGAGACCAGGCAACTTGCCCCCCTTTACGAAATTAAAGCCTTCAGGAAAGTAAACAGAATAACTGAAGAGTGCCTCTTTTGCTGTGGTGAGATCAACACTCGCGGGACCAGGAGCATAGAACGATACGCCTCCGCAAGGATCGACGCTGGGCTTGTACGAGCCTTTGGGGTAATGTGCCTTGAGGGACTTAACCCCATCAGGCGAGTTCTCGTACGTGAAGGGGCACCTATTGGTGACCTTTTGTGGACGAAGGGTTGAATTGCTCAAGCTGAGTGCGTCTTGGGCTCCGGCCAGTGTCGTCCAACGTGGACTCCCAGAAACAGGGAAGAGATTAGATAAATTGCCGGCGGCACGGCGAGCGATGTTATTAGGAACCGCAGAGACCGACTCTGTCGCTGCAATGAGGAAGAACAAGGATAGGGAAGCAGTAAACTGCATGATGGAAGGACTTGGGGATTGCGATAGAAGAATGTTCAGACAATGAGGAGAGACCGTTCGGAGGTTTTTATATATAAAAACATTCCGGGGTGCAATATTTTGTTACCCGGCGAAGCGGATGCGACCTAGTTTCGGGATCCTCGCATGGCCATGCGAATAGTTTTTCCATAGCGATCCTTGCGGGTGTGACAGAAATTTCCAATGACTACTTCTTGAGCACAGGTTGCTGGTTCCAGCGTTAGGCTTATCCACGGCGTATTGAGATGCTGACAACTCGGAGGCTGCTGTGTATGTCTTCCTTCGATTTCCCCATACCCAACACGGTCTTCAGGCACTTTTTGCAAGACATGAACATATTAGCGATCGAGGGGCCCTCTAGCCGGTTCCGGTATCTGATCTTTTTCTGCCGACTGGCTAAATGAATGCAAATCCATCATTCATTTTGATGTAAATTTTCTTGAGCAATTTGCCATCTATCCCGAGCCGAACTTCGGCACGGATGAAACTTTCCTGATAAAGTACTTTCTTAATTTGTGTCTATTGATCCATTTTTATCTTCGCTATTTTTGCTACCTTTATAAATACTGCCAGTGTGCAATGATTTGCTTTCTTTACTGGTTAGTAGAGGAGAGCTTGACAATTCTTTAAACCTGTGATCTACCAGTGATGCCATGTCCATCTATCTATTCGGAAGCTTCGTCCATGCTTCCCTCCAGTCACATGCCTTCCGTTAATGCAACTCCAACCAGACTAGGCCCCCCGCATATGAGCACTAGTTCACTTGTTGCGGAATAGAAATACTGAACAAGTCAGGCCATGTGACATTACCGTCCCTTCCAGTGCCTACGAAGGCACACCGGGAAATCGCTGCCCTGATAGTGCACAGTGGATTTCAGTAATTTGATCAAGGATAAATGGATCCGAATACCCGTTCGGATCTTCGAATCTGATAGTTTTGAACGTCCAAACCAGATCGTCCGTTTAAAACCTGCTCTTAAATTACGACCCGCACCATACTACGACTGACGAGAAGAACATTGGGTTCTTGCAGCTACACTATTATGTCTGTGGCAACCCATATCATGAATGGGTGGAGCTTGCATAGACAGACTGAGAGATACGAGATCAAATACTTCTGAGCTCGTTTGCGTCAATTCCTTTGCACATGATGACGCAGCCGGAAATAGTTGTCATTTTTTTTCCGTACGGTAGACTGTGTGACACTGGTTAAATCTCGTTCAAATTAAACGTCCGGTTCTCATGGGGAAAGGAAACGAAGAGGTGATCCAATTTCACTACTTGTCGCTTCACTAGATTTATCATCCACAATTGGCTCCTGTCTCTTCGCAACGCTTTTGGTATTTTGTACTTCTTTTGATTTGGATGCCTCATAATCGAACCCTCTGAGTGTGTGCTGAGGGTAGGGCAGAGGGTTCCTTGATGGAAGAGAGTTAGTCCTCATCAAAACTCACGGATATACAATCAAATACTATCCTCCGTACTGGTTGAACAAGGTATGTGAGAGGAGATTTACCTGAATGATCTGATTGTGTAGGTTAAGCTATGTCATAAATGAGTAAACTCCAATCCAATGGTCTACACCATCAGGCGATCAACTTAAAATAACAGAGATCGAAGCACATGCTGGCATAGGAAACTACTGTTATTGCAATCCCAAGGATGTAACATGGAGAAAGTAAAGCTTCAGATACGTTGAGATGATCTAAGCATTTATCAGACTCTAATAGTACAGTTCGCGTATAGTTCGCACGCGCTCTTGCCATGAGGTTCACAATTTTACTGATATTGGCACAAGTTGTCAGGTCATCGGTGTTGCTTTTATTCTCATTCTTGATCTTCCCCGAAGGAAAATATTCCACCATTGCTTCACGTACACGATACACTCTCAGGGTGTACGACATCTTCTTTTTCTTGTTTATGTTCTCACGTGTGAATTGTGCTTCTCTTTCTCATACATGAGCTTTGTTCAGGTCCGAGTTGATACACAGAAAACGAACCATAAATGTGATACATCATCCTGAACCTTGAGAAGTATTCTGAGTATCGTCCTATGCAATAAATACAAAAGGCCTGACATTATAACTGTTGGAATATCAAGCCGATATCATGATCCAGCCGCAGGTTCGAGGATATTCTATAGTATATAAGTATGGTAGTAAAGGAATATTCTTTTCTATTCCGAGTCCAAACCAACCTGCGACTCCGTTTTTACAACAATAACAGAGAGAAAGCAGAAGGGTACAGATGTAAGCTTTTCTCCCACTTGCAGGAGATAATCCTCACTGTCAAGCATACGCCTTGGCATCAGGAGCAATGCAACTCAGCTAATCTAAACTCTCTCCAGGAAGAATGGACCCATGCAATTGAATCCGATGTTGACAAGAGTCAAGATCTGTGGACGACATGAGTCGTTGCCCAGCAGGGCCATCTTAAACAGACTACAATTATAAACTTTATACTTGGATTGAAATAATGCTTTTGCATTGGATTCGTACGTATGAAATCGCAGGATAAGAGTCCAATAGACAATTCTCTCTAATCAAACTTGAGCTGATCTCTCAGAGGGATGTCCTGAAGAATGAGCAGCATTATTTTGAAATAACATGGGCAACATGGGCGGCCCGCCGCTGTGCCTCAAAAAAACCAATGGGTTTGATAGGTCTTGACCCACCGTCAACCCACCAATCATTAGGTAACTGTTCCCGTCCGAGCCATTCCTGGAGGGTTTCTTCAGTGATAACCTCCTCTTTCTCTGAGTTGGTACTTTCTCCGGATCCTCTACGGTTCATCGGAACCCGTCGATTCCTCATGACAGCCCATGCAAGCCCGCACTCTCCTAATGCAACTCGTTCATGAAAATTATTAAGAGGGTTAGAAAGCTCTCTTTCTCTTTTCGCGTGATATTGGGCCATGTCAACAAGGGAAAGTCCCGGCTTCTGGGATTTATGGCGACATGAAGATGTGAACGATAGGAGATTCGTTAAGAGCCATCCGTCAGGTTTATCGGAAGGAATATTGTTAGGATGAACAAAAGAAGCATCGTGTGCGATCTCTTTTGGTCCACGCGCCGACAGCGAGTCGAGTTGTATCCTCCATCGAGGCATCGGTACAACTTTGCCGAACCACGTATCTGACCTTGAACGAGAAGAGAAAGTAAATTTTGCTGAAATTAAGAATCCGATGAACGTTAGGAATAGAGCTAGAAACCACGAAACGTTATAAACATATTGGAGAGCATTAATGAGCTCAAAGAAGCTGATATCTTTCCCAGTCCGTTGGCTAGAGATAGGAGGTTGGATCCTGAGTAAGCAGCTGGGAAAAAACTCAACATATAACCGTGGTTTGCGAGCGTATTCAAAGCCGGGCAAGGTGACCGACTATCAGATGAACCTGGCTGGATGAACGGATGGTTCTCCGGGGCTTTTTGCACCGATGATGAGTAGGGGGTGGCGTTGGACGGTAAGTCGGTCATCGATATAAGTGGGCGAGACATTCTGAGGTACAGAATTGCCTAGGGGTCACATTTTAAACTTGAGTTTCCAATCTCTGCAGCCGGACAGAGAACCTGATCGCATGATCAATGTGATTAAGAAAGTTGACAGGCTGGTGTCAAGATCTAGACTTGTTACGCTGTCACGTTGTGCCAGCTACGCCACTATAGAATATGGCTGGATAGCTCAGTCGAAGTTCTTGCGTGACATGTTGCAAAATCACTCGGAACTTTCTCATTACCACAAACGTTATCTCATGGACCATAACAATCCACAGAGTATTAGATGACACTAGTTTTTCCATACATGAGTTGATTGTCTGGTGAAAAGTGTAATGGCAACAATCATTGTAGCTACAGATAACTGGAGGTGGTATAAATGTAACAGCGTGACACTAGCTGACTTGACATCCCAAGTCAGGTGGCGATTTGACATCAGAGTGTCTTGCGAAGTCAGCAGATGATCAAGGTAGATAAACTTAGTACTTACATTATCATTATGTCATGTCAGCGGACTGTGAACGTACACCGCGTAATAAATTGTTGAACAAAAAATATTGCGAACACAGACGTAGCAGGCGGTCGAACCCTCGATCGTCGTGTTTAAAATAATCATTCTCATATCATTACTCTAGACACACCGTCCTTATTCTACGTGATCATTCTTATCACTGATATGCTTTTACCTGTATATAAGGACCAGTATGCTATAATGAATGCTCCAGCCTCTTACTCTGATAAGCTACAGCTACTATTTACTGGGTGAGTTAGCTGGTGACTTACGCCATCATGCTATGCTGCTGGCACTACTTCTACATGTTGTTTCTCCTTTGCCTACTTCTAGTGACAACAAAAAAAATAATTTCTATCTAGTAGCTCCCTCAGTCATCTACCTTAATAGGTGACTCCTGAGGTGAGATCATCTTCCCTACACTTACATATTACCTAGATTTGTACTGTAGATATCTTATATGCGACTCACTTTGTTCAGACTTCAGGTGTGTATCTATACTCACTTTGTTTGGACTTCAGGCACTTGCCTATTGACTGTTGAGCCCCGCACACTCTTTATTGCCCTGCCTCCCTTGAGATGTCTGAGGTAAGTGCAGTTCAGGATCCCCTAGTACATCATTCTCGTGTGTATTATACAGACCTATTTCTTATAGGAGAATATACATAAATGTTCAGATTCGGAGTAGAGATGCGGCAACTGAGAACTGGCTTGCACAATCGCATTCATCTGGTACGTCATCAGAGTTATGCACCTTTACAGATCATCAGCTCGGCAATTCCTGTTGCAGTATTCGTAGTTGAAGGCTCATCGGAGTTGATATTTTAACCTGTCCAATGAAAAAAAAATTGCAGCGTTGTGTTGCTCTCCACTCTTGATAAGAATGGGGAGAAAGCAAACCAGGGATTCTTTCAAACTCTAGTCAACAGAGTTTACGGGAGCTGGACGACTGCTCAAAGTGGTAATAAACACCTGGCTTCACTGTCTCAAATTTTCTCCTATTAGTTATTCTCCTATTGAAGAAGAAGATGTTCTGTGTTCCCGATCGCTATCTACCTTTGTCCCAAGCCATCACAACAACCTAGTATGGCACCTGGAAAGGTCAGACCACGGCGAGATTCATGTGGTCTGGAGGTCAGGCCAGATGGCACACTTGTTATGGGTCCCCCTGCAGATACTTCGCATAGGGGGTCTGAGGTTGTCAGGGTCACAAGTCGTGAGGGAGCTGGTAGCGAGAGAAACAACTCCTCGCTACCACGTCAGGAGTTCTTCGGATCGCGACAAGTACTCAGCTCCTTGATGAAGAAGAAACGAAGAAGGAGAGATTCGTTCGGGTTGGTCGTCAGGGAGGATGGGATCATTTCATTGCAACAACTTTCGAGAATGAACAGTTCACATTCACCTAGCCCCTCCCTCTCCAATAGCAGTATAGGTGCTTCAGCAAACGACAGTGAAGGGAGGGAGTTGTCGAGCCAGGCGAGTCGTAATTTCAGAGATTCTGGACACCATAACTGGAGAAATAGTTTCCAACGAACTGTAAAAGGACGAAGAGATTCATTCGGACTCGAAGTGAGAGAGGATGGTACCCTCTCCCTGGAACGACTAATCGTCAATACAAGAGATGAGGGAGAGATAGAACGTCGCCGTCATAGCCGACGACTCCAAACATCCCCCACAAGACTAGATGCACCCACAAGTTCATCCTATGAACCTGGAAGCCGTCGCTGTCACAGTGGGCCCAGCCACAGCATTGCCTCAGAAAATGCAACAAGCAACACTGGCCCACGTTCATCCTCGACCAGGGGAGTAGGCAGCCGACAACAAAGACGGGCACTGAATCCCACATCCAGTAATCGCACTGAAGTGGAGCTACTGCGGGAACGAGTGCAAAGGTTGGAAGCTGAGTTGACTTCAAGGGGCCAGCTGCCTACCCTTAGTAGCGTGGATGCGCCACCTGCGTATGAGCCTCGTAGAGGTTCACCGCAGAGGCAAGTAGGAAATACAACACGAACAGGTCGATAGAGCATTATTATTGTTGAACTGATGTCAGGGATCACTAGTCATAATACGCTGTACAAATATTTTGCGTGTGATTGCTTGGACTGGATGTCACATTTTGTTTGAGGTAATACTTCTCAATATGGACTAATGGTTTACCTAAAATCACTATCACCACGAAAATGACTTTTGCGTCGGATATCATCAAGTGGTCATGAGATGAAAAACACCGCCGAAAGCTTGTCATTAAACTTGAATCTCTGGATCATAGCCACAATTTGTACAAGCATTCACTGTGACCTTAGAGAGATTGACTCTTTTCTTACTGGTATCAAATTTGCTCACTTAGTCGGGAATATGATGGTTCAAATTGGCTCTCAACAGATTGAGGGCCGCCATCTAGTAACCCTTTCGACATATGAATTTGCACAACCATTGCCAAAGCGCCAGGCTCAACCAAGATGCCCTGTTTCATGAGTTACGCGTAAACGTGACGCTCGCTAGCAACTGCCGTAGGTATAGCTTGGACCAAGAAATACCTCGGAAAAAACTTTGCAAACAACTTGGGTAGTGTTTCAGCAACTTCTGTTGATTATGTCTCTTTGATGATCGTCGGTGAGTTAGCCAGATAGTCATGGCATCCCTATAGGTAGTTGATCCTATTGGGTTACATCGAAAATTCGAGGCCCTTTTTAATAATACAGCGCTCATCAGAATCAAAGGTGCCACATCAGGTCTTCTCCCTGGATACGTCTCGTAAATATGTAAATGTTTCATCTTTTACTTCGTCCTTAATGCCACAGATGAGAATGTTTCTTTCCTTCCCACTAGGTTCATTCGTTGCCTGACAGATATTTTGTCTTTGATTTTTATTCTACTCCTTACTATCTGTTCATGATGTCCGTTATCCAGCTGCAAGTCGACGATGATCGTAGGAGAGCTACTCCAAGAGACAGCTTTTCACAGACGACCAATTCCAACCCTGTAGCTCAAACCACAATAAGCGTCTCATCCTCCCAAATTATTACCACTTCAACACTGTCCTTGTTTTCTACATCGAGCTTTTCATCACCAACTCCTTCATCCAGTACCTCCCAACAATCGTCGTATTCCAACTCGGACCAAGCTTTGCCACCCTACAAGGACACGAAAATCATTATTGTTTTCGGTGTCGTCGGTGGTATCCTGGGATTCTTGCTGCTGGGATTCATTGCCTTCCGGCTTGTAGTGCGCCGATATCAACAACACAATAGACCCCAGAATTATGCACTTTACAACTCCTTCTGGGGGAAGTGGGACTGGAGAACCTATTCACCTGTAGATCAAGTCACCGCCACCATGTTTTCCACCGATGACCAGGAAAAAGAGGTCATGCACAATAGTAGAATACCACCTTATTGCACCTGGTTCATTTTGCGTTTTTTCCTGTCCAGTGAGGTGTGGAAAGGGGAGGGAAAGAGAGAGAAAAAGAAGTCAAGGGTATTATCCAAAGTCAAAAGATGCAAGCCTGGTGAAGATTTTGATATTGATGCATGCACTCCTGTCAAAAGTCTCAAGTAGGATATTGATATTTCATATTGCAGATGTGGTTGAGTATACCTCCTTAACATTGTTTGTTCCTTTCAGAGTTCATGTGATCTTTGATTAGTCAGCAGATGTAGTCCTGTCACAAAAAAGTGACTACTAAATAGATAGAAGTATATGTTCAGTCTTCTGCTTCTTCCTTGGTTCTTCTACCTCGGAATTGGCTTGACCAGATCGCTCCACAAAAGGCACGATTCCTGACTGCCCATTGGCTATGGCTAGAAGCTGGTCAAATGCAAAGATGAGGGTGCTGAAGAGATCGTGATAGTCCTCTTCCTTGGGCTCGAATCGGTTGCAAATGTACCAAAGATGATTCCGAATCATCTCAAAATAGAGAGGAAAATCAGGAAGTGCAGGATGAAACGCACTAGGAGGAAGAGCAATCTTCCCTTTAAAGAAATACTCGCGATACCAGCTGGGGCGAAGGGAGTTCACGAAGATCTTTGAACAAATCTTTTGTGCTTCTGCCAAATCCACTCGTCCAAACACAATGTATAAGGCGACCCACATCAGCGATTCCTGATCGTGATTGTAATTATATCTGAGGATGGGCAGATTAGGAGGGTAAAGAAGGGCATTGGCCGCGGCTTGTTTCCTTTCCTGGATTGACTGGGATGGAGAGTTTGGGGGAGAGCATGCATATCTTTCGCCATGATGTATCTCCAAAGGCATAAAGTAGGGTGTGCCCTGATCAAATGTTAGACAGCATCTATCTTTGACGTCGAAACATACCGTTTTCGGATCTGAATTCGCACTTTCAGTGCTCATCGCCTTGGCGTATTCAAGGTCACTCAGAAATCCACAAATGGACCCATTATTCTCCACAACAATGATATTACCTGTACTGATATCCCTGTGCACCCAGCCAGCCAGAAACAACAGAATGAGGGCTGGGTGAATCCTGGTCAGTGGATACAGTATTCAGCCAATGAAGATATTTGGTCACCTGTGAGCACATCGTTGATAGCTTTGAATGCCTTGTCAATCGACGGAGCACCATGAAGAGCATAGCCAACTTGAGCATAGACCAGCCGATACTGTGTCTTTGCCTTGTATTGACGCTGAGGACGATTTCCCGGGTCCGGGGTTTCTGGTGCACCATGAGAAGTGCCGGTCGCAGAATGCGAGAATTCATTCTGACTAGTCAATGGGGTAACGTTCCTGCTAGATGATACCCGAGGCTCTGGGGAAGACAGAATAGCACGATTGGGCGAAGCCATCTTCAAACGTTCTTTGCAATTCACCCCCTCGGAGTCGTGGAGGATCCTCATGAATGGCAAGCTATCGGGCATGTTTTCAAGGGCATTCTGGACCCGTTCCCGGTACTTGACATCAATCCACTCGTAGTTCTTTTTCTCTCGAATTTGACACAGTCTGTCAAATATTAACTGCTGATTTTCTTTTTCTTTCTGAGAACCCTTGTCAAGCCAAACATCTTTTAATACAACTTCTTTGTCGCCTTTCTCTTCCAAGCCGTCCGAGCCAGTAACTTGGATCGCCCTCCATACACGCGTCTTCCTCCCGCTGATGCACGCAATGCGCGGGTTGAAGATTGTTTTGGTCGTTCGAAAATATAGTGTCTCACCAGATTCCTTCGGGGTCAATTCATAGACATAACGAATCTTGTCTTCAAACATGATGCTGTGAACAGTAGGGTCATACCCCATCTCCAATTCGGTTGCAAAGAGAAGAGATAAGATTACAGTGACAAATTTCCTTGGATTCTGTCGCCAATCATTCAGCCATGTGGTGCCCATATTGGACCAATAAATACCTGAGTGAAGTCAAAAGACTTAGACATTACACAATGGGAGCGAGAGAAATACCAGACAGCCATGGCCTCGCCCTCGATAGTTATCTGTATAAAAATGACCATGTAGCCTTCAGCACGTAGGATAACCACCATACCCCATACATCCACATCCTACGCGGATCGTCATTCATGATGTGATTGGCTGCACTGACCAACTTTAGGCGATTCTGAATCCCCATATGAGAATACATCAATATTCAGGATTTGAGTGCATACATCATAGAAATCCTTCCTGTTCTTTTTGAATTCTCCTGCCACTGCCACTTGCGATACCACGACCTTCTCGGACTTGAACAATGGGGGAGAGTATTCAGACGAGAAATATGCATCTATTCGAAATGTGCTTCCTGAAATTTCCCCAACCATTTGTGTATCGCCACAGTTATGATAATTGAGATTACATTTGCGAGAGCCCTTGCTGTCGGTGCCGGAGCATTTTTGTCCCATTAAGACCTTAACAATGGCTTCGAGCTTCTTAAAAGCCTTAGTCTCGATTTCGCCAGTCTGGGAAGGAATATTGTCGCCGCTGAAATCCCGCCATTTATTATTACATAAGAGTCCCTTATGTTTCAATTTTTGAAGAGCATTGTTTACAGAGCGCTTGGATGGAACGAATGGAGCATAGTGATACAGGAATTGATTGATATCGCAACACAACATTTCGTCAGCGATTTGCTGCACGACGTCAGGCCGAATGTGATTCTGGCCGATACTGCCAACATCGCCTTTCACGCTCCTTGGTGTCTCCTGTGTCAGAATTCCATACCATAGTCAATCAACGCCACCAGTTGCTCGATGGGCACACTCACAGAGGACTGATGAGTCCCACTCGGATGGGTAGGAGTGCGTGATGGTTGTACAGATCTACAAAGAGATGAAAAAACCAACTGCCAGGTACAGAGAAGACAACGCACGAGTGGCTCCCAGAAAAATGTTTCATTTTTGGGATGATAGTTTGTGGCAAGAGTTATCAACGTGATCACATGACATGCCTTTTTTCAAAAAAATTCAGCATTTATATTCCGCAACAAGCAAGCTAGTACCATTGCTTCTTAAACTCATACCTCCATCACGATATGGAAGTGTCCGAGTTGAATTTAGTGAATACAATGTTTGAGACTTCACAAAACCCATATGAGAACCAACCTAACCCTGAAAGACCTCCAGACACTGCTGTCAACATACAGCAGGGTCGAATGCCCCTAAGAAATAATTTCAACACCCCTCGCAGCCTGTCTGCATCAACTATAGATTCCTCCCCCCCTTCTGAAATGGACTATGCTGAAAGAGTAGCAACTCTGAATAACTGTATGGATGTTGAAATGTCCAACTCACCCATGGATTATACAAGAAATATTGTGCTCCAGCAAATGCATGGTGACAACGAGGTGGTGCCTAATGCCTCATGCCAAGTCAATCTGTCCACATTACCAGTACCACTGTCAAACATACCCTACAAGGCTAATGCTCCGGCTGATCCAAATCTATGGGACGGCCACTTTGGTACAATCTCCTTGTTTGGCATAAACAAATTCCTTCAAAGTAACACCCAGAACATTTCATGTTCCTTAATATGCATGGCTGAGTTTGTAAAACAAAGAAACATAACTAACTGCAATGGAAATAAAATTACTCAAATTGATTCATTCAGTGAAGCAGCACTCACTTTCATCCAGGCCATACACAAAGCAGGGTGGGACAAGCTAAACATGGTGAACAAGACCTCTCTCAGACACAATATCAAAATGCAATTTGCTGAAGCGGGTCCACCAAACAACAACAAAGGCAAAAGAAACTTGGTCAAAAGGAATCCCCCTCCTATTCCCCCTCACCTCCCTCAAAAACAACTTGAAGAAGTTAGAAATCGCCTAGAGCAAAGAAAGACAAACAAGAAATCAACCAAATTGTACGTGCAGGCTTTATCACTAGCTTCAGATATCCTCAAACTCAGAGATGCCTTTTTGGTCTTACCCAATAAGAAAATCATCGAAATCCACAAGGCTATGCTCAACAAGGAACCTTCTAAAGGTAAGAAAATACAATTTACCACTAAAGGTCCCTCCAGAAAACAGGCCATCATCCCAATTCCTTCACAACAAGCAGATATCATTATGAGCAATGCAGGTTTTCATGTCAGCTCCATTAACAGTTGGTTAAAGGGGATCAAATCCACTTTCTAGGTGGAATTCATGTGACCTTCAACTGAAGGAGTGATTATTACCACCAACAATGTTCCTGTGGCAAGTGATCTCTCAACAATGAAGAGATATATTAAATCTATCAAAGGTATTAATCAAAATGACATTTTGGCTCCCAGACTCCCCCAATCAAAATCATACCTAAAAATTATGGGCCTTTCTTATATACAGCCAAGTGGTCTTGTATTAACCAGTGAAGATATTGTTAACTACTTGAAAAATAGTGATCTCTTCGAAGATATTATATTGGCAGCCAAACCATGAGTTATCAAAGCTTTATCCAAGTCGGACATGGCCATCGCATGGATAGACATATGGGACACACAAAATGGCTCAAAAGCAAAATTATTAAGTAACCATTCTTTCAACTATGGTAGATTTATCGCCACTATTAAAGGAACAAACATGAACCTAGGAGTACCTCAATGCCATAACTGTTGGAAATGGGGACATGTTATCTTTGCATGCAAAGCTCATGGGTTCAAATGTCAAAAATACGGCGGCCCTCATAAGATCAAAAATCACAGAGACATGGCCTGGTGCTATAAGGCAAACTTCAAATTGGACCCTTCCCAACTCGAGACCAAACAAGGGGAACTGTGTCCTCACACATTCAAATGCATAAATTGTAAAGGTGACCACTTAGCTGATGATAATAAGTGCCCATATTGGAAATACAGATTCAATCGTAAGTGGCATACAAAGAAAGCTCAAGAGGCCAGAGAAATTAGGGCCAACTCAATTCACCTAGCCATAGGTGGTGGGAAAAAATGATTAAGCACAATTTAAAAATATTTTCTCAAAATGTTAGAAAAAATAAAACACTTACTAATATAATTCTAGAAACCCAAAAAAATGTCTCTGATATCATCCTCATTCAAGAACCACCTTGGTCTTTACTCAGGCATATTTCTAGTTATACAAATCCTGAAGGTGATCCATATTATGGCACTCCGAATCATCCAAACTGGTCACTATTCATACAAAACAATGAGGGCATTGAAAACTACCCCAGGGTTGTAACATACATTAACAAACGACTCTCAAGAATAAGGTTTTCTCTTAGAAAAGACCTTATAAATCATTGCAACATAAACATTATCAATTTTCACAACGGACAAGATGTTCATTTCATCATCAACGTATACTCAGATAGCAACCAAACAGTAATTCAAGTACTATGCAATAACACAAGAAATATTGGAAACACGGTTGTCATGACAGGTGATTTCAATATTAGAAATAGCGATTGGGACCCAAACGTCCAATACCACTTGATTCACACAGAAGATCTTATGTCCATTACTGATAGTTTAGATCTTGAACTAGCATCACCAATGAATCCAGGCCCCACTAGATTCGCAGACAATCAACGTGACTCCAATTCCATCTTAGACCTCATGTTTATGAATCCAAACAACTCGGGATTTAATAAGTACATCCTCAAACCGGATATCTGCCTCCTTTCAGATCATGTTCCACTCATCATAGATGTAGGTATAAAAGAAGAAAATATCAACCTTACTTTTCAGGCTATTAAAAAAGACAGTGAAGAAGAGGAAGTGTTTATAAGAGACATTATAAAGAGCATCAGAAACATTGATACATCAAATCTTGTAAATCTAGAAGACATACAAAGATATATTACCACCCTCTCTGCAAGTGTCAAGGATGCTTGGGCTACACATTCTTTGGGTAAAAAAATCACTAAACACTCCAAGGAGTTGTCAGAGTTGTAGTCTTTGGTGAGTGACCTCAGGCTTAACTCCACTCTAAGTCAGAGTTGGCAAAGAGAACTCGTTAGAGTCCTCACTGGATTGTGTACACTACTTATACAAGTCCAATTATTTGTCCTTGTTTACTGATCCGATGTTATTACATAATTAAAGAAAAAGAAAAAGAAAAATAAATATTGACTTAGGGAAAATGGCGGTTCATGACAGGAGTGGTGGAATGAACAGTACACAGAGTGTATTAACATGTATCATGAGACAGGTGACATCAAGAGTTGGAAGGCCTTCAAGTCAGCTGTTTGAAATGCCAAAAGAACATTCTTTGATTGGAAAATTCAAGAGAGCATGTCATCCAATAAAAGGCCATGAGACCTTATGAACTGAATAAGAAAGAAGAACCTCCTTGCCATAGAAGCAATCTATTATGAAGGCCAGCCCTGCAATAATCTTCTGTCACTATGGAATGCTCTCCACAGCTCATACAACTCAGCTGAGAACAGGCCTATTGTAATAAAACGGCAGGCGAGCTAAAGTATCCGCTGCAGCAGAATATTTTATTTCTTTTTCATTTCCCTTTATTATGTAATAGTTTGAAGTGCGTGGGACATTATGACTCAAAAGGAGTCTGCGGGATAATTTGAGTAGACAAATACTAGTAAATACCAATTTGCGTATAAGTAGCTAGACCAATTAGCGAGGACTCTAACGAGTTCTCTTTGTCAACTCTGACTTAGAGTGTGATTTGAGGTTATCTCAACTAAGGATTACTACACTAGAACTCATTTCCACTTCTAGAACACCGATCACCTCGATCCTTGTTCAACTTTATTCTCATTACTCTCTTGGTGTGTAATCAACTCAGATCACTCCCAACCTCCCTATAGCCAGGCCACAGGCTTAAGTGGACTGACCAGGAAGTTTAGACCCTGGAGGTGGACTGTGGGCACTATACCTGAGTGCACACATAGACCAGAC
>Ga0153955_100438_pt1 | contig 20699 bp, 26 predicted proteins | sample TSFL039MetaG_FD_104744 | JGI IMG/M metagenome (GOLD analysis project Ga0153955, IMG submission 104744) | Attine ant fungus gardens microbial communities from Florida, USA - TSFL039 MetaG | ecosystem: Host-associated > Fungi > Mycelium > Unclassified | place: USA: Florida, Wekiwa Springs...
TGATAGTATGCCCTTGCTTTGGGTGGTTGGATGTATTGAGTAGCCTTTGGATGTCTTGAATTGAGTCTGTTATTAAAACTATGTAGCTGACTCCCTCTATGGCAGTGGCTCAGCTAATACCATTCCTGATAGCAAAGGTTTCTGCTTCAGCTGCTGCCACATTGATGGTGGCATGTTCAGAGATGAAGACAAGTGCTTGGCTGTGCAACAGGGATGGCTTGGTGTTCTTTCTTTATGCTTGTACCAGTGACAACAATAATGGTATGAGGTTATCTAGTTTGAGGATATGGTTTCTTCTAGCAGCATCATCCCAGCATTTAACAGGGTAGAAGGCAATGTGGTCTGAATACAGATCCATAATGCAGAATCCTGGTCAAAGTTCAGGATTCATGGAATCAAAGGCTGGATAGACTTGATTGAGATGATGGTTAATGTCTTGTATAGGGCTTTCAAGCCTTAGGTTCTATTTGGCAGTTAGGCATGCAGTGGTCATTGGGTAGGGTATAGCACCCTTCAAGTAATGTTTGTTCAGGATTGCTCTTAGGGCATGCTATCTAGGAAGGAAGTCTACTCTTAGTTAGGAGTGTCCTAGCAATTTTTTGAGGTATAAAGAAATTGTCATAAGGTCTGCTATTGCTTCTATACTGAAGGAGAGAGATATGTGGAAAGCTCTAGTTGTCTATAGAGCTGCTTATTTTTGTATCTTTTAGAGATTTTGTAGGGGGAAATATGTCGGTGTACCTTTGAAGAACCACAGTTAGAACCCATATAATGTAATGGAGAGAACACACATTGTTAAGCTGGACTAATATTTCATGGCAAAATAATAACATTTTAGATAGCTAGTATACTCAAGACAATAGACTTAGAATAAAATATGTTGGGGCATTCTAAAATTACAATTGAGAAGATGACTGAGGACAGTTATTTATAGTGGGAGAGAGATGTTAAGCTGGACCAAAAATTTTACAGTAAGATAATAACATTTTAGTACTCTAATAAGGTTAATCTATCTCCAGAACAAGAATGGTAGCTTCTATGCATCCCTATAATACACTTAGATCATATCTTTCAGTGCAAACACACTTGAGAGATGGAGTAGTGGCTGTGATCACTACTATTAGATATCTCAAATCCATAAAATCATCACCTAACTTCTTCAGATAGTTGGTATTCTAGTCTTTGGACTGAGAAACCACTTGGAATTAAAAGTACAAAGTACTACTCATAAGATGAACTATGGTATATAGAAATACTTACTAGGACCTCTGATGTCATAGATCACTCATTGAATACATTTATTAATCATTGATAGATAGCTACAAAAATAGGTCTCTACTCACAAGAACAGAAAACAGTCTATAGTACTGTTAAACTACATCAAAAAAGATATATTAGGTAAGTAGAATGAGATAAGATAATATAAGAAGGAAGAAAATGAAGAATGGTAATGGGGGGGTAAGGGAAATAACAAGTTATTTTGTGGGGGATTTGTGATTTGAATGTAATAATGAATGTGCTTTACTATCTTTACAAAAGTAAGCAGTATTGAGCCAGAAAATCAGAATCTCTAAGTCATTCCACAATTGTGTGCAATTGAGTAGACACTAGGGAGATAATTAGATATAAAAAAAAGTACTTATGAGATAGCAAACACTGGTAGTTTAGAGACTAGAATAAAAAGAAATTTTTTTAGTTTCTGTTCAAAAGCACTCTTACTGGTTAGATCTCAAAGGTGTGGATTTCTCTCATACTGTAGCACTACCATCCAAGGTACTAGTCTAGTAAACTGGCTCACCATCAATACAGCAGTCCTATCTAGATCTCATGTTGCCCTTATACAAGCTCATTCTCAACTGACCATACAGTTGGTAACTTACTCCAAAAATACATAATGAGCAGTTTAGCTCCTAGTCCAAGTGAATGCCCAAGTCCTCCTTTAAAGTAGATAACCTTTGAGAGAAGTTTTATAGAGTTTTTGTAAAAAAAAAAATAAGAAAAAAAGAGCTCTTAGTTACTCAAGTTAAGTTTCAGCTTTATATCATATTCTGGAATTTTCATAGTTCTTTTCTTTTCTTCTTATTTTATTTTTTATTTTTTATTTTATTTAATTAATTATCATTATTATTCTCCTTTTCATAATAGATATTCTAGTCAAATACATCTCCTGTAATTACATTGTAGTCTATGCTCTATATCATGAACTAGCCTAGTTCTAAAATTGTATGACTAGAGGGATGGAAAGAATGGGAACACTTCTCTGATGGATTGGATGAATGGTGCTAAAAATAGAATGGGAGATAAGATCAGATAAGACAGAGATCATGTGATGGAACCTTCTGAAAGGATCATGGGAAATTACTTAAGCATACACATAGACAAATAACATTTGTGTATAAGTAGGTAGAGCAATTCACAGAGGAACTCCATTGAGTTCTCTTCATTCTCTCACAAACATTGAGTGTGATAAGCCAGTCATCTCAACTACCCTTGTCATTACATTAGAACTTGATACCAAATACTCTGTACTGTTCATCACAAACCCTACATATTTTCCCTTTACTCTCTTATCACTCTTGGTATGCTGGTCATCACAACCAATGACCACTACGATATAGCCAGGTCCTAATACAATAATTATATGTAATACTACTACAAGGGAAGGCCCCTTAGCCTCAATCCACATAATAACTGACAACTATCCTTGAATTACTTCAAGATCCTGACACTCAGTTATCTACCACATTGGATAATGTCTGAGGTGAGCTATAATTCTCCTGTATGCACATTCTGTCTTATTGTGTTTTGTAGACCATTTATTATAGGTGAATACTAGTCGTCTACCACACTGGGTAACGTCTGAGACCATTTATTATAGTTTTTAAGTCTACTGTACATTGAACACTATCATCTGCACTGGGTGACTTTAGGAATCCAGATTCTGAGAATGGAGTCTGGAAGACAGTCTGACAATTTTCCTTATATTATGACATCTGGTAATGTTAAATGAATGTCCAGCATTTCGACACAGACCATTCTAAGAAAACTGAGGTCCCAAATTTTATTAGACTGCTTACAGGAAGCCACCTACTGTTGCCTGCTTATTGAGGGGATGATGTCATTCTAATTCAACTCGTCATCGCTACGTCATTTAATTCCCCTTCTCCACTATTATTCATTACTCGTCATATTGCTATAGCTACACCTGAGTCCATTTACAATCCTATTGGTATATAAACGTAGCTATGCTGTTCACTAGGACCCAGTCTTCGACACTCGGTCCTAGTTGACTCGAGTATAATATTACCTCATTTCATCCCGACGTAAGCCACTGCCACGCTGTAACTGCTCTACATTTTCGTCCCAGCCACAGATTCATGCCATTTTCAGATCTCCTGCGGTGCAACGAGTTATTTTGATCACATTGGGCGCGTACCAGCCATGCCTTATGGTTTCGACAGACGAAGAAGCCCTTGCCCAAGATCAAGTTCAAATCTGTTCTTTTGACGCTCAAGCACGCCACAAGTGAGTTGATACTATGACGATAGCGTCAAAGCTCACCGCGCATCTTCCACACGTTTCAACTTTTACTTAACAACTTCCACTCGAAGTTTACATTCAAAACGATGCAGAGATAAGCGAGATACAAGTACATATTCGACGTAATCAACAAACGGCATTTGTGCGAACGATGTGTACATGGAGAGGAGGACTATTGAAACACCCTTAACTTCCTTGTGGGCCTTGGTGAGAGCGTCCATCACGTCCTGCTTATTTCCGTCCTTGGGAACGAATACATCTGCCATAACAGCATGAGTGCCACCCTTCGCCCCACGCCACCTTTTGATAGTAGACGGGATCTTGTTGCCGGCATTGGCTTGCATTTGAAATTTAGAGTAAATGACGCCTCCTATTTCTATTTCGCCATCGTAGTCATAACGAACACCATGTCTTTCCTGATCGTTCGACCCTGTGGGCCATGCAGTCCAGCCACGGGCAACAGTGGGGTTCAACAACTTCTTCCAACCATCACCGTTGAGAACAGCCTCAAGAACTCCAGAGAGAAAGCGTTGCATCTACAGTAGACGTTAGCTAACATCATCTTGAGAACAATACGGAATACATTTAAAGATGACTGGCATTATACTGGAAAAGTGTGATTGTGACAAATCTAGATAACATCTAGATAACTTGACATGTCAGGTGACACGTGAACGGTTATCAGTAACAGGAACAGTTCAATCTATTCGTAGACCTCTCAGGTTCGAGCCTTTTATCTTGATAGATCCATGTCTCTACAGTCGTTCTTTGAGATACGGAAAGTAACTAATTTCACGATAACTGTCTAATATCTCCATTGGTTGTCTTATATAAATAGGCACAGTTCCTGAAACTCTCATTCGACGTTTGAAGTCTCGTTTCATTTTTTTTGCCTTGAATTAGACTATGTTCTCATGACAAGTACCATATCACTCCCTCTCAGAAGGCCGAGTGGGTGACCTCATTACACCTAACCCTACCGCGTTTGCCTTCTCATCCATACCTCTCCTTTGTTTAGACACCGGGAACACACGCTTCCCTCCTTTAAACGCAAACACCAACGTGCAGAGTCCCATCTGTGCTCACTTGGTCATGCCCTGCATCGTGTCCACTTTGATGATCAAGTGCATACGTCAAGAAGTGTCTCTCAGTCCTCTGATGCTCATACAGCTTTGTTAGCTAAGAGGAACGTTCGTGCATTTGCGTACCATAATCAGCGGAGATAGCAGGAGACGTCCATAGAGGATGAAGATGAAGACGATATTTGTATTTGTAATACAAGAGAGCGCTTGTTCAATGTGATGGTTGCCAGACATGGTATCACTTGCAGTGTATTGGTATCAGTAGCATCACCGAGTTGGGGCGTGAAGAAAACGCTTGGTTCTGTAGAAGCTGCATGATGAATGCTTTTCCTGTGGTCCACCAAGAGCCGACATTCGTACCCACCTCGAGTTTGGCAAACTCAAGACCCGACACTCTACCAGCCTCTTCATAACTCACCCTAACGGAACCCTCCACGTATACCTAAAACTCCAACACGAAGAGGACGATACTCGGATTTTGACATGTCTTTATCTGATTCAAGGCTCCCATCAACTCGGCTTCCAAGACTAAATTTCCAATCGAGGAGCAAACACGAGATTCATATGATGCCAGAGCAACAACAAAGCCAGAATGTCGGAGTGGACAGAGGAATTTACTCAGGGAAGCAACCGCGGCCGCAACTTCCTCGACACCAACGTTGACGAACGAAGGCCAACATACATGAAAGGAGGAACATACACAAATAGGTCACTCTGTCACTCTGTGCAAGAATTATCCCTCCCATAGGAGAGTACAGAGTGAGATTCTTCCCAAACAAACTCACTGCCCGCCCATGTGATGAGACGGACCTAGAAACCAGAGCGCACATCCTCATGGAGTGCTCAAGAATCACCAAGGACCACATAGCAAGCCAAGTCCCTTGTTGTAGAATGGGAACTGCGGTTGCAAGAGTGGTTGTTCACAAAATGCGGCCGTCAAGTAATAGTTTCTAAGATCGAAAAGCAACCGGCGTAGAGCACAAATAAAACGTTCCCCAGTTGCTCGTGCCCTGGCATCGCTGGGATAGAAGTGCAATGGAAAAACAGGAGTCATTATTTGAACGTTTGCGATCCCAGTGTAAACAGCGAGGAAGTGTAAACAGCGAGGGAAACGGAGATATACGGTCCTGTTGAAAATGTGAAGCAGATGAAAAGACACGTGGAGCAGCTCTCACCGTAATGAAGCAGCAATATGGCAGGGAAATTAGTCTTGGAGAGAAATTGATTGTCTTTGCCTCCAGTCATATTACGAACCGCCTCCAGACAGAAAAATATGGCTTGAGCCATAGGTTCCGAGGTTACATTTGGAATCTCGTTTTTGACTTCGAGGATGCAATAGACAGCGTCCCGGTGGGCCTTACTGATATATACCTTCAGCTGGCCATCACATGGGTAGTGCCCAATGTATCCCCTGTCGAGGTCACTGAAACCGTGATATCAATGAACCGGTTATTCCTGTTGAATTCGTCATCAAATATATCCGACATGTCCTGCCAGAGTTCGAGGAAAAGTTCAATATCCTGAGTTGAGGGTGTACAGGAGTCAAGGTCAATCACGAATTGGGAAAATTGGGGGCATAGCAATGTAGGAGGGATTGACCAAAAGGCAGAGTAGGGGCGACCACAAAAGATCATTGTCTTGACTCGAGCCTGCATATCACGAAAATTTTCCACCTTGGCTGCCTCGGATGGTGCGATAGAAGGATTATTTCTTAAATAATCCGCTGGGCCCTTGCGAAAGTTTACCGATGGTGTGGGTTGGTTCAGCCTTTCCTCTGCATATTCGTCTACAAGATTGCCATTTCTGGATGTTCATGCAGCTGTGCACCATCAATCAAGGAAGTCATCACTGTCGTTGTCTTTTACCACTGCATCTATGACTCGTTTGGCAAGTGTTTTGGGAGGGCTCGTGGGTACTGGGCTGGACTAACTAAGTAACATTCCAACAATATGCTTCAATACAAATGGGACGAACCAATGCAAAGAACTCAAGATCGCTATCGCTCAAGTCAACATTGGCCCTTTTGAACTCTGTTTTGTATTTCTTGTGGACGCAGTCCTTGAGGTCACAGACATGGGTAATCTTCGCTATCATCTAAGTGGACGATACTGATGTCGGAAGAACCCAATCTTGAACTTCATAGTTGTGAGTAATTTATTGTTCTTTGTACAAATACAACTGTCAGCAATTACACTTGAACAGAGCCTAACATTACCAGACTCGTTAAAATTCCTGCAAAACAAAACTACAAAGATGTCTCTCTTTGTCATTGAAAATGACCACATCGGTTCATTAGGAAACCAGGTATCGTGTTCGCGTCGGAAGATAGTAGAAACCATGAGCAAAAAAGAAAAGGTCGAGGTTGAGGTGCGCTTAAGAGTTGTCGGGTACCCTTTCTTCTTAGAAAAAAAACTTTTGGTTTTGGTGCAGTCCGATAGATCATGGTGTGATGGTTTACCCAACGCTTGCTTCCAAGCTTGCAAATGGAATGTGAGCAAGTCGTGTTTGGGTTTGTGGTTTTTTATCGTTCCATGGGACTTTTTATACTTACTAGTGGTAAGAACATCTCGTTCCTATCGTTGAGCTCGAGGAAGATTTCTTAACATGAATTTAATAGAACAGAAGATGATTCAACGAATACACCACCATTTTGACGTTGACTGAGTAAGGAAGGACCACAGGTCCGAGGAATATTCAACTCAATGCCTTCTTCACAAAAAAAACATCGTTCAGAACCAATGTTCAACCTATACGATACTCCCTTCTCTCAAAGTTCACATTCACATTCGCATTCAGGTTCACTCTCACTCTCACTCTCCCTCATCATTGTCATCGTCATCTTCTTCACCAACACCGACTCTCCCTCCTACACACTCCTCATTTTGTTTCCTTCCACACATTTCCCTTCCTTCCTTCTTCCGCATCCACATCCTTCCCATATACTTCGCTTCTACTTCTCCCACCACTTCTCCTACATCCACATCCACTCATCCATTTCATCCCTCACAAACTCGAGTCGAATCTGAGTCATCTCAATCTCCTTTCAAAACCTCACACACACACTCCACACTCCGCATCTCCACATCTCTACAATTTACAATTTACAATTCAAATACCCTAGTACCTAGTACCCTATTTTCAAGAAACAAACATCGGAGAAAGGGCCCTCAATCCCAATCTCAATCTCAATCAAAGAACGAATGAACGAGCAAGGTTTAAAACCTAAACAGCAAAAGAATTTCGCTTCGCTTTACTAAAGGGACAAACAAACAAAAGAGAGGTAAGGTAAGACGTAAGGTAAGACAAGGTCAGTTTATGCATCGACAGGACCAGGGACAAAGAGTCCAGGGAGTTCAGAGAGTTCAAGTTCAGGGAGTTCAAATCGTAACAGCAACAACAACAAGTCCTTCTACTTCTACTTCTCAACTCCCTTTTCTTCCACTTCCACTTCCACTTCTCTTCTCATGCCTTCCTTTTCCTTGAAGAGTTCCTTTCTTTCTTTCAGATAGACAGACTACTCACTCCAAAGCATCCAATTCAGTTCAATCAACTCTGAGCTGCGAGCTGTGAACTCCGAGCTGTCTCTTGATCCTTGATCTTTTCAAGATTAAGATCCAAGACAAACGCGATCAACATCATCAATTCGAGTCCGAGTTCGAGTAATTCGAGTTCGAGGCTTTTATTATCTCGTCGCGAACAACAAAGGGAATCAAGAATAGTGACGATAATGACAATAGGTTAGGCCAGAGAATCAAACTGGGAACCGTCAATGAAAAGGGCATACATACATTGGCCTCCTGATAACACCATTTCCATCATCCCTCCCTGGGATAGTCCTCCTCCATTCTCCAATACCTGTCTTCCTCTTCTCAGTACCAGACCAAACCACACAACTTTCATCTCCTTCAATGAGAATTTAATTTGTATCTTAATTCATAAGTATCTAAATCGAATAAACTACATATACTTTTCTTCATCCATATCCTCCCATGGCCAATGATCCACAATCTCCTCCCGTTCCTTTACCGACTCAGCCCCCCACACCGCCCTCTCCTTCATATCCTTCAAAAAAGCCATAGCAAACTCATAATCCTCACTCGCTACCCAGCCCTCTTCCCCAACGCCGCAACTGGACTGTATAAACTCAAAGCCCCTGTTCGCTTGACTCAATTCTTCATTCAGCACAGTCATCTCGCGCAGGTCTTGGGCGTCGAACTCGAGGGGACACGGTACACCTCCGCCCGTTAACTCTTCCCAATTCTTCGTGGCTTGAACGAGCGCAGCCTTCAGATCGGAGGTCTCGCCCTCCCACGGGCCACCGGCGTGTAAGAAGAGACGGCCACGGAGCGCGTACAATTGGTCCGTGAAGGCGGCATGGTGGAGCTGGTTGCACTCCTTCGTGCTGGTAACGTAGTGATAGTGAACAAGGCGACAACGATAGAGGTACTCCTCGTTGGCTCGCTTAGCTTCGCTCAACTCTTCGAGGTTCTCGGGTAGAGAGGGCAGCGTCATAGACTCTGAGACGCTATCTCCATAATTCTGGAACTGTTGGGGAATGCCGGCGTGGAGAAACATGGGCAGGATGGACGTGTGTTGCCAGTCAAATAGACTGACGACCTTACAGCCAGAGTCGGGCGACCTTGACACGAAGATGTTGTTTGGCTGGAGGTCTGGATGGCGAATACAGAAACGACTTAAAGCGGGGTCCTTGGGAACGAGTGACGATGTGATGCCGAGGTACCGCTCCAGGCTCTCGACGTGGTATGACGGTGACTGTGGTTGGTACTTGTAAGCGGGCCTTCTTTCACGCCGCAATGGCAGGAGCGGTTGTCCAAAGTGCTTGAGGTAAGCGATCTCTTTGTGCGCTGCTGTTGCAAGAGCTGCTTCGGCGCTTTGGTCTATAGTTGTCGGTTAGTTAGAGAGCGTAATAGAGAGGCGGGAAACGGCATACATGGTCCTCGATTTACGTCGAGCTGAGCTCGTCTCCCGTACCACAGCGCCAGCATCGTGTCTGGACCGACGCAGAAACGCTTGTCCTCCAACGGTACGCCCAGCCCTTTGGCGACTTTGTCGAGGTCTTTGGTGAAGTAGAGGCTCCCGCCGGCGGGGAATGGCAGTGACATCATCTTAGATTCGAGTTGAGTGAGCTGGTGCATGACGGAGATGACTTCTTGGTCCCCGAGGCTGGGCCAGACGTCGCTGAGCTTGGAGCCTTGAATGGACTCCATAAGAATATATGGAGTTCCAGCGGCGTTGTCCGAGTCCGTGGAATAACCGTAAATCTCGGGAACAGGGATCCCGCAGGACCGCAGGTATTCGATGGTAGCCACTTCGCTGGCGACAGCGTAATACTTGGGGACCGTCACGGGGTAAGGAACACGAGCGACGATCTGCCGACCGCCACTTAGAGTGATGACAAAGGTGCGGTTGAAACCGCCCTCAGCAAGCTTTGAAAAGCTAATGACATCCGTAAGGTTTTGATTTATGGACTCGACTGCAAGTTGTCGTAGCGCGTCGACATTGAAAGCGAGCCTCCGCTCCTTGTGACGAAGAGCCTCGTTATAGCTGAACGACAGAGATGACGGGTCAGAGATGTATGTGCTAGAACAACGCGTATGAGACTTACACCCAACGCCCTGAAGTGAATTCGAAGAGATTGTCCTTGGACTCCGCAATGGTGGACAAGGCGCGACGTGGCGAACATGGTGTGGTGAAGACGGAGCCCAGGAACACTTTGAGCCAATTGAAGACGAGACTCGCCCTCCCAAGCATGCCAATTAAATCAAAAGATTGTATGTGACACTTGTCACAATGAGCGAGCTTGCTCGTCCTCAGGGTGATTTAAGAGAGGTGAATACATGATTTGTCTCAGTGTTGTGTTGCAGCACAAAACACATGTGTGAAGTGATGTCACATCTAGGGAGTGTTGCTAAGGAATTGCATTTTTCCCAGATTTCCTCAGACCATAGAATAAGGTTTATGTTACACTCACAGATTCTCCCAGATTGCTACAGGAATATAGCAGAATATATATTGCACAGTGCATCACTCAAGATATTATGCAGCTGGAACTGGGATCCAGAGACAAGGACTAAGTATATTGAGAAGATGAAGAATAGAATGTGACGAGCAGCATTCATGCAGTACAATGGATGAGCTCTAGGTCTTACCTGAAAGGTGGGCTATTCAAATAAAATAGATAAAATTTACAGAGCCAGTGTTATAACCTGGCAAAATAGCTAAGTTATTATTTATATTTCTTTTCTTTTCTTTTATTATTACTATTATTTGAACTTACTATACAAGAAAGGAGTGTGGGAAAGTATTACATGACAATATCACATATCATAGTCACATGTCAAGATGTCATAGAATCATATCACATGATAGAGTCACATAATAAGTGTGGGAAAGTAGTATACAGATCATATAGTAGTTGTATAAGTAGTGTACAGAACCTAATGGAAACTCTATCAAGTTCTCCTTATCAACTTGGAGTTGGAGTATGATTAAGTTATCTTAGACTACCAATCTTAGCTTTGTTCTCTACTAGATAAACTATTCCATGTATTCCACTCCCTTCCAATCTTAATTGTCTATGAACCTTTTTCTTCAAAAGAGCAACAGTGTAGAGGTTGGCTTAACTAGTGTTACAACTGTACCTAGACAGTTTTTCCAGTCCCTGCCTGGTACTTTTCCAGTAAGTTGTCATATCAGATTGCTTGTCTGCTCACATCTGATAGAACCATATATTCTGCCTCTGTAGATGACAGGATGACAGTTTTCTGAGCTCATGATCTCCAAGATATGATCCTACTTACTACTGAGAAGAAGAACCCTGTAGTCAAACATCACATTGTTGGGTTTGAAGTCCAATCAGCATTAGCATATCCTTCAATGTCTTGTCCTTTGTTGCTGTCATAAACTAATAAGTAATTTTTGGTAGATGCAAGGTACCTGCATATATATAATGCCTTATCTAGATGTTTTTTTTGACAGATTTACATAGAATTGGGACAGATGTGTTATAGCATATACTATATCCAGATAGTGTAAGAACTTAAGTCACAGTTGAGTAACCTTAACCTCAGTTCCACTCTTTATCAGAGTTTGACAAAGAGAACTTGTTAAAGTCCTCACTAGTTTTCATACACTACTTATAACACATTCAACTATTTGTTTCTGTTTACTGATCTGTTGGTATTACATAATTAAATAAAAGAAAAATAAATATTGTCTTAGAGGAATTTAGCAGTTTATGATACCACCCCCCTCTCAAAGGTCCTCATCCCAAGGACTTCTTTTATAACTTGTTGTATGGGTCTCTTAGGTCACCCATATTCTGATCTTTATCCCCTAGTTCCTCCAAGTATTTCTTATCTTCTTCAAGCCTCTGTCAATCTTTCTCGTCCTCTTCTTTATTCCATTTTTCTATCTTTCCTCCCTTGTATTCTTCTCATTCCTCTTTCATCTTCTTCAAGAATGGATTCCTATTGTACCTAGAGAATAGATTTTTCTTCTACTGTCTCCAATTTTCCTCCATTTGCCTCCAATATTCCCTGTTGTACTTCTTGTTTCCCCATCCATACAATATCTTGGCTGTGTACCTCCCAGTAACTCTCTTCTAAATGTCTTATCATCATCATCTTCCTCTTGTCACCTTACTTTCTCTTCTTCTTCCTTGTAATATTCCCTCTCAAATTCTTCAACCAACTCTGTTGCATTCTTTAAATTCTCTTTACTCTCCCATATATCTTCTTCTGCCATATATCCTTTTCATTGCACCAAGTATTTGTTCCTCCCCCATACTTTTCTCTTATTCATAATTTTCTCCACCTCCCATTCTTCTTCCTCTTCAATTACCACTGGCTATGGTACCTCCTTCTTCTGTCTCTCTACTTGCGACTTATACTTCCATACCCTGCTGACATTAACTACTGGATGTATTTTGACTGTACTAGGCAATTCCAATTCTATTGTGTTATTGGAAATGATCGTCTTTACTTTGTAAGGTCCTACAAAGCATTCCATAAACTTCTCCATTCGTCTTCCGATCATTTGGTACTTTAAATCTTTAGTGCTGAGTAGCACTAGGTTGCCCACTCTGTATTCTTCTACCTCTCCTCTTTCTCTATCTACATACCTCTTCATATCTTCCTGTGCTTTCTGTAGTGCTGCCTTTACTTCCTCCTGTATGTTTCTCATATTCTCTACAAACTTTTCTGCTCTTTTATATTTTCCTCTCTTTTTCATCTTGAACCCCATCCTAGGATTTTGTCCTTGATTTACCTTGAAGGGCAATACTTTGGTTCCCGTATGCACCTTGTTGTTGTAGGCAAATTCAGCCATTCCCAACCACTCTGGCCACTGCTCTTATCGATGATCAATGAACATCTGGAGATACTGTTGTAATTCCTGGTTCATTTATTCTGTCTGACTGTCTGTTTGTGGGTGGAATGCTGTAGACAACTTTGTCTCAATTCCCAGCATGTAATTCAATTCTTTTATAATGCCTGCTGCAAACTGTGGTCCTCTGTCTGAAATAATACTATCTGGTAGCCTGTGCAACTTCCAAACATTATCTCTAAACAATCGTGCTAGTCCTTCTGTGCTCGTTTTCTCTGTAGTAGGTACAAAGTATGCTATTTTTGTAAATCTATCTACTACTACTAAGATTGAGTTGTAGCCTTGTGCTAAAGGTAACTTTGTAATGAAGTCTACACTAATATGAGTCCACGCTTTCTCCGGAATTGAATTTGGCATAAGTTTTCCTGCCAGTGGTTGTGTTTGATTCTTGTTTCTTTGGCAGGCATTGCACCCCTCCACATACCACTTCACCTCTCTAGTGACTCCTAGCCACCAGAAGTTCCTTGTTACCAACTCTGCTGTTTTCCACTGTCCTCCATGTCCTCCTACAGGTGTATCATGGTGTAGCCTGATTACTTCTGCTCTCAACTTCTTATCTCTGGGAACATATACCTTTCTCTCTTTCAACATTAGGCTGTCTTCTTGATGCCATTCCTTATCTCTCAACATTTTTACACCTGCCTGCTTCATTTCTTCTACTGCTTTAATGACCTCATCGTCTCTTGCTTTACACTTTCTCACTTTGTCTAACAGGTTCACTCCCTCTATGATTACTTCTGCTACACTTATTTTCTTTGCTTCCAGCCATTCTTTCTTCACTAATGTCTGCTCTTCATTATCCTTCTCTACTCCCACTTCCCAATCTATCCTCCTACTCAACCTGTCTGCCTTCCCCATCTTACTCCCTGAAATATGCTTCAACACAAAGTCAAACCTTGATAAGTACAAAGCCCATCTTACTTGTCTACGATTAAGCTTCCAATTGCTCATAAAGTACTCTAGGTTCTTATGATCTGTCCAGACTTCAAATCTACTCCTAGATCCTTCTAGAAAGTGTCTCCATGCTTCCAAACAGCATATTACAGCTAGCATTTTCTTATCATGTATTTCATAGTTCCTTTATGTTTCATTCAATGATTTGGAAATGTATGTCACTAGTCTCCATTTATTATCTTTGCCTTTAATAGACAAAACTCCTCCCATTGCAAAGTTGGAGGCATTTGCCTCTACTCTGAGTTCTCTATCTAAGTCCAGTGGAACTAATAATGGTTGGCTAGTAAAAATCTTCTTTAGCTGTTCAAACACGTCCTACTGCTTGCTTGTCCACTTCCACCTCTCTTTCTTCCTTGTCAGATTATTTAGGGGTTGGGCTATTTTTGCAAAGTCCTTTACAAATTGCTGGTAGTAGTTGGCGAGACCCAGAAACTTTCTAACATCTCTGACCATTTTGGGTGTAGGCTAGTTTAGCACTCCTGCCACTTTATTCTCTTCCATCTCAATCTTCCCCTGACCCATTATTACTCCCAGGAAGTTCACTTTCTGCACCTTCCAGGTGTATTTCTCTGGTTTCACATATAAGTTGTTTTCCTCTAACCTTCTTAGTACTTCCTCCACAATGGCGTTATGCCCCTCTTCTGTCTCTATCCCTATTAGTACATCATCCACAAATGCTGCTACTTTTCCTTTGTTGATCATGTCTCTTAAAATTTCATTTATCATGCCCTGGAATGTGGCAGGTGAATTCATTATTCCAAAGAACATTACAACTAGTTCATATGACCCTATATGTGAGGTAAAGGCTGCCTTCCACTTATCTCCCTCCTTTATCCTCACATTGTTATATCTCCATCATAAGTCCATTTTGGTGAACACTCTCTTATTACCCATGCTATCTATTAAATCTATAATCAATGGTAGCAGGTAGTTGTTCTTCACTGTTTGCTTGTTAAGCCTATAATAGTCCATAACTATGTGTTTTCCTCCATCCTTCTTGTCTACAAAGAACACTGGCAATGTTTGAGGCAATTTTGAAGGTTTAATATATTCCTTTTTGAGATGTTTATCAACAAATTTCTGTACCTCTTCCTTTTCATTTCTGGACAGAGGGTACACTCTTGCTTCGCTCACTTTGAAATCGTTGTTGAGATCTATCGTATGATCTCATACCTTTCTAACCAGTATTCTTTCAGATTCTACCTTCCCAAACACCTTCAACCACTTATGGAACCATTTAGGTACCATTTCTTCTACCTTCCTATGGTCTGCTTCTATTTCTTCCTCTCTTTCCCAATCCTCTTTCTTATCTACTGCCCATCTAATGATTTTCTTCTCATCTTCTCTCATTTCTTTCTTCCCCTTTATTCTCACTGTTTTTCCACACAGTGGTGGACATCTTGTCATTCTGACTTCTCCTTTCTCCCAATCTATCTCTGGATTATGAGCCGCTAGCCATGGCATGTCCAAGATCACATCTGTCTTCCCCAATTTGCATACATCCATTCGTACTCTCTCTACATGTTCTTTGTAGAACATATTCACTTCCATCTCATGAGTAATTTGTAATGAAACAACAGGTGAGCTGGAGCATCCGTGGCGGCAGATTATTTTATTTCTTTTTCACTTTCTTTTATTATGTAATAGTTTGAAGTGCATGGGACACTATGACTCAAAAGGAGTCCATGGGATAATTTGAGTAGACAAATACTAGTAAATACTGATTCGCATATAAGTAGCTAGACCAATTAGCGAGGACTCTAACAAGTTCTCTTTGTCAAACTCTGACTTAGAGTGTGATCTGAGGTTATCTCAACTAAGGATTACTACACTAGAACTTGTTTATCACTACTAGCTCCTGACCTCCTCGGTCCTGAGCGATCTTACTCTCATACAATTGACCCTCGACCAGTGATCAACTCCGATCACTAGTCACCTCCTCATAGCCGGACCACAGGCTTAAGTGGACTGACCGGAAAGTTTAGACTCTGGAGGTGGACGACTGGGACCATACCTGGGCCCCAGTGTAGACCAGACCTTACAACCAGGTAGTGCTCAGTAGTTACTTGTACCTCTTTCACTTTATCAGCTTTGTGCTGCTAGTCCATTATGATTAGTACACACAGAAGAACATCGTCGCACCCCTAAGGAGACGATTAGTATAGGGATCTTCTCTGTGAAGTGATAGTGTAACCCTAGTATTAGGGCAGTAGTTAGTAGGGCAATAGGCACCTGGCTGGGTGAAGATTTGCGCCCCAGCAGACATAAGTAGTCAGTAAATAGTCAGCCAAAGAACAATTGGTCAGTAAACCCGCAAATACATATATTCCCTACACACAACCAAGCTAGCCCCTCTAAGTACAATACACAATGTCCTTAGAGGTGTACAACAACATCCTGAGCAAAATGCTCAACACTCGGCGAGCACTTGCCAAAATGAGATCAGAACTAGAAGGAAGAGAGAGCAGAAAATGTTGGGAATGCAAGCAGTTCGGCCACATGGCTAAGGACTGTTGGAACAAGGAAGGAAGAGTGGAAGAAAAAAAGAAAAAATCAACAAATAAATTTGAGGCCCTGGCAAGCAGGGTAATGCAATGTGGTGTAAAAGAAGTAAGAAGACAAGAAGTGGTGAGTGAAGTGGTGAAGTGTTTCAGGTGTGGAAGAGAGGGACACAAGAAGTGGGAATGTCCCAAGAAGAACGAGAGGAGCAGAAAGGAGGAAGTGGCACCTCCAAGGGATATCTGGGAGAAAGTAAAACTGCACTCCAGTGCAAAAGGACTACTCCCAAGAGAAGCCAAAATGAGCAAGGAAGGGTGGATGACAAGGAGAGAAGTGGTGACCTTTGTGGAGTGTTGTGGATGTGACTACAAGGGCACCAAAACTCAGGAGAACCAGGGACAAGGGTTCCTGAGTAAAAAGCAACTGTCACATATGTGGTGTGAAGGTTGCAGAGAGGCAAAGGAGTGGAGAGAAAGAGAAGCACAAGGTGGGAGAGCAGAAAGAGTGGTGTGTAGTGCGTGTGATGTGAGAGATACAGTGAAAGAAAGAGTGGAGAGAAATGAGAAAAGGGAGATTTTCTGTCCACCATGTAGGACAGGAAAGAAAACACCGTGGTAGAATTGGGGAGGGAAGCTAGAATGATCAGTGCCTAGGGTCCAGGGGAAGGAGACTGAAATCACTGATCCAGAGAGAAGACAGAGAGAAGTGAGAAGGACCTTGAAGGGTCTGCGGGAAGTGTGGATGCAAATAGGAATAGAAAAGATTGATACTCATGAAGGGGTATTGGTGAAAGCATTGCTGGACAGTGGAGCCACAGGGCTCTTTATGAGCAAGAAGTGCACAGAAAGAGGAGGTTTCAAGTTGATAAAACTTGGAAAACCAATAATAGTGCGAAATATGGATGGCACAGGAAATAGTGGAGGATCAATTACACATGAAGTAGAAGTAAATCTGTACTTTAAAGGGCATGTGGAAAGAGTGAGGATGGATGTGTGTGATCTAGGAAAGACAGAAGTGATATTGGGCATGCCTTGGTTGCAGGCACACAATCCAGAAATAGACTGGGAAAAAGGAGAGGTCAAGATGATGAGATGCTCACCCATTTGTGGACGATATATGGGCAAGAAAGAAATGGGCCCAGAAATCAGGAAAAGGAGGCAAGGGAAGAAAGAGACACAGGGAGATGAGATAGAAAGGATTAGATGGGCAGCAGACAAAAAGGAAGATTGGGGAAGAGAGGAAGAAATAGAGTTGGACCACAGAAAGGTAGAAGCAATGGTTCCTCAGAGGTTCTATCGGTGGTTGAAAGTATTTGGAAAAGTAGAATCAGAAAGAATGCCAATGAGAAAGATTTGGGATCATGCTATAGATCTCAAGGAGGATTTCAAGGCTAGCAAAGCTAGGGTGTACCCATTGTCTAGAAACGAAAGAGAAGAAGTACAGCAGTTTATAGATGACCATCTGAGAAAGGGATATATTAGGCCTTTGAAGTCGCCACAGACTTCTCCAGTGTTCTTTGTAGGGAAGAAAGATGGGGGCAAGCGTATGGTTATAGACTATCGTAGGCTCAATAAGCAAACGGTGAAAAACAACTACCTGTTGCCATTGATTACAGACCTGGTAGATGCTATGGGCAATAAGAAAGTGTTTACAAAAATGGACTTACAATGGGGCTACAATAATGTATGCATAAAGGAAGAAGATGAGTGGAAGGCGGCCTTCACCACACATGTGGGGTTGTTTGAACCAGTGGTGATGTTCTTTGGAATGACGAACTCACCGGCAACCTTCTAGGGGATGATGAACGAGATCATGAGAGATCTCATAAATGAAGGGAAGGTAGCAGTGTTTGTGGATGATGTATTGGTAGGGACAGATAGTGAGGAAGGCCATGATGAAATAGTGGCAGAAGTGTTGAAGAGGCTGGAAGAGAATGACTTATATGTGAAACCAGAGAAGTGTTCATGGAAAACAAGTAAGGTGAACTTCCTGGGAGTAATAATGGGTCAGGGGAAAATCGAAATGGTGGAAGAAAAGGTGGAAGGAGTATTAAACTGGCCGGTACCAAAGACAGTCAGAGATGTTAGGAAGTTCTTGGGGCTTGCCAACTATTATAGGCAGTTTATTAAAGACTTTGCAATGCTAGCAAAACCCCTGAACATGCTGACAAGGAAGGAAGAGAAGTGGAAGTGGGAAGAAGCACAGCAGAAGGCATTCGAACAGTTAAAGGGGATCTTCACAACAAGGCCATTACTAGTAGCACCCGACTTAGACAAAGAGCTCAGGGTTGAGGCAGACACTTCTAATTTTGCAACAGGAGGAGTTCTGTCGATCAAATGTGATGATAACAAGTAGAGACCGGTGGCTTACATTTCTAAATCCCTAAATGAAACAGAGCATAATTATAAAATTCATGACAAGGAGATGTTAGCGGTAATTTGATGCCTAGAGGCCTAGAGGCACTTTCTAGAAGGGGCAAAGGGAAAGTTTGAGATTTGGTCAGACCATAAGAACTTGGAATACTTTATGAACAACCAGAAATTGAATAGGTGACAAGCTAGATGGGCTCTGTATTTATCTAGGTTCAACTTTATCTTAAAACATGTACCTGGACAAAGGATGGGGAAAGCAGACTGACTAAGCAGAAGACCAGATTGGGAGGTGGGAGTAGAAAGAGATAACGAAGAGCAGACATTGGTGAAGAGAGAATGGTTGGAGGCCAGAGTGGCACAAGTAACAGAAGTGGTGATTGAAGGAGTGGATATACTAGATAGAATAAGAAAGTGTGAGGCAAGGGACGATGAGGTTATAAAGGCAGTAGAAGAAATGAAGCGGGTAGGAGTCAAAGTCCTAAGGGACGAAGAGTGGAGAGAAAGTGATGGACTAATGTTGAAAGAAGGAAAGGTATACGTACCGAAGGACGAGAAGTTGAGAGCAGAGGTAATCAGGCTACACCATGACACACCTGTAGGAGGACATGGAGGACAGTGGAAGACGACAGAATTGGTAACCAGAAACTTCTGGTGGCCGGGAGTGAGTAGGGAGGTAAAACAATATGTAGAGAGATACGACGTGTGCTAGAGAAACAAGAATCGTATGCAGGCACCTGCTGGCAAGTTAATACCAAATTCAATACCAGAGAAACTGTGGAGTCACATATCGGCCGACTTCATTACGAAGTTGCTATTGGCACAAGAATATGACTCGATTCTGGTGGTTGTAGATAGGTTGACAAAAATGGCTCATTTTATACCTACTACAGAAAAGACAACAGCAGGGGGACTAGCTAGACTGTTCAGAGATAACGTCTGGAAGCTGCACGGCTTGCCAGAAAGCATTATTTCAGATAGAGGGCCACAGTTTGCAGCAGGAGTAATGAGGGAGCTGAATGCAATGTTGGGGATCAACAGCAAATTGTCGACGGCATTCCACCCACAAACAGATGGACAGACGGAAAGAATGAATCAGGAATTGGAACAGTACCTAAGAATGTTCATCGACCATCAACAAGAGCAGTGGCCGGAATAGCTGGGAACAGCAGAATTCACCTATAACAACAAGGTACAGACAAGCACAAAAGTGTTACCGTTTAAAGCAAATAGTGGACAAGACCCAAGGATGGGATTTGAGTTGAGAAAGAAGGGAAAGTTTGAGGAAGCAAATAAATTTGTGGAAAGGATGCAGGAGATACAAAGGGAGGCAAAGGTGGCGCTCAGTAAAGTGCAAGAGGACATGAAGAGGTATGCGGATAGGCATAGGAGAGAAGTGGAAGAATATAAAGTAGGAGATCTAGTGCTGCTCAGTATGAAGGATCTCAAGTACCAGATGGTGGGCAGGAGAACGGAAAAACTTACGGAGAGATTTATCGGACCTTATAAGGTCAAGTCAATAGTTTCGATGAATGCCATAGAATTAGAACTACCTAGTACAGTAAAGATTCATCCAGTAGTTAATGTAAGTAGAGTACAAAGATACACCAGTCAGGTAGAAGGACAGAAGAAAGAAATACCACAACCCGTGGTAATCGAAGGAAAAGAAGAGTGGGAGGTAGAAAAGATAATGAATAAGAGATGGGTACGAGAAAGAGACAAATACCTAGTACGGTGGAAAGGGTGTACAGCAGAAGAAGACACTTGGAAGAGTAGGGAAAATCTTAAAAATGCAAGTGATCTTGTAGAAGAGTTCAAAAAGGAATACGGGAGGGAAGAAGAGGAAGAA
>Ga0153955_100439_pt1 | contig 20622 bp, 17 predicted proteins | sample TSFL039MetaG_FD_104744 | JGI IMG/M metagenome (GOLD analysis project Ga0153955, IMG submission 104744) | Attine ant fungus gardens microbial communities from Florida, USA - TSFL039 MetaG | ecosystem: Host-associated > Fungi > Mycelium > Unclassified | place: USA: Florida, Wekiwa Springs...
GGTTGATGACGCTAGACACCGAGATAAGTTATGTATGTAATCAGGCAACAGTAGGAACGCACTCGAGGGTATGTCCTTCTACAGGATCTACCCATTTTCCATCGATGAATAAGCTAGAAGCAATAGCTTCAGCAACGAGAGAAAAGCGAGCCATATTAGAGGAGTCACATTTTTCAGCTGGAAGGTGTGAAGACCATGAAAATTATTTCGGAGGAAGAAACGAGCCATATTTGAAATGCTCGCACTCATGGAAAAACTGATAGCAGTCTTGTCAGAAGACACAGGAGCTGATGGTGTTGGGAAATGTATTGTAAGGGTAGTTGTAGAGTAGAACGAAGAAACGAAGTTTGTGTATGAGTCTAACGAAATGGGAGGGTGGCATGGCCTGGTCAGAGAAAAAGACAGGATCTTCGATTATGCAGGTCCAATGAACAAGTTTTTTTGGACAACAGCGGACATCGGTGAACATTTGAAGGAAAAATGAAAGCAGACACATTTGTCAGATGTAGGTGTGTTACATTCCAGAAGTGCTTGGTATCGGTATAGCGAATACAAACTAAGCTTATATACCTACTTAGAACAATAAGAATGTGAAACAAAGGAATCGCATGCATTTCGCAGGCTCGCATGAGATCCAAATTCGAACACTTTGTTCACAGGGGAGAACGTTTGAAAGTGCTTCTGGTATGATGTGGTCGATGGATTCTGTTGTGAGTCCACCAACACCACCCCAAGTGTTGTAATGGAACTTAATTTAGTGCGAACACCTCTTGATGCTGTGAGATGGAAGTAGTCAGATGTGTTCTTCATCTGCAGCAGACAAGTATAATTTCATCCACTGCCTCAGGGGCGATTTTGAGTAGGATATCCAGAGCACCGTTGATGATCGCTTCAGCATTATCTGCATCCTTGAGCGATTGGAAGTCCAAATTAATGCAATTGAAACCTCTGCTGCAACGCTCCAAGACGACCTCCATACAATCGAGTGCTTGACATGAGGAAGGGTGTGTGAAATTTCTGAAAGAAGTATTAAGCCAGAAAACCCGGTCAGACATCGCAATCTGACGCCAGACCCCCCAGATGCTTGAGAGTTTGATTGATGCCCGAAGATATGGCCGGGATGAACGATGGGAAAATGTTCCATACGAAATTTTTAGTGATAATCTTCTTCGAGCGCTGCTCTCTGCTAACGATCATGACGTCTGACAAACATAGTCATGAATAGGACATTGGCCAGAGGTGTCGAAGAGCTGTTATTGGTTGACGACGAGTCACAATATTTCTGGTAGACAATTGAATCCATGGTATCCCCCATTAAGTGATACTAATACAAACTGCTACACATATCAACAGATGAAACGGATGTCATCCCAGGCGGGTATAACTGTAGTGTGAGTAACGGCCAGCAGAAAAGCACCCGAGTCATAGTTCCGCAATGATGGAGGATAAGCAACCCATTTAGCAAGGTATATCCAGAGATTGATTTTGATTTCTGCAGAAGTGAAGAAGGACGATCACTGTGATTATATAATCATTACTACCACGTGCTGGCATTGACCCTTTCCTAACACTCTAATACTCCTGGACGTTGGTACCGTGCACTTTTGGACGGATTTCTCATAGAATAAAGTTAGGCATGGACGAAATTATTGATGACGAGAAGAAACCTTTTGACGCCGAAACTGCAAACGATGATGATGCCCAACCTGACCCAGATGAGCACCTTATGCTGGACCAAGGCAATGGGCGTGTGTGGCTCCTCAAGGTCCCTATCCTGCACCGTCGTACACAACCCTCGTTCACATAAATGCGTTTTCAGATACCTAAATTTTTGCTAGAGCGATGGACAGCTGTGAGAGCCGAAGACGTTCACTTGGCCACAATGCGTGTGTATACGCCCCCACCAGGAACGCCTGGCGCAAAATCACGCTTTGTTTTATTTCTTCCACCGAACAAGAATCCGAATAGCGGCCAAGAAAGCAATGCTAGTAGCACTCCACCACCTCCGCCATCTCAACACTCTAACCGCCCTACTTTCAACTTTGCCACCTCTTATATTACTACTGGGCCGGAACCAGACTGCTATGAGCTTGACATGGTTAATGAGGCTGTTGAAAACCAGATCGTTGTCGCTGAACGGCCCAAGGATGCTTCGTTATCCGTTCATGGTTCAAGTGTACCGTACAATTCCAGAGCACGGACAACAATCCTTACAGGACGGATCAAACACGAGTGTAATCTTCGACCATCCTTCAGCGAGACCTACAGGAATCAGTTGCGCAGACGACATCTGATGCATAACATAAAATCAAGGCAGATTAAGAGGATTGAGGAAACTGGTGTACCACGTGGTGGAATTAACAGACTCAGTAGTGGTGTTGGCGTTGGCGGTGGGGGAGCTTTCAGTGACCTTGTCGTGTGTATTCTGCCATTCTGTCTGTTTCGCCCTGTTCACTGGCGTCGATTACAGAAAACGAAGTCAAAACCGCAAAAAGGGTTCGAACGCATGGCTCGTATACCTCGGAATCAACTTCTAGATCAACTCTTCTCTCATTTTCGCGATACGCCGCACTGGGGTCTACGGCCACTACGTGACAGGACGCAACAACCTGAGGTGTACCTCAAGGAAGTGTTGTCAGAGATTGCATTTTTGCACCGCAGTGGTGAGCATAATGGAATGTGGGAACTGAAAGACAATTTCAAAGATGAAAATGTACGTGACATCAGATTTTACAACAGCTTCTGGTCCACTTACATCTCTGATTTTAGATCAAGGCTGAGAATGTTCCTACTAGCGATTTACGAGAGTCATTGGGTGTTAAGATGGAACTTGACGAGGATTATGATGAAGATGATGATGATGATGACATGGAAGAAGTCTCATGACTTTGACTTCGTTTCGTGTTTTTTCCTGATGTGGTTTCACAACCGATCGATCCATAATTTTATGCATGCACTTAAGTACTTACAACGCTATCCCTATGTACTTCATTTAATCTACGTCACGCAAATGCAATTCAGTTGCCTTTCTATCTTATGAACAGCACGAGCTTGAGTTTGGTCTTCTTGGAATTCGGATGTCAGAGACTGCATCAAACAATCCTGGACTCTTATTAAATACTCTATTTTTCGCCATGATACGAGTTTCCTGGGTACCAGGAGATGCCAGGTATCCCCTTGTCTCGGATTTCTCCCAGCAGCATACACAGGGACACATTTCCAACATCTTTTGGGCAAGTTGTTCCCTCTCTTCAGCCCCTAGCCTTGGACTTCATGAGTGACAGATGGACAGTGTGTATCGAAAAATAAAACAAGAAGCTATGTGTTATTCTCTGCCCACCAGCCTCGTGGACCAAAGAAATGGACTATTGGTTGTGGGTTACCGTAAGGGTCATTAGAACTTTTACTGTAGAAGAATGTTTCAGGTAATAAATGATGTCCAAGAGAGTGTAGCGCATATTAATTTCAGGGTAAATATGATTCCTGTAAATTGTCGTTGTGCATGCGTGTCTTGTGCTGCAACATTGAGGCGAGCTTCGTATCGAACCTGCCCTCGTTCACATGGTACTCAATGACAACACAAAATCTCCTGCCACTGCCTTCGGCTTGTTTTGTCTTGAGGAGTGTATGGTCCTTGGTGGTAGAGACTAACTCAAAATTCCCAAAGTAGGTATCATCATTTTTCCCCAGCTATCTAATAATAGGCCAAGTCCATTGTACAGATCACCTCGTAACTGACGTGAGTAGTTCAAAGACCAATGCAAGAAACAAAGAGTTTTCACGCGCTTGAAAACGGGTAAACAATCACTCTCCTGGATTCATGCCTCGGAAGACGGGTAGATACATTGCATATATTGTAACAGCAGTCTATATAACATCAATTCAAAAAAATGAGCAGAGCTTCATATATAACAGAACAGGAGCATTCTACTAAACTATCTGCCTTTTCCTAAACATAACTTTCGCTCTCGGATTAGGGATAGTTATAGCTTCAAAGTAGATATTAGGGGGACGCTCCAATAATCCATTCTCAGTTCGTACATCATACTCTAATAAAATATGAGCAAGAATGGCCTTGATTTCGTTGACGGCGAAGAATCGGCCAGGGCTATGAGATCATATCAGCCAAGTGTCAACTGTCTGAGAGGTCAGTCCTTTACCACGCATGCCGGCCATGCCCAAAGACAATTTGATCAAAGTTCAAAGAAATCATTTGGTGCTTGATACTATCCAGTTCTCCATCTGACTCACGCATATCTGAGAACCTGAATGCTTTGAAAGAGTGGGCATCAGGGAATAGCGCCTAATTGACTTGTTCGTCAGTTTCACTATATCTAGACGAAAAGCGAACCTCATCTTTGTTCATGGCATCACTCGCGATTGCAATGAAGCTATCGGCTGGAATGTGTGTTCCGTCAGATAGTGTCCAGTCCTTGAGGGTTTTTCGAATCAAATTCACTGAATCAAAAGGAAATTGAGTGCATGCTAAATCTTCAGTAGTCGGTTTGGACTTACTGCTTCCGAGCCCAGTAAATCGCTGGGATTCTCTCAAGAAACTGTCAATCTTGCGCATTCTGTGCATACTATTTTTGGTCCAGCCATATGCCTTAATCATAGTCTCTGCTTCTTCGCGCATTTCTTTGACATATTCCGGATGAGCAACGAGGTCGTACAAAGCGTGGGTCAAGAACTGCGTATTTTTTGAAGGTTTAGTCGTTTCCGATAGATGTTCATACTCACCATTGAGCTGGTGTGGATTGCCGTGAAATTTAGCACCAAAATGCGCATGGCAATCTCACGAGGGTCGAGTTGACTTTCATGTGTTGATGATTCAATCAACCAGCTGATTAGATCGTTCTGTCATCTTGATCAACGCATATCCATGAATATGACGACGAAGATTGACAAACTGGCATTTCTCCTTGCTCTGATTTAGGCCGTCTTGTCTGAGCTATCCTCGATTCAATGGTAGGTCCAAGGTACCGAAGCACTCTTGTTATATCTCTGCGTAAATTCGTCAAACATGTGGCGATGACTCTATTGGACTGTTAGTCACAGAAAACTATGAGAAAGGACCACGACGGACGGTCGCAGGAACTTTGGGAAGCAATTAATTATTCGAGCATTCACAACGATATTGACTGTGAAGGTCTCGTTGACTGAACGATAGCCTGGCTCGCGGCCTAAACAGAGTTGTGTCAAAAAAACCGCCTGAGTAGATTTAAAGTACGAGATACTCACAAGCGGGGAGCCCGACGAGATAGCGATTAGTCGTACGACAGATAATATGCATGAGGGTATCGTATGCTGGTACAGGAGTCCAATCTAAGTATATACGCGGTAAGCGGCTGTTGCCACAACCTTTGTTTCAATTTACTTTCGGTGAGTGGGATATAGTCCCTGAATGACTCCACAATTTCATCTCTAATGTCGTCGAACTTGGAAGTCAGATTGCGAGTAATCGAAGAGCGGACTACAGTGATATGGATGGGCTCATCACTGTACCGGGAACCGAATTGATACTTGTTGTGAGTTACCTAGTTCTTCTCAGCATAATCCTATAAGGATATCTGTCAGTTTCATACCTCGTCTGAAGCTGCCGTGAAGGAAAGAGTGTCGTCTGCGGCCTTCCGGATGTCATCAATGTGCTGCTTCCCACTCAAAATTACAATCCACCGTGATACCGTTGCTACTTTAAATGGTCGGTTGGGATACTATAGATTGGCCGTCGAGCACTGAAGAAATATGACAGAGATACCACATACCCGATCATATCCCTCTTGAAGCAACTCAGCAGCTTTCCAATACCATTGAATCGCAGTGATATATGAAGCGAGAATACCCGAATAGCCGACTGTCGGGAGGGCGTTCAGCTAGGTGGGAATTGAGCCAACATCAAACGCTCGGAACGAGCGAGGATATCCGTTCAAACGCACCGGTGACCTTTTAGCCTCTATATACTTCCAACAGGCGTGGGCGATGAGGAGCAAGCCTGCAAGACGTACAAAGAGGTATGAAAGACCCGAGTTCACCTCTGATGCTGACATTGTAGGCCTGGGTCAATTAGGAGGGAGAATTACGTTGAGATATATAAAGATAAAAGCCGCACTGTCAGCTGAACTTGACGCTTGCCATACATAAATTAAACTGAATGCCAGAACCCAGCAGGATACATGCCAATGCCAATCTTACGAGATGTACCATGCGCTTGTGTATGATTCCATCTTTTTTGTGCACTTTTTATGGCATGGATTGACCGGAACATTTCATGATTATGAGGGTCAGAACACGTTGACCCGCGTGTAGGTCGGAGCCAAAACTAAAATCGGGATAGCTGGTATTCATGAAGCTGAAAGTCTCAATGGCAGTCGAGGTCCGATCCTGGCGAAGTGCTTCATCATGTTCTCGACACATAAGGATAGGGGTGAAATGTTGAGCAGTCATAGAGTACAAATGTCCAAACGCACGAGGAAAATGCAGTCTGAGTCCAAGAGACTCACCCCTAAATAATCAAGTCGCTACTAGGTTACCCTGCCGGAACTGAAACTTCTTTTGACGTCCTAAGTGCATCGGTAAGTGTTCCTGGTCAATGAACAAAAATGGCCGTGATGAGCACAGCCACGACTGCTCTCGAGACCACAGCCTAGTGTTACTTGCTGTATGGTATAGAATAGAAACAAGAACACCGACCCTTCTTGGGATCACGATAGTCTATCCTTCTCCTAAATCCTATCTTTTGTTTGGGATAAACATTTACCATTTACTTTAATCATAAGAGTGGAAGGATGTATATTTGATTCGTTCTCCCGTTGTCTATCATGATGACACGAAAAAAATGATCGCAATATTGTTCTAGTGAGCAATAATCCCAGAATTTTTCAAATTAGACGGTGACTTGACGTATCAAGCATGGCGACCATGACCAGGTGAAATCTGATCTTTTGGGAGAAAGGTGTCTAATGCTATCAAGTTTCGCCTTCCTTCATCTCTGCGAATCTAAAACATCTGCATCTGCGAATGAAATTAGACTCGAGCGGCTCGTCTAGCATTGATAAACTTCATCGACGACCATCGTCATAGCTGAGGTAGTCCCGAGGAATGAACTATCCTAATGCCTCCTGGGATCCAAGCTCAGAACCACTGATGCATTCAACACGCTTGTTGCTTTTTAGACTTCATCTGTCCATGATACACCACCACATCTTCATACTCTTGGATATCTTCGTGCCTGACCTTTGTCCCAAACATGTTGTACTACCTCCAAAGCATGGGAATTAGATCCTCTCCAGATGAAGCTGTCAGACTTACAATTGGTTCATCTTTTAGTATAGAAGGGTATCAGCAAATTCTATCCTAGATCTAAACAACACTATTATCATGTCCGTTGTTCCACACGCCCTCCCAACAGTGATACGATTTCAAAGCATAATACAAGTAACAATTGGCCCACTAGGTCCATCATAGCCGAATGAATAGGCAAGGCATACATATCCGGGTCTTTTTTGATCGACCACAACCAGTTGGTGAGTAGGCGTGCGATAACGAGTGAAGTAAAGACCTGTAGCCAAAACAACGTGCACTCGTTAGAGATCATTGCTCAAAGAAATATAGACATGGAAATGACAGGTCAACTTACAGCACAGCAGAAAAATAGCATTGAGAACACAATAAATATAGCAGGAACTTGGAGCCACCCAACAGATCTCAAAACGACTAGGAATACTATTTCAACTGGTAGAGTAATTAGGAGGAGCGTAAGCATGACGAGGCGGCCACTTGGCTGATTATGAGGTTGTAGCAAGGGCTTGGGAAGTATGGCAGCGTGGAGGGCGGTTGAGAGGCGAGAGACAAAGATGGAGCCTGCAGCGCCAGGAAGACCTGAAAATCGAATTCAACCAGTTCCAGTATAAGAAAAATCGAGACTGAAGTACCACTGATAACAACTGCAAGTAGCGGGAATCCTTCATATTTACTCACGAACATGTCTAATACGACACCAGTCCCGCTACTAATAACCATGGCACCAAACAGTGGCGTCCAGCCTTCCCCCAAAAGAGATCGGACGTGTTTATTGCGAAGTGTATAGGCGAGTGAAATTGAAGCACTGACAACAACGATAATGCAGATAGCAAATGGAAGTGGAGTGTGAAGAAATGGTATGAGGAGAGTTGAGACGAGGCCAATGAGACAAAGAGTGACGAGATCACCAAGGCAAGAAGCTATAGCTGGCGCAATGTTGTCTAAAAGTACGAAAGGGACGGGATGTGAGATGAATCGATGGGATGATGAAAGGAGATATAGTACATACCAGGGTCACGATTGAATTTCCGACAGAGAACGATCAGGGTGCACATGAATGAACCCAATAAGATACCTGAGAGACATGTTGCAGACATCGTCGTTGAGGCTACCATGATCAATCTAAATGGTTCATTCACTGGTTAACTGTTCTTTCGCAGTGCGTATAACGTAATAAAGAGACACTTACGTAGCCAGATCAGTGTTGCGTTTCGAGTCGGGGAGGGGATGAGGGATAGGTTTCCTAGATTCTAGACCGTATGAAAGTAGATGGTCACGAACTAACAAGGAAATTGTAGCGGTTGGATTATTTGAGGGCGAGGAAGCAGCAGGATCTCCATGGGGTACGAAGAGGCCGAGGATGATTGCAATACAAGCAGCAACGAAGGACACGACAGCAGCCTGTACTTGAAGGAGTGCCAAATTTCCGATGATCATAACACGGCGTTGTTTGGGTTCGCTGAGCTTGCCGACGTTCGCAGCAGTTCCCAGGCGCGCAGAAAGGTTCATTTCGAGGTTTCCCTTCAGATTGAGGACAACAGGAATAATCATTATGAGCTGATCTACTTCTTGCATGGCCCGCCAGCGCTGGTCAGAATCAGATAATGCCATGTGCGCAAGAAGGCTTGACTTGACATACAGAGACTTGATCCAGCAATTTTCCAGTGAATAGTAAACTGATAGTCGTAAGCAATAGAGTTGGGGCACTCTTGTGGAGCAATCAGTGACCTACAAGAATATGAAGAAAATGTTCCCACCTCTAGGACTATATCTTTTGTTTGCGACCACAATCCCGCAGGAGAGGAGAAGCGAGGCTGAGGTGAGCAGCCCCTCAGCAGTGCTACGTCGCCATTGTCCTCAGCCTCGTCATCCGAGTCGTGAGGAGAGCCAAAGCCATTAACCTTTACGTATTCCATGGAAATTGTCTCATTGTTGTCATCGAATAAGTCCGTCCTCTCACCAGGCGAACTGCCGGGCATAGTGGGACGTAAAGGGCGTGGGAAACATAACAAATCCGTATACCCTCCGTTGACTCCGAAGAAATGATTACCACCACAAATCAATAGGTCTCATGGGCGCCCTCTGTGGGTTTAGATGGGAAAGAATGTCACACAGAAATTACGTACCTTTGATCTAGACCAAAATACTGAATTACATCTTTCTCTCTGGGACCTGTCTACTGAGTCAGGGTAATATTCAGATCATGTCGAGCAGCTGGATAGAGAATCCTCATCAACTTTTGTCTGCTCTCGGAGACCGTACGATGAGTGATACGATCAATATAGAGAGGCAAAACAAGCACATCCGACGTCTTGTTATCCGTGTTCTGTCCGATGTGCTCTACATTTATTCTCTTGTCATGAAGTGCCAGACTGACAAAGCCAATCGTTCTCTGAATATGATTTATGTATTGTTCCTCTGTGACCAGCTGAAAATGTATTGACATCTTGTCTTCGACTATCAAGAGGGAAGGTTAATGACTCTTCAACAACTGACCATGTCAGCCCAGCGGAACACCCGGATAACTAAGCGCCCTATCTTGATTCATCTAACGTTAACGATTAGAAAATAAGCGTTTTTATCCTGATCGAGATCAAAGTTTATTTTGGCATGAACGCCTTCGGCTACGACGTGAAGAGTTCCACTGTCACGCGTCTATTCATTCTTAGTATCGCACAGGACAGGTGGTTTTCTCTCCATGAGAGACTTGGATTGATTTTCCTGCCAGCGGCATGAAACCCTTCAGAAGATTGTCCAGTCTGCGGGCTCGACACTAAAACCACTATACGCACGAAATCAGACGTCCGAAGCAAGTAGAAGTTCAAGGGCAATACATTCCCTCTGTTCCATACTTGATAACGGTCAAGGCGACACTGCGACAGTCCTCCAAGCCACCGTATGTCAGAAAAAAAGGGTTATCCAGTTTCTGAGACAAAGTACCATCAATGTTAGGAACCATAAGAAGTGGGCAGTGGCGGAATGGAGATGTTCACGAAGAGATCAATATGTAGACAGGGGTGAATACAACAACAACAGCCAGCTTTCCGACAATTATGACCCAGCATTGTTTCTGGGATTCTGACTGAGGGTGACTATACAATTCCCTACAATATTCAGCAGAATCAGGTGTTTGGCGAAGACTGATCAAGAGGATTTCCCGTGAGCAATAAACCGATGTGACTAATCAGGTCTTGTATCAAGGTGAAGGATAAGTAGGCGTGGGAAACCGGAGTAATCACTGAAGATACTCTTTCTCTTCTTCATCCTCCACTCTCATCAGATTTTCTACCCGTTTTTCGTCTGCCACAACGACTGCGGAGGCTCTACCGCCTATATATCTGTCGCGAGCACTCCTGCATACCCCATTACTGTGCTCTGCGTGACACTTTGGACCATTGCAGACCATGCCAGCTAAACTCAGTTCATACCAAGTACCCGAGTCCAACATCTCGGCCTTGTTCAAGAATACTCCGGAAGCAGTTCCATCTGTGGATGAACTTGAACGAATACAGTCCGAGTTGAAAATGCTACGGCAATTAGCGATTGATAGAGCCAAGAAAGCAGGTGAGGACCTAAGGAATATTGAAGATTCCATGCGTCGGATAAGAGAGAGGGAGAAAGGAAAGCTTAAGTCTGCTGATAAGATCAAACGTGAGCGAGACTGTACGTCAAATAACTCTGACATGTGTGCCTTCAAAAACTCATGGTCCCTGTTCATATCTTGCAACCCATCATTTTCTTCTTATGCGTTTGCCCTTTTTCGAAACTGAATCAAATTTTGACCGTGCCTTGGTTACTTTGACTGGATTCTCTTATGATCAAAAACGACCTGTCTGTGCCTTCACGTCTATGACAATTGCTTGATTTACCATTCGTAGTCACACCTCTACCTGACGGTGACGATCCTAAATTGTCTGGTGCTCATGGCTCAAAGTCGCGGACTAGCTCCCTGCCCTCATCCACAAATACCCCCGCTTCACGCAGCTCGTTAGAGTCAAAAAATCGCACGTGAGTATCACCATACCTAACGCCACCGAACAGAGTTTTATGTCTCATTTTAGTGTCCTTGAAGAACTGAAGAGGAAGAAGCGGAAGCGGAAGCGAGAAGATGATAGCGATGTTGATGCTGGTGCATTCATTCTAGCCGTAGGATGTGCATACACTAATTCAGGGTAGATACTCGACCTCGCAAATCTACCCCTCCTATGAATCACACGCCTACCTTCATTCCGCCTCCACCCAAAGCCTCAAAACCACCAGCGCTTACGCCACAACCACATTCAAAGGTACGCCACAATAAATAAATACAGGCCTCAATTCTCAGCTGCCCTTAGCTCCACGTTGGTCCCGACTTCTCCGTCCCCGCTTCTCAATGCCTCCTACAACCTCGACCTCCCATTCCGCCACCTCCAATACCTGGACCCAGTAAACCCTCCGAAGTCATGGAGGACTTTAGTAAAGCAAAACAACCAACGCAAACTATTGTGACCACTTTTTACGCAAACATCGAGCCATGGATACGACCCATTCGCGAAGAAGATGTTGGATTTCTTGAATACACGGGCGACGAAATTGAGCCCTTCATCATACCTAAACTTGGTCGACATTACACGGAAGTCTGGGAAGATCAGGATGCAGGGTTGCTACCAGTACCAAACCATCAAGAAGCGCACCCATCTCAGTTTACGCCTCCAGAACCGAAATGGGACCCCTCAACGCTCACAGATATGGATCTAGTGAATGAGGAGAAAGGTCATGGGCCATTGACGGAGAGAGTGATAAGCGCGCTTCTACCGCTTCCTGATCAGTCAGGATGGAAAGGCGTGAAGGCAGCAGAGGATGCTATGGAGGGTAGACCAGGGGGAAGTGGTGCTGCAGCGGCGCGGAAGGAACGGCTGAATGTGACAGACCTGGAAGCAAGAATACGTGACAATCTGAGGTTCCATGGTTTGTTAGATGGTCCTGTGAGCTCCTCTCATCCGACCCCCTGTGAACAACCCTCACCTAACATCTGGCCCTTCACAGCCAGATTTCACTGAAAAAGTAGATGACCCCATTGCGACTGCCCTGCGACAAGCGCAAGCAGAGCTCCGTCAAGTCGTAGCGACGAATAAAGCGCGTAAAGCACGTCTGATAGCTATCGCCCGTGATCAACTAGGCTACCAAGAATATCTTGAATGCCGGGACTCGATAGATAAAAACATTACCACGATGTTCACTAAGCTCCAGAAAAAAGACACTCCGAAATTGAATAAGAAGAAGAAGAAACTGGAAGGGTCTGAACTCGGAACTACTGGAAATGGAGGAAGTACGAATGGCGTCGGGAACGGTGCTGGCAGTCTGATGGGCAATCTTGCGCCATGTCCAGCCGCTATTGGGTTTAATCTGAGTGACGATCAATGTCTACTCATTAATGACCAGCTGAAACATCTAGTTAATACAAGAAGACAGTGGGTGGATACAGTCGGGTCAATCTTCGAGCAGAAGGAGAAGGAGAATCCAGGAAGGATATGGGGTCTTCCAAAGGAAAGCGTGTACAAGGGTATCGAAGAAGAGATACAGCGATTATTGGTTAATCCTGGGCCTTTGCATATTGTACAGGACGAGGATATACTCAAGAATGGTTTTGGAACAAGTGGTGTTGCACCGGGGAAGGCAAAGGTAAAAGGGAAGGAGAGAGTTGGGACACATTGTCTTGGAGGGGTTGGGATGGATTTGAGCTAGTCGAGTGCTCTTTTTTCGAGGCATTCCCTGTGAGGCACAGTTGCCTGGTGGAAAGACGTTTATCGTAATGTGGCGGTATAGTAGATGCGATTAACTCTTCATACATTTTTCTATTTACCAGAAATCCTCTCTTCTTTCAACAGGTTCTTGCATCAAATTGCCACGTCATGCCCATCTCCTACTTTTCCTTTCTCCCCTCCGTCTTTGAAAGTTCACCTAACATTATTACTCCTTTGTACGCATCAATTGCTGTGTTGTGTATTAATCTTCTATCACTGCCTCCTGCTGAATTATATGTCGCTTTGTTGGGCCAGATATTGATGTATAACTCATGAGACTGACGAAAAACCAGTGCCGTTGTACATGGACTGGAAAACTTGACGATAGTAAAGTCTCACATGAACACATCGAACAATGATTAGGTAGTCTACTGAGGTATCGATGCCTTAGATTTCTTCAACTTTTTCGCCGATCTACTAAGTTCCTTGTCTTCGCCTTTCCGCTTCTTGTTCTTTTGCTTCTCGATCTGATGCTCTAGTGTAGGCTCGACTTCATGCACCTCAAAGTCTGCCAAATTTTCTCCATCTTCTGTTTCTGCAGTAGTTTTTTCTGCCTTCTTTCCACTTTTGGATGTCTTCTCGCCCACGGCCAGAGTCAGGTTAGGAGTTTGGTTTTCACTCTCCATCATGATTATATCATGGGACGCTGGTTTGTCCACTTTTGATTGCAGAGTGGAATTGATAAGAGACCCGTAGGGCATGAATCGGTGTTTCAGTAGTTCTGGAGGGTATATCTGTCGTTGTGGATTCTGATACACCATTGGGTTGAGTACAGCATTTTCTCCTTCGGACGCTGAGAGTTTGGATAGGTGAGCGGATACAATTAGGTGTCGTGATATGGGTCTTGGAGCTAGAGACACGAGCGTGAATGAACTGTGCGGGATTAATAATGCTGCGCATACCGAGATATAGTTTTCCATCTTTCATTTTTCTTGGGAGTAGACAAGATAGTGATCTGAGTTCCTCTCCTCCAATAAAGTGGGATACACCTGTATGCCTCTCACTCACATCCTCTTCCGAGTCACCCATTGACCAGACATCATATGAAGTATGTTTTGTATTGAGCACGCCGACTCGATTGGTTGTTCGTTTGCCTGACTTGGCCGTCGAGTCGGCGGGGAAGTCAAGAGAAAGGTTTTCAAGATGTTTAGGCTTAACCTGTAACAGAGAATCTAGAATTCAAAATCAAAGCACTTCAAGAAAAAAAGAGACGTACGTTATGAGGGACTCGAATCAACCATATGTCAGTTTTGTCGTCGTTTTTCACGGCATCCCAGTCAAATTCGCCGTTATCCTCGTTTGTGGTGATAACTGTCAGACCCGGAGGCGGTTGGAATGCCCAATTGGGATCTTTCCCTTGATTGTTGCCAGAATTTGGTGTGAGGGGCTCAGAAATGAAGGGTATCGACTTTTTTGATTTGTTCTTTTTGTGTTTTGTTGTTGTTGAGGTTGACGGCGCGGTTGACATTGGATTTTGTATCTATAATAAAAGGCGTGGATTAAATCTTTCTACAGGACAAGATCCCCCAAACATAACAACAGCAAATCCAGATTGCTTCAATGTTACTAGATGTTACTAGATTTGCAAGCTATCTCGTTTGCATCCGGTATTTTGAATGCTTCTTCCTGACATGCAATGACCTTTGATAGAGGTCATGGCTAATTCAACCAATATTACAACAGGTTCTCTTTATCGAGTCATAGTTATTGAAAGTCAAACGATTGATTTATTTTCTCTGGCTGCCGACCACAAAAAATGCTGAACATAGTTTGTTAATCATAATGACTGTGATTGCCCTCCTGTTGCTTCACCATTCCGACGTGTTTCCATGCAGATTGATTCAAGTACGCTTCATATCCTCCTCGATATCCTCCTCGATATTAGTGGCATTGTGGTGGGATACCACCCCTGGGAGGGTTGGATAACAATGTCAATCGTAGACGTTAGAAACGGAGTAGGATTTTCAACCGGACACCAGAAGAAAGTCTCGAAACTGACGTATGTAGCCAATCCGATCGATGGTGAGGTATAAATGCGTACCAGACAGGCTGCCATTCTATTAGGTCACTTATGGAAAGCAAAGTCTGACATAATTCCAATGACATATTTCTGGCAGGATATCTGACTCAGCCGACTCAGAATACGGGAGTAGATCAGACACGGACATTCACGTGAAATTTAGCCGCAGATCGTCAAGTGTACGCATTATGCTCGGCATCGGCACCACATCCGAGTTATCCTTATTTGACGATCCGGTCTGACGAATGCTTCCTTGAAATTCAACGCAAAAAATCTGATTTCTGAGGCAATGAAGGAGGCATGTAGCAGAATTTTTGTTGGGACTTGAAAAAATTGGAAACGTTGTTTTTTTCCATTCAAAGAAGTTCCTTTCGTCATTCCAGATTTGAGGGACGTGATCGACAAAAATAGTTCCCACCAGTTAAATAGGTGATGCCGACCACCTAGGCACACACACTTTACACACACTCCTCCATGCTAACTCTTGATAAATTGATCAGCATCGAGCGCATACCATCTCTGTTTCTCAATGCGCTCTTCAAGCTACTGAGTCCCTTGGCTCTGATCATCGGCACCTTTACATTATACAAGTTGATTAGCTTCATATGGAGAGAACACATCTCGAACCCTCTCACAGATCTTCCTGGACCCCCAAGTCCGAGTTGGCTTTATGGGAACATGCGACAGATCTGGGATAGCGATAATTCGGTAATGCATGAGCGTTGGGTTGACGAGTATGGCAACACAATCAAGTACAAGACTTTTCTTGGAGTCAGCGTCCTGCTTGTGTCTCCCTACACAGTTGTTAACCATTTCTTCTCCGTAGATGTCGAGATTGTTTACGATAGATCTGAAAGCGATCAATCATATATTGATGAATAGCTATACATACCACAAGCCTGAACAGTCGAGATTCTTCCTCAGTCAACTCTTGGGCAATGGTAAGAGATCTCTCATGGAGTTCATAACATTCGCTTGACACCTATCTTGCCCTAGGTATTCTCGTTACTGAAGGCGAGAAACATCGCGAACAGGTCCGCGTTGCTGCTATCATTCTTCTGTCTTCACTGATTCTTGTTCTTTGTAGCGAAAGATCATGGTCAGTTGATTAGCCATACCCACCGTCTTTTCTTTTTTCTCCCGGACCTTGAACGCTCGCTAATTATTCATATTTGCCAGAACCCGGCATTTGGAGCTGCTCAAATCAGAGAGTTAACAGAAATCTTTGTCGAGAAAGCACTTGAGGTAAGGTCGTCTATTCACTTCTGAGTTCGCATTGAAACAGGCCCATTCAAGTTGAGGGACGTTTGGACGGCCGATATCAAGAAAGCAGGAAAGACCCAAACGAAGATCAATGTTCTTTCAGGATTGAGTAAGATGACACTGGACGTCATTGGACTCGCCGGTTAGTACTAGCAAGTATGACAGATATAATTGATGTCATGATCGTGGCTTAGGATTTGACTACAAGTTCAATTCGCTATCGGGAGAGAAGAACGAACTGAACGAAGCATTTACCGTTATATTTAATACGCGACCGGCGATGTCTATGCTTATGGTTCTGCGAGGCATGCTCGCAAACTTCGGAATCTTTGTTGTGAGTATGCCCTCGCCCATCAAAGCCCCATTATATTGATACATCCCAATATTCAGCCTGCTCCCGGCGAAGCAGCAAGAAGTCAAGCTCGGAATACTATGGATCGAATTGGGAATCAGTTATTGAAGGAGAGTAAAGCCGCGTTAGTAGAGACTAACGGGGAGAAGAATGAGAGATTCAAGAAGAGAGATCTATTGACATTGTTGCTTAAGGCTAATCTATCTACCGATATTTCTGAGAGCCAGAGAATGAATGATCGTGATGTTCTTGCCCGTAAGTCTCTTTGCCTTCCACACATTCGGCTGGAACTAAATATACTCCAGAGGTCCCTACGTTCCTCGTCGCTGGCCACGAAACCACCAGGTATATTCCATCCTCTCCCGGTCATGATTTTGTGAATTCAGACGTCATGATAGCAATGTGACAACGTGGGCACTATATGCTCTCTCAATCCATCTCGATATCCAATCCAAACTACGCGACGAGCTTTTCACTATTCAATCAGATAATCCAACCATGGATGAACTCAATTCTCTGTCGTATCTCGACTCAGTGGTGCGGGAGACGTTACGTCTACATACACCTGTCGCTGGCACGATAAGGGTAGCTATGAAAGATGATGTTGTGCCACTTGGAACGTCGTTTGTTGATAAGAAAGGGAAAGTTTGCGATAATATATTGTGAGTCTGTCGATTGTCATACTCTTGTTGTGAAGATTGAACATGACGGAATGACTGGTGCTATGCAGAGTGCGCAAGGGACAGACAGTGTTTATCCCAATTTTGCCGATTAATCAATCAGAAGCATTATGGGGGAAAGATGCCCGGGAGTTTAAGTATGTATATTCTGTGTCTTGATGAAAATTGCTGATCGATCCCGATTAAAATAGACCAGAACGCTGGGAGTTGTCTAATGAGGCAGCGAGTGCTATTCCAGGTGTATGGGGCAACATGCTGACATTCCTTGGTGGACCGCATGCGTGTATCGGTTATCGGTTCTCTCTTGTAGAGTACGTTTCTCTCCCTCTTATCACAAAATATGCTGATGAATGTTTTGTAATCTGTAGGTTCAAAGCGCTCTTGTTCACACTCGTACGAGCATTTGAATTTGAACTCGCTGTTCCTGCTGGCGAGATTGGCAAGAAAGCAACCATCGTGCAGAGGCCTTTCTTGATCAATGACCCGAAGGCTGGAAGCCAGATGCCGTTGTTGCTCAAACCATATGTACGTGGAGACTAATTAGACTTGTTGTGTTACTGTACGACTTTGTTTTGTTGAGGGGTAAATTGCCATCTGAAGCTTACTATGAGTAGTGACATACCATACCTATAGTCGTTCTGCTTTTGTGTTGTTAAATCAAGTTTGCAGACTTAATGGTTCTAGTGCCCTTGGAGGCAACAAGCATACATATCTTCACAACCATGGTTTAACACAATACGGGCAAATTAAAAATAAAAAGAGATAAAGAGAGATGGGAGGTAGTGACATTTAACTACAGAGGCTGGTCATTACAAATGGCTGATAGTCAAGACTAAGGTGATTGATAATGTAATTTTTTTTATTATCATCAATTTATAACATGATGCTCGAATGCAGTCCATAGCAGGTACAAGGAATGTTACTTAAGCAATAGACAAAGAAGAGAACATTTAGGAGATGATAAAGAAACTATCTATATGACCTGATTAGGGAAGCATGTTGCAGGATCACACTCTCGAACTCAATAGATAAACATAGTGGTAGAAAGTGACAAAGCTCAGACATCTCCTCTATGGTCTACATAGTGTAATCCAGTCATATATGTACTCTAGCTACCTTAACTACACACTAATCCGCTGTCCAAGGTTAAACGACTAATTACATCCTACATTCTGACAGCTATGATGTAATTAGCTTTATGCTCCGTTCCTAGGCTGACGAGTGTTCCAGTTCATCCCAACAAGTGGGACACAAAGGGGCTGCATCAAAGGATGGAATAAAAGAAGGCAAATGACATTATTGGTAGGTGTTCGGTAGAATATGGCTCCAAGGGGCAAAAAAGGAAGAGAAGGATGCATGGGCTTCTTTTGGTAACAGTATTGTCACATCAAAATTGATATAGCACTTCCCTTTAATCGCTCGTACGAGACGCATTCACGCTGTGAAATGCCGACGTTACAAGATGTCGAGGGAGCTCCGGACAGGCCTCACGATCAAGAGAGATACAATAACGCTGACGAGAACCAGGCTTTACTTTCCGGTTTTGAACGTGACAAGAATTTCCAGAATGACAAACGTGAGCTTGAGGATGGGGGTAATATTGAATCTCCAACACTAGCTGCCACGTACCAGGTCAGAGCCAAGAAGATGTCGGACACGTCGTATTGGGCCCAGCTGGTCGGCGCATTCGTTGTGGGAGTGCTATGCACTGTCATAATCCACCTTATCATCGCCCACTGCTCAAATCACAACTCCTCTCCCCACCATGACAACGTCAGCAACGTCCAAGTTCAAGTTGCTCCTCCTTACGTAGGATCCACTGAGGTGCATCAGTTCCCTCCGGTTGAGCCGACCAACAAATTCCCACAACTTTTCCCTTCGAATGTAGGATATGGAGGAGCAACGCCCACGGGTGCTGAACCAGCCATCGTAGCTACTGCCCCTACATGGCCAATGCACACAGGTGCACCACATCTTGTAGTCCCTTCTCGACTACAGAAGTCACACAACGTTCATCACACCGACACTGAACAAAACATGAAGGAGGAATTTGCCAATGATGGAGGGACAGGATCGAGGCACAAATATGGCAAGAAAAGAAAGCAGAGAAAATTCAATATCTTGGAGAAATGGGGAAATCTCTCGCCATGGTTCTCGATCCAGCGGGGTGGATTCGGTTTGGACTCTAGCGCCAGGGCACCAGATACATGTCGTGTGACAGGTTTACATTTTTTGCACCGTCATGGTGCCAGGTATCCTACTGATTGGGGTGAGTTAATCGTGATTTGTAGCCGTAATGAAGCACTGAATTTCATTAGCCAGGTACGGTGGACCCGCGAATCTTGCCAAGAAACTTCATAGCTCCCCGCAAAGCTGGACTGCGTCTGGAAAATTATCCTTTTTGAATAACTGGTGCGTGTGCCCTGATATCTTCCGAGTCCAAGGCTCAAGTGTCATAGGACATACAAACTTGGCGCTGAACGCAAGTATTTTGTTTCTTTCCTAGATAATGCCCTGATCTTGTTTCCGCAGTCCTCACACCGTTTGGGCGTCAGCAACTTTGTCAGTGCATCAGCTCCCTGTGAAACTCTTTCTGACCCTCATAGCGTAGTCGATCTCGGTGTAACATTGCGCATCAAGTATGGATTTCTTCTCGAGAACTTCACCAGATCCAATGCTATACCCGTATTCCGAACAGAGTCCCAGTGCGTCTATTCTCAAGACCTACTGGTCCCTTTCGTTTACGAACCTGTAGAGATCGTATGCTTTCATCTGCAATGAATTTTGCCCTTGGTTTTTTTGGTTGGCCGCTTGAAGGCCAGTATCAGCAATCCATCACCATCGAAGAGAACGGTGTATGTTATGCATTGCATCTTATGCTCACACGACTGATGTTTCCATCTGTTCTTGCAGTTCAACAATACCCTTGCACCTTATACGACGTGCAATAATGCGAATATCAATGAGAAGAGTGATCGTGGTGTATGGTATACCGAACATTGGGCGGATATCTACCTTAAGGACGCCCACAAGCGATTGGCGAAAGAGATCAAAGGATATGATTTAACAATCGAGGATGTGTACACTATGCAACATTTGTGTGCCTACGAGGTGAGCTGTCCCTGTGCCTTCTATCACGATTTAATCCATGTCCTTCAGACCGTTGCTATCGGATATAGTAAGTTCTGTGAACTCTTCACCGAAGAAGAATGGGAAGGATTTGAC
>Ga0153955_100440_pt1 | contig 20601 bp, 25 predicted proteins | sample TSFL039MetaG_FD_104744 | JGI IMG/M metagenome (GOLD analysis project Ga0153955, IMG submission 104744) | Attine ant fungus gardens microbial communities from Florida, USA - TSFL039 MetaG | ecosystem: Host-associated > Fungi > Mycelium > Unclassified | place: USA: Florida, Wekiwa Springs...
TACTTATACACGTTCAACTATTTGTCCATATTTACTGATCCGATGTTATTACATAATTAAAAGAAAAGAAAAAGAAAAGAAATATAAATATTGACTTAGGGGAATTTGGCGGTTCATGACACTATGGGTAATAGATCAGTGTCATGCCAAACCTTGAGATCCTTGTATCTCCACAGGATCTTATTGTCCTAAGGTCTATTTATAGTCATCAGAAGTGTATTGAAGAGAGCTTCCATGTGCTCATGGAAGCGAACATCTGTGTTCGGCGGTTCCCAAGATATCTGCTGATCAGTATCTGGCACTGATTAACTGATATCTCGATGAGTACTGATCACTTTGGCACATTTTGGGCATCGTTCAAAAGGTCTTCTTGAGGGCTTTCCGACGCATCTTAGACCGTGGGAATCGTGCAAGTATCCATGGAGTTATGGCCGAATGAAGTTTGTGACACAAAAATGGCACACTTTGTACCTACTATAGAGAGAATGAGTACAGAGGGACTAGCACAACTGTTTAGAGATAATATTTGAAAGTCACACAGGCTACCAGATAGCATTATTTCTGATAGGGGACCACAATTTGCAGCGGGTATTATGAGAGAGCTGAATTGCATGCTAGGGATCAAAACAAAATTGTCTATGGCATTTTACCCCCAGATAGATGGCCAAACAAAAAGAATAAATCAGGAGTTAAAACAGTATCTCTGTATGTTCATAGATCACCAACAAGAGCAATGGCCAGAGTGGTTGGGTACAGTTGAATTTGCCTATAATAATAAAGTGCACACTGGAACTAAAGTGTCACCCTTTAAGGCAAATCAAGAGCAAGATCTGAGGATGGGATTTGAGATGAGAAAGAAGGGGAAGTATGAAGGAGCAGAGAAGTTTGCAGAAAGGATAAGAAATGTATAAGAAGAGGCAAAAGCAGTACTACAGAAAGCACAGGATGATATAAAGAGGTATGTGGATAGAGAGAGAGGAGAGGTGGAAGAATACAGAATAGGCAACTTAGTGCTACTCAGCACTAAAGACTTAAAGTACCAAATGGCCAGAAGATGTATGGAGAAGTTCATGAAATGCTTTGTAGGACCTTACAAAGTGAAAGCAATCATCTTCAGTAATGCAATAGAGTTAGAATTGCCTAGTATGATTAGGATACATCCAGTGGTTAATATCAGTCGGGTATGACAGTATAAGTTGCAAGTGAAGGGGCAAAAGAAAAAAATGCTACAACTAGTGGTAATTGAAGGAGAAGAAGAATGGGAAGTCAAAAAGATCATGAACAAGAGGAAGGTATGAGGAAGGGACAAGTACTTGGTACAATAGAAGAGATGTACAGTGGAGGAGGATATTTGGAAGAGTAAAGAGAACTTGAAGAATGCAATGGAATTGGTAGAAGACTTCAAGAGAAAGTACCACAGAGAGGAAGAAGAGGAAGTAAGATGACAGAAAGCTGAAAAAGATAGGAAAATGTTTAGCAGAGAGCTACCAGGGAGGTATACAGCTAAGTTACTCTATGGGTGGGGTAACAAGAAATATGACAGAGAGTACTGGAAGCAAATAGAGGAAAACTGGAGATGGTGGAAGAAAAATCCATTCTTCAGATATAGTAGAAATCCATTCTTGAAAAGAATGGAAGAAGAGAAACATGAATATAAGGGAGGAATGGTAGAAGAGTAGAATGAAGAAGAAGATGAGGAAGACTGACAAAGGATAGAGGAAGATAGAAAATATTTGGAGGAACTGAAGGATGAAAATCAGGATATGGGTGACCTCAGGGACCCATATGACAAACTATGAGAAGTCCTTGGGATGAGGACCCTTGAAAAGAGAGTAGTGTCATGAATTGCCTTGTTTCTCTAAGTCAATATTTATTTTTCTTTTCTTTTTCATTTAATTATGTAATATCATTGGATCAGTAAATAAGGACAAATAATCAGACTTGTATAAGTAGCATACACAAAATAACAGGAACTCTAATGAGTTCTCTTTGTTAACTCTGACTTAGAGTGTAATTTTAAGCTAACCCAGCTGATGGTCACTACATCCTTTGTGAATTGCTCTATCTACTTATACATAAATGTTATTTGTCTATATGTATACTTAAGTAATTTCCCATAATCCTTCTAGAAGGTTCTATCATATGACCTTGATCTTATCTGATCTTATCTCCCATTCTGTTTTTAGCATCATTCATCTAATCCATCAAAGAAGAGTTCCCATTCTTCCCATCCCTCTAGTCATACAATTTTAGAACCAGGCTAATTCATAACACATAGTCTTAAGCCTCTTAATAGAGTAATGATAGCATACTCAGAATTGCCTCTGACAACAGAAAAACTAGCAATGTACTTTGCAGGAAGAGCTTGTGATAGAATACTAAACCTATATGTTGGATATGACAAGAGAGTGCTCACAGAGTGCTCGAGAGACCTTACAACATTTCAGACACTCTTTGGGGTACTTAGACTAGTTATATTGCCAATGGGATAGATAAACTCAGTTTCTATTTTCCATGACAATGTTATCTATATACTGCAAGATGAGATCCCAAAATATACATTGCCATATATAAATGACATGCCAATCAGGGGGCCTATGGTCAGATACAAGCAACCTGACAGAATGGTAGAAGTACTAGGAAAGAATCCAGAGATTTGGAGATTTGTTTTCAAACATCTAGGAACTATGAATAGAATCCTACAGAGAATGAAATATGCAGAAGGAATATTTTCAGGACCCAAGACAACAATATGCAAGGATCATATTACCATAGTGGGATTTGATTGCTTATATAAAGGAAGGAAACCTACTCAGGATGCTATAGGAAAGATAATGAGATGGGGAGCATGCAAGGACATCACAGATGTCTGAACCTTCCTAGGGACAGTGGTACAGTGCCACAATCATATACTGAACTTTGTAATGGTAGCAGTACCATTATATGAAGTGGTAAAGAAAGATGTACCCTTTGAATGAGGACCCACACAGGAAAAGGCCTGATCAGACCTAAAGACTCTAATAGAATCATGTTTTCATACCAGGAACCCAAAGTTTCCAAGTGAGCAGCTACTAGTGCTAGCCATAGATACATCATGGCAAGCAGTAGGATACTATATATATCAAAGAGATGAAGAGAAGCCAAGACAGATACATTATGTGAAGTTTAATTCACTATTAATAGACGAGAGACAGTAGAGATACTCCCAGCCAAAATGAGAGCTATGCAGACTTAGACATACTCTTGAGCAGGAAGTATATCTTCTAAGAGGATGCAGAGACTTTATAGTGGAAACAGATGCCAAGTATTTGGTAGGAATGTTGAATAATCCAGGAAAAATACCTAATACAATGATCAATTGCTAGGTAGATTACATATGGATGAACTTTTTCTTTGAATTAGTTTACAAAAGAGGAAAGACCTTTGGACTAGACAGACTATCAAGACAGAAATGGTAAGGAACGGTCACCCAAATAACTCAGGTAGGCGGATCCCAACTCTAAGTCAGAGTAGACAAAGAGAACTCATTAGAGTCCCCGTTGGATTTGAGTACACTACTTATATCTATTCTACTTGGTCTGTGCACTACTTTTCCATGGTGATCATGTGACCTCTCATGTGACTTCCCTGATTATGTAAGTCCATTCTAAAAATAGAAAAGAAAAGTTCTTGTGTCACAATTCATGACACCACCCCCCTCTTAAGGTTCCTTGTCCCAAGGAAATTTTTCTTCTTCACAATTCATTCTCCATGTCCTTTATATTTCCCATCTCATCTTCTTCCAACTCCTTTATTTGTAAGAATGGATTTTGACTAACTTTTGTAAATGGATTTTGTTTCCATTGTCTCCAGTTCTCTTCTAACCTCCTCCAATATTTCCATTCATACTTCTTGTCTCCCCATCCATATAACATTTTGGCCATATACCTTCCTGGTATTTCTCAACTAAAAATCTTCCTATCTTCTTCAATTTCTTGTCTTTTTGCTTCTTCTTCCTCTTCTCTACTATATTTTCTCTCAAATTTATCTACCGCTTCCATCGCATTCTTGAGATTTTCCTTGTTCTCCCAAGTGTCTTCTTCTGCTGTACATCCTTTCCACCATACTAAATATTTCTCTCTCCCTCTTACCCATCACTTATTTATGATTTCCTCCACTTCCCACTCTTCTTCTCCTTCAATTACCACAGGTTGTGGCTTCTCCTTTCTTTGCCCCTCTACTTGGCTAGTATACTTCCATACTCTACTAACATTTACTACTGGATGTATTTTAATACTGTTTGGCAATTCCAGCTCAATTGTATTTGTTGAAATAATTGCTTTGACCTTATAAGGCCCAACGAATCTTTCTGTTAGCTTTTCTGTTCTTCTACCAACCATCTGATACTTGAGGTCCTTTGTGCTGAGCAGCACAATATCTCCTACTCGATACTCCTCTGCATCTCCCCTATGTCTATCTGCATACTTCTTCATATCCTCTTGTGCTTTAACCAGTATCTGGGAGATTTATTACCAGAACCATTTGATGATGGATCCAAGAACAGTGGTGTAGATATTATCATCAGATACAGAGGCCTTTTGGAAGAGAAGCCTCTAAAATTGAAAGAATTTTATAATGAGATTGACTCGAAAGAAGGTTTCTACCAGGAATCCATAAACAACAACCTATTGTCAACACTTTGGTAGTTGGTAGCAAAAAATACTAGGGAGCAAGAGCACTCAAGAGCAGTCTTCATAGAAACAATGGACAATAATGATAAGGAACCAAAAGGAGATGATGATTTGGAAAAACTAGGAGACTATATAATAACAGGCATAGCAACCATACCAAGAAACAAGAGGAATTAATAAATAAAATAAGAGAGTTCTTAACTACTCAAGATAGCTCTCAATTAGGGATAATGAATACAGAACAGGCCAAGTTTGTGTGGTAAACATTGTACTACTGGCTAGACAAGAAAGATAGAAAACTATATAGGAAGAATGCTGGAGAAGGTAATTCCCAGTTATTCATAGGAATAGCAGATTGGATGCGACTTCTAACAGTGTGTCATAATCAGATGAAACATTGGGGAGCATATGCAATGGGACAGATGTTGCAGCAATGCTTCTGGTGGCCAGAAATAGAAGATGCAATTTGGTATGTTAAATCATGCCACTTGTGTCAGATAAGACAAAGAATAGTGCTCAAGATACCACCAGTTGTAACTCACACTCTGACCATTTTTCAAGTGCTCCATGTGGATATAGTTCATATAAGCCCTCTATCTAATGGATACAAATATATAGTACATGGCAGATGTGGATTATCATCTTGGATGGAGGCTAAAGTGCTCAGACAAAAGAATGCAAGGGCCATCAGACAATAGCTTTTTGAAGATATAATTTGCAGATGGGGCAGCCTAGTTAAGATAGTAATGGATAACAAGGTGTCTTTCAAGAAAGCAGTAATATGGATAGAGGATAAATATGGAATAAAGGGAGTAACTATATCTCCTTATAATTTACAAGCAAATAGAGCAGTTGAGAGACCACACTGGGATCTAAGACAAATGTTATAAAATAACCAAAGGGGATGTGAAGAAGTGGTTTGGCACTTACCTCACATCACTTAGGTAGACAGAATAACCATTAGGAAAGAAATGGGGTGCTCACCATACTTTATGATGACCGGGGCATATCTAACCATTTTGCTGGACATTATAGAATTGACTTGGCTCATAAAATATCCAGAAAGAATGGTTTTGACCTCAGAATTAATAGAACTATGAGCTTTAGCTTTGGCTAAACACATGGAACATATAGAAGAGATGTGACAAAAAGTGTCTCAAGAGAAGATTCAGAGAATGCTTCAGCTTGAGAGCAAGTTACAGCACAAGGTAAAGGAATTTAATCTGAAACCAGAAAGCTCAGTTTTGGTAAAGAACTCAACAATAGAACTTTCAGCAGACCATAAAATGAAACCTCAATATCTAGAACTGATAGTTGTCATCTGGTGCCTTAGAGGAGGTACCTTTATATTAGCAGAATTAGATAGATCTGTCTGGCAGAACAAAGTTGCTGCATTCAGAGTTATACCATACCTCACTAGGAAGAAAATATCTTATAATAAAGAAGTAAAAGATTTACTAGATGCACTGGAAGAGAGTGTAAAAACTCTAGAGGAAAAAATAAATACAAGAGACTTGGATGAGATATCGGAAACAGAATAACATTGGAATTTCAGGATATACTGAACTAGACATAAGGGATATAGCACTAGTTACCTTCCAGAGGGACAAGACCACTTATCCTTCCAGATATGATATAACTCTTTGAACTTGGTCATGGCATCACAATATAACTTGGCTGCATGCTTGAGAGTATGGATGGATTAGAGGATATGATCTGTAGAATTGACTAGAGCTGCATCAAGAGTGAAGAGGCCAATGGTACAACAGATATCTTTGTAAAGACTGAACCCAGAATTATAAAATTTGAGGGTGGCATTGAACAAAGATTGAGCTATAAAGAATAACAAATGGAAGAAACATGATCAGAAAAGAAATCCAACTTACTCTGATAAGCCAATTCAGTAATACTATGAGAATATGTGTATGGATGCAGCCAGCAGAGAGTTGTAAGAAACATAAAGGACAGCAGGGAGTACAATATCTTGGGATGGTATTCCTCCTGTGGCTTAGATAACTCAATAATAAAGCAAGAAAACTTCAGAACATTGCAAGAAGAGCTTACAGGCTAAGAAGAATGATCAGGAGCAAGAGTGGAAACCGGCCCCTCATTGTCAACCTGCATAGAACCCTGATAGACAACCATAAATGATAAGGATAAAAGATATAAATTAAATATAACAAACCAGACTAGTAGGCAATATGCCAGAAGAAACATTGTTCTCAGGGATAAGCATAACAAACTTGACCTCCTTTTCCTCATCTGTACAACCATTGGTAGCAGTGGCAGGGGATGGACAATGCTGGATATGAGAATTCTAGATATAAATATGCAAGGAGCTGTGCTCAAGAGAGGACCAGCTTATCTTAGCAGGGGTGGTATTGGGAGAATTCTTATCAGGAGCAGGGTGCTTTGCAGAACTGGACAGAAAAATAAGCAAGATAAAATATGATAAGAAAGAATAGAGATACTTAAAAGCCCTTTTCTGTTGGAGCAGAAAGGCTTGGAGCTGTTTATAAGCAGTTGGAAAAATGAAAGTCAGATTGTGCTCATGACAGAATAACTCATATGCTAGTTTTGCAGTGAACAAAAGGTGAATAAAGTCACTCTTGCCTTATGCAACAACATCTCAAGAGAGGCACTTGAAGTAGACATGCTTTGAGATGTGGATTAGAAAAAGGATAATAATATGAAGATAGAAAGACATATAATGGGCTCATCAAGAGTATTAACAGCATGTCAAATAGAACCTATAGTGGACTTGTTGAATTTAAACCATTCACTGTGATAAACTACATTGAAAGTGGCATCTGAAAGCTTAATATGAACATTTTGAGTCTTGTCTTTGATATCGGCCATATTAAGAGATGTAAAGGGGGAGTAAAGGAAGAGTTAGTTAAAAAGACAATCTTTTTTACCTTTTATACACCCAACTGGAATGCACATGGAATGGATTCAAAGCATATGAGAACATAATTTAAATACTAGAAGAGGAACAGGAATGATGTGCTTTTGAGAGTACATGGATTGATCAGCAATAAGGGATAGATTGGTGGGATTGCTAGAACTACTGATAGAACCTGGATAGAATTCAGGATACCACCCAGTAATAAAGAATGTAAGGACATATTATTTATAGTGGGGGGGAGATAATGGTCTGATAAGACTTAGAAAAATTTTGGGACTAAAGAAATTTTGACAAGAATTTGGCCAGAAAAATATATATATTTCATGGATATTGACTATAATACAGGAACAGACTATTGGACAGAACTAGGAATAATATGGACTATAGGTCATAAGACCTAGACAGAGACTTAGAAAAGAAATCCTTATTAGAACTTAGAGACTTAAATGTTACACATTCACACAAAGAGAAAGGCGACTGAGATAGGAATAATAATCAAGATCTAGAGATGATTACAAACATTGGAAGCCACAGATAAAGACAATAAAAAAAGCTTTATATCTTATTGCCTTGCAATCTATTCATGGTCATCAGAAACATCTTGAAGAGAGCTTCCATGTGTATATAGAAGCAAACATCCATATTTGGTGGTTCCTAAGATATTAATAGATTAGTGTCCAGCACTTGATGATCTTATATCTCAATTAGTACTAACTACTTTAGGATGTTTTCTACATTGTCTAAAAGGTCTTTTCAAGTGCTTCAAGACACATTTAAAATTGTTGAGATTGTCCAAGTATCTGTGGAGTTATGGCTGAATAAAAGGAAAGTAGTGATTCATAATACTAGAGAGCTACAATGTAACTACCCAGTATATATATAGAAATGGAATGATGCACACACCTAATGCAGAGAAATGGAGAGTACCACTGTATCCATTCTGCCAACATAGCACCATCCCATGTAATACTTGCAAACCCAGAAACACTATTTCAACTGGTCTGAGAGGGAAAAAGAAACTATTATAATACCTTGATTACCTGGAGAAATTCCCTCAGCTGTTTACATTACTGTGAAGTCTGAGACATTGATTGTGTAAAAATATGTACCAAATTTAAGAAAGGAGATGTACATGGAGTAGGGACTACAATGTAATTTTACAGGAGATCTGGAAACTTCAAAAAGGAGAATAATTAATTAATTAAAATAAAAAAATAAAATAAAATAAAAATAAAAATCATGCATATGACATCTTCGATGTATATCTTATTTTTCTCTCTCTTCAATGCATGAAGTCTTTGTGTACGGGATCTTAGGTTGATCTCAGTCATTTTGGCATCTTAAGTAACACACTGTGTAATATTCTCTCTCAGGGTTGGTTATTTTCCAAAAAGGAAAGGTTTGTATATTCAGCATATTATAGTCTCCACTTAAGTATAGGGTGGGCAAGGTATTGATTGAGCTAGTGGGTGCATGTGACGGTCCTCTTCAATGAGTGGGGATATCCGAGCATTCTTTGACAGCAGGATTGAGCGTCAGTTCGAAATTTATCTGACATCATTTATTGTTATCATGAATCCCGCTTACTAGTTCTTCCGTGACATCCTCTTGTCATCGGCACCTTTTTCCTCACTGATCACTTTTCATATGAGGAAACTCGAGGTATAGCTAGGTCTAGCATTATTTTCGTGTGTAGGCGTACTCAACACTATCTACAGATCCCGTACACCGTGATTATTGCGACATGTTCTGTTCTTACTGTATTCAACTTGCTGCGATTCGCCAGTCTGTTAAATTTGAGACAATTGACTATAGCATACGTTCAATTTCGTAAGTCTTCTCTGACCTCCTCGAAAGCTCGAACATAAACCAATCATCGCCCTTTAGCCAAAGCTTCTAATGGCTTTCCTCGACAACTGCCCTTAAACGTGAGAAATGCAGCCATGACCTTCAATGATACCTTCCATTATGGACTCCATGACGTACGCGAGTGGGAATCACTTACACCCCGAGGCAACGGCTGGGTTGTGCTTGAGCCTGGTCCAAGATCTTATGCCGTTACAATGTACCATCAATTGCATTGTCTGAACGCTATGCGCTACGACCTTACCCAGTCCAAAATCGGGAAAGCTCCAACTATGACAGAGCTTGGACATGCACATCATTGCTACAACTATATTCGCCAAGGTTTACAGTGTGGTCTGGACTTGACTCTTGAATTAAGTTACGATGAGATGGGAGACACAGTTCACGTTTGTCGTGATTGGGTCCAGATTCGGACATTCATGGAACACAATTACGATCAAAACACAATTTATTTTTCTTAATACTTATCTTTCTATCCAATAGCATGAAGTTTTCAGTTCGATTTACAATTCACCATACCATATCTCACTGATCGCCAACCGAGCCAGAAATAGCAGGCAAATACCCCTAGATCTCTCGATAGTCCACTCCATGGGGACCCAAGTTCACCGGAGAACCTAACTTATTTTGAGTGTAGCACTCGATATTCTGACAAGTCCGCTACTTGGCGAGTCTCCGATTTCATTTTATGATGGTGGATAGACCCAAATACAGGTAGTTGAGACGAGATTCATTGCGCGTCTGCGGCAACTTTTTTCTCGCTCCCCTCTTTTGTTCTGTCTCAAACTCAATAACACAGCGGTTTCAGCTGCACGATATCGAGGAGAGGAATGGATAAATTATTTGTTATATGCCAGCAAGCTACGCTTCCTGCAAATATGAATGAATCATCTTTTACAAGACAGGTATCCAACTAGACATTGAGACAATAGTGTAACTTGGAGAAGTTGTCGATCTCGTTCCCATTCTCAATTGGTATAACAGTAGCTGGGATCCTTGGTCAACCTACCATTTGTTACCAAGAGGATTTAGCAGAGCCAGTCCTGACACCATCTGTATGTTCTGTCGTCATACCTTTGGTACCAATCTAGCAGACTCTTCAGTACATAATATGCCAGCGAAAGAAGATTTGTCCTCATTGATGGGCGATGTCGTTCAGTGATAATATTCCCTTGATGACAGAGATCGTATTAATAGCTATCCAGAGTCCATACGATGTGTCCTTGATGGTAGATAGCTGTGTGGTCCAATACCGATCAAATTAGAAGGTCGAAGAGTATTTCTGTTTGCATTCAGTAAGGATAAGAGACATACCGAAATAGCAGGTGTGCCGAGTGGGTAACGTCCTGCGACATAAAGTATGAATATGACTTGTTACGCCGTGACATATTCTATCATGGTTAACGCACTCAGTGGGGATGGTTTACTGCAGTCCAACAAATCCCTTGGCATGTTCCTGCCCTTATTCATTTTTCTGGCATTGAGCACTGTCTTCAGTGCCATCTCAACATTGCACGACTTTCATATGTTATCCAGCTTACGAAGGTCGGAGAGTGAGTTAAAATTCATTTAGTCCTCGTGAAGTAACTACAAAACTCTTTAGCATTAAAAATTCAACCTGGAAAGAATGAGGTACCTCTGAATTTGCTTCCAGTGCTCCAGCTTGTCGAAGCAAATCAGCATTATGGCATGAATGCAGACCAGGAGTGGGAGACGCTCCTTCCCTCCAACTACTCCAGTGGCTTTCAGTTCGATCCAGCAGACAAACGACAGCATTTTATCTCTGTCTATCACCAGATTTTTTGTCTTAACGCTCTTCGGAAACTATACATGAACCCAGGATGGGAAGACAACATCAGGAAGCAGGATGAGGCACATCATTGCCTAAACGTGCTGCGTCAAGCTGTCCTCTGCAACAGTGATACTACACTGGAACCCTCACATCTAGAGCTCCACTCAGATGGAAAAGAGGTCGCCGCAGCAAGTGGCATGGATGTTCTACATGCATGCAGAAACTGGGAAGAGCTCAAAATTCTGTCTGTCTAAAGATGATAACATGATTCACCATTCAAGTGCATTGTGATGTTTCGCTGTTCAAATTGAAATATAGAATTGATTCTCACGGATATCTTTAAGACCGTTCGGGGCCCGAATGGTCGCTTCTGACGGGTGATGTGGGTTAGCGAAGCTCTTAGATACAGAGCCAGAATTGGATTACAATTAAGTAGATTCTGCTTCTGCTTCTCGATTTTCCATTTTGAGGCTTCTGGAATGCTTATCGGGTATTGCCCTTTTGTGGGACATCGCAGCTCGCAATGTAGATACGGTCGGAAAAAATGGCCTTTTGCTTCCTTCATTCCTGTCATGAACCACAACGAAGAGACAAAAACCTTGCTTCCTGCCGAGGACAATTCTAATGTCACAGGAAGGGCAATATGGGGAAAGTGGATGCACAAGGTAGTCTCTTCCAAGACAGTCTACCTCATCTGCCTCTCCTTTCTTGTGTTGAACATCGCACTTCTAACAGCCAGTTGGCACATTCATACAGAGATCAAGAGCCTCTATTCTTCATACGGTCGTGATATTGAAAGCCTCCCACGACCAGACCCATTCGCAGGGTTGTCGGAAGCAAGAGAAAGTAAACATGCAGGTGAGGAACCACGTCCACTTTTCGCTTCCGAGACGTTAATTTGGGATAGCCCGCCCCAACTATTGAGGCAAAATCATGATGTAGCAAATCTACCCTTCATCTCTTGGGAGTTCATTCTTTTCTGTTGTCAGTGAATGCTACCTGTTTTATCATATCTCCATGTCAAATTCAACGGTTACACGTGATTTATTGATACTTGGCCTGTCTCATCCACATATTATGCTCAACCGCGTCAAAGGCCTTTTTAACATGACCCTTCCCACAGTAGATTATGCAAAGTATCGTACCACAATGTCCTCGGGTCCGTCTTTATGGTTTTGCCTTTCTTGTATACCTAATTTTTCCCAAGGAGCAATCGAGCCTGAAATCGCTACATTCGCTGAAGGCTGCTTCTGGGGTGTCGAACACATCTTCCTTAAACACTTTCCTCCTTCGCAGAACAAGGGTATTTTAAAGACTTCCGTAGGATACACAGGTGGAAACCCCATCGTCACATATCCCACGTATCGGACTGTGTGCTCTGGTGCGACAGATCATGCAGAGGCATTGAGAATTGAGTTCGACCCGGGCATCGTGTCCTACCGGGAACTTGTTGGTGAGTACAGGACTTACTGTGTACTGCATGTAAAACTCAAACTTGGCCGTCTCTTTTTGCGTGCTTTTAGAATTCTTCTATCGTACACATGACCCTACCACCATCAATCAACAGGGCGCAGATATGGGGACCCGTACGCATTACCTTATCTTTGTTTCATACGATTCCGATTCAACATCACAGAGTATCGTTCAGCAATATATTTCCACACGCCAGACCAACGAGCCACTGCGCAGCGCGTAACGAAAGAAGTTCAGGATAAATATTTTACTCCGAAAGGCAAGAAAATTGTTACAGAAATTACTCCTGCTTCGCAGTGGTGGGACGCTGAGGAATATCACCAACTTTATTTGGTCAAGAACCCGAGCGGATACCAATGCCCTACCCACAAGTTGCACTGGTGAAATTCCTTCCTACACCTATTGTCATTAAAGATCGACTCCGTTGTGATCTCGCTGACTCATGTATCTTAGTATGATGATCTTAATTTAGTTGGATCCGAACTACAATTGTACATTCGGTCAAATCGGTTAAACATAGAGGCACTCTCAGGGAAGTGAAAGTGTATGTATGGTTAACAATGCCTTGATATCCTGGTGGCATGGGAATAGTGGACTATTGCTGAATGATGCACACATTATGAGCTTCTTAATCTATATTTCTCCACTTCCGTATCATGAGTCTGGGGACCGCTATCTCAATTTCGAATTATACTTAGAAAACCTCAGAAAGCTTTGCCATGTTCTTTCATATCCCCATTTATTCTTAACAGCACAAGCTAAATGATCGAGTTCTCTGAACGAGAAGGCTCCTCCATCACAGAGAAGCAAGGATATATTGTCTGGAAGAACCTTCTTTGAGGTCCTGTATCCCAGTTTCCTCAGGAAACCAAGATACCCCATTATGAACAAGAGTAGCGTCAGCGGAAGCAGTTCCTGGAGTCTCAACTATAAAAAGCCTCGAAACTAGCATACTTTCCTGAGTGCACAGTCACCCACCTTCAACCCAAGTCTTCCTCATGCGTTTGGTACTCTCATTTATCGCAGTTCTCACTCTTCCTTTCTGTATAACTTGTGCTCCCGTGTCCAGTACGCTCGAACCCGGTAAGAACGTGCCCTTTGATAACATTTTCATCTTATGTTTTGACTACAGAAAACTTTTCTATCGTCGGCAATCTAACGCCTGACACGCTTCAAGGTAAAAGCAGTAACTGTTAATTTCGGAAACTGATTAGAACCCATTAGTCGAGAAACGATCCGAGGATCTTAGGAAATTCGATAGCGAAGTTTCTGAAATATTCCGACGTAGGTGTTGCTATGTTACAGAATCATTTTCAGTTTATTGAATCTGTTGGCATAGGGGATATCGACAATTTCAGAATAATTGGGAATCCAACGTCAGATTCTGATGTGCACCCATAAGATTAACATTTTACTTGACTATGCATTATTTTGATTGAGTACAATTACCCATTGCTATATGGTTTGTTTTATGTATGCTCCACAGCTGTGATATATGGAATGATCATGAGGACTACTAGCAATGGTTCTTTGACTTGATTACACTTCTCTCGAACCTGAAATTATAATGTTTCAAGCCCCTTTGGCGTTTGTTCAATAGATCTTGCACATCCGATCTACGGTCTCCATATGTCAAGTTTGACTCCAACTCTGTCATGCCTAAACTCCAAGCTCATTGCTCAAACCTAATCTCTCTGGAAAGAATTAAATATGTCATGAAGTGAATCTTGAGTAATAGACAGTTGATTGAGGAGAAAGTCATCGTAAAAAATAGAAGTGGTAGGAGGTTGTTGGATCTGAATTGCTCATGATTCAAAAGATAGACCTGGGAACCCCAGCACCCATACCATGATTATCAATCCCTGTTGTGAACACATTATACATAACACCAATCACAGAGCCATCCGGGCAGAACAGCAGGGGAATCTCAGCTGACTGTCTGAGTGTTGATAAATGGAAGTTGAATCTAATGTTGGATGACAGAATGTTCAGGGGATGGCTCGTGACTCCGATGGAGATAATAAGGGCAAGATTATTCGAAAGCATCCGATTTTGAAGACCAAAAATAGACATCCGGGAGCAGACTGGATGACTTCCGGATGGAACTTTGACACCTGGACGAGGGTGGTATCCGAGGTGCCGAGTGACACACTCCATGTGTTTCTTGTCCAGTTTCGGATGGTCATAAGAAATTCTAAAATTATTTTAGTAGTCATTCTAGATTCCCAAAATATCGTCGTTCAAATCAAAGGTACAAAGCAGTTGACCCCATATTGTCTGTTTATAATATACTAAAAATCTTACTCAATGATTTGATAAGTATCTAGCGTGGAACTCACTGTGAATGGTCAGACAGGCACTCGCAATGACCTGGTCCCTTTCACTGAATGTGTGGAGCATATTTACTGCACAATTTTTACGGAAACTGGGATCTAGAATCATTGGTAAAATGTTCATGGAAATATTGTCTTATCTTGTTATCAATCGATTAACTTCGCCATGAGCTAAGTTTCAAGTTGATTCGCGACCTGGTGCTTCTAGTGGCCACTGTACTATATGACTGCCCAAACCTCCTGCCTGCGAACCCAACACTGAGGAATCCCTTCGCTTGGCAAACAGAGAAAGATAGTAGCACGATATCCTCTGGTACTGCTTTCGAGAAATCTTACAATTCTCGTGGCATTAATAAGACGTTGATCGGATCAGATCCATACAGCCAGTCTCGATTCACTGTCAAGCCTGGCTAAAGATTTTTAAACCTAGTCATTTTTCCCGACCCTCATTTGTGGACTTCGTCTTTCAAGCAGTATACAACTATATACATGAACTATAATACATAACGAAAATCACGATTCTGGATATCTGTTAGGTCCAGAAATGCCTGATCCCTGTATTTGAGTGCCATGGTTAATAGGAATAGTTCAGGTGTACCTTGTCGATTTTTACTTTCTCAGTTTTACCATCGCTATCTTTGCGCTCAATATGCACATCATCGTATGCGACATCTCTAGTCTCAGCATTACGGTTCTTGTTTTCTCGATCCATAAGGTAGCGAAGGACTAAGAGCAGCACCAAACATGTCAGATAACAAATGCCGATAATAATCCACGGAATATGGTTCCTGATGTTGGTGAGGAAAAGAATTTGACAGATTAATTACACATAAATCTTACCTTGGTTTATACTTAGCTTGCCACATGAAAGGACCTGTTGCATTTCCAATGCAATATGCGGAAAGCATGATTGCATTGACAGTAACCTTCTTTGTGTGGCCGGCAGTGACACTCGAGAGCCAAGATAAACCCAACACAAATCCTGTAGTCCCAACACCTGCAGCTCGTGAGCGAGATTTGCAGAAAATAACTGGGCAGCTACTTACCCGTAATCCATTCTGCAAAAAGGAGACCGATTTTATTGGACCAAGGCAGAAAATTGATTAGAAAGACACCCAAAAGATTCGGGATGAAAAAGATTGCTCCAACATATGCACGACTGTTGGGGATACGAGAAGCGATACTGATCCCCACCCATATCGTGACAATCTCGATGACCCCATCCACGCACGCAAGTAAAGTTGTTTGCAGAAAACTGAACCCAAACGAAGATACAATAATCTGACGCTGGTTATTCAATGAGTTTGGAACATTATCAAGGATAGAGAACAGTGCAAAGAGCCATGTTTTCGGGTCTGTGAGAGCTTCAATCATTCTTAAAATCAGTGGGCACGCCGTTCCTGAGATGATGGTAAGACTACGAACTGGTCTTTCTTGAACTGTTTATTCTCTACTCCAGTTTGGTTTTCCTATGGCCTAGAGTTAAGATTGATGTGGGAAAGTTAGCCAAGAAAACTCGCTCTGATGCGCAGTATAGCTTTGGCTCGTTCATCCGTTGTCAAGAACCAGGCAGTTGTGGGGGAATCTGGAAATAATAACCTATTTTTATGTAGACTAGTTCAGTAATCTTGTGAGCAATACGCACCAGAAGGCTGCAGCCGTCAAAAGTGTTATAGCGCCGGTGATTATCATGAGCCTGCAATAGAGTAAGAATAGGTCTTTCCTAGCCTTCAGTAACCTCTCACCATTGCCAAGGCTCAAAGGATGACGTGTGAATGTGAAGGGTCCCAAAACTAATAAAACCAGATATAATTTGAGCTGATTGAACGACAAGCAATGAGGTCAGTTCCTCTAAGGCATTCTTGCACGAATACCTGTTCCATTTGTCAAAACTTGGGGGAAGGGAAAAATTAAGCACCAAGTAACTGAATAGGTACCCATCACTCACACCACCATCCCACTCGAACAGTTTGTTCATTCCTTGTATAAAACATTGACGTGACGATAAGGAATCCTGCCGTTATTGAGCCTTCACAGGCACCCAAGATCAATCTGACTACAAAAAGACCTGCGAAATTCTTGCAGGCAGCGTGAGCGCTAAGCGCAATAGCCCAAATGGTGATATTACAACTGATGATTTGTGAGGAACAATTAATAATCATTGGAGCAAAACACGCCTCATCCATTTGGCGACCGGGAATCTCTGCAGGCACAAGTTTTGAGGAAACTCGAATACTAGATAGCCTAAGTAGAAGATAGTCCCAAGCCTATTGAAGTCAACGAGATCAGGCCGTCAGATGATAACAATCTTGGGTAAATTGTGGCACCAATTATATCTACCGATAGATAAATTGACAGATCGCAACGCATGAAATATCACGCACTGGTTTGTAGTCAGATGAGTTGCTTCCCTGGGGATCAAAATCAGGATGGAGGCTGCATGAATTCTAGAAAGAGTGACCTGATCCCTAGTATCGCGGCGCTCCCTAGAGTGGTCTTATCCATGAATTGAACCCTAGAAATCCCCTAAGACTAACATTACCAAACTAAAGAAAAATGACCTACCAGTAGAGAGCTATGTACTTATGAACAAGCACATAACAATTTCAATGATATCGGAACGCACTGCACATGAGGGGTATTATATGTCTATCAATTTTCCGGCTTCACAGAAGGTCAATCAAATGCCATTGGAATAGAAGGGCTCTACGTACCGTATTCTAAGAGCCTCCACTGCGTCCAACTCGCCAGCATAATACGCCACCAGTTCGGCACCAGCATCAATTTCCTTCGTAAAGACGAATGTATTCGAATTATCTCCTAAGTTGGCAGACTTGTCTTCGTTTTCGGAAATGGAGGGCAGTTTAGCAGACATCATAATGGGGGACGCATCGCGAGCATCAAATGTTTTTATATCATTCGAACTGGGTTATTTTTACTCCCGTATCTTTGTTGAATTGTTATCAGATCATATCTGGCAAGCCATAAATAGTCAAGATAAGGTGGGGTAAATAGTCCTCCTAGGTATCATGTGTCTCGAGCAGTGATAGGCCGTATCATGTCACTTGTTCGAGTCAGAAGTCTAGAAGCTGCCCGCAATTGACTTATGATGTACCAGATCGGGCGGCTGTCACACGAGCTCATAGAAATCGATATCAGGGATCCTCCGGATCACTCGACCGGCCGCGTAAAGATTTATGAGGCACTGTCAGGAATGAACAAGTCAGGAATGAACAAGTACAATAATGATTTGAAGAAAAGCAGAAGGGCTCAAAATCAGAGTCTTATCTTTGTCTCTGCATAGAATTAATCATGACTCAGTCTGAGGTTTCCTCTCAACAGAACAGCAGTAATTCCTGATAAGGTAATCCAAAACATGTGATCAATAAGGGTTTGATAACACAGTGCACTCTCTGGTGTCAGGTCACCACCTGAATAATGACCTGACCTGATACCATGGGCAAACAACTGTCAAATGGGGTCACAAGGTTTGATGTCAAGTGATCTGTCAATTGGTTCGTTAGCTTAGCTGTCAATACATGTGTTAGCATATTTTGTGTCACATGTTGCTCTTTTTTTCTTTTTCTTTTGTATTTGGTATTTCTATTCTACAACAAGTAATCTAGTACTGAGATGCAGAGGGCTAAATAGGGCTCAATGTCAGGAACATGTCTACAGGAGGAAAGAGAAAGAAGTAAAGTATGGGCAAAGTTTACTGGTAGTGGAAGGAGTGGGAGTGTTAATAGAGAGAAAATGGAAAATGCAAGTGTATGTTTATTGCAACAGGTTGTAGGGTGGTATAGGATACTCATTCTTGAGTCCCTCTAGTAGATGTCATACTTTTTGGTAGAACTTCAACTTTGTGTACCAATTGTCTTAATTAAATATCACCACAGGTTGTTTGTATTTATATAAAATGTTGTCTCTGTTTCATTATTATACTTAATAACCAAACCTTCTAAGACAAACAATAACTACTTTTATACAATCAATACTGTCATAAATCTAAGTCAATATTTCTTTTAATTTTCAGACATGTGCAAAAGTATTATAGAAGGACACAAATTACTTAGTAACTCAAAAAGAGATGCATAGTAATTAATAAACATGTACAAATAATAAAAGTATATAAGTAATATATGAATATTGTAGAGATAGCTACTAGGTTATACATGACTGATTATGTTATAAATTACCATTTATCTAAGTCAATATGTCACAAAAAAGTGACTACTAAATAGTACCATAGAAGTATAACAAAATACTTGTTCAATAAGCTACATAAATAGCTAAACCCTTATTAGTAAGTAGTCTTGCTAATGTTGCTCTTTTGGTGAAATAGTAAACCATACAGTATATAACTACTAGTCCATAGCACAACTGTGACAGTCATGTCCCTTCTCCATTTTTGTTTTTACCAATACATTATCCATAAAGGCTACCACCTTCTTTTCATTGATTATATTCCTCTGGATTTTGTTTATCATGTCTTGGAAAGTGGTAGGTGAATTTGTCATCCCAAAGAACATTACCACTAGTTTGCATGACCCCATATGTGTAGTAAAGGCCACCTTTCATTCATCTCCCTCCTTTATTCTCATATTGTTATATCCCTATCATAAGTTCATTCTGGTAAACACCCTCTTGCTATCTATACTATTTACTAGATCTGTAATTAAGAGTAATGAATAATTATTTTTTACCATTTGCTTATTGAGTCTATGATAGTTCATAACCATATGCTTTCCTCCATCTTTCTTCCTTATAAAGAATACAAATGAAGTTTGGAGCAATTTAGAAAGTCTAATTGTGTCACAAACTTCATTTGGCCAATAACTCCACAAATACTTGCAAGATTCCCACGGTCTAAAATATGTCTGAAAGCCCTCATAAAGACCTTTCAAACAATGCCCAAAACGTGTCGAAGCAATCAGTACTCATCGAGATACCAGTTAATCAGTACTGGACACTGATCGGCAGATATCTCAGGAACCGCCAAACGCAGACGTTTGCTTCCACATGCACATGGAAGCTCTCTTCAATATGCTTCTGATGTCCATAAATAGACCATAGGGCAATAAGACCCTGTGGAGATACAAGGACCTCAAGGTTTGGCATGACACTGATCTATTATCTATAGATACACATCAATTCTTGAACACAAACAAGGACAGCCCCTTATATGGTTAAGTTATTGCTATTCTGGACACAAAAGGACTACCATATGTAGAACAATAGGCAGTAGAATATGTGATGCTCTGTCTAGGTGCACAGACCATCATTTCCTGTATATAAGGCTTCATAGTCTGAGGATTAGACCTCAGACTTAACAACATCTTTTGTTGCTTATTCTACTCTGCTACCAAGCTCTTGAGATATTATAACTCAATCAATCACAAACAAGTAAGTAACCATTTGTGATACCCATTTTGCTTTCTGCAATGTGTTTCAACACGAAGTCAAACCTGGATAGATATAGAGCCCATTGTGCTTGTCTGCGATTCAATTTTTGGTTGCTTATGAAATATTCTAAGTTCTTACGATCTGTCCAAACTTTGA
>Ga0153955_100441_pt1 | contig 20580 bp, 18 predicted proteins | sample TSFL039MetaG_FD_104744 | JGI IMG/M metagenome (GOLD analysis project Ga0153955, IMG submission 104744) | Attine ant fungus gardens microbial communities from Florida, USA - TSFL039 MetaG | ecosystem: Host-associated > Fungi > Mycelium > Unclassified | place: USA: Florida, Wekiwa Springs...
ACAGATTTGTTATTCTGAGTCGTGTAATTGATACTTGTAAATCAATCCGAGAAACGCTTTGCGCAAACTAGTCGTCAATCGATAGTAATCAATTAAGTCTCTACATTTATGATGGTATTTGATAAATGGTTTCCGAAAATACTCATTGGAGATTTGAAGGTCGTCAAACTCAAATAAACCAAGGGATGCGAAGCGCCACGTGAAGACATACAACGATTCCTGCGAGGGACATACGGGAAGCAGGCCCTGCCATAGCACAAAAGTAGAACTGACCTTCGACTGTCCTCCACACGAATTTGGAAGTCCAAGATTCAGGTTTGTCGGAGAGAGCAATTTCAACTCACTGCTCTTCAATACCAATTTCCAGGTCCCATTGAGATTTACGGGTTACGGGTTAGTAAGGTGTGATATTCATAAAAAATAGATTCACTGAGTTCCGTTTCTGGCTCTCGAAGATGATCCTGACGATGACCCTAACCAATGAGTCCAACTGAGATCACGTGTGAACGGAGTGAATATCACTCGGGCCGGTGAACTTGCGAGCTGAGATTTATCCCTTCTGTTTTCCGATGCAGAATCATATTCCTCAACCACCACATACCGCTGGGCTCGGGTATAAAGGTTCGTGCTTTCTGGAAGCGATTGTTTAGCAATCGAGTGTCAAAGTACCGGTGTTGAATAGGTCTGCGACCTCGCATTGAACTCAGTCAGGTTCCTTCTCCTATCGAAGGAATTGAGATAGATTCTCAAGTATGGGAGGACAAGTTCTATCCAACCCTTCCCGGCGCTTATGCACCTCTTTCGACATCAGATTTTGCTGCTGTTGATCAAGGTAACTGTCCAGTTTGACTTACTCTGACTATCTTCTGTACTATTTCTCTTCTCAGGCAACTCATCTCCCAGATATATCCGAGTAACAACCTGGAATCTTCCTTCAAGCTCTCGACTTGCAGATGACTGTGCAATACCTCTTTCTGTCCTTGTACAACCTTTTGCAGAGCCAGATCCACGGGAGGACGCTATTCCTGTCGTCGATTTTAGTGCAACAGGTCCACCTCGGTGCGGCAAGTGCAGGAGTTATATCAATCCGTGGTGTGTGTGGTTGGCAGGTGGGATGCGGTGGAAGTGCAATTTGTGTAGCCATGAAACCGATGGTCTGTCCATTTCAAGTTAATTCTGTAACCTGACTAATAGTGCGTTTAGTATCTACGGAGTATTTTTCCAATCTTGACGCAAATATGTTACGATTAGACCATGTTCAAAGACCAGAACTCAACCGGGGAACCTATGAATTTAAAGTACCCGAAGAATACTGGGCCCAACATCCTCCAGCCAAATTAAACCCTTCTTATCGCTCTGTCGTTCCCCATGCTATAGGCTCCAAGCCACCTCTCCCCATGAACTTTATTTTTGCATTCGATGTATCGAACGATGCCACGGAAACAGGCTTCTTGAAAGCATCGTGTGATCTGCTAAAAACCGTGCTCTACGGTGGAACTACTTTGGATGGACAACAAATAGATTCTTCTTTCCCTTCTGGATGTCAACTCATGATACTAACCTATGACCGGAACTTGCAGTTCTATGATTTAAATGTGGGAGTATCTTTTCTTTATGCTGCCTGCAGGTTCTGATCTATTCATTCTTTAGTCAGACATTATGCATATGCTAGTTGTTGCTGATCTAGAGGAGGTGTTTGTACCCATGCAAGGACTCTTCGTGGACCCAATTGCCCGAAGGTGCAGTATCTCCTCCACTAATTCCTTAGTACATCAACTGAGACCAATTCAGACATGTGATCGAAACCCTGCTGACTTTACTACCCCAACGATTCACACAATTTCCTTCACCTGATTCATGTCTAGGTTCCACCCTTCGAGGAGGTCTAGCTGCATTAGTAAGCTTCGTGACTTCCCGCCTGACCCCTAATCTCATGATGAGATAGGCTGGGCGCGGTGGGAACGCTATCTTCTTCCACTCAACTCTTTCCAACTTCGGCCTAGGCGCTCTTCCAGGTGCCCCGTTAGAACCTGATCTTTATGATACCGACCAAGAGAGATCGTTATTCAAACCTCGGGATGTATCCTGGTTAGACATTGGCGAAGAATTAGCTGAACAAGGAGTTGGTGTGAGTATGTTTCTTGCTCCCAGCAAGTACGTGGACATTGGTTCCATTAGTGCTATGGTGAGACAAACAGGAGGCGAACTATTCTTTCATCCGAGATTTGATGTCGCTCGAGATGGAGTTGCTATGGAGTCTCAATTGCAGAGATTGATGAGGCGGAGTCAAGGGTATAATGCCATCATGCGATTTCGACTTTCATCTGGTATGGGTCACCTATGTGTTCTGCTAATGGTCTTACGAGAAATTTTAGGTCTCAGAATCTCGCAGTACTATGGGAATTTTACACGCAGCAGTCTAACAGATCTTACTTTCGGTATTTTGGACGCCGATGGTGCAATCATGGCTGATTTTGAGCACTCAAGTAGCCTTGATCCCCGGAGTTATGCCTATATCCAATGTGCTACACTTTATACTACTGTATGGGGTGAGCGGAGAGTGCGGGTAATAAATCTCGCTCTACAAGTTGTCAAGCTTGCCGGGAATGTGTTCCAATACGCGGATTTAGATACTTTGATTTGTAGACTGACGCGTGAAGGTGGGCAAAGTACTTTCTACTTCCCGTTGTTTTCAGTAATGAGATTATTGCTCAGCTATGATAAATATGAGGAAGCAGAAACTCAGTATAACAAGAGAAGAGCTTACCGAGAAATGCTCCGCTATCCTATTGGGATACAGAACGAAGTGTGCCTCTGCATCCCGGAATTCTCAGGTCTGTACTCTCAATTTCAAATTGTAGTTGACCCGATGTAACAATTCTACCATAGCTTATTATTCCGGAAGCATTCAAAGGTCTTCCGGCTTTTCTTCTTGCTCTTCTCAAATCAAAGCCACTCAAAGGTAGGTATCCTCTCATCTTCTCGCAACTTAGCTCCCATTCCTGTTTGAAGGTCGTCATGTAGCTTCAGATGTCCGGAACTACACAGCTCATCGATTCCTTTCACTTCCTACTCGTGACCTCATACACACTCTTTATCCACGACTCCTTGCTATTCACGACTTAGATAATCAAATTGCTCTTCCACAGCTCATCGCTGTAGATACACAAGACCCAAACGTGGGAGAAAAGGACACATCATACTATCCAGAGAGGACACGGATGCCGTCATTGATGAGAAATAGCTACTTCTTCATGGAGGCAGGAGGGATTTATATGATTGGTGGGTTTTTCCCTTTCCCTTCGCTTTGCATTGTGTGCTGATCTTTTGCTGGCGGCAACCTTAGATAATGACGAGATGGTGGTTTTTTGGATTGGATCAGGCGCGTCGCCACAGCTGTTGCAGGATCTCTTTGGCGTGGATGACTTCATGTCGATTGATACACGAATGGTTTGGAATCCTCCACAACTCATTGACTCTTGTCTGACGTGCTAATACACACAGCATCATCTACCTCGTCTCCCAACCACGCTTTCTGCTCAGGTACATAACATCATGATCAATCGGACCCTAAGCAGAGGAGGTCGAAAACCGAAGATATTTATTGCAAGGCAAAATCAGGATGCTTCTGAGATTGAATTTAGTGACATGTTGGTAGAGGATCAAAATAATGGAGCAATGTCCTACATTGATTGTGAGTGTGATTGCGTATATAAATCAATTGGGTCTTCACTAATACAAATCTCAAGATTTAGCGCTCGTGCATAAGCAGATTTCGAACATCGTGAGTATTAACTCCCAGATACCGGATATCTGACAATAAAATCATCGTAGCTCAACCACGGAAGTACAATCGGCGGTGCTGCGAGTATTCGAGGTTCTCCTTGGTAACTCAAAGTCACCAGCTGGACTCAACGGGTGTTGGATGTCCTTTGGGACAAATCAAATCCATGGTCTCGTCGTGTTCGTACGATTTATGTTGTATCTTTGACTTTGCGAAGCAATTTCTTGTATAATTTAATATTTTAGAATTTAAGGGACTTCCTATGGAATTCTGTAGTTTCTTGTTGAAGAAATATTCTTCGATTAACGCAAATTTGCAGACGATACAGATGATGGTCCTCGCTGATTAATTGTAATGATCTGATGGAGGTTGTTAAATCACTAGTGGTACTTCAATAGGTAAACATCTGTGCTAACTGAGACTGACTCTTTGTCATAATTCAACATCGGCCGTTCTAGAAATAAATTTTTGCTTCAAACATTATCGGAACATTTTTAAATTGGCGATGGTCAAACAATGTCAGATGATGCCTCACGAGCGAATATGTGCCTGATGAGAATCAAAAATAGTTTGTTAAGAAAAATAGTGTTTCAATAATAATATCTGAAGAATTTGGTTTTTTCCACGGATACCATAATGCACAGCGTTCACAGAAAGTGAATAATCATTTTTCATATAATCGAGAATCATATTCAGGTAATCGCTGAAAAATGTGTTGGAGTCACTATCCGGGAGTAGGTGCTTGCGCCGAACCGAAAGGAAGAATAGCTCGAATTCTCCCGGAATAATTTAAACGACACAGACTTGCCTTGCCTAGCCTCAGGATTATAACCATGTGGCCCGAAGCGCTCATGCTCGAACACTAAAAACAAATTGTACGAGACGATATGCAACTCAAACTCTAATACCAGGATCGCTTTGGATGTGATTATTGTCAGTAGTCTCAGCCAGTGTATGAATCTTTCCTATCGATTGCTGACCTTTTTTTCACTAATTATTACCGGAATATAACTAGCGCTGGTCTAGTGGTACCTCTGATGCAGCGCAAGCTTGGGTCGCCATAACCTTGTTCCAGCCAATATTGCCTAAATGGCCTGGTACGGTAGATGTCTTATCAAATACCTGTAGGACATTACTGACAAGGGCAATTCTAGTTTTCAAATCGACCCATTTGGCCTGTAGTTGTTGAATCGCCCCCCTCAATCAAATTACCACAGTAGCGATTGCTATGTTTTCTTTCAATAAGTTAATCAAGTTGCACTTCAAGGTGCTAGGTAAGGTGGCCAGTGCGGGAGCTGGGAGATTAATTGAAATTGTGTTGTGCCGTGATGGCTTGAAGACGTTTGCCTGAATCCGAAAGACACCGTTCAAGAAGTTGACCATCATCCTATCACCGAAGCTACCTATCAGTGGAGAACTCACAGGAAATACAGAGGGTTCCTAAATTGCTCGAGTGTGCCTGAATTAGACTGAACTGGATAAAATACTATCGGCCATGAGCGAATAGACGTCCCTAGACAATAATGTTGATTCGTGACAGATAGACAGACTCTGGCAAAAAGCCGGGAACTAGGATCAATGGTGATAGTACACATGAGATTGAGATTCGGAGGGGCGCTTTTGATATTAGGAGCTAGTGTAAACGGTTGAGGATATGATGGGTTGTATAATCCTCTATTTGTGTATTTCTCGATTAGTATGTTTTACTAGAATGACATCTAGACTACGACAGAGTAGTTACTCCATGATCATTATAATGCATCGATTGTACAGACGACAATTAGCAGGGCTGAACCCCATTCGGAACACCAAAGTATGATGAAGAGAAGCCAGCTGTCGTGTGCAAACAATACCCAAGGTTTTGGTTGCCAAGAATCTCTTGTATGACTCCATACACCAACATCACTCTACTACGATGAACGAAGTTATACCTGGTCTTTGGATTGGGGACCTCCCCAGCGCTCTCAACGTTGAGAAACTCAAGGCAAACAATATCTTCAGCATTCTTTCGGCAATGCGAGGACGGATTACGGTCAATGAGGTAAAAACGTCCTTCGGAGCATGCGAGTTATGTTGATCGCAGCTTTCTTGATTCTACCGACAAATTTCATCGTCTAGACCTTCATTCGACACCAAATCTTGATCGACGACACTGAGGACGCGGATATACTCTCTCATCTTTTACCATCGATCCACTTCATACAAGCAGAGCTTGACAAGGGACGAGGTGTGCTTGTGCATTGCCAAGCAGGTGTCAGTATGTGATACCTCTGTTTTTCAAACTTACTCTGAAGGCTCAGAGTTTGAAATCCAGGTAGAAGCGCAACCATTGTCGCGGCGTATTTGATGTATAGCAAAGATCTTGACCCAGAACAAGCGCTTGAACAGATCCGCAAAACTCGTCCTTATATTGAGTATGCCTTTATGTATGGCTCAAAATCGTGACTGAGGCTTTTGAATAGCCCTAACCCCAACTTCGTGCAGCAACTCGAGCTCTTTCACAAAGCGCACTACCACATATCGAAGAAAGAGAAGGACATACGTCTCTACTATCTAGGGCGAACCGTTGAAGAAGTGATGAGTAAGTTCTGTTGTCATATCACCCTAGAATTTGACGATCAATATTTCCTTTTTGACTTGACCCTCCATCGCACGACAGACGGCGATGGAACAATCTCAGATCTTGGGATGTTCGCAAGCTACCCGCGTACTCCAGCCACGGACTCGAACCCCTCTACACCAGTATCAACACCGCATCGACGCATCCGATGCAAGATGTGCCGTCAGGGGCTGGCAGCACGGGAACACATGCTCGACCATGGCCAGCTGGGAGCTGCAACGCCTGCATCCATGACACCAGCTGCATCTAGGAGACCTTCAGAACCTTTTGCACAGCCTGCTCAAGTAGTTGCTGGAAATGGAATTAGACAGCGAAGACCATCACGACCACGTCTGTCGTTTGGAAGCGGTGTGCTCGGAGATTCGCTAGCAATGTCAACCATTGAACATACTGCTAGAGAGAAGAGGACAGTCGAAGAGCCTCGTAATAGGTCCGAAAGAGATGAAACGCGGAACATCTCCGGAGCTGATAGACTGAGAAATTTCAGGAATGTTTCGAGGGGGCTGATCGATACGTCCTTAACGATGTCGTCAGCAGTCGCTGATGATGAGGAGGAGGAGGAAGAAGATGAGAAACCGCTAGACCATATCCATGCAGAGGCAGCTAAACTCTTGGGCAGAAGACTCTCAGATGCGGTTATCACTCCTGTGTCAGAGTCTATCAAAGATGCTCCCGCAATACTCACTGGAAATGTACAAAATACAAGGATATCAGAGTCATCGGCGACAGATACCGATACCACAAAGGCAATCAGTCAAGAACCGATGACAACCCACCTCATTAGTCCTGTTAATCTCGCTGCTCAGTTGTTCGCCAATCCAAAACTTGCAGCTCTGCGTTCTCCATCATTCGGCTCATCCTCCATCCCAGTCTCGTCTCCACCTACACAACCCAAGCTGCTTGTCAGCGCACCCATCATCGTGAACCCCAAATGCTCGGGATATTTTGTTGAACCTGTAAGTCACTTCGTTCGTGTCTATCGGGCAATAGTATGAGAGGTGATGCAGATGAAATGGATGGAGCTGTTCCTGTCAGAAGGCCATCTATCAGGAAAGATCGTTTGTCCTAACAAGAAATGCGGGGCGAAGCTCGGTAATTACGATTGGGCAGGTGTTTGTTGCGGCTGCAAGCAGTGGGTTGTACCGGTGTGTTGGCTGATTTTTGTCATCGAAGCTGGCTCAACTCTTAGCCATAGGGTTTCTGTATAAGCCGATCGAAAGTTGATGAAATAGTGATTTAACCATATTTGCCCAGTGGTTGTGTGGTTTATTGAATGTTGTATCAATTATCTTTTTTCTCCAGCAGGAGAAACCGTCGATGGATCAGGGCTTGTCAGGCCTTTCTCGTGGCATGATGACACAATGGCCGAGCAATTTGCTTCTCACTCAAGTCTATGTAATCTGAATGGGCAGACTGCACTCTGGATAGAAAGGTAGGAGATAAGGGAAGAAAAATACAAACTTGTGAATAAAAAAGGACCTGTTTTAAATACGCCTAATTCTGGTATATACCATCTCTGGCTCCATTGTTTTTCTCTTGATCCAAGTTCAAGAACTGTACGTTGCCAAGGGTCATTCTTTTGCTATTCTACTTGACGCAATTTATTTGCAGACTCTCTCACTGTTTCTGATTTTCATCATGTTGACTAAGCCCTTCTACTCCTAGTAAGGTACCACGTTCTGACCTCATAAAACCGTCTGCCTGCATCTTAGGAGGTATAGGAATTCAAGGACTCCGAGGTCGGTGAATCAGCCAAGGCACAGGAGGCCCTTAAGATAAAGAAACTGCCACAGGAGGCCGAGAAGGTTACCAAATGAAAGACAGCAGAAGCCTAGAAAAAAAGAGCTCAGTCTGCGCTAGTTGTCGGAAAGCGCAAAGCGTGCTTATCAATTGATGGTTTCTGTCTTTACTCAGGGGAAGCGTCGTAATGCTTCTGAGCTGGAAGCTGAACCAAAGGGCCTTGTTTTGTCAATGCTCGAACTGAGATTTCTTCTGCCTCAGGCCCGTGGAGTCCGTTGCCCTTCCTCCGTTCTCTTATACAGCCCCTTGGTCTGATTCATTCGGTATTGAATGGAAGCCTGACAGTGACGACGGTGTTACTTCTATCACCATTGTGGACAAATCCTGAAGACTATGGGACGTAGAATGACGGGATGGAGGAAAATGATGAGTATGGTCGATGCAGATGCATAGGGCGTCCTTGTCACGTTCAAGTTAGCATGCCAGCCTACAGTCTTTCCTGGCTCATTGGTCTCAATTACCACTCTTTTCTTCCAAACCAGGTGCTTCTTCCGAGCAAAAGTGTGTCTCCCCGACGCTGATCTTCCTACGCACAAACTCTCTACTATGATTCAAGACATTGCTCGGAGTCAGTGAGATAAAATAACACTGTTCATACAGTCAAGGGCGGTTCATTTGCCTTTAGAAAGAACCATTGCTACTCAGAACGACTGAAATGCTTTGTGTTGGTCCGTTGGTTGTTGAAAGCCACTCTGAATTTACTAACAAGGACATTCTTGAGATAGCCCGAGAAGATGGAATACTCATTGTTTGCTCGTCCCGGTCGGGGGATATCAGCTACAGCATGAACTTCTTTGACACCCCCTAACTGCAGTTACCGACATATCTGCTTGATAGCTAAGAAACACATCTACGTTGGCTTGTAATACTTGATGGTGATCTCACCTTCATTACGGTTCATCGTCTGTCCAGGAGTACCTGCCCTCTTCCATTTCCTATATTGCTCGACTAATATTTTACACATTGATGAGAAGGCACGGGCACAAAAAACTAGTATTGAACCCCGAATCGATATGAAGAATCTGAGCTTGTTCTTCCTGTGACGGTTTCACCACATGATCCACAACTGAGGTGCAAGACTCTTGTATTTTAATTCCGGAAACTCAACCCACTGTTCCTTGTATGAAGTATTGTCTGGCAAACTAGCCCTGCGTATTGTTAGGTACCGCTGGTATGTGACCGAGCAATTTGCTTCCGATCCATTATTAATGAACGAGGCAAGGATCTTCAGGTGTTCTTTGAGGGTCTTCCGTCGTATGAGAAAGGTGAGAGAGTTCGGTTATTTGATGGGTTCCATCTGTGATGAATAAGCGCAGCGAAAAGTGATAGGCGTCTTCACTCGGCGATTTCCTTCCTCGCCGTTCGCCTGGATTATTTTGAGAGTCGTGAAGAGCAACTACTGGAAGGGGCCGTGACTTCTCAATTTGACCTCATCTCTGTGATCACCCCGAAGCTAAGCTGGTTGGGGGTATGTCAAGGTTGAATTTCGAGAATAACATCAAACTTAACCCCTTAGAAGGCTTTATGAATCTCGACTCAAATTATCGGCGGAAATTACTGCTGGATTCTTCATTAGTGCTCTCATTGACATTTCAAAATCCGGGAATCCAATCAATCAACTGTCCGTTCTACTCAGAAGCTCCACTCTCATTCGTGAAAATTCGATCTCGAGATCCTTGGGTCGGTTTTCCCCACACATAGCCGATGTCACCGGCTGCACTCTCGGATGCTAACCAAAATCTCCCTCATCGTCATGCACTGTATTCAACCACCTTACGTCCGTATATCTTTATAGGACATAAAAAAGGTGCCTACGGTTCCGTTCAATTACTTTATTCGATGTATGGTGTTTCGTCACCCGCGGACGGACGCGGTTATCAAAATTAGGATCTTTCACCCTGTTTCGTCCAAGATCAGGTGAAATTCCGAGATGATCACGTCAATAAAGCATGAGGTTGTTGTAGATTCTGTGCGGTATAGTCTCGGGGTGTTGCAACAGGGCAGTAAGTTTAATTGAAGTAAGACGCAACTCATGAGTCATGTTAACTGAGGCCTTCCTTCAGTCTTGAGCTTTTCCCTTTGGATAGGGTTCAAGTATGCCCTTCCTCCCGATGTTACGCGAGATTGTGTTCACATTTACTTATGATGACTTCCAGTCCATAGCTGACTATGTACTCAGCATGCATTTCCTATCGGCACGCACAGATATTAACAAAACTATGAACAGGCTACAAACAGGCTCGATTGCACAATGTCGCCCTGAAACTAAGACTAAATTAAATTACTGCAATGTGAGGGTGGCTGATTGTGTCTGGCAGAGTGGCAAGCATGAAAATTCTATTATGGCATTTACCATCTATCGCAATGCGTTAATTGTCTTTCACGATCTTGTGTGTGTGAATGTAATAACATTATTGGACCCCGAAATTGGAAAGGCATTACTTTGAAACGTCGTTCGACAGCATCTACGCGTCTGATTGTATGAGAGACGATGGTTGTCGTTGATGACGCCATCATCTGGTTCCATCGGAGAAATCGTACTGCTGTAGGGGCGTGTGTAGTGATCATCGTGGAAGGATGAGGTCCTGATTGAGATATGATTGTAAAAGGGGGTGAGATGGGACATTTGCAGATCACGATAATTTCAACTTGAACCGGTGGAAGGGAGTGGGTTGAAAAGGAAAAAGAGATGGTGAATTCTCAAAAAATACAAAGCAAGCAGGAAATTAACTTACTATCCCCAAAGGCTTGAATCATAACCGACGTTGAAGGAGGATCGAAGGCATTGTGTACAATGCCCGAATCTCCATCTTCATCACTATATATTGTCAAGGACCGCTTGATTGACTTTGGTGGCGGCGGTAATGACGATGAAGAAAAGAAGGACCAAATTCTTCGCCAAAACTTGCCCTCAGGCTGAAGGCTTGTCGGCATTTGTATAATCTTTTCAATATGCAAAGAGAATAAGATGCGATTGAGAGGGTTGTCTAAGAGTCTAGATCTACCAAGCTGCAATGTCTTTTAATAAGCGTAGCCTCATACAGCCTGTGTACTGCATATAGCATTGAGGGCATCACTGGAAGAAGAGAGGGAGAGAGAAGGAAGCTTTTTCTGGAGCTATACAAAGAGTGCTATCCAATGAACAGCCAATGTCTATGGGGAAGAGTACTGCTCATTATTAGCATAATAGTTATGTCAGCCCAAGTCACATATAAGAACATGTCAAAAAACAACAATAGAGGCCGTCACAGCCTTATCCAGAACAACAACCAAATCAACGAATTTGCAACACAGCATTGTGTAAAAAAGATAATATTCATACATAAAGGTCTCAGTGGCTCCATCAAGAGGCACCTGCGACGTTAGATACAGTTTATTTTTTAAAAAAAACAGAAGGAAGGAAGGATGGGTGGAAAGGCAAACTCAAGGATACTGTAACAACAAAGAGAAAACCTCTAGCCCCGTAAATATTCTGCAGGAGGAGGGGGTATCGATGACGAATTGGAGGAGGGGGGGAAGCAAATGTGGGTGGGTATTCAATGTATACACAGAGACACTTGATGTTATCATCTACATTTAAGCACCAACAATGAGGCGTTATAAAATGACAGCCCGATAATGAACACACGCAGATAAACCAAACAAGAGAGAGATAAATCGCCCAAGGCACAAAATGCGTCTTCGAGAACGAGAGAAACAAAACAGAGATCAACTCCATAAATGAAACGCGAAACCACCAGAGCGGAGAGAACACAAGCCAGGAAAAATGAACGATGAATCACCATTTCATTTTCTTCCTTTTCCCCTTTTTTTCGACTTAGACTTCGATCTAGTATCTTTTTCCGTCCCACCAGTACCCCTGCTACTACCACCTATGTTCAAGGAATTCATCGAAGTAGCCCTTTTCATCATCTTTCTCTTCTCCTTCTCTTCATCTTTGATCAATTCGTCTATAAGCTTCTGTCTCTCCTTCTCCTGCCGCTTTTTCTTCTGTCCTTCCGTCTCGTAAGGTTGAAACTTGACGTCTGGTGGTGGTTGTTTTTGTGGCGACGATGATGGTTTGGCTTTGGGAGTGGGTGTTCCAGACCGATCAGAAAGGGAACCAACTTGTTGAGGTGGTGTACGAGGAGGGGTTGAGGGTGACGATGAGAATTGCAAAGGAAGAAGAGCAACAAGATCAAAACCACGAACATCTCTCCCTTCGTGACCATTCTCGTCCCTCCCACCTTGCTTATCACCACCAACTTCAGAAACATTATCAGATATTGGAACTTGAAACCTAGCAGATCCCCATCTTCCCCTCGTCCATCCTTTGATCGTTCCCTTTGCTTCCTCCCTGCTTTTGATTTGAGGTTCAAATGTATCAAAAACCCATGACACTCCAGGACACCACGATGCTCGATTTGGATTATATTGTTGTAACACTCTGAACGTTCGTCCCTGTGAACCAACAGACGACAAATGAGCCTTGGTATCTGAATTTGAATCTGTACTCGGTTTCAAACCGTCGAAGTTGTATCCACCACTACCGCCAGTCGAAGAGGGGGCAGTAGCAGTATAAGTCAAATTCAGAGTAGCAGAATAACCAAATGGTGAGCTCTTCAACACATTCCTCGACTGTTTCCTCTTCAGACTATCCACACCCAGGCCTAAACTGACCGCATTATGAAAATCTACTCGACGTGCTCGAAGGTTTAGTTCATATTCATCACCATCATCGTCACCGCCATCGCCTTCCATGGCCACTCTTGTAGCATCGTCATTGTAATTGTCTTCAGTGAGTTTATCACTTCGGCATTGAGATCGTAGTGCGTTGGTATCATCCTCAGATGTCCAAGAATGTGTATCCATAGGTGACATAGACGATGTATCAGATCGTATTTGAGCATACGAAACAGTAGGGTCGACAATTGTAGACGAAGGAGGAGCAGGAGCAAGAGGGGATAAAATTGAATTCGACGATGTCGGAGGAAACCTGTACTCGTCCATCTCAATCTGAACCTCAGAACCACTTTGCCCAATCGGAGACCTCGACCTCGGCGGCGACGTCACGGAACAATGACAAGGCGAAGAACAGGAACAAGAAGAGAGTGGCGAGCTACCACCACAGATGCCAGACCGCGATCCCGAAGGCAACATCATTCCAGGACTACTTGCTCCACCAAGAGTACTGCTTCCAGAATTCATCATGCTACTCCTGACCCGAATCGGATTAACCATATTTAACATCATCATCGAACTAGGACTGGGACTAGAATTCGGTACCAAACATGATCTGCCACGTGGAAGCGCAAGTCTAAATGCAGTTGAGTAGTCATTATCCGGAAGATTCGGCGTCATCGGGGAACCTGAACTGATCAAGGACGGCGTATAAGAAAATGAACTAGACATAGTTGTCGGCAAGGGAATAGATGTCATATGGGAACGTTGTTGTCGTAATGATGAGGTATATGATCCGAAAGAAATATTCGTCACCGCACTGTTGGAGATGGGGAAACGAGGAGAGTATAACGATGAGGACGGGAGAGAAGATGAAGATTTGGTCGAAAATTCCGACACAGAAATCGGATCGTCAGCCAACACCTTCTTCTGCTCTTCCAGTATTCGCTCCCATTCAACTAGATTTTCTGCACAAAGAAGACTGTACGGCTTCAATTCTGAGAGGAGGTTCAAGAAACCGCATACTTTGTCAGCAAAATGACCATACCAGGTAAAGCAAGCGTCGTCATATCAATCAAAGGCTTCGCAATATGCTTTATGAAAAATACTTGCGAGTTCGCCTCCGCCAATGGTCCATTGGAAGGATTCACGCTGTGTTGAACCTGCAAAGAATTTTCAAATTTATACTGACATGCCCATTCTTGTTGTAATGCAGATGCCCATCGTTTTGATACAGGAAATGGACGGCACTAACCCATTGATCAATCAAACCAGACATCAAAAAAACACACATACACACATACAGGATTACTGATATCAGCATTTTTCAGCAGCAACTGACAAATAAAAATCTGTCGTGTACATTTTGTCGAGTTCCATTTCAGGATACTGCTAGAAACATCCACACCATCCAGAATTTCTTCAGATTGGTTCATGAAAGCTTGATGGACACCCATGTCCGTCGCCAACACTGTGTTTTTGAGGATTTTACGAAATGAAAAGCCTATTACAGAAGAAGGGGTAAGAAGATGCCAAGGGGCAAGCTGGATTCATACCAGATTTTGGATCATCCAATAGCGAACCCAAACCATATTGCCTCATTGCCATGAACAATAAGTAGCTGTGCATTTGCTCCAGTGCGGACTGATTGTCATAAACACGTGAAAGGGGTGCGTCTGCGTTTTTCTGCGGAAAAAGTCTCTCGATTTGACCAAACGTCAACAACGACAAAAAACTCACCATGAACGGATTATTAAAACCCGGGTGCCCGACATCATGGCCAATCGCTGCCAAATACAATGCAAAAATCTCTCTCGGGGTTAAACATGTAACCAATGACCCAGAATCATGTTCTCTGGTACACGTCCACATTCCATCGGGCTCATTCTCATCCTTGAGAAGCAAGGCGACAGATGGCACCATTCCGGCTGATAGAAGATAGCAATGTAGGGCCTGTAACACATCTACTGCATGTTCGAAATTGTGATAATGATTTTGCCAACGATAGAGATGTCTGATGTGAGTTAAGAACTGTGATAGTATATCTAATTAAGAACATTAGGTTGGATTGGAAAGAGAGAGAAAGGACTTGCTCATATCGAGATCGAGCACATTTCTCATCCCTTGAATTCGAAATAGGACCTGAAAGAGAAACTGGACACATGCAAGCAGTTCATGCTCTGCCATAGACAGAGCTTCAAAAGACCAGGACTCTAGATTGACAAGTAACCTCACTCGATCTCCATCCGAAAGATTTGGAAGATCACTAACTTGGACATCATTTCTGGATCCAAGTTGTTAATTAAAAACGCACTTGTTGGCCACATTATTGTTCTGGACGAGGCGCACCGTCTCTCTATACATGGATGCACAAGCTTCTGCATATTCCGTGCTACAGAGATCCCCGCATATAAACCCGATTAAAAAGTAGTTGGAGGGAGTATAAAAGCGACGAACGCAAAGGTGGTATGCCAGGCTGTACCATCGAGCCACCCTTGTCCCTGGCTCTGGCCACGCATTGCCAGTTGCAAGCCACCGACATCGGCGCTGCGTCTTCTGAAAACGCCATCGTTTAGAAGAGACATGGGAGGCGGCAGAACGTGGAATGGAGATAAGTGGACTCTCACGTGGAACCCGCGTGGCAAAGAGTCACCTGAGCGGATCAGCTGTACACGTGTGGGATTTACGTAGATTGCGGTTCCGGGGGGTTGACGTAAGGGGGTGCGGATCGCAGGAGGAAGGAGACTGGGCGCTCGATGCCCGTGCACGTCCTCGGATCCCACTAGGGGATCTCCTCAAAAATATAATATAATCTTATTCTCCTTACAACAGTATTCCTCCTCCTCTCCATGGCCACCGTCAAGCTCGAGCCCAACGACAACTTCATCATCGAGCACCACACCCACCACCACCATACACCCCCCACCCATGTTCCCCTCAGGGCTACACAGGCCCCGAAGCGCATGAAAGGTATGATGGGCGTCTTCCGCATCAATCCCTTTGCCATACACACCGCACACGCCGACCTCGCCCCTCTCTCCTGGCAGCCAGGACCCTTGGACCAGGAACCGGTCATGCTTGAGTTCCAGCTCGACCTCTTGCACTGGCCTGTCTTGTACGATGACGGTAGCAATGGCAGTGACAACAGCAATGACAACAGCAATGACAACGACACAACAAACCCCGATGCAGAGGATCTCCCCTTCGACATCCTCTTTCCGGATCATTGGCACGCACAACCAGATTTCCAATTCCAGGAAGACTTTGAGCAAGACCAATCTTTGGTACGAGCACTTTGCCACGACCACATATCCGTCCTCAACTATCATCCAGACATTGTATGCTCCTAGTCCTACCACCAATTTCGAGGCTTCATCCTCATCACCCACAATGGCTACGACGATGGCATGTATGGTTCTCACTCCTATCCATACACCTCCACTGTCGTCTTCGGAAGATTCCTCCGAATCCACAAATGAAGATATGTCTACTAATATCGAACCATGTGCACTCCTTCGCCGTCAAAACCCTCATTTGCATTTGGACCAAAGTTATTTTGAGCAACAACATCAACAACAAACTTGTTATCGCATGTACCATGGTAACTATTTTCGTAAATTCCCAATCACCCTCTCAATATATTACATAGATTATCACCACCATCATCACCCGTACCTTCGCCCCATCTCATCTCAACAAATCCAAAACGATTACCTGAATCCCGCCACTGGTGCATACTATAATAATAATAGTACTCGATCATCCTCTCATCCTTATCCTTGTACTACGTATTAATCACATTTCGGACTTTAAATACATAGAATTACGTTGTTTTTTAAGAACTCGCGGATCATTTCGAGAAGGACAGTCACAAATTGGTCACGCAACATACCCCCCTTTCCACTACCATGTTGTTCTCAAATGTACTTCAACCGCCCATCCTATCCTTATTCTCGTCGACAGGCTCAAACCCGATGCAACTCTGGGATCTAATTCTAGATTCTGATTCGACCGTTCCTACCGGGTCAAGTTGTATTCAATTAATTCACGATTCTACCTCTTCCTCTTCTTTGATTACGCCTCCTAGTATTCTAGGTTCACATTCTCAAGAGGAAGGAATAATGACTACTGAGAGTAGGATGATGGACAGGGGATACGAACTAGATCAAACTGTTCTTCATATTCAGTCACCGAACCTTTCCAAAACTTTTATTCAATGTCCTCCTAGGCTTCTTGTTCCTGAGAAAGAAGTAGGAGAAGAAATTCTGACTACAACTATGCCTTCTTTTTCTTCGTTTGGGCTTGGACTCAAATATCCTTGCATACATCTCCACGTTCGAAATTTGGGCAAAGAATGGTCTTTTGAAGTTGGAATTGTGGATACGGAAGGGAGATTGGGCGTGCTCCGATTATCAACGTTTCAGGTACTCTTTTTCTTCTCTTCTCATGTCCTTCTTCTTTCCCCCTAACTTCTCAAAAAAACAAGAAACATCCCAAACTCAAATTCCCACTTCTTCATCTCCCATTATCCTTTCCTCCATCCCAATCTCGTTTATTGACAACGTGGACCGTCATCAATTTGCATCTACCCACTTTTATTCCTTACTTTTCTCAAATGTCCAACTCATCCTCGAGCGTGGGTAGTACCATCACCCCTTATGGCCCATACTCACATATTGCTTATGTGAGGGTTCATGCTAACTGTCGATTACGTAGAATTTGGTTTGATGAGGACACTGCTGGTAGTGGTGGACTCGATTATCCTTGGGAGTTTGATTTATTTTCTGCAGATTGAAATTCATTCTGTGTGTGTGGTGTATGTATGTGTGTATACTTGTATGTATTGGATAGCTTCAAAAGGATACCGACCGCAATCAGCGGCGTATAAAACAACCGGATATAAACCGACCGATCCTATTTAGCAAAAATTGATATCGTAACATCCAACGGTCATTGAAAAACCGACGGAACCTTTGAAATAGGGCTAACTATTTTTCGAAACCGAGACATACATACAGAACGAGATTAGAATCACGTCATTCTATTTGACTTCTGTCATAAAAACTCACCAAGGAATACATCAGACATCCAGATACAGGAACTGAATCTATAAAAAATCTCATCAAACTCCCTCTCACTCTTCCATTTTCTTCTTCTGGCTTTCTGATCTTTGAAGGACAGCTTACTGTTAATATCTGTTAGTTAAACTAAATTCAAGCTAGAGAAAACCGATCGAACGCCCCAACAGCCGATAGACAAATTGTGTGTATGTGTGAGTGTCTCTGACATACTCGACATTATATACCCTTGTTCCTCGGACAACGGCAAAGTTGGGAGACGATGGGTGCTAACGTTGGAAATATGAATGAATGGGTTGGGGGGTTGTCAGATTAGATGTTAACCCCTTCAAGCGCCACTTTTTTTTAAAAAAAGCAAAGGCGATAATGTGGAATAGATTTCGGTCATCTGATCCATGCAGTCCAATAAGAAGTTAACCACTTATGCCTCTTCTAAATAAAGTTGCCTTTGTCCGGACGGGAAACTGTCAACCAAACTTACTGATTTTATACATACATATACTTTGATCGATGCCCTAGTTTTTCGTCCCCCGGTTATCATGAACCGTTTCGGCAATTTGGCTCTTCAACCGATCATTCACATGTACAGGATCATCTTAAATTTCAATCCAACAAGTCAGGACATGGGACTAGTTTAAATCACCGTCAACGTTTTAGTCATTAATCTTTTCCACTAATTTTGACATCCGATCAGCTGTAATGAAGAACTTGATAGACATTGGGTGATCAGCTGATACATACTCGCCACGGGAGCCACTACTATCCCGCCCCCAAAAGCACGGTTCGATACGCTGAGAAAAAACGAGCAAGCGGCAGTCATGTCTCAGTCTGCCATGGCAATCGCTGTCATGCATGCAAATTGGCTTCTTTGGTTTCCAGGTTGTCGAGATGTTACAGAGGGTCGGAGGTGGAGGTGGATTTAATGAGGACTTCGTCAGGGGTAACGATCAAGTCCATAGACCAGTCATTGTCGTCCATCGGAATGCTTGCCTTCCCTAGAATCTGTTCACGAAGCGCCAGACCAACTGGAACATTGCTTAGACCAGTCAGGATTACTGTTAACACACAAACCTAAGACCGGCTTGTGATGGAAAACTCCATGGTATGAGGTGATGAAACGATCATAATACCCTTTGCCATGTCCAAGTCGTGCGAAATCACGACTGAATGCGACAGCTGGAAGAAGTATCACGTCTAGATCCGGCGAGTCGAGAGCTTTCCCCCAAAGAAATCATAATTCATCAGATCGAACCACCTTCGGGTACGGTCCACAGAGACCGGGACTATATTACCTCGCAAACGGGGCTCGCCCTGCCAAAATGCATCTGGTTCTTTGATTCCCCATACACCACTAGGAAGGGACAGAAGGTCGTTCTTGTCGTATATTTTCATACAATCCATTCGCCCATGTTTGTCCATGACCTTTGGCACAAAGAGAGTCTTGCCTTGACTAGGGAGCTTTGACAGTGTGATCATGATCGGATCGTTACTCGTACCTGATTCAAGGACTTCGAATACAACAGAAGCCGTGTCAACTTCTCCAGATGGCATGCTAAGATAACAGCTCAAGGATTTCGCTTCCTGAAAGATAGGCAGAGAGCCGAGTCGCCTGACGACGGCGTTTGCTGCGACCAACACGATTATAATGATAACATGAACAAAAGAACATGTGTGATACTTTGTTCTTGTATGATCTGAGGAGGGATGGCGGAAAGGTTTGACGTGATCATACTGCGTAAAGCTTGTTTCTGTGCTCCAAGTGCGACATGAATCGCCGACATCGGATGGTTGAGTTAAGGGGTATACAAGATTACCTCATAACGACTTCTAGTTTGATTACATCATCTGGGGGTGTCACCCTTTAAAAAAACTCACCGAGAAAGCGAGAGAGATTCTGAATTTTCATAGACAGCAACAAGCAAGCTTGTACTAAGACGTGGAGGACAGCAGGTCAGCCACTGAAATGGACTAGAATTTTCCACTATCAAGGTTTCTGGTCGAAGTACAAAGCATGTAAAGAAATGGTGATATTGTGGGGTGACCGGTATTGGAAGGGACAGCCACACTTGCACTGATATTGAGACTAATGTGGTACCTTGGCCACTGAACAACCACTAGTCTGGCCTACCTTACTGATATGGTACTTGTTTACATACTAACAAGGTATTACTTAAAGGTCTGTATTAGATTACTCCCTTAGTTGTCTATAAGTGACACCTGAGGTGAGATGACCCCCAGAACATTAGATTTCTTTAAATTGAACTGTTTTCTCCATCAACCTATTATTAAGCAACCACACCCCAACCACACCCCTAGGCTAGTGTTAAGCCTAGAGGAGAGCTTATAAAAATCATGAGAAAGCAGTATATAGATCAAGTGGTGAGTGTACAATAATTTAGAAAAAGTTCTACCAAGTTCTTTTTGTTTATCTTGGACTTAGAGAATGTACTTGAACATAACTTTAGTATATTACACCAAGTCAAGTTATTGGACAACCATAGGATTTTATAGACAGTCCTTCTTGTCCTTTAACCACCACCACCCCCCTCTGGACCCCCAGAGGGATCATATGATACCAAAAATCTTACATTAATATTGTCGTTATTCACCTTCCTCTTTATATTCTGGTCTTCCACAAT
>Ga0153955_100444_pt1 | contig 20448 bp, 33 predicted proteins | sample TSFL039MetaG_FD_104744 | JGI IMG/M metagenome (GOLD analysis project Ga0153955, IMG submission 104744) | Attine ant fungus gardens microbial communities from Florida, USA - TSFL039 MetaG | ecosystem: Host-associated > Fungi > Mycelium > Unclassified | place: USA: Florida, Wekiwa Springs...
GAGGTGTTAGGTAGAGTATGACCCCCAGGGGATGGCGGTGATAAAAAGGAATGGTGTGAGTTCTTGTCACTTTTTTTCTTTTTTAAATCAACAATTCATTACATGCTCAATGGCAAACTGTGGTAGCTACACATGGTGACTACTTAAATCAGAAAAGATGGAAAGAGAGGGAGATCAAAGAGACTATGTATCAAGAGCAAGTTCTTGTCACCTTTGGGTCTTTTTTTTGGATCAAAATTTATTACACGGTTGCAGTCTGAGTCTCAGATATCAAAGCAAATCAAAACTATTGTTTTCCCCTGACATTGAGAGACTGAGTACATTTCTATCACAGTCCTTGGCAGACGTTGTCAATGATCTCAATGGGTAAAATAGTTATAGGACTACTAGAATCGGCTTTGGTTCTACCAGACGTTATTTTCTCGTTCTCAACCTGGAGATCACCAATAAACATGCAAGTGAACTTTCTAGAGTCTGTCATGGTCTGTCATAGTGTGAAGATAGGAACACCATCAACTTATACAAGCCAGCGCACATGTCAATTTCTCCTGCCTTTTGTTCGCCTTTTGTTCTTGATATCAGTCTATCAAATTTTAGAACAATAGCCTATTATTGTTTGGTTCGCAACGTGTGAATCACGAGGGTAGGTATTCCTCAAATACTAATAATAGATGCGAAGGGCCCAACATCAGGGGAGTATCTACAAAGAGGCCAGGGGAAAAAGTTGCTAATAGTAAATACTGGATTACTCATGCACCTGCGACTGATTGTCTTCGCCCTTATTGTGCCAAAAATATCGCTTTCTTATAAAATGGCACTTTGCCCAAGGTCTTTGTCCTTGCTCCAGTACAAATCAGTCCTCACTGATATCACTATGGATCTTTATTCATTATTCGCGCATGTCCTCGCACAAGACGAGGATGAGGATCCTGTTGATTCTATCCCCACCAATGATAATAGTGATGGTCAGAAAGCGCTATTTTGTATGGTTCAATGAATCGTTTGTCGGCCTCTTCAAGCCTTGCGATGGTTCAATGAATCAAATCCTGTTTCTTCGATGGTATACCGCGGTGAGCATCCTTTTCTCCTGTCTACTGCATTGACTTATAGTGGACCATTAGTCTGTCACTATTTGCAACGTGTTACCAATATTTACATTTCTTCTCATAATCCAACAGGGTTTTCTTTCTTGAAGAGGACAATCTGTTAATGGTGTATTGTGATGGGATTGTATCACAAGTTATTATTTGTAACTGGTTATAACCCACACTTTCGAATTCTCAATCAAATGATGCGCTTTCTTTTGTCCTTGGCACATCGCAGGAGCGCAGCTCTTCTTACCACCGTCACCATGGTCGCGCCCAGTGTAGAGAATATGAGTCACAAACCATTTCGCCTCACAAACCCTCTAAGCGACTCAGACCCCGCTGAATACCGAAGCTAATGACAAGATTTCTGCTGCACGAAGTCGTCGCAGTCAGATAAGTACTGACATTCAGTATATCATAGGCAAACGAGACCGTACTCCCACCCGAGAAGACGTCTCCGTAGCGCCTCGGTTGCGTTAGGTAGATCAGGGGAATCGTCGTCGTCGTCCTCTGAAGAGTGACCTCGGGAGAGGTCCAACATCCCAACCAACAAGAAAGTAATGATCGGGCGGTGAGCTGACCAGGTCGAAATGGAAGAAAGCCAGGCCAGCATCGACAACACAAGCCCCCTCCAAGGCACTGCGACTAGTATCCACGCACCCCACCCAAAAGTGCAACCAGCACTCACGCACCTCGCCCCCCAAGTGCGACTAGCACTCACACATCTTATGCCCCGAACGAGGCAACCACACTCATTAGTAATGCCGGCAACAGTACAATAGTTCACGTCAACGACAATAACATGAATGTAGATGGCCACCCTGGCCGGAACAACGTCCCCTTTAATAATGGCTTATGGGACGGTTCCTTCTTAGTCATCTCTGTCTTCGGCACAGGAGAGTTCCTTGGAGGCGATGCCAACAATATCGTGTGCTCACTAAGCAGAACGTCCCACTCATCCGACATAAACCTACCACCAATGACAGATTACCAGAGGGACTCGGAGATGAGCACCCCATGACATACACAACCCATCCGCAATGAATACACACTTACACTTTCCATCCTCTCTCTATTAGACATTAACACCTCCAATTCACACTCCTACTCCTACCATCTACCAGTAAACTTCGCCCACACTTTACTCCTTCCCTCTGTAGACACATCCCTGATATTGAGTCCTCCTCGGCCCTCCGCGTCTTAGTACTAGGTTATTTGTTGCGGAATACAAAAAAAAATCGTCAACATGATCTTGTCTGACTTCTAGCATAGGCTCCACAGCTTGGAACTTTCTCACTGCTTTCTATGAATCCAGTTGGTGTAACCTCACAGTTTCCACCTCAGGTGCCTCTTTCAAACAAATGGTCAAAGCCCTAATGACAAACCAATACTGGCCCCAATGCCCTATCACAAACAAACCAAAAGATATTCAAAGTCTCACCTCCCATGTTGGAGTATCAAATGCTATACCAAGTTCTTTGTTTTTTAGAATTCCTAGCATTAAGATAATGACCTATTGTACTGTAGTTGGTATATATTGAGTTGTTAAGTGACCAGGTTATGTCATGGGCAGCATCTGGAATGATAGTGTTGGTATTGCAATGGACTGATATGTCCAATCTCCAACATTATTGTACCAACTCTTCCATTCCACTGATGCCACCATCCTTCTATTGTCTTCACTCTGCCAATACCACCATTCTAGCCAACTTGTCATTGATATGATGCCACCTATTACCTGGAGCCACAAGTTAACACCAAGGAATGTAGAGCAGACTTATATAGAGACCAGTTCCTAGAGGAAAGAATGCAGGTAACTTGAGATTCACAGGGACACAAGGGATTTATTATGATCACTAGGATCAAAAGTAGAAGGTTAATCCTAGAGTATGTTAACAAGAGTCTTAAGTACCAAAATCATGACTAGGTAACTAGATAGATGTTCAAGGCTATTGTCATAATAATGATTTAGCAGTAATGTAGAAAAATAGAGATAATGTCAAGTAAAATGAAGATGATGAGATGAAGAATGTATTATACTTTGACACACTCTCTCAGTGAGACATCTATTATTTAGATAGTAATACTCCTAACCTTGTCCGAAATCTAACAAAAGATTCATGAGACAACAATTTGATAAAGATGTCTACTAGCATATCCATTATAGATATACTTGAGAGCTATTTTGTCTTGTTGAATTCATTCCTGGATAAAATGGTACCTAATATTGATATGTTGTGCTTGAAAATGGGAAATAAGATTATGAGCCAAAGCAATGCAATCTTAGTTATTAACCTTAATGGTTATTGCCTATCACAAAAAAGTGACTACTAAATAGTGTCATGGAAGTATAACAAAATACTTGTTCAATAAACTACATAAATAGCTGGACCTTTGTTAGCAAGTAGCCTTGCTAACATTGCCCTTTTGGTGGAATAGTAAACCCTACAGTATATAACTACTGGTCCATAGCACAACTGTGACATTGCCTTTATTTGGATAAAGTTGAGTTCTTTAAGTAAAGTCTAAAACCAAATAGCTTTTTTGGTTATAGTTTCCAATGCTACATATTTGGCTTCTACTAATAAAGTTACAACAGTACTTTGTTTCTTTGAAGACTAAAATATACATCCTCCTACTACATCAAACATAAAGCTACTAACTAAGTATTAATTATTGGAATCTTGTTCTCAATTAAAGTCTGTTCATCCAACAAGATTAAAACTATCATTTTCTTCTTTGCCTAGAACTAATCTGAAGTCAACTGTTTTGTTAAAATAGTAAAGGATATACTTAGCAGCCTCTAAATATACAATACCTAGGTTGTCTCCAAACTGAGTAACTAGACTAACTGTAAATTGTATATCTGGATAAGTTTAAGTAGTAAAAAGAAGTAATTCTACTAGAGAGAAGTAATGGATACTATCCAAATAGTCTTTATAAGCATGTCATAAACCTGCCTGGACTTAAAATTGTACAACTAGAGGGATGGGAAGAATGGGAGTTATTTTTGGATGGATTAGATGAAGAAATCTAAAAATAGAATAAGAGATAAGATAAGATAAGGGACCACATAACCTTGTCATATGACAGATCACATAATGGAATATTCTGGAAGGATCATAGGATTAAGCATACACATAGACAAATAGAAATTGTGTATAAGTAGGTAGAGCAATCCACAGAGGAACTCCATTGAGTTCTCTTTGTTTCTTTCTAACATTGAGTATGATAAGAAAGTCATCTCAACTACTTTTGTCATTACAAAGCACATTTTTTAGCTTTAGAAGTAGGAAATTGACCAGTAGATGTAATGATTCTTAGCTTAGGTTGAGCAACCCTAACCTTAATTGCACTCTATGTCATGAACCACCATTTTTCCTAAGTCATTATTTATTATTCTTTTCATTTTCATTTAATTATATAATAATGTCAGATCAGTAAACATGTACAAACAGTCAGACCTGTATAAGTATTGATCATAATTCAATGAGGACTCTAACAAGTTCTCTTTGTTAACTCTGACATAGAGTGGGTTTAAGGTTAAGGTTACACTACCTTGACTTGAAGCCTTACACTAGAACTTGTTTTCATATCTAGACACTGATCACCTTGATCCTTGTCAATCTTATTTTCATTGCTCTCTCAGTGTGTGGTTGTCTTAGACCAATTCCAAATTCCCTATAGCCAGGCCACAGGCTTAAGTGGACTGACTGGGAAGTTTAGACCTCAGAGGTGGATAGCTAGGACCAAGCTTAGATACTAGTTCAGACCAGACCTTATAATTGAGCAGTGCTCATTAGTATACCTGTACACTTCTTCATTTATCTACTTCGTACTACTGGTCCATTGTGATTGGTCTATGCAGAGGAATATTGCCACATCCTTAAGAAGGTGATTAGTGTAGGGATCTCCTCTGTGGAGTGATAGCCAAAGTATTATTAGGGCAGTAGTCAGTAAGGCAGTAGGCAGCTGGCTAGGAGAAGACTTGTGTGCCCCAGCAGACGTACTGTGAGCTCTTAGAAAAAGACAATGAGTAACCCTCAAGCAATATACATCCTTTTTTTTCTCACAAACAAATTATTTCATCTGTCCAGAACATAACACAATATCTCTGGAACAATACAACAAACTCATGAGCAACATGTTCAATGAAAGGCATGCCTTTGCCAAATTAAGGGCAGAGCTGGAAGGGAGAGAGAGAAGAATCTGCAGGAGGTGTGGGAAGTTTGGGCACCTCACCCGGAAGTGCAGGAATAGAGAAGAACAGAAAAAGAGAACGGTAGTGGGAAATAGGTTTGAAGCACTGAGGAGCAAAGTAATGCAGTACAGAGTATGAGAGGTGAGGAGACAAGAGAAAGTTGAAGAAATGGTAAAATGTTTTGGGTGTAGAGAAGCGGGACATAAGAAGTGAGAGTGTCCAAGAAAAAGAAAAAGGAAGAGAGAGGAAACAGCATCTTCAAGGGAGGTTTGGAAGAAAGTAAAATTGCACTCTGGTGTAAAAGGACTACCCCCAAGAGGAGCCAGAATGAGTATGGAGGGGTGGACAATGCAGAGAGAGGTGGTGATCTTTGTAGAGTATCATGGGTGCAATTATAAGGGCATCAAAACTCGAGAGAACTAGGGACAAGGGTTTCTAAGTAAAAGGCAATTGCTACATATGTGGTGTGAAGGTTGCAGGGAAGCAAAGGAGTGGAGAGAAAAGGAAGTGCAAAGCAGAAGAGTGGAAAGAGTGGTATGTAGTGCATGTGATGTGAGAGATGCTGTAAAAGAAAGAGTGGAGAGAAACAAGAAAGGGGAAATTTTCTGTCTGCCATGTAGGACAGGAAAGAAAATGCTGTGGTGGAATTGGGGAGGAGAGATGAAGTGAACAGTGCCTAGGGCCCAGAAGGGGAGGGCTGGAATCACTGATCTAAGGAGAGTGGCAGAAACTATCAATCAGAAGACAGTGCAAAAGGTGAAAGTGAGAGAAGTGAGGCAAATGTTTAAGCCTCTGAAAGAAGTGTGGATGAATGTGGGAATTGAAAAAGTGGATACTCATAAAGGAAGAACAGTGAAAGCACTGCTGGATAGTAGGGCAACAGGATTGTTTATGAGCAAGAGCTTGGCACAGAAGGGAGGATATAGGTTGATCAAACTAGATTGACCTTTACAAGTGAGGAATGTAAATGGCACCGGAAACAGTGGGGGTGCGATTACACATGAGATAGAAGTAAACATGTTCTACAAAGAACATGTAGAAAGAGTTCAAATGGATATCTGTGAATTAGGAAAGACAGACGTAATTTTGGGCATGCCATGGTTGGCAGCTTATAACCCAGAGATAGATTGAGAGAAGGGAGAAGTGAGAATGACAAGATGTCCACCACTATGTGGAAAAACAGTGAGGATAAAAGGAAAGAAAGAGAGAAAAAAGGATGAAAAGAAAATAGTGAGATGGGCAGTAGATGAGAAAGAAGACTGGGGAAGAGAAAAAGAAATAGAGATGGATCATAGAAAGGTGGAGGAAATGGTATCTAAAAGGTTCTATAGATGGTTGAAAGTGTTTGGGAAGGTAAAGTTGGAGAGAATACTGGTTAGAAAGGTGTGGGATCATGCAATAGATCTCAACAATAATTTCAAGGCAAGCAAAGCAAGAGTGTATCCTCTCTCTAGAAACAAAAAGAAAGAGGTACAGAAATTTGTTGATGAGCATTTAAAGAAAGGGTACATCAGACCTTCTAAATTGCCTCAGACATCACTGATGTTCTTTGTGGGCAAGAAAGATGGAGGAAAGTGCATGATTATGGATTATAGGAGGCTCAATAAGTAGACAATCAAGAATAACTATCCTCTGCCATTGATTATGGACTTAGTAGACTCTATGGGTAATAGAAGAGTATTTACTAAAATGGACCTCCGATGGGGCTATAACAATGTGAGGATAAAGGAGGGAGACAAGTGGAAGGCTGCCTTCACTACTCATGTGGGGTTGTATGAGCCAGTAGTTATGTTTTTTGGAATGACCAATTCACCTACCATGTTCCAAGGTATGATAAATGAAATTCTGAGAGATATGATTAATGAGGGGAAGGTAGCAGCATTTGTAGATAATGTATTGATAGGGACGGAAACAGAGGAAGGTCATGATGAGATTGTAGAAGAGGTGTTGAGAAAATTAGAGGAAAATAACTTAAACATGAAACCAGAGAAATATGTCTGGAAGGTATAGAAGGTGAATTTCCTAGAAGGTGAATTTCCTAGGAGTAGTATTGGGTCAGGGAAAAATTGAAATGGTGGAGGAAAAGGTGGCAGGAGTATTGAACTGGCCAGTACCTAAAATGGTCAGAGATATTGAAAAGTTCTTGGGACTTGTAAATTACTATAGACAATTTGTGAAGGATTTTGCAAAGTTGGCTAGACCCTCGAACAATTTAACAAGGAAGGACAAAAGGTGGAGATGGAAAGAAGAGCAGCAAAAAGCATTTGAGCAGTTGAAAACAGTCTTCACAAGTCAACCTCTATTAGTTGCACCTGACTTAGATAAGAAATTAAGAGTGGAGGCAGATACCTCTAACTTCACAATGGGAGGAGTGTTATCTATTAAGTGCAAAGACAACAAATGGAGATCAGTCACTTATATCTCTAAGTCATTAAATGAAACAGAGCAAAACTACAAAATACATGACAAGGAGATGTTAGCAGTAATACACTGTTTGGAGGCATGGAGACATTTCCTGGAAGAATCTAGAAGTAAATTCAAAGTCTGGATAGACCACAAAAACCTAGAGTACTTTATGAGTAATCAGAAGCTTAATTGTAGACAAGCAAGATAGGCTTTGTACTTATCAAGGTTCAACTTTGTATTGAAGCACATTTTAGGAAGTAAGATAGGAAAAGCAGATGGATTAAGTAGAAGGCCGGATTGGGAGGTTGGAGTAGAAAGGGATAATGAAGAAAGAGTGGCTGAAAGCAAAGAGGATTAGAGTAACAGAAATGATCATAAAAGGAGTGGACTTACTAGATAAAGTGAGGAAAAGTGAAGCAAAAGATAATGAGGTAGTAAAAGCAGTAGAAGAAATGAAATGAGCAAGAGTAAAAATGTTGAGAGATAAAGAATGGTATCAGGAAGACGGTCTAATGTTGAAAAAAGGAAAGGTGTATATTCCTAGGGACAAGAGATTGAGAGCAGAAGTAATCAGGCTTTATCATGATATGTCTGTAGGAGGACATGGAGGACAGTGGAAGACGGCAGAGTTGGTGATGAGGAATTTCTGGTGACCAGGGGTCACTAGGAAGGTGAAGCAATATGTGGAAGAGTGTGATGCTTGCCAGAAAAACAAAAATTGAACACAACCACTGACAGGAAAACTAATGCCAAATTTGATTCTAGAGAAAGCTTGGTCTCATATTAGTGCCGACTTCATTACAAAGCTGCCTTTAGCACAGGAATATGACACAATTCTAGTGGTAGTAGATAGATTCACAAAAATAGGACATTTTATACCTACTACAGAGAAAACTAGTGCAGAAGGATTGGCACGCTTATTTAGAGATAATATTTGGAAACTATATGGGCTACCAAATAGTATAATCTCTGATAGAGGACCACAATTCATGGTGGGCATTATGAAGGAGCTGAATCGCATGTTGGGGATTGAGATAAAATTGTCTATAGTGTTTCACCCATAAACAGATGGTCAAATGGAAAGGATGAATCAAGAACTCAAACAGTATTTATGAATGTTTATTGATCATCAACAAGAGCAATGGCCAGAGTGGCTAGGAACAGCAGAATTTGCCTATAATAATAAAGTGCATGCAGGAACCAAGGTTTTGCCCTTTAAGACAAATAGTAGGCAAGATCCTAGGATGGGATTTGAGATGAGGAAGAAAGGGAAACATGAAGGAGCAGAGAAGTTTGCAGAGAAGATGAAAAATGTGCAGGAAGAAGCAAAAGCAGTGTTACAGAAAGCGCAGGAAGAGATGAAGCAGTACGCAAACAGGGAGAGAGAAGAGGTAGAGGAATACCAAGTAGGTGGCTTAGTACTACTCAGTACTAAGGATTTAAAGTACCAAATGGTCGGAAGACACATGGAAAAGCTTACAGAGCAATTCATAGGACCATACAGGATAAAGGTAATAATTTCTAGTAACGCAATAGAATTAGATCTGCCGAATACAATGAGAATACACCCAGTAGTTAATATTAGTCGAGTATGATGGTACAAGCTGTAGGTAGAGGGACAGAGAAGAGAAACACCACAACCAGTGATAATTGAAGGGGAAAAAGAATGGGAAGTAGGAAGAATCATAAATAAGAGGAAGATACAAGGAAAGAAGAAGTATCTAGTACAATGGAAGGGGTGTATGGTGGAAGAAGGTACATAGGAAAGCAAGAAAAATTTGAAGAATGCAATAGAATTAGTAGAAGAATTTGAGAAGGAATATGGAAGGGAGGAAGAAGAGAAAGCAAGACGGCAAGAACAGAAAGAAAATAAAGAAACTTTGAAAAGAGAACTCCCAGGAAGATATACAGTAAAATTGCTCTATGGATGGGGCAATAAGAGATATGATCAGGAATATTGGAAGAAGATGGAGGAAAATTGGAGACAATAGAAAAAGAATCCATTTTCAAGATATAACAAAAACCCATTCTTGAAGAGAATGGAAGAAGAGAAAGACAAGTATAAGAGAGGAAAGATAAAAGAATGGAATAAAGAAGAAAATGAGGAAGATTGATAGAGAATTAAAGAAGACAAAAAATACCTGGAAGAATTAGGGGAGGAAAACCTCAATATGAGTGACCTAAGGGACCCATACGATGAACTATGAAGAAGTCCTTGAGATAAGGACCCTTGAGAGGGAAGGCGATATCATGAACTACCATTTTCCCTAAGTCATTATTTATTATTCTTTTCATTTTCATTTTCATTTAATTATGTAATAATATTGGATCAGTAAACATGTACAAATAGTCAGACCTGTATAAGTATTGACCATAATTCAGCGAGGACTCTAACAAGTTCTCTTTGTTAACTTTAATATAGAGTGGGTTTAAGGTTAAGGTTACACTACCTTGACTTGAAGCCTTACACTCTAAGTCAGAGTTGACAAAGAGAACTTATTAAAGTTCCCAATATTTGGTTTACATTACTTATACAAAATATTTATTTATACATGTTAGCTTTCTCTTGTGTTTTTCTTTTGAGTTATTATTCCTGATTTGGTAATTAGTTCTTGTACATCCAATAAAGAAAAGAAAATAAATATTAACTTAGAGGAAATAAACAGTTCATGATACCACCTTTCTTTCAAGAGTTCTTGTCCTGAGGACTTTTCATAGTTCGTTATATGAGTCTTTTAGATCATTTATGTTCTGATTTTCATCTTCCAGCTTTTCCAAATACCTTCCATTTTCTTTTATCCTCTGTGTAAGGACCAGTCACTCAGATAACCCAAGTAGACAGATCCCAACTCTAAGTCAAAGTAAATAAAGAGAACTTATTAGAGTCTTTACTGAATTTGAGTACATTACTTATACCTATTCTACTTGGTCTATGCATTACTTTTCCATGGTGATCATGTGACTTCACATGTGACTTCTCTGATTATATAAGTCTGTTCTAAAAATAGAAAGTGAAAATAGAAGAAGAAAAGAAAAAGAAAGAGTTCTCATGTTATGATTTATAATACTACCCTCTTGTCAAGGTTCCATATTCTGAGGAAATTTTTCTCCTTCACAGTTTGTACTCCATGTCCTTGAAGTTTTCCATTTCTTTTTCTTCTTCCAACTCCTTTATCCATAAAAATGGATTTTGACTAACTTTTGCAAATGGATTTTGTTTTCATCGCCTCTAATTCTTTTTTAACCTTCTTTAATATTCCTGTTTGTACTTCTTGTCTTCCCATCCATATAACATTTTGGCCATATACCTTCCTGGTAATTCTTGACTAAAAGTCTTTCTATCTTCTTCAATTTCTTATCTTCTTGCTTCTTCTTCCTCTTCTCTGCTATACTTTTTCTCAAATTCTTCTACTGCCTCCATCATGTTCTTGAAATTTTCCTTGTTCTCCCAAGTGTCTTCTCCTACTATATATCCTTTCCACCATACCAAATATTTTTCTCTCTCTTACCCATTGCTTATTCATGATTTTCTTCACCTTCTATTCTTCTTCTTCTTCAATTAATACAGGTTGTGGCATCTCTTTTCTTTGTTCCTCTACTTGGCTAGTATACTTCTGTACTCTACTAACATTTACTACTGAATGTATTTTAATACTATTTGGCAATTCCAGCTCAATTGCATTTATTGAGATAATTGTTTTGACCTTATAAGGCCTAATAAATCTTTCTGTTAGCTTTTCTGTTCTTCTACCAACTATCTGATACTTGAGGTCCTTTGTGCTGAGCAGCACAAGATCTTTTACTCGATACTCCTCTACTTCTTCTCTATGTTTGTCTGTATATCTTTTTGCACTTTAATCAGTGCTACTTTGACTTCTTCTTGTATTTCCTACATTCTCTCCATGAACTTATTGGCTTTCTCAAACTTCCTCTTTTTTCTGAGCTCAAATCCCATTCTAGGGTCTTGTCTATTATTTTCCTTAAAAGATGACACCTTAGTTCCTATATATACCTTATTGTTATAAATAAATTCTGCTGTTTCAGTCACTGCTCCTGTTAATGATCAATGAACATTCTAAGATATTGTTCCAATTCTTGGTTCATCCTTTCTGTCTAGTCATCTATCTGTAGGTAAAATGCTGTTGACAACTTGCTGTCGATCCCCAATATAAAATTAAGCTCCCTCATTACTCCTGCTGTAAATTGTGGTCCTCTATCTGAGATTATGCTTTTTGGCAAGCCATGTAACTTCCAAACATTATCCCTGAATAATTGTACCAGTCCTCCTGCTGTTGTTTCACTGTAGTTGGAATGAAATATGCCATTTTTGTTAATCTATTAACAACTACTAAGATCAAGTCATATCCCTGAGCTAAAAGTAGCTTGGTGATAAAATCTGTTGATATATGACTCCATGGCTTCTCTAGAATTGAACTTGGCATTAGTTTACCAGCAGGCACTTGTGTCTGATTCTTATTACATTGACATGTATCACAGCCCTCCACATATTGCTTTACTTCTCAACTCACTCCTGGCCACCAGAAATTTCTAGTTACCAACTCTGTTGTTTTCCACTGCCTCTCATATTCTCCTATAGATGTGTCATGGTATAGCCTAATTATCTCTGCTCTCAGCAATCCATTCTTAGGTACATATATCTTTCCTTCCTTGAGCATTAGTCTTTTATATTCTCTCTATTTTTTGTCTCTTAACATTTTGACTCCTACTTTCTTCATCTCTTCTACTGCTTTGATAACTTCATTATCTTTTGTCTTACTCCTCTTTATCTTGTCCAAGATATCCACTTCTTTGATTACTACTTCTAATACTTCCATTGTTCTAACTTCTAGCCATTCCCTTTTTACCAACATCTGCTTCTCATTGTCTTTCTCTACTCCTACCTTCCAATCTGGTCTCCTACTTAATTCATCTACCTTTCCCATTTTTCCTCCTAGCACATGTTTTAAAATGAAGTTGAATCTAGATAAATAGAGTGCCCATCTTGCTTATCATCTATTTAGCTTTTAGTTACTCATAAAGTATTTTAGATTTTTATGGTCTAACCAAATCTCAAACTTTCCCTTTGTACCCTCTAGGAAGTGCCTCCAGGCTTCCAAACACCTTATCACTGCCAACATTTCTTTGTCATGTATTTCATAGTTGCACTCTGTTTCATTTAATGACTTAGAAATATAAGTAACTGGTTGCTATTTGCTGTCTATACATTTAATAAAGAGTACTCCTCCAGTAGCAAAGTTAGAAGCATCTGCTTTCACTCTGAACTTCTTGTCTAAGTCTAGTACTACTAGTAAAGGTCTCGTGGTGAATATTTTCTTCATCTGTTCAAACATTTTTTGTTGAGGTTCCCCTTACTTCCACTTCTCTTTCTTCTATGTCAACATGTTCAAAGGCTTTGCAATTGCTGCAAAGTTTTTCACAAACTGCCTATAATAATTAGCAAGTCCTAAGAACTTTCTGATGTCTCTGACTGTTTTTGGTACCATCCAACCCAACATTCCCTTCACTTTTTCTTCCTTCATCTCGATCTTTTCTTGACCCATTGATACTCCCAAAAAGTTTACTTTGTTTGTTTTCTATATACACTTTTCTAGTTTCACATATAAGTTGTTTTCCTTTAGTCTCTTCAACACCTCCTCCACAATTTCATCATCTCCTTCTTTACTATCTGTCCCTACCAATACATTATCCACAAATACTGCTATCTTCCCTTTATTTATGAGATCTCTCATAATCTTATTCATCATCCTCTGAAACATTGCTAATGAGTTTGTCATCCCAAAGAATATTATCATAGGCTCAAATAACCTTACATATGTAGTAAAGGCTACTTTCCACTCATTTTGTTATAAACTACTATTCTCCTCTAAGTAATATTTATTTTATTTTATTTTCCTTTTAATTATGTAATATGTTTGGATCAGTAAATAAGGACAAATAGTCAAACATGTATAAGTAGTATACAACAAATTAGCAAGGACTTTAACGAGTTCTCTTTGTCTAACTCTGATAAAGAGGGAACTAAGGTTAAGGTTACTCAACCTCGACTTAAGTTCTTATAACAATCAATTCATGAGCAACATGCTCAACAAAAGGTACCAAGCTAAGAGCAGAATTAGAAGGGAGAGAAGGAAGGTTGTGTAGATGATATGGGAGGTTCAGGCATCTCACCTAGAACTGTAAGAGGGGAGAAGAGTAGAAGAAGAAGACAATGGTGGCAAAAGAGGAGGCAGGAAAATGCAGCACTACCACGAGAGGTGTGGAAGAAAGTAAAAGAGCATAGCAAAGCAAGGGGATTGTTTCCTAGAGGAGTAGAAATGTATATGGAGAGGTAGATGACAAGATGGAAGGTGGTAACCTTTGTAGAGTGCAAAGAATGGGACTACAAGAGAACAAAAACTGAGGAGAATAGAGGACAGGAGTTTCTGCAAAAGGAACAATTATGCAATATGTGGTATGGAAGTTGTAAGGAGGTGTGGAACTGGAGAGACAGAGAGGTAGAATGTGGAAGAGCAGAGAAAGTAAAGTGTGGCACTTGTGGCAGTAAAAATACAGTGACAGAAGAAAAGGTAGAAAGGAATGAAAAGGGAAAAGTGTTCTGTCTACCTTGTAGAATAGAAAAAAAGACACCATGGTGGAATTGAGGTAGAAAGTTGGAATGGACAGTACTTAGGGCCCAGAAGGGGAGGGCTGGAATCACTGATCTAAGAAGAGTGGTAGGAACTGTTAATTAGAAGGCAGTGCAAAGAAAGGAAGCAAGAGATATGAGGCAAACATTCAAGCCTCTATGAGAAGTGTGGATGAATATGGGTATCAAAAAGATAGATACTCATGAGGGAAGAATAGTGAAAGCATTGCTCAATAGTGAAGTAACAGGAATATTCATGAGCAAGAGTTTAGCTCAAAAGGGAGAATATAGGTTGATCAAGCTGGATTGGCCTTTACAAGTACAAAACGTGGATAGCACCAGCAATAGTGGAGGTGCAATCACTCATGAAGTGGAAGTGAATATGTTCTACAAAGGACATGTAGAGAGTGTTTGGATGAATGTCTACAAGTTAGGAAAGATGGACATAATTTTGGATATGCCATGGTTAGTGGCCCATAATCCCAAGATAGATTGGGAGAAAGGGGAAGTGCAAATGACGAGATGTCCACCACTGTGTGGAAAAACAGTGAGAATAAAAGGGAAAAAGAAAGCAAGAAAAGATGAGAAGAGGATCATGAAATAGGCAGTAAATATGAAAGAAGACTAAGGAAGAGAGAAAGAGATAGAGACAGATCACAGGAAGGTGAAAGAAATAGTGCCTAAAAGGTTCCATAGGTAGTTAAAGGTGTTTAAAAAGGTGGAGTCTGAGAGAATGCTGGTTAGAAAAATATGGGATTATGTAATTGACCTCAACAACGACTTTAAAGCAAGTAAGGTACAAGTATACCCTCTTTCTAGGAATGAAAAGGAGGAAGTGCAGAAGTTTGTTGATAAGCATCTCAAGAAAGGGTACATTAGACCTTCAAAGTCACCCCAAACATTGCCAGTATTCTTTGTAGACAAGAAAAATAGAGGAAAACGCATGGTTATAGACTATAGGAGACTCAATAAGCAGACGATCAAAAACAACTACTTGTTGCCACTTATTACAGATCTAGTAGACTCTATGGGTAATAAAAGAGTGTTCACTAAAATGGATCTCTGATGGGGTTATAACAATGTAAGGATAAAGGAGGAAGATGAGTGGAAGGCAGTCTTCACTACACATGTAGGGTTGTATAAACCAGTAGTGATGTTCTTTGGGATGACAAATTTACCAGCCATGTTCCAAGGCATGATGAACAAAATCCTGAAAGATATGATCAATGAAGAGAAGGTATGTCATAAACTGCCAAATTCCCCTAAGTCATTATTTTTTTTCTTTTCTTTTTCATTTAATTAGGTAATTACATTGGATCAGTAAACATGTACAAATAATTGGACTTGTATAAGTATTGAACACAATCTAGCAAGAACTCTAATAAGTTCTTTTTGTCTACTCTGACATAGAGTATGATTTGGATTAAGGTTACACAACCTAAGCTAAGAGTCATTACACTAGAACTTGTTTCCATATCTAGCTTCTAACAGCCTCAGTTCCAAGCAAACTTAACTCTCATTGCTCCCTTGGTGGGTGATCAACTCAGATCACTCCCAACTTCCTGATAGCTAGGCCCCAAGCTTAAGGGAACTTGTTAGTCAGTTAGGGACTAATGGTGGCAGTGCAGTACCATACTCGGGTATCATATCTAAGACCTAACCTCACAATTGAGTGGTACTTGTTAGTATATATGTACACACCTTTATTTTATCTACTTCATGCTACTGGTCCATTGTGATTAGTCTACGCAGAGGAATATTGCTACATCCTTAAGAAGGCAATTAGTGTAGGGATCTCCTCCATGGAGTGATAGCCAAAGTACTATTAGGTATCACAAATGGTCACTTACTAATTTGTGATTGTTGAAGGTGTTCTTTAAAAGGCTCAAAAATGTGAAGTAGATAAGCAACAAAAGATGTTGTTAAGTCTTATATACAGGAAATGATAGTCTGTGCACCTGGACAGAGTATCACATGTTCTACTGCCTATTGTTCTACATATGGCAGTCCTTTTGTGTCCAGAATAGCAATAACTTAACCATATAAGAGGCTGTCCTTGTTTGTGTTCAAGGATTAGTGTGTATTTATGAGTAATAGATCAGTGTCATGCCAAACCTTGAGGTCCTTGTATCTCCACAGGATCTTATTGCCCTAAGGTCTATTTATAGCCGTCAGAAGCGTATTGAAGAGAGCTTCCATATGCACATGGAAGCAAACATCTGCGTTTGGCAGTTCCCAAGATATCCACCAATCAGTGTCCGGCACTAATTAACTAATATCTCAATGAGTACTGATCACTTTGACATGTTTTGGGCATTGTTCAAAAGGTCTTCTTAAGGGCTTTCCAATGTATCTTAGACCGTGGGAATCATACAAGTATTTGTGGAGTTATTGGCCAAATGAAGTTTGTGACATTAGGGCAGTAGTCAGTAAGGCAGTAGGCACCTGGCTTGGAGAAGACTTGTGCGCCCCAGCAGACATACTGTGAGCCCTTAGAAGAAGACAACAAGTGACCCTCAAGCAATATACACCTTTTTTTTTCCACAAACAAATCATTTTACCTGTCCAGAACATAACACAATGTCTCTAGACCAATACAACAAACTCATGAGCGACATGCTCAACAAAAGACATGCCCTCACCAGATTAAGGGCAGAATTAGAAGGCAGAAAAGGAAGACTCTGCAGAAAGTGTGGTGGTTTCGGACACCTCGCCCAAAAGTGCAGAAAGGGAGAAGAACAGAAGAAGGAAATGGTAAGGGGAAATAAATTTGAAGTATTGGGGAGTAGAGTAATGCAGTGTGGAGTAAGGGAAATAAGAAGGCAGGAAGTAGAGAAGAAGGAAGTTAAATGTTTTGTGTGTGGGGAGAAAGGGCACAAGAAATGGAAGTGTCCTAGAAAGAAAGAAAGGAGTAGAAGAGAGGAAGCAACACCTCCACGGGATGTCTGGGAGAAAGTGAAATTGTACTCTTGCACAAAAGGATTACCATCAAGAGGAGCCAGAATGAACATGGAGGGGTGGATGACAAAGAGAGAAGTAGTGACATTTGTAGAGTGTTGTGGGTGCAATTATAGGGGCACCAAAACTCAAGAGAACCAGGGACAGGGGTTCCTGAGTAAAAGGCAATTGCTACACATGTGGTATGAAGGTTGCAGGGAAACAAAAGAGTGGAGAGAAAAGGAAGCACAAAGTGGAAGAGCAGAAAGAGTGGTGTGTATGCATGTGATGTAAGAGATGCTGTAAAAGAAAAAGTAGAGAGAAACAAAAAAGAGGGAATTTTCTGTCTGTCATGTAGGACAGGAAAGAAAACGTTGTGATGGAATTGGGGAGGAGAAGTAGAACAGACAGTGCCTAGGGCCCAGAAGGGGAGGGCTGGAATCACTGATCCAAGGAGAGTAGCAGAAACTATCAATCAGAAGACAGTGCAAAAGAAAGGGGAAGCGAGAGAAGTAAGGCAAACATTCAAGCCTCTACGAGAAGTGTGGATGAATGTGGGGATTGAAAAGATAGATACTCACAAAGGAAGAATGGTGAAAGCATTGCTGGATAGTAGAGCAATGGGGTTGTTTATGAGCAAGAGCTTGGCACAGAAGGGAGGATATAGGTTGATCAAACTAGATTGACCTTTACAAGTAAGGAATGTGGATGGCACTGGAAACAGTGGGGGTGCAATTATGCATGAGGTAGAAGTGAACATGTTCTACAAAGGACATGTAGAGAGAGTTTGAATGGATGTCTGTGAATTAGGGAAGACAGATGTAATTTTGGGTATACCATGGTTGGCAGCTCATAATCCAGAGATAGATTGGGAGAAAAGAGAAGTAAGAATGACAAGATGTCTACCATTGTGTGGAAAGACGGTGAAGATAAAAGGAAAGAAAGAGATAAGAGAGGATAAGAAGAAAATTATGAGATGGGCAGTGGATGAAAAAGAAGATTGGGGAAGAGAGAAGGAAATAGAGATGGATCATAGGAAGGTAGAGGAAATGGTACCCAAGAGGTTCCATAAGTGGTTAAAAGTGTTTGGGAAGATGGAGTCAGAAAGAATGCCAGTTAGAAAAGTATAGGATCATGCAATAGATCTCAACAATGACTTCAAAGCAAGAGTATATCCTCTCTCTAGGAATGAAAAGGAGGAGGTACAGAAGTTCATTGATGAGCATCTAAAGAAGAGATACATTAGCCCTTTTAAATCACCCCAAATGTCACCAGTGTTCTTTGTAGGCAAGAAGGATGGAGGAAAACGCATGGTTATGGACTACCACAGGCTGAACAAGCAAACAGTGAAGAACAACTACCTACTACCATTAATTACAGACCTAGTAGATAGTATGGGTAACAAGTGAGTGTTCACTAAAATGGACCTGCAATGGGGATATAACAATGTCAGGATCAAAGAGGGAGATGAGTAGAAGGCGGCCTTTACTACTCATATAGGGTTGTACGAGCTGGTGGTGATGTTTTTTGGAATGATAAATTTGCCTGCTACATTTCAAGGCATGATGAATGAAATTCTGAGAGATATGGTCAATAAAGAAAAGATGGCGGTATTTGTGGATAATGTATTAATAGGAATAGACAGAGAGAAAGGTCATGATGAGATTGTAGAGGAGGTGTTGAGAAGATTGGAGGAGAATGATTTATATGTGAAACCAGAGAAATGTGCTTGGAAGGTACAGAAAGTGAACTTCCTGGGAGTAGTAATAGGTTAAGGAAAAATTGAAATGGAGGAGGATAAAGTGGCAGGAGTATTGAACTAGCTGGTACCAAAAACAGTCAGAGATGTTAGAAAGTTTTTGGGTCTTGCCAATTACTATAGGCGATTTGTAAAAGACTTTGCCAAAATAGCCTGACCCTTGAACAATTTAACAAGGAAGAAAGAGAAGTGGAAATGGGGAAACAAGCAGCAAGGAGCATTTGAACAGCTGAAGCAGGTTTTTACTAGCAGACCATTACTAGTTGCACTGGACATAGACAAAGAATTCAATGGGAGGAGTTCTGTCAGTCAAATGTGAAGATGGCAAATAGAGACCAGTGGCTTATATTTCTAAATTGTTGAATGAAACGGAATGAAACTATGAAATACACAATAAAGAGATGTTAGCCATAATACACTGTTTAGAAGCCTGGAGACACTTTCTGGAGGGGTCCCAAAGTAAATTTGAAGTCTGGACTGATCATAAGAATCTTGAGTACCTCATGAGCAACCAGAAGCTCAATCATAAACAAGCAAGATGGGCATTGTACTTATCAAGATTTGACTTTGTCTTGAAACACATTTCAGGAAGTAAAATAGGAAAGGCAGATGGATTGAGTAGGAGGCCGGATTGGGAGGTGGAAGTAGAGAAAGATAATGAAGAGCAGATGTTGGTAAAGAAAGAGTGGTTGGAAGTAAAGAGAATACGAGTGACAAAAGTAATTATAGAAGGAGTAGACTTACTAGATAAAGTAAGGAAATGCAAAGCAAGAAATGACAAAGTGGTGAAGGCAGTAGAAGAGATGAAATGAGCAGGAGTAAAGATGCTAAGAGATGAAGAGTGGCGTCAGGAAGACGGCTTGATGTTGAAAGAAGGAAAAGTCTATGTCCTCAAAGACAAGAAGTTAAGAGCAGAAGTAATCAGGCTACACCATAATACACCTATAAGGGGACATGGAAGACAGTAGAATTGGTGACGAGGAACTTCTGGTGGCCAGAGGTCACTAGGAAGGTAAAGCAATATATGGAGGGGTACAATATTTGCCAGCAAAACAAAAATTGAACTTAACCACCAGCAGGAAAACTTATGCCAAATTCGATTCTGAAGAAGGCATGGACTTATATTAGTAGTAGTAGATAGATTTACAAAAATGGCACACTTCATACCTACTATAGAGAAAACAAGTGCAGAGGGACTGGTACAATTGTTTAGAGATAACATTTGGAAGTTACACAGACTACCAGATAGTATTATTTCAAACAGAGGACCATAGTTTGTGGCAGGGATTTATCACAAATGGTCACTTACTGAGTTTGTGATTGAAGAGTTCTTTGATTCTCAAGCAAGGTAGAATAAGCAACAAAAGATGTTGTTAAGTCTGAGGTCTAATCCTCAGACTATGAAGCCTTA
>Ga0153955_100445_pt1 | contig 20429 bp, 25 predicted proteins | sample TSFL039MetaG_FD_104744 | JGI IMG/M metagenome (GOLD analysis project Ga0153955, IMG submission 104744) | Attine ant fungus gardens microbial communities from Florida, USA - TSFL039 MetaG | ecosystem: Host-associated > Fungi > Mycelium > Unclassified | place: USA: Florida, Wekiwa Springs...
GTATGTGAGATGCATATCGATTAGACACCAATCCTGAAGAAAAGTCAGCCGAAATCCGGACCGGACTGCGTGGACACACCGATGTATGACTTTCTTCTGTCCAGAGAACCTGATGACTTCCCGTTTCTCCAAGATGTAGAGGGTTCTTTCTAGCGCGTGGTTCGAATAACCTTGTTGCGTGACAAACTCCTTACTGAGGGTGGCATAAGTCGTAGTCCAGCCAAGAGGCAATCGCCGGCGAATATCGCGTTCAATATGACTCATTTCTTCATTGAGTTCTCCTCTAGAAAGTCCATCAGCGGAGCCAGCTACGACGGCATCCATAGTCGAGTATTTGAACAGCCGTATCGCCTCTTCAACGTGATGGTTTTTGACCGTGGACGATAGTGTCAGCTTTGCTAGTGATTCCGATATGCGGATAATGGCCTCCAATTGACTGCGGTATTAACGCCTCAATGAGTACGCTGATATATTAGAGTCTGAGCAAGCTCACCGAACAGTTATTGGGATAGAACTTCGTTCGTTATTGTCTTGCTCAACCTGTTGCACCTGTTTTCTGAGGCTGACGAAATGACTACTGAGCAGCTCCTGGGCTTCTGCGGAGAGTCGAGGAGCACATTTACTGGTCAATTCTGTCAGAAAAAGAGACGACTGCCCAAAAACAACAGCTACCTCTTACAGTATGCGATGTATTTCTTCATCTTCTCCAATGGAATCTCGCCTTCAGTCTGTGTGCTGTCATCTTCTTGGATCTGTCTATTCATATGGATGTTCATGACATGTTTTGCTATGAGCTACTGAACAGATCAACAATAGGTTTCGTAGGTTTGATTCAGTGAGATACCTTGTCTCGTTGCTCATTATGTTCGTCTTTGACGATGAAAATCATGTCAAATCGGGACAAGATGGTTGTTTGGAAATCGATGTTCTTCACTTTGGTTCAGAGAACAAATATAGAAACTAGATCAAAAAGTTCACCTCGCCAGGACTGCGCCCTTCGTCGTAACGACCGAACACAGGGTTCGCTGCAGCGAGAACACTCGTTCGAGAATTGAGTACCGTTGTGATACCAGCTTTAGCAATTGAGATCGTTTGTTGTTCCATTGCTTCGTGAATGGCCACTCGATCTTCATCCCTCATCTTGTCAAACTCGTCAATACATACCACACCAGTATCAGCCAGTACCATTGCTCCTCCTTCAAGATAGAACTCTCGCTATACATAATGAAAATGAATAAAACATACACCTTGAAATCGCAGATACATCCTTACTGAAACTGCATCTCGTTGGACTGACGCTGTCAAGCCAGCGGCACTGGAGCCTTTGCCTGATGTATAGACCGCAATGGGTGCGACCTTGTCCTGGACTTGAGATCAGGTAATGCACGAGAACACTACTACAGACCTTTTCTACGAATTTAAGAAGCTGAGATTTCGCAGTACCAGGATCACCCAGCAGCAAAACATTGATGTCTCCTCGGAGTCTCATTCCGTCAGGCAAAACCTTTTTCGATCCGCCAAATAGCAAGCAAGTGATGGCTTTTTTTATGTCTAGGTTCCACTGTCAAACTGAAGAGAGAAATTGATTACGAACAACAGACCTAAGCTTCCGTATATACTTGGCGCGACACTTTTGGCAAACAGTTCATAGAAACCGTCACTTCGAGCCATTTCGGCGAAATCTTCTTCCTCCTCTGCAGTGAATTGAACTCCAAAAGGATTTGTCCCAGCAGCACCTCCAACCGATGCCAATTCCAGATGAACTACACGCAGATAAGGTTGTCGCAGTGCAGCAGGTCCAGCATTTTTCTAATGCAAATTTATCTGGGAACTGCCTGAAGGGGTTGGAAACAACGTACATTCTTTGCAGATTGGAAGGTTGAGTAGATGCCTGTAGTAATAACTCTTGAGCCGGGTACCATCCTTCCGGTGAGATATCTGTCTGTCGACAACAGCATATGGCGGGGTAATTCTCCAACTGGAACCATATCAGGAGCTTCCTGTAGTTTGAGTGTTTGCTGATCTGTGAACGTTGATTTTTGGTGAATGATGATGTATGGGTCGAGTGGGCAAGAATTAGCTTCGCCTCCCGGTGGACTGGCATCGCACTTCCGTGGCAATCCACGCTCAGAACCAGAGCCAAGACCGCCTAGTCCTCCTTGAGGATATATAAATTTGTAAGAGTGGCAGTTGGAACATTGAAGGGTGAGCTTGGTTGCACGTGATGACAGGACGGACGCTGAGATGATGATGCCAGGTATGCGAACAAGCTTGTTCATGGTATTGGCAGTCAAATCGCGGAATTGCAGCATGTTGAGTCCGGTTCGAAGGGAAATTTGAATTTTAGGTATCAAAGAGTTTTCTTCGCCTTCTCCGAGACCACCTAAAGGATACAACACTGAACGGGCTGCTCGAGTGGCAGCGTTTTCAAACTAGCAAATTGCATTGAATTTAACAAGTTATACAGTTTTTTTCTGCATACCAGAGGCAGAACATCTGCAGGCCTGTCCTGCATAGCAAAAACTAATTCTTCATTGAATAATCCGATATGATGGAGATCGACTTCAAGAATATACTGCTTCAGTAGCAAATTCGCCCGTAGCTTGTCCCTAAGTAGCGTCAAATGGTCACTTTGCTAACGTGAGGAAGATAAAGAGTAAACCTGTAGATGAACTCTCCTCCGATACGGAATGATTGTAAGAACTCGAGTAGTAGCTTTTCGGTTTCAGAATTGGAATCAGGAGTCGTGGCGGGAGGTAGATCGTGTACTGATACGTTGTACACACGGTTGGCGTCAAATCCAGACATTGCGAAAGAGATTTAGCAAAAAGAATTCAGAAACACGGAATGTGATTCATGCGTACGCGATCGGGCAGAGAATAATGATATTGAGGGCCGGCCCTCACGCGACGAACTAACGATGCCGCCATAGTTATAAGCAAACTGCGTTTGTATGAATGTCTGTAACGACGTTCAAAAAGATGTTTCATGTGGTTCATCCAATTTCCAGGAAACCCAAGCTTCTGGATATTTGAATATGATGTTCGACTTAACATTATTGCGGATCTGGTCAATTCGCTCTTCAGCGATGGTGGTGGCATCGACATGCGCATTCTCAGAGGCCAGACCGCTGGGATTAGGTCTACTGGAGAGCTTCTCCATCTTGTCTAGTATCCTTTCACATATTTCACCTCCTGTTCGCCTGGATCGTACCTGTACCTTGCTTCAAGGAGCTATCTCTGACTCAAATCTGTACCTCCCGGTGAAATTAGCATATTATAATATACGCTCTCAGTATGAGGTCGTAGATGTAGGTATAACGGCATTTGACGAAGAGCAACTCGCAGGATGTTGTTTCGTCTATGATCAACCAATTATGCTGCTGGTTGGCAAAAATCGCTTTGCTCCTCTGTCGCAGAACCCTGAAAATATATCAGTTTTTTATGACGTGTATACGATGTCAAGTTCGAGCTGATCTGCCGTCGCCCTGTCGTCTTTGGATGTCCTCGAATTTGACAATCCCCTGCCTAACCGATCTCATTCTTCGCAGACATCAATAGTGGAAACCCTCATGGCAAGACGACCGGAAAGGGAGCCTGGTCATCAACATTACTTCATTGGATAAAGCAACATGTGGTTTTTTGTTTCAGCGTTCGGGTCGATCAAATCATGTCTCCGTTATTGCACCTGGCGAGGATCCTGCAGGTCTTGGGTCACTCTCGTTATATTTATGATCGGTGAGCAGCGTATACAGTAGGTTTAGTAGCTAGAAGATGGAAGAAACTCTGTTCTATTTCAGTCACTGACGTATGAATGGCTCCCGGTTTCGACTCGGTCTCATGATTTGTTACAGGAGTCGCTCCAATCGTCGGAAATTGTACTGAATGTCACCACGTCCAGGTCATGACATTGAAGTCGAGGTACAAGCTTTTATCGAGGCTATTATGAAAAGTCCGGGTCGAATTTAGCGCCTCCAAGTAAATGGTACCTGGACAAGCGCTTCACAAACCTAGCGATAATTGATGTCGACACATATATGGACAGGTCACGGAACAGCAACCAGAACGCATGTCGTGATCGGCAAATGGCAAGGGGTGCAGCCCACGCATGTGGTTTTGTCTTCAGAAAACGGTCGCAACAGACCTCCGTGAGAGACGGCAAATGATCAAGATGCTTACATAATTCCGCAGTGGACTCCTATATGGCCCTCGTAACAGCTTTCTCTCCCACCCATCATCTCAACTCAACTCAACTCTCGTTTTCTTTCATCATTACTCCCCGCAGCAACGCAATGTCGGACTCCTCGCTGTTCACGGCAGGCTTCGACTCATACATTCCCTTGATTGACCACTCGAAACAACATCCTTTCGATTTCCTATTCCAAGCTACTGATGCCTTGCCTTCACATCCAGACTTGGGTGAATTTGAATCCGAGATTGATTCAACCTTGGAGGGATACCAAGGAACAGAACATCTTCATCTTCTCGCTCAGCAGAATGATTATTCCTACGTCAGGCCTGCTCTGACCTCATGCGGGCCTCTTTCCGCGTTTACAGACTCGGCATATGAGTCTTCTTCGAATCATTCAGAGAGTGCCTATAATCCCCCTTCTCCCAATTCTGGTTCCATATATTCCTACGCCGGCTCCACGTATTCATCTACCTACGAACTTGAAGCAATGGCATTGGATTTCCAATCTGTTTGCGTCGAGGATTATACTGTGCCGTCTACTATCAGTGTCAATGACTCGGTTGATCCGACGTCTTTCGGTCCCCTACCTTCCACACCTCCCCGCAGCTCTCCTGCCATATCTGCTATGAAACCCTACACTAGGACTGGTTACTCTCACTATGCCTCTCCTAGGTGCAGCTCCATCACTTCTGAACTGTACCCTCAAATCACATTTAACCCTGGTCCTATGGGCGGCCATTCCACTGTGTCCCCCATTAGTATCTCTTCTCAGTTGCCACATCAACTCCAACAACCTTTGATGCAAGCGCGCGCTTTGGTCGACGACCAGAAGGCAGACCCAAAAAAAAAGTATAAGTGTTCGCACTGCCCTCGAGGTGACTATCATCACTTGTCTCACCGCCCACTATCTGATATATCACCAGCTTTCGCTCGCGCCTACAATCTGAAGACCCACAAGGCGACGCATGATCCTAATCGCCTCAAGCCCCATGTTTGTCCTCACCGTACGTGTGGAAGGTCTTTTAGTCGCAAACATGATTTAGGTCGTCACCTCGTGAGCATTCATCGGGACGATGCTCCCTCCGCTGCCAACGGTCACAATGTGTCAGCTTCTCCCACGAAGAGGTTGATTGGTGTCGAGAGAACAAACAGGGTGTGGTGTCATGGCTGCGGGAAAAGTTTTATCGGCCGCAGCAGCCCTTGCGATTGTCACGATGTCAAGTAGATGGATTACCTTCTTGAGTCACAATCTTTCTCGGAATTGTTTTTTGGTGTGTTCTTCATCGGTATCCTTCAGTCAAAATATCAAATTATTGACTCATTCAATGTCATGTGCCAGGCATTATAGCTCCACTCTCCGCTCTTTGGGTTTGTCAGTATTTGTTTCTGAAAGCATTGCGACGTACATAACACATAGTACCTTTGTGCTCGGCAAATGCTGCCGGTCCTGCACGTACGCCGTATCATGCTTCGTACCGCCCTGTGACGAACACCTGGCCCCGCGACGATCATGATCGCGATATGCTTTCCTCTCTCCTCTTGTTTTTTACATCGTTTTCCCCCCTTCTCTTCTGATTCGATGGACTTTCTATTTTACAAGGACACTTCTTACTTTGTGATGGACGTTTCACAATTTTAAAACAATTTTTGGATATGTAGCATTATCTCGTTTGTCTACTTGTTTATATCATGACAATGAGGATATGGTTTTGTTTGTGGAATATTGAGGAGCTCCTTGGCATATCCCAACATGGACCTCAATGACCTGCATCCCCCAGACGACTACACTCATCGCTTTTTTATCTGGCACGAGTGGATCCAGGTCAGCAATTTGTAGTTTACTGTCTTCGTGTTCACAAGGCATAGGCCAACGGCCCTCTCTCGGCCGAGAATGTATTCGACTACTTTACTACTTCCATGTTTTACGACAAGCAAAGCAATAATCAAGTTCTGCGTATGCAGACAATGCATACCGGCATTCCAATTGCCAATGAGGCTGAAGAGCTGAGGTGTGTCCCAGATGACATGTGTTATCGCATATTCATAGCAGCAGACGGTTCACAGGTACTGAATTTGCCCTCGTCCACGCTCAGCCATCTGGATTCTTCATCATCCACAAACGCGAACGCCTTTCCCCTGACGAAGGCACGTCATAGTATCCCATTCCCTACCTTTATTCTCACAGTTTGTAGTCCGACCCCTCGCAGCCTATTTTATAGTGCACAATCGAATTTACCAATCACCCGACATTTATTCCGTCCTGTCAAACCGTCTGGTAACTCGTCTGTCCCACTATATCCTGATCTTCCAAACTCATTCTCCTGCCAGCTCACAGCTGTTTACTCCCTTCAGGCCTCCCTTGACGTCTTGCGCAAACACCGGCCTGACTACACCCCAAGGACTGGTTTTGTTTGGCCCATTATAGATCCCTCTCTGTCTGACGACACTTCCAAACCCCGAAAGCACGACCCTGATGCCGTCATTCCAGAAAACGATACTCTCGCTGCCACGCCAGGCCCTGATAGACGATTGCCCAAACGTGAACAGAACAACATACTCTTGTTAAATGCCATGCGAACCACTGCTGCCCACTCTAGGCTCTCCTATACCCCCATTACTACTGAAGCTGCAAAGAACGGCACTGCAGCAGAAACACCTGTTCCAACTCAAACGCGTTCCTCGGTGACTCCTGCGCCTGGTCCCCAAGAACCAGCCAGCAAAGGCTCGCCAAGCACAGCCACTGTTGTGGAGATAACAAAAGGTACAACGGCTGTTACCAAGAAAAAGAAGAAACGTATGAGTGGTCTTTCTTTCCTTCTTGAAGCCTATCCTCATCCTCGGGCCCATCAGGTACCTCGTTAGCACCGTCTGCTCCAACTTAAACTTCGTATCTCCTTCTGAAGTGTTTGCATTCTCAGGCAGTTTTTGAAAACCTCCCACGGCCATCTTGAGCTTCCTTCGGTTAATCCAATAGAGGCATGATCATTGTAACTTATGTGCAACATCATCGTGCTCCCAATTTACCTGCAAACCACTCTAATGGCATCCTGAGATTGCCACCACCCCTTGTTCCACCACTTCCAAGTGATGATAACGGGTTGGCAGATACAAATGATTCTTTTCTGAGTTTGGAAGCCAGTGAAACTGACCATGGTCAGATTTAAATGACTGAGTAATTGAATGAAAGATATAACCTACCAGCAGCATCAATGTCTTCAACATTCGTCTCCAGAACTAATCCACCCTGGATTATTTCTGATAATATGTGATGCACCTGATGTGGTAGCTCAATTACAGCGGATCGACCCGATCTCTTGCTCACCTCGTCGAAATGAAATACGAGATCGAGTTCACACACATTCTCAAATGCTCTATCTAGAGACTCAACAAACACCTAAACAAGTCAACCCCAACCCACGCGCACATTCGAGGAGACCTACCTGAATTAAATCCAGGACACCCAATTCACTTTCTGCACCGTCAACCACAAAGACAAAATACAGCGTCGCATAATTCCTATATACGACCTTCCACTTCTCATCTTCCTCCCATCCATCCCCAAAATCGTTCGTGTTTCTCTTAGCATGAGCAACCTTCTTAGGTCCAAGAAAGGCCTCTAATTCAGGGGCGTCCAGGAAATTACATAAGGTAGGAGGTCGAGAGATGATCAGTGAGAATATCTTTTGGATGAGAGTTTGTGCGGATTGATGTAGAGGTGTATAGAATTTGGTTAGACGTGCCACGCCAGAGGTATTGACTGTGATTCCAGGTAGGGTAAGCCAATGAATAAAGGCAGCGAATAAAGGCAACGGTAAAGAGAGACTCACAAATAAGGACTGCGTGGATCATGACAGTTGTCGGTTGAAATGTTTCACTCGAGTGCCGCTGTTTGATTAGGTGTGAATATATCGGACAACTAGGCTCAGTCAAAAAGGTCGATTGATGGGCATTATTTATGGTTTAAACTACCATTTAGCATTCAACTGTACAAAATCCAAAAGGTGACTCGAGTACACTACGACTCATCTCTCGGAAGCGAAAATCCAGGCTGCAATCTCCCCGCCAAATTACTCACTGGGCCTGAGAGCCCACCCTGGCTTCTGAAACTCTCCAAAAAGTTCTTGATTAGATTAAAATCTACCCCTTCACCCTCCCCAAGCTCATCGTCCTCCTCCCCTCTCGCCAGTACAGCTCTCAGCTCCGTTTCCATCAGAGTCTCAATATCTTCGTCTTCACCAACAGCTACGTCTGGTTCTTTTCCTTTTCCTTTATCAGCTCTCGGTGATACTGATGAAGAAAGGTCTGTCTGTGAGGTTTTAGTTTGTTCGGTTGACCCTCGGAGACGCGAGAGCTCAACGTCCATAGCGTTCATCACTGCCTCGAAGGAGTCCAATTCCGGATTCACATTGGGTCTGGGTCCAGGCTGAGGAACCCTGGGTTCCTTTGTGCGCGAAAAAATTAGGCCCTGATCCACTGCTCTCATCGATTCAGGTTGAGTGTTTTGTGCACCCGACAACATTATCTTCTTCGCAATTTTCGGAACGAATGCTGATGGAGTAGATATAAATTGAATGCTTCGTGCAAATGATAGGAACCGTACCACCACGCTCTTTCCTATCTCGCAATATCTCATTCCATTGTTTCTCAGAAATTCCAAGAGTATGACGAGAAAACTCCAAAAACTCCTCTGCCTCTTCTTCCATGTCAATTTCAACATCACCTACAACCTGCGGCATGTCTCCATCAGATTCGTCATCTTCTAATTTTTCTTCATCAGTCTCATCGTCAGAATCGACTCCATCGTATTTATTTCTTGGTAATATGGGGTCCCTGATAGCTTTACCGTTGAGTTTTCCATGGATTTGAGTTCTCTGATCAGAATGGTTTTCCTGGATGACATCTGTCGCAATGGTTGTTGAGGCTATTTTCTGTGAATTGGAGTAAAAAGTAGCTGGCATTTGACCATAGTCATTGGGATCTAAGCCCGGCACTAAATTGTCCATAGCCTCTGTTGCGTAATCAACTTGTTGACTCGATGATATGGCCTCTTCAGAACCGTCACCATCTGAGTCATCGCTGAAAGATTCATCGGAGAATTCTTCGCTGGAGAGAAAATCCCAGTCATGTGGGCATATGTCAACCATGCAGGAAAAATACCTACTCTTCAAAACGAGCACCTTCCATGTCACCTTCGCCTTCAACGAACTGCTCGACTTTGTTGGCCAGATCTTTGAGCCGTGATGCTTGTTCAGATGCAATTCGATCTTCTGCCGAAATTTCCAGGGAATCGACATCCATGACATCTTCCTGGCGTAGTTGCTTTGTATGACCCAGGGACTCTTGAAGTTGAGTCTCCAGGTCCTGGGCGTCGATTGTGAGCCATGATTCATCGTCTTCCTCGTGTAATCCTGGATCACCAATCAAGCCTGCTTCTGAGATAGCTAAATCAGCCTGTTTTGCAAACGATGACCGCTGACTTATGTAAATGGTGAGTATTTGATTGAGCTCGAAAGTCCAAAACATACTTTGGAGCTTGAATCTCAAGAAAAGTATTTGTAGCCTTCGCTTCCAATTCACTCCAAAGCTGGGAACTTTCCTTTTCACCTTTGAAATATCCTATGGAAATAAGATTTTGGATGTATTGGTTATATTCTGAATTCCGACGTAAAGCGTCCTTGTTGGCTTCGGCCTTTATGACATGAGTATACCAAGTCATTGCGTGTAACCAGAAAAGCAAACATTTGATTTTTCCGAATGTGCTGTTGATCGTTCTTTATTCTCCTGATAAAGCATCTCGAAGCCAGCAGCCTGATAACAAGAACAAAAATGATGAGAAGATGATTGCTATCCCGAGCCAGAGAAACTTTACAATCTTCATGCCGATATCTCTCCATTTGTACTCTTTGCTTCCAACATTCTCTTTCCACTGGCCGAAAATCTTTGGGGGATAAAATTTTTGGCCAACCAACTGAGCAAATGCTATGCGTGTCATCTTGATGGACCGCAGAACATTTGTGTTTGGTGGGAACCGTGACATCCGATGTGCTACCTGTCTCAGATCTGAGTAAATTCATGCATATGTATGCCGACGACTTACACGTAGCTGGATTGCATCTCTGGTATAGAAGGTTTCTACAGCCTTCTGGACCAGATAGGGCTTAGCTAATAAAGCCTTGGCAATGTCCAGTGGTATGTAAGCCCTTGTCATATGCAGATGCTCACGTAGAGCGCCAGGGTAGCTGATACAGCCTTAGATTTTTCAATTAAGAAGTATTGTGGAAGATGTACCCAGATATTCGCCGCCAGACACTAGCCTCCACTTCTCCAGACGCAAAGGTGGCTATGGAATCATCTCTGACGAGTTTGACTGCATCTTCTGGGGCGATGTATCCATCTTCGTCATCGTCATTCAAATCCTCATCTGCTTCGCTATCAGTAGCATTGGTATATTTTCTGCGGCCACGCTTTCTAGGGGGTGGGGAGACATGTGTGAGGGGAATAAGGTGTAGGCGATATTGGTAGATCCAAACCTACGGGTGAAAAGTTAACTCTCCTCAACAGTACAATAGACAATCAGGCGCACCCTGTTCTCAGCGTTCCCAGGTTTCACCCATGAAGGAAGTTCGTTGGCAGCTTCAATGAGCAAGGTTTCTCCATCAGTGTCGCAGACACTGTCAGACCGTGCAGTCAACAACGACAAAAAGATAGAATAAAAGTAAACTCTCACCTGATGACTAGATCCCACTTGGAACTAATTTCGCGTAAAAGCCAGATAGTGCACCATTCGTCGTCAATTGAGTCTCCAACACGCATCCTGCCCTCAAGGAACCAATTGTTTGAAGGATCTTCTGCTACCTTGAGCTCAAATGTGTCTCGGTGCCATATGAAACCACATAGAAGTGCGTCGATATAGTCACGGATACAGGTGGCAAGTAAAGTTACCGAAGCTTTTTTAGACGATTGTGACCCTGGGTAGAGTGCATATTGCAATGTGTCTTCAGATATTGATGGAGGTCGATTAAAGATATCCATGGCGGAGCGGGTGGGTATCGAAATGTTATTGAATCAAATTCTTAGCCAAACATGTCCAATGTAGCCTTTTCTATTTTGAGCTAATTCAATCTCCTAGGATGACGTCCACAACTTCATTCAAGGACAGGAATCTCATAGCAGTCATTGGGGATGAGGTGAAGTACCTCTTTGATGTGTTCTTGCATGGATCTGTCAACATGCACTGTAGGATTCAATCACTGGTTTGCTATTAGCGGGGATTGGGCATGTCAGTGACAACCAGAAAAAGAACTTTCTGGTCGTGGACTCGAGTATGCCATCTGGGTCTTCACTCCCGTTCTCATTCCATTGACGGTGATTAGAAACACCTGTTGCGACGATCGAGTCATCTTTTCAGGATTTCTCAGAACGTTCTGACGTCGCTATTCTCTTAATCAACCAGCATGTGTGTTTATCCTCATTTGATCTGAACTTGGTCCCTTATTTGTCCTCTGATTTTGCAAGGTCGCTGAGAAGATTCGACCAACCATCGATAAATATAATCAAGCATTTCCTGCCTTACTGGAGATTCCCTCTAAAGACCACCCATACGGTGCACTCATTTCCTTCTCCCAGACGATCGTATGGAACTCAATTGCTTTATCGCAGACCCTTCCAAAGATTCTGTCCTCAAACGTGTGCAAAAGCTCTTCGGAGATTAATCGATAGCCATATATATCCTCTTCACCACTAGATTCTGATTTTCGATTACTCAGTAAGAGATGAGGGCATGAAAGTCCATTGTTATACATGAGGTTAGTGCATGTTCCAATGCATCACAGGTTCGTTGTCTCGAACCCCAGGGGCCCGTTCCACAAAAATACGGACAGGATTGGATTCCCTTGTATCTGTTTTCCGGGTTTCGGTGATAAGCTCTCAAACACGACAAGGGTACTCACTGGGAATGTCAACGAGTAGATACCGGAAAACAAAGTATCCATCGCCATTCTAGATTGTTATCAGCATGTGTAGAGCATACCAACCAGGGATGGTACTCACTCGGACTAAATCAGCATGTACCTCACCTTCCGTAAAGGCTCTACTCTCAATCTTCGAGGATGTCGATGAGTCAGAACCTGCTCGAGTTCCTTTTAGAGAAGAGAACATCCCAGTAAAATTCCACTTTTTCTGTTCTTCATGATTTTTTATTTGCTTGTCTTGGTCTCCTGGATTGGGTAAAGGCGGTTTTGACATGGGAGTTCCGTTAAGATATCTGAATGTCTGTTTTGATCGTTCCCAGAAGCTCTCTACTCCGTCTCTGATCCAAGCTGTTGTCTCATCTAAGGATAATTCAGGCAAATGAGCTGCCTTTTCTTGGGCCCAAAGGGAGAAAGTTTCATAGTATCCAATATCAGCTGGAAAGGATGTTGAGCCTTCCAGACGGCCTTGAATATAAAACGTCATGATCATATGTTCCTGTCCATGAGTGTCGACGAAAATTTGGGACGCAACATATCGATTTCGGTGGCGGGGCCGGACAAGTGATGGTGGGTTGTTGTGAAACGTGAGAGGGCCATTTAAGTACTTAAGAACCTATGCGGCAGCAAATTGTCAGCAATGTCAGATTAGTAAAAGCAACGACATGCTCTTTGGTTGCGTTTGATGCGTTCACAGGCATCCTTGAAGAGATTCGTCGGAGAATTGCTTGAGTAAATTTCAGAAGTAACACTATATATTAACAGTGATGCAAAGCCTGCACCAATAAGAATAATGGCCAAATTTTTCGTATGTGAAGCTGTACGCATGGCTAAATGGAGCGTGAGCTAATATTGCATTAGGACGATGAACGGAAAGCGAACCCTTCCCTCCTGTACTGAGTTCCGACCATCTCTTCGTCCCTTCACTACGTAATGCTCGCTGCGATATTCCGAGATTGAAGGGCCCGATCGGCTCGGGGCGCAGTGGTGAGTGGCTTCGTCCAGTGTCAAGCGGTGACTGCGAGAGGGGTGATTGTCGGTTATCCAAATTTACGCTGTCCCTGTGCGTCGCAAAGTTTCGGACTCGGTGGTTCAGAGATTTCCAGGAGAACTTTGTATATGAGAGAGCTCTAGAACATCTGTGCGGCTTAAGAAGCAAGAAATTTGGTAGGCTCATAATCACGAGTGAGACAGATGCCTGAACAAGCGGACCTACCATTTTAAGGATACAAATAACGCCAACAAGCTACAGATGGATGTTCTTGCAGTATTCGAACAAGACTATCTTACACATCTTCATTGTCGTCGTGTACCATTGATTGCTTGCCTGTGTCTCTCTTCGTCGTGAATGTATCAAATCTCTTACTGCTGACTTATGGCAGCCTCACTCTCCCTCAAAAAAATCAAGGCGTTCATAGGTAGATTGGTGATAACTCTGGATAGCTATTGTCAGCACCTTTGGGATTTGGGTTCAAGGAAACAAATGTTTGCAAGGTAAATGAGCACCTCTAATGGGTTATTATACTCTTCCTCCGCCGTCGACTAGGTTCAACCTGAGACAAATCAACGCCTATTACTGTTTGCGAGTAAAACTATGATCAAAGAAGTTGGAGTGCTGCTCAATCATCTTCGTGACTTGCTTGCTAATACTAGGTGTCCAGCGTAAAGATGCAGTAGACATGAATACTGTGCTATTCATATCCAGTCACGCCTTGGATCTGGATTCGCAGCTGATGGAATATTGAAAAGAGGCAAATATACTAATTATTGTAGTCTCTCATGTTTTTCATCACAGATTCCTTCAACTTGGGAGTACAGTACCATCAATGCAGGAACACAAAAGATACCTTTGGCACTCACTGCTGAACTGGGACACTCCGGACCAAAGTAATTGAGGACGAGGTTCGTTGCTACCCAATCACTTTCTACGCTACCGAGGTCACGAAAGATCAATGCACGAGATTTTCCTTTTTGTGGGGTAGTGAGGAAGATGTCAAAAGGCGTGTGCTTTGCCAGAGGTGCATTGGGGAAGAGTCCCGAGAGCTTCCTGATGGGGGAGCCTTCCTGGACGATTTGTTCCTCCGTAAGTTCCCCATTGTGATTGGCTTGAATTAGACGAATGTTCAAGGCACGCGTGAAAGCATCACGTAAGTGAGTGAAATTAGTAGTACGAGTCGGGACTGAAAATTTGATAATTGATTAATAATGGACTGTGAACATCTATTGAGAATGCCCACCAATCCTAATTACACAGGCGGTATTTTTCACGATGTAGTCAATTTTCTGCTCAGGTGTAATCGTTGAAGGCACCTATAACAACACGAGATTGACTTAGTCACCCGCTGACAGTGGGTAAATAGATTGCAAACATGGAGGTTGGGATTTGCTAGGTCAGCATACAGTGCAACAGAGTATACTTTGATTTTGAGGAATGACACCGTCCTGACGCCGAGGCCGACCAAAGTGAGAGGAGGAATAGGGACTTTTGCAGGGACCTGAATGGTTTTGGGGAAGGCAATAGAAGTGGCAGGATCGACTTGTATTTAAAATGGCTATGAGCTTGCTTGATCTTCTAGACAGTAAGCATGCTTACCCACTTTCCCCTCACTTTCTTCAGTTTCTTCTGCCAGCTTCACACCAGCATCCAAGTGGACAGTCGGAGTAGAAAACCCAAGCAAGACAGCGACTGATACCGATACTGCGCCACCCCAAAGCAGGGGCCTTGAGAGTCTGTTGGAGCTACGTGTCGAGAGGATTGCATGCGTTTGTGAAGGTACGCGCCAACCAATGTGACGGCAATTATTCGTAAGCAGACGTCCAAGAGATTGAAACATATCTTTTGGGACAGCCGGGCCGAAGGGAAGGAAGAGGACACGTGATTCCAAAGTCACATTTATATTGACGCGTACACTACAGTAATTGAATTCACTGCCTTTTCTGGTTCGGACTCGAGAACGCGTCACCACATCAAGCGTATATATATCCCTAGATCACCAGCGTATGTCATATCTCATTCCACCATGGAGGACATTACTCAAGTGCTTGCCTCCATCTCATCATCTGATTCGTTCCACCAAGTCTTTTCCTCTGATCTAAACATGGATGATGATGACGATGTTTCCACCATAGGTTCCCAGGAGCAATCATGGGTAGAAGAAAGATCTCTACAGACATACTTAGATTCTATTCCATATGAGGGTGAATCCATTGAGGAGATGCAGACCAAGCTGGAGTTTATCATCTCGCGTTTGTACATCGCTGCAAGGGCCAAGAACTGGGAGTTAGTTACAACATGGGATGGTCCGCTCCAGTGGTACGCTCAACATTCATAGTATGCATGGACCATTGACCCGAGCCATGTCTCTGCCTAGTTGGTTACTTATGCGGTATCCTATGCCTAAATCCACACGTGCAAAGCTTGTCAAGTTTTATTACGAACTCTGCATTCTTCCTGGGGTCGATAATCGTTCTTTGATAAGCTGGTCCATAATGATTACTCGACTATGTAATAACAAACCCGGGAAAAAACGCAAGCTAGAATCTTCAGATTTACAGCTTCCTTGGCAGCCATTGTGGAGGGTCATGCAACATGATCTCTGTGATGGTTCCGGGTAAGTTAATATACTCCAGCTGTCTACCTCTGGCTGAAATCCCTATTAGCAAATTTGTAGCCAGTTATTACTTGGACATCGCTGTTCAATGTCAACCATATTTTCCAGCATGCGAGGTACCTCGCATGCTGGAAACGTTTTTGCCGCTTTTCACGCTTTATGTAAGCTATGGTCCAACGTATTAGAGGCTACTACTTATATCATGAGCCCAGAAAACCTTGACTATGGCTACTGTCATGGCTTCCTTCGTTCCGCGGACGCATCCAGACATATATCTCCCAGCGATATTCAAGATCTGGGAAGCTTTCAATTCAGCATTTCTTGATGAGAGATTTATGGAACTGGCAGGCGAACTAGCGCGAGATCATGTAGCAGGACCCGAGGGTGAGTTCGGTAGCGATGGAGCAGCTGCCTGGAAAGACGTCGGTATATGGACTGCAGAACAGTGGAGTATATTGACAAATAAGGGCTTGAATATGATGGGTAGGTTAAATTATCTAAATGTAAGCAAGTCGTACCTGACTTTGATCCTCGTCATAGCCGTACCAGTTGGTTCCTTGAAGGTGTGCTTATTGAATATACGTCTTGATGTTTCTTTGATAATGAATACTATGGCAGACATCTTCCTCTACAGCCTCCCATGCCGATAATTCATTAGAACGACCTCCTGAGCAGCTCAAAATGCCGAACAGGATTAGTGAGTAACCTTCATGTATCGATTACCGTTGTACTTACACTTTCCCTAGGTGCATTGGCAAAGGTTTTTATCTACTCTATGTCAGTCGATGGAGAACCGCGGAAGTCGACCCCAGACTGCCATCGAGATGGTCATTTGCCCAAGCAATCAGGTTATGTGGCCGGATGTAAAGCTCTTGATACTCTGGACAAATTGATAACGTGCACCGAATCTTTCTTTCATCCGTCCAACTCTGGCCCCTGGTCGGCGCTGGTGTGTCATAGCTTGATACCCATATCGGCAATCTCACTAACGTGTTTCCAAGCTTACATCTTTCGTTCATTTCTTGGCGGCCCATTTCTATAGGCGTGTCAAGGAGGAAGAACTATCAAGCTGCAAAACACCTCCTGTTTGTCCTAGATTTGCCACTACCAATCTCACATCTGACTTCATTTCCAGGACCGTAGATTGACGCCTCAAATTCAGCGATCTTTCGTTCAAATTCTTCGGACCCCTTGTCTGCTCGCCATGTTTGCAAAAGACCCTCTTTCTCTTGGTTTTGCCCAGGGCTGTCTCCGGCAACTGGCCTTCTTGGAGCCTAATTTGGTCATGCCCGAACTTCTTGAAAGAGCATACAATGGTTTGGAGGTTGTCAATGAAACCCATCGAACAACAGCCGTCCTCAGAATGCTGTCCTCTGTCACCGATCCTTTGACAACGGAGAGCCTTTGGCTTGGGGGTCACAAGCACATCGTTCCCCTTCTTGAATTATGTGTTCCTGGTATCGATTTGGTGAATATAAATTTTCTAGTATTTTTTGAATCTGTATCAAGCTTATGATCATGTAGAATGATCCCATCAAGACCGTCTGCGCTACCATGTTCATAACTGGAGTCGTGCAGAACATCAAAATAGGAGATCTCTCGATTCATCAGACAGGTGTCGCTTTGTCTGGTGATATTCCTCCTGAGGAAGTTATGGATGTTGATGAAAATGAAAGCGGACGTTTGCCTGAAGGGATAGAAATGGGTGTAATGCCTAGACTTAGTCGACAAGAAGAACGCTCGCTAGCTCGCGATAGTACGGCTATTTTTGCAGACTGGGTGACCTCATTATTCCGTCGTGTTTTAGCGCTATACGAAAATCTGCCAGAGGAGGGTGGAAAGAAAGGTACAACAGGCGGGAAAGTGGAGGAGAGCGTTCTCAAATCCATCAAGAACATGTTAGATGTCATCTGTCTCCACCTATCCGATCAATTGTTCGACCTTATCCTGGCCTTGGTATTTGACTATGCAACAGCAAATGTGAAGTCAAATGCTGTTCGCGCATTTGGTCAACTAATTGCTTGTCTCGCAAGGGTTCAGCCCGAGAAGACATTAGCGCGATTCTTCCCCGTCTGTAAATATCAAGTGGAGGAAGAGCTACGCCATGGAGCCTCGAGTGTACGGACGACATCTTTACACACTGCCATACCCTCTGACACTACTTTACACTGGAGTAAGTCCTGTGGATTGTCAGGGAATATTCATTGATGTTATACTTAGATATGACGATCTTACGAGGTTGCTTTGATCATGGGGGAATGGAGGTGAGTTGGATCAGAGTAGATATATACACCGCTGACGTGAATGATAGCTTCTCAAATATAGAGACGAAATTCTCAGTTTACTCTTATTGCTTGTGGATAGAACCAAGAGTGAACGAGGTTACACTGGGACGGGTCGCTTAATCACTAGAGCACTGCATACTTTGGCTGGGGTATATCCTCTTAGCGGTCGTTTTGTGAATGACTCCGAGTGGAATGATGAAAGTATGTCAGCTGAATATATCGAGTCTCCGTCAGGAGTGCCACTGACCATCTTGTGTTAGATTTTCAGGCCAATCATGACTTATCATGGGGAAAGATGTATGATGTTGAAGATGTCGCAATAACCTGGCATGGTTCGTTTTCCTGTGGTTGGACTGGCTGGGTGATATGATCTGATTCCAATAGTTCCTTCTGGTGCCGAGGTGGCGTTTGTCATAGATATCATTGACAAGATTGCAGCACCTGCTCTCGATAAGGTGGAAGTCCTACTTCGAACTACTCCGACTTGGGATAATGTGGCACGAAACGATTTCTGCCGGTGAGCCCAATGTTTTGCATCAATTCCGTGTATTCACGATAGTAGCTACCTTCATATTGTTCGAGCTACTTGGTCAGGGCTTCCCACCATATACAAAAAGCAATTTCAAGAAAGCCCGAACCTGTGTATGAATCTGGCCGTAGAAACTCCGGAGCTGGTGATCAAACATCTTGATGTTCAAGCTGGCTTTACCCTAACTGATCCGAACGATCCCCGTTATCAACGAGTTTTGAATGCACGCAGACGGTTCGGTGAAATTATTCAGAAGGCCTCGTCAGCATTACGGAAGAATACAGGGGGCGAGGATCATATCGATGCAGTAATTGGTGTGGTTAGAGCAATGGATACCTATTTCCTTGGTTATGGTTTGAACAGATCTACATTTGAATCTATCGAGAAGAATTACGCACAAGCGAGGAAGTGAGTTTCGATTTAGGATTTCCACACTTGATAGTGATTACTGAATTCTTGGTCATTGCAGTGGGGCTCGCTCATGGTCACGACAAAAAGAGCTTTCACGACTAGTCTTTGTAAAACGTGCATTTATGTACCACAGCAATCGCGTTCACATGCACTCGCTGTATCGTCGTCGATCGGAACTTGACGACAGACTTCTTGCTGAGCTGGCAGAATTATCGATGTCTAGTTACACTCGTATACGGAGGTTGGTCATTCCGTGGCGATTGTAGGTTGTGGCTCACTGAATGAGTGATAATCAGTCAGGCACAGATTGTTTTCCACAACGTGTCGGGGGTATGTCTGCTCGTTGGAGTTGAGTCGAGCCAATCAATCTGATGACATATTCAACAGTATTATATTCGATCGACACGCCTAGTCCTGCCTCTTTTGTATGATGCTTTAGGAAAGGGAGATGACCCAGATCGTATGAAAGGAGCCTTATATATCATGTGGAACAAGGGCATTGGCAAGTGTGATTGCGCTAATCATGATATGTAACTAAAGTCTTCCTGCATGCAGCTGCGTATGCACTAACAGGTATGATTTTCTACTTGATGGATACAACGTGTTCATTATAAGTCTCATAGATCAAAGCTTACATTCACGGTATCTGCTTTCCTTGCTAGGTTGTCAAGGCGAAGAGAAGGTGTGACTTTAAGTTACTTGCCGTATGGTACCTGCTAATGTGTCCATTGTCAGCCCTCGATACAGAAGCTTGTGTCCAACGTAGCCAATGATTGCTTGAGCCAGATAAACGAAAATAACATTCATTCTGAGGCCTATAGCATGGAAACACCCCGGGTGGATCAAGCCCTACACAATCTCCAGAGCGAATTCTCAGAAACTTTCTACGACCAAAAATTACTAGAAGAGGCCGTGTACAAAGGTCAGAATCGTTTCAAACAGAGAAATGAGATCTACCATCGCACGGTATAAGTCCTGATTCTACGTGAAAGGCAATGTTACTCATCTTATGAGATAGATTTCCAATATCCTAGAGTTCGCGACCAAACCTACTACACATGTATGTGTTCAGGGTCTTTTCCTCATGCCGATGTCTAAATACTTCTTTTTCTCAACAGTGGCGTTATGTCCAAATGTCGCTTAGATTCCTATCTTGCTTTCTTCGGAGAGATGTCCCTGCGTCACCAGAAATTGCTCGGTTCTTCATCGATCAGTGTACTAGTCCGCAGCCGACAATACGGACAAGAGCTCAAATGTACGTTTTGCGTCTTGTATCTACCATCTTGTTCACATTGGTCAAGTGCATTGCGTCTACTTCTTATAAATATCAAAAGAAAGACATTTTCCAAGACGAACGAGGAACTCTGGTTCGCGGAATGGCGCAACGACCTCGCAGAGGAAGTTGAAGTAGGCGATCCGGGGACCTTCATGAATA
>Ga0153955_100447_pt1 | contig 20394 bp, 25 predicted proteins | sample TSFL039MetaG_FD_104744 | JGI IMG/M metagenome (GOLD analysis project Ga0153955, IMG submission 104744) | Attine ant fungus gardens microbial communities from Florida, USA - TSFL039 MetaG | ecosystem: Host-associated > Fungi > Mycelium > Unclassified | place: USA: Florida, Wekiwa Springs...
AATCGGACAGAGATGTTCGTTGGATCAAGTATCTTGTGAGCCTTTCCAATCCCTATGATTTTATATAAAGCCGAATGGTTGTAAGGTGCTCTATCTGTTTATTGTGGAGACTGCAAATACGGGTATGGACATGGCAATGATGTACCAACCTCTGATTCTTGAGTATGGTACGTTTTCAGATATTTTGTAGCAAGGTGTTAGCCTCTCAAGCCCTTCTTCCAGGCCACCAACCAAGATTTTTCCCGCTGAGTGCGTATTATGTCTTTCGAACGGCGGATATTATCATTGACAACATGAATCTAGTGCTCTTTGCAGGTAAAGCTGCGATTCAATTTCTAGTCAATAGTTGGTCTCAAATTGATGGGATTTGCAGAGCCTATCACTACTGTAAGTCTAAGATTGTTGAAGCACATAACAAGCCGTTTAATGTGCGTGCCAGGTCGCCATCTCTACACCTATACAACTCTTTTTCGCGTGGAGGATTCGACTTCTCACGAAACAGAATATCATAGCGACACTCATCACCATTCTGTCTCTAGTTTCCCTGGGTGCGCTTCAGTGCCTGGTTTCTCCCACTGTCATGCCCATTCTTGCGCAATATCAGCCGGTGGACTCTGGACTACTATCAAGATCAGTATCATCAAATTGTTCAGCCGCAAACCTGAACTTCATTGGTCTGCTCTTGTGTGGCTCCTCGCAGCTGCCGTTGCAGACGTTCTCATTACGGTAACACTTGTCATCAATCTAGTACGTAGCCAAGTTTAAACGAAAACTCATGTTAATAATCATGATCCACAGTCGAGACGTAAGACAGGATTTGCTGCGACAAATGATGCCATATCCAAAATTACTCGAAGTAAGTCTTATCTGAATGAGCGTATAAATACTGCTCATTTTGAAACAGTGACTGTTCAAACTTGCATGTTGACGTAAGTTTTGAGTGGCCATGTGGATCGGATTCACAGTTTATTTCCCCTGCACTCAGTGCCTTCTTCGCTGTTGGCGATGTAATCTTCTTTATGAGTGAGTTCCATTTCTACATGGAGAGATGGTCAATGGATATTCATTCCTTTTCGCTCCAGCCCTCCCGGTGCGCCAATTTTCCGAACATTTGGAAATCTATTTTGAGGACCCACTCATGTTTACCAGAAAGCAGCTTTGTATGCATGTTCCTATACCTATTTATGGTCCTATAGATGCATTATTTTTTCTAGAAACTTTATCTGGGACCTGGCTTTGACAAAGCTTTACGCAAATTGTTTGTTGTCTACCCTCAATGCTCGAGCTGGCATCAAAGAGTCTGTCAGTCATCAATCGGCTCAGTGCCATCAGAATTCAGTAACAAGTGGGACTAGTCGACGTGCAGTATGTTTTTGGTCATAATCCTCTCCTAGCTGGAATTGCTGATAACGCTTTCATCAGAATCCTTACATGAATAACACAGTTGCACCTGTGGGTTTTCTCAATCTTCTGCAGACTTGATCAGTTCTGCTAAATTTTGTGATAGATTCATGTTGAGTCCTCCCTATTCGAGATGGATCCCAGAAGAGATGATAGGTCGTTTGAACGGTCGTCTCGTTCTCATCATGATGACGTGGAATACGGTATAGCTATGACTAAAGTGACGGCACGACTCTTTACTCGGAATAAACCACTGACGCTGACCGTTGCTCATTCAGGTCATTGCAAGTACAGAATCGCCGTTTGGAAAAGGGATAACTTTCTAATGCCTTTTTTGGCAAGACGTAATGTTGGATTAATATCAGCTACTTGCTAGATTTGACCACATAAGGGATGGTCAAATATGGTTGTTAAGTGATTCAATTCATCGTAATTAATACATCTTTAATGGAACATAAAATAAAAAAAAGTCATACCTAGGATAGTAGATTCTGGTTCAAAAGAACATACTACTCTAGGCTTCAGTGAGCAAAACAGATTTTTAGTGCTCCAGACCCATGTCATATGGATAGAAATCTATTCTCCTTACCTAAGTCTTATTAAGAGAATCACATCCAACCACTGCCAGCCAGTACTGCTAACATTACAGTGGTCATGTCTGCTAAGTACAATAATCAGGGCTAGTATCACTACCCTACCCTACTCCGTCTTGGACTTTCTACTTGAACACATACTGGTCTTTGTCCTATGTGGTACCCACCTTTAAAATGATGGTTTAAATGACTTTAGACTCTAGTATCTAAAACTTTTAACTTTGCCTCCACTATCAGTGAAGTTGACCAATATCGCTTTCAATGCACCAATCTGGAACTTGTTGCTCAAGTAGGTGAAGTGGCTGTCTTCCCTCAATTACACATGCCAAACAACCAGGTCAATATCCCAGGACTAATGGCAACCTAATAGAAAAAGGTCTTTCATGGCCTGAATTCTTTGTGTAACCAATCTAGGTACCCAGATTTTCTCAGTCATGAGACCGAACATGGATTTCAACCCAGACTTTCTCAGATGTCGTGGTCTGACAAGCCTGGTATTTTCTTGATGACACCCGACACGACACGGATTGGCGACGAAATCAACCTCAAAATGTTGACAGTCGTTTTTTTATCACGAGCTTTTGAAGGCTATACATAGAAGATCCTCCTGATTGGTCTCAACATTGCAGCACGGGACCCGTGTGTGGTAGAGTCACGCCTAGGAAATGTTGGATATCAGATTTGGAGTTATCAAATCCTTGGTTCGCGGGATTCCTATGGGAAGATAGCCATTCGGGTCACTTGAGAAAAAATTTCCGTCTGGGTTAGATTGCACGATTCTCAATGTCCCACGCGTTCCGTTAACCTGTCCAACCGGATCTGGATCAGAAAAATTAATCCACCTTGGCCATTCCGGAAAAGATTTAATGATCAGTGAAAAACTTCCTATTCAAGAAAAATGTCTGGTATCGGCAAGTTTTGCCGGTGTTGCCGAAATGGAGAATGAGGAACAGTTCGCGTCAAGTTCACAGTCGATGAGAACTCCCATTACTCTTTACTGTCCAAGGACAGGTTACCATATCAACGTCATTTAGATTACAAGAGAACATAACACCAGCGATGCTGCCAGGTTCCATCCCTGGAAGAACATCGGGCGAGAAATGTTGCGAGCCATCTATTTTTGTTCTCTTTACATTTCACACGATCCTGATAAAATATATAGTCGCTGGTGTGGTAGAAACCCACTCGTCTCCGCTTTCACACCCTCTGAGAGGATTCTGTTCAGTCAGACTGTAGCCGAGCTCCTATGCTGAAAGATTCCGCACTTGAAGACAGGGTTTGGAGGAAGTTGGACCTTCGGGTGCTACCCGTCGTAGCCATTTTTTACCTGCTGTCTTTCCTGGTAAGCAGTGTTGGTATCCCTGGTCAAGTAAAAATTGACTTTCCTTACAGGATCGCACTAATCTAGGAAATGCTCGTGTCGCAGGGCTACAAAAGGACTTGAATATGACGAACACACAGTATAGCATTTCTTTGACGGTCACCTATGTACCATATATTGTAGCAGAATTACCTTCAAATTTGATGCTCAAGGTATGCGTCGAAGCTTTTTGTGTAGTGCTGCATTGACATCGAACACCCCGCAGGCTGTCGGCCCGAATTTGATGCTACCATCTATGTTGGCACTTTGGGGTGTCGTGACTACCTTACAAGGCACGTACGGTGGTGATTTGTTGCAAAATAGAGGCTCATTTTTTTTGATAAATACTAGGTGTCGTAAAAAGCTATCATGGTTTGTTGGCCGCTCGCTTCTTCCTCGGGTTGCTTGAAGGTTGGTCCTGATACGTTTTCTTACCTCACCCCCTTCTCACTGGCTCTAGGTGGTGTCTTCCCCGGTCTCGTTCTATACCTTTCCTTCTTCTATCCTCGGCAAAAACTACAGTGGAGGTGCGTTGCATAGCGACACAGAAATGAATCCGGTGTTTAAGAACTCGATCGTGATCTTATAGAATATCTGCTTTCTTCTCGGCTGCCTCCTTATCGGGGGCATTCTCTGGTTTACTTGCATTTGGTATCATCAATATGGATGGTATTGGTGGCAAGCCAGGCTGGAGCTGGATCTTCATTCTAGAAGGGCTCTTTACATTCCTTTTTGGAGTCGCTTCATTTTTTCTTCTTCCACGAAGTCCGGAGCACGCTTATTTCTTCGACAAGGAAGAGAAGGGTTACGTTATCTCGAAGCTTAAGGAAGATGGAGTTGAGGGCGAGGATCCATCGATGAATGCATTCAGCTGGCGTGAGGTGGGTCAGGCATTTACACTTCCACAAGTTTGGTTGCTTGCGGTTCCTCTTTTCTGTGATGGTACGTAACAGCATTTTTTTGAGTGCTAGTGAGAATGACCTGATTTTTTTGTAGGCACAGTACTTTATGGTCTTGCCTAGTGAATATCGTTCATTTACCTTTAATCATGTAGCATCACTAATAACTATTTTAGCTTTGCGCCATCGATAGTCCAAGGCCTCGGGTATACGGCTTCTCGGGCTCAGCTCATGACAGTTCCACCTTTTGCTGTCGCCTTTGTTGGTGGGTTATCAAATCTTTGACAAATCTTCAACTTACTAAGTAGTGCCTTGTATCTCTCCTTTTGATCACTGTTCTTTTGCTACATTCAGGGGCAACCATATTCGCATGGATTTCTGACCGGTATCGGTGTCGAGGACTTGTCACAGTTTTGTCTTCATTGATGTGTGTGATTGGCTTCGCTATGTTTCTTGGTATGTACATATCTATTCCTCTTTTGCACTTTGTTCGATTTCTGATCCGCCCGTGTGTGAATCATTCGTATATTCTTTGTAGGTTCTGCGAGACATAGTGTCCAATATGGTTCTCTTTTCTTCTCGATACCTGGAACTTACATTGTAGCACCGACTATGTCCACATGGGTCGCTAACAATGCTACGCCTCATACGAGAAGAGCCACAGCTATTGCTATTGGATTTATCCTTACCAACTCAGGTGGTATTCTCGCTACTTGGCTACTTGGGTCATTGAGTGCCCCACCGAGATATACGAAAGCAACCGTGACGTTGTTGGTATTTTCGGCTTTGATGGTCGTGTTTGCGGCGTTAAATTGGTGGTATTTGTGGGATCAGAATAAAAAGAAGAGCGTGGTGAGGTTAAGGGAGACAAAGATGGCGAGGGAAGAGGAAGATATGAGGTTGGGTGATAAGAGTGCTTGGTTCGAATATAATTTATAGGTAAAGGTTACGTATGCCCTCCATTTTCTTGGAGCCCTCGTTCTTTATATATCATTATTTACTTCGTATTAGTTATTGGGTAACTCTTTGCAGGGAATTCCCTGTTGAAAGAAATGTGATTTCCATAACACCGCCTAGTAATATATCATTCCTTCACCAATATATTGGCAACTCCTTGACCAGGCACATACGTCTTTTGAAGCGCAATGAGGGTGAGATGCTGCTTGCAGGCTGTGCAGTGTGCTGCTCTTCAAGCATGGTGGTGCTCAGGGACAATACTGCAAACCTCATAAAATTATCAGTAAAAAATCTTCATGTCTCCATAGTTGATTCTATGAAAAGAACATCTAGGAAAATCACAGTATCTAAGATGGTCCTTGAAATTCATGTAAAGCGATCCTGGGAAGTTATATTTAATCATGAATGATCGTGAGAAATGTTCTCTCCCTCTCACCAATGTCGACGGCAAGATACCAGAGAATACCTACTGAGAATTCTTCGCATACTTCTGTCGCTCTCAAATATCGTTCAACGTCAACGTCATGTCTGACTACAAATGCATTAGATACCTCTGAGAGGGGGCGACATTTAGCTCCTGCTACATATGATGATGATTTAGATCGACGATTTCATGAACCAACACCATCTATGTATGCACGAATTGGACTTTTGATTTTTGTGGTTGTAATGTTTATTATTGCATTCATGATGCGGGCGGAGATTTGGCGTGAGATTGTTGGACAGGAGGAGAACAGAATAAGAGAGGAGAGTGAGAGATGGGCTGAGTGGGCTGCTGCTCAGGTTTAGTCAATGATTTATTATTATTCTTGGTTCTATTAACTTGGATCGCACGTATTGTTATGATACAGATTTAGAAAGGTCCGTCGAAGTGGAAAACCTGAGTATCCTGACCTTGTGCAGGTTGTAAAATGAGCTTTATAGATTTTTGTTTGGTAAGTGGAGGTGATGTGGTGGTAGTGATAGTAGTAGTATTGAACGTACTGTTTTCTCTTCAGACTGTACCGTCCAAACTAAATCTTTGCTCGGATAATGGACCTAAAGTTGATTTTGTGAGCATAATGTCTTTAAGAAGGATAGGTATATTTTCACGCACGCGGTGGAGTCCCTCTCCAGCTGATTCAATGTACCACTTTGTCATACCATCGGAGAAACCCTGAATGACATCTCCCTGAAAGAGAAAAGGTTAGTTTTTATTTTTCGTTTTAGTAATATTCAAATCAACCTCATGACCCAGGGAGAAAGCAGAATTTCCCGAACCGTAGTTACGAATTCTATATCCCTCTTCATAGTGAGAGATATTCCACTTTCAAAAGTTGAGGGATGGTATCTAGATATATATGGAGTGAGTCACAAACCACTTGATAGATACTTGAGAATTGGGTTGTCATTGTGATTACAGATAACCAAGGGCCTTGATGACCTGGTCCTGGAAAATTACGGGCCCAGTCTCCAGATGTAGGATTGATGATTCGGTATAAACCAGCGAGATCCTAAGCGAATAGATGGTGAGTATATATATAGAACATCACGTTAGTACCTTGGCTTGGGTCGATAGTACACTGGCAATACAGAGATAAGCAAGTTTGCTGAACATGAACATGGTGGTAAGGCGCAGGAAGGAAGGGTGGTAGAGAGAGGAGCTATATAGTCAAAAGTTGTACTACCAATAGACATGGTTACTCCAAATATGCCGCGAAAGCTTCGATTGATGGCAGGTGACTTGGACTCCGCCATCATCACGATGACAGCAGCGAGCAGCCGGGCCACATCGCCAACGCCGTCATCGAGTTCGTCTGTACGGAGACTGTCATTGTCGCAGCGCATAGTGACTTTGGGGGTGAAGCTGGTACGGACGGCGAGCACAGAGACAGAAACGACGGTGGCCGAGAAAGGTAAACTGATTATCTGTTGGTGTTTTATCAGCCCTGACTAGAGCTTTAAGAACGCTCCCAATCCCGCGGCCGTGAAGCCTTTTCCACGGGTCGTGGTGGACTCGGCAACTTGCGGCAGTCATCTGCGTCGGTGTCCCGCACTCGCCCCGACGAAGTCGGTAATCTGCGCCAGCCGTCTCGCGCCCGCCCCGACACATTGGCGGACTCGCGCGGCAGAGAAGCCGTGTTGGGTTCCGCTCGAAACTACTCCACTGGTCGGGGCGGTGCTGGCAACATCCGCTCCCCGTCGAGAGACACATCTAAGCCCATGCACGAGATCATCATTGCTGCCGCCAGTACAGAACCTGTAAGTCTCCCACGCCTCCCGTGAGCTATCGAGCTGTTATCACTGATCCACTCGCCCCAGCTCTCCTCGGGCCGTGGCGGAATCGGCAACATTGCCTCACGCTCCCGCTCTCGAGGTCCTGTTGTCATCGTCCCAAGCCCAACCAGAAGGGCGCCACAAATGGGTGCAGATGTCCTCGATGAAACAGACGAGGCCAACATTGGCTCTTGTTCATCACGTCAGAACAAGCTATATAATGATGCTTCACAGTAGTCTATTTCTATAATAATGCATCTTCTCTTCTCTCTGCTCCTTCTTGCGGTCTGTGTCCTTGCTTGCCATCGAAGGTTGAAAAAACCAGCTCCACTTCCCCCCGGCCCTCCACGCTTACCTTGGGTTGGCAATCTTTTCAATGCACCCCAGGACTTTGCTTGGAAGACTTACCTCGATTGGGGTAGAATCTATGGTATACTTTTTCTAATGAGAAGCAGTCGACTCTCACGTCTGAGTATCTTGCTTCAGGCTCAGATGTGGTATACATGAACGTTCTCGGAACCCATGTCGTCGTTCTGAACACACAAAAAACGGCCATGGACCTCTTGCATAAGCGTTCGCGGATTTATTCTGGTCGGTAAGCTACAAATACCCTTTTCCTCATTGAGGGCAAAAACAAACCGATCAAGTCCTTGTTCTTATTCAATATCTCATCTCCTTCAATGCGATTGGATTCTGGCATGCATGCCTTTCAATGCAAGGTGGAGAGAATCAAGACGGATCCTCGCACGACATCTTTCTTCTCCTTCATCCTCTGTTGTCAATCTGGAATGGCAACGTCCTCATGTCATCAAAAATACTCGTTATTTTGTCAACAATCTCCTTCAACGACCTGATTCTTTCATGGATCACACTTTCAAGTTGAGAGATTATTCTTCCTGATCTTGCCAATTTACTGACTAACGTATAGATTGGCAGCATCCATATCAGTTTCTTCTAGCTATGGTCTTGATGTATTGGATGATCGAGATCAACATATTTCAATTGCAAAGAAAGCAAGCGATGTTCTCAAATTTGCCTTAGTACCTGGTCGATATTGGGTTGATATGATGCCTTCAAAAGTGGCAAGATTTATACCTGATAGTTGGGTCGAGAGAAGAGCAAGGAAGTGGAGGGAGGATTTGGATCAATTTTTGGATATTCCGTTTTCAAACGCTAATAGGACAAAAATGGGCGATGGAATGTCTTGTATCTTGTCTAGGGAGTTGGAATCAGGAGTGGGCGTGAGAGATGAAGAGACTCTGAAAGGTGTTTTGGGAACTGTATTTGTCGGTATGTGGTGTTTAATGATTACTTGAGACGATCATCTTAGTTTCCTCCAAGGTGCATCTTCAACGACATCAGCAGCATTAAATGTTTTCTTCCTCGCAATGACATGTTATCCTCAAGTACAAAAGCGGGCTCAACGAGAACTGGATACTTTGCTATACAATCAGTCCAAATCATTACCGACGCATGGTGATTTGAAAGATTTACCATACTGTATGGCTATTATCTATGAGGTTCTAAGGTGCGTATATCATGATCCAACCTAGATTCGGATTTGATATGAGAAAGGTGGCATGTTGTTGGGCCAATTGGAATTCCACATTTATCCACTGAAGAAGACGTTTATCTGGGGTATCGTATACCAAAGGAATCGATTGTGATTCCGAATATATGGTACGAAGTGCCTTGTATTTTCTGTTTTGAATATTGTTTGAATCCTTTTCTAATAGGGCGATGATGAGGGATGAAAAAGAATTTCAAGGAAATCCTGATGAATTCAAGCCTGAGAGGTTTTTATCGTCGTCGTCGTCGTTGTCATCATCATCATCACCCAATGTCCAAGTTGACGGATATGAAATTGATAGAGAACAAGTGAGAAAGGTAGAATGGGTCTTTGGATTTGGCAAAAGGTGTGTTTGGATGAACAAATTGTGTGATTCTGATTTTTCTAACCACATGGAGGAAGAACGTGTGTAGGAAAATCGATGGCCTTGGATATCTTGAAGTATACGATTTGCTGTGTTTTGACCTTGTTTGATATCAAGAAGAAAAAGAAGCTGAAAGATGGTGGTAGTGAGGAAGAAGAAGAAGAGCCAAGGATGGAATTTGAATCAAATATTACATCGTAAGATTTTTTTTCCAATTTGATATGGAAGAACGCATGCTCACTCATGATACACTCAAGATCACCCTTACCATTCACTTGCGATATCAAACCTAGATCACCAGAAAAGAAAGATATTATACTGGAACTGGATAATTAACATTTTTTCTTTCCTGATATCGGCGGGGTTTCCTAAATTCTTGGTTCTTGGGTGTATATTCATTGAGAAATGAATAAACCTAGTATCTGCAGACAAGGTCCTGATTCTAACATGTATACAGCAAGTGACGGGTTCATAGATTGATATATGCGAGCTTCTGGATGTCACCGGGAGAGGATTTTGTAAAATGTCATGCCATATGTAAACTCAGGTTTGAGTGATGACTTTGTCCATTGTTGCCGATATCCAGAAGCCAATTATTAGATTCACAATTTCCTTCACAAAGAAAAACATGCACCAAGAGGCGGTAGAATCAAAGACCGAGTGTGTCTCTTGTTGTGTTTCTTCCATGGAGTAGTTTGTATATAGTCTTGAGATGTGACCATGGTCAAGGAAGAGACCAATCTCATTCGAACTGTCATTTCATCGTTTATCTTCACAACGAGTTCAGGAGGAACAAATCTGATATTCCATGAATAGGCAACTTTTGATAGTCGATTCAAGTGGAGTCAATGCAGGGATAGGGCGTCAATTCCTCTGAGAGCCTTCCAGATGAGAATTACAGTCAAATTAAGGAAATTGTCGACATCACTACCTAGACCCAAACAAGTCAGGCTTCTGCTTCGCAAGTATAAGAAACATGTTTCATATGTCGGGGTGAAAAATGATCATAGTTGTAACATAACATCATCACTGTCTGGCAGTACTACGGGTCTTCTTGTTCGACCCCGTTCGGCTCGGCTGTCTCCTTTTCTTCGATCTGGCGGTACTTGAAGTTGTGACTGTGGTAGTTGGAGTAGGATAACTACCACGCAATCGCGTACGACCGTCCTTCATTGTTTCTGTTATGACAGGGCTAGCAGCTGGCCGGAACTTATGTTCCTTAGAATATCTGGACAAGCCAGTTTTGGTGAGAATATTCCCGTGTGATGACAAAGAATTACCGAGATGCATAGACAATATCATACTTCTGGTCTCTGAGAAGTGTAAAACGCATGGAGAAGCCGAGATAGAAGAGGAAGCAGATAAGGACAATGAGAGCTGCACGCTTCCATGGTGAGGGTGGAGAGGGATTGAAATGGGTATCTTCTTCAGGTTCTTCAGTGTTGCCTACAGAGTGTTTCGATGGCGATTGGGATATTTGTCCAGACCGTTCATCGACAAGCAATTGGCCATTGTCCTGCTTGTGGTCCATGTTGACTACTTGAACCGGTCGACTGGGGCGACTTTGATGGATTTGGTCTTGTTTGCTGCATGCACCCGAATCATCGCAGTACGAAGGGCCCCAATTAAGATCACAGAAGCATACAGCTGCTTTGTTCCCAATAAACAGAAGCTGTGAACCGTTGCAGATGATACTCGGCTCTTCGTCAGTGGAATCTTCCTTTTGAGAGAAGAGAAGTAGCTGATAGCCATGCAACTGGTCTTCTTGTAAATTGAATAATGCTGTGTACACTTCGGTAGCAATTGAGTCTTGTTCTGGTAGTATCTATGGTCAATTTGAAACAACTTGAAAGCTCACTGAGCCCTCTGGGTGGATTTTTTCAAAAAAAAAGGTCAAAGGTGACAGAAGAAAAACAGAGTTCTGCTCGAACTGGGGGTAATGTGACCATAGACACTTTGAGTATATATAAATAGCCTGGGAAGAATTTAACAGATGGGACATCTCTGACCACGAGTAACTCCATGCGAGCAAATTTTATGTTGGGCAGTTTTCTAAAGTTTCTTGTTTGGGAGGTTCCTGCAGAGATTCACAGAAAGTAACTGGTTTTGGGGGGGAGGGGTGAAGCATGTGCATGTTTTACAATTCATCATCCATTTGCAAATTGTTATGAGTCAGTGCTCAAGAAAGAGCACGGATAATAGAATAGAACAAAGTCAGAGAATTACAATAAATACAAGCACTCTTACACGGCGTAAGATTACTGAATTGTATACACTACATGAGACGGTCTTGATTTCTTTTTGTTTCAACAATGGTGCTCGTACACGGTCCGCTCGACTGTCTGGTGTTTTGGATTCAGAATTTCTATCCCGCCACAAGTAATTTAGTGCCAAGACGTGGAGAGCCTCGACTATTGGACTCAGCATCAGGGGCGTAGCAACAGAGAGCATGTAACCAGAGGAGGGAGGTGTGGGGGAAGTTTACTAGTAGATGAGTGGGATGGAGGTGTGATTGAAAAATGCTCTAGCAAGACGGCGAAATTATATGAATTCAGAGCGAATATACTTATTGCAACAGGATTGGTGATGCAGCAGACATGAGACGGTCGCGAGGTGAGGTGAGGTTTTGCACAAATATCTTTACGCTTCTGCTTGTATATTTCGAGGAAAATAGAACGTTGGACCCTGAATTCTCTGAGGCATTAATTGACCCACATCTGACGATGAATTCCTGTGTCGCGCAGAAAAAAATTTGTGCTCTTTGTGTTGCCACATAATATGTAAAATGTGTCCTTCTGTAATGACTTAGGAAAAATTATCGAATTGTGACCTCGCGTTGCATGTTCTTTATCACGCTCCTGATCGTACCGGTCATGTCTCAATTCACGATTTCTCTATGCGCCATGTGCTAGCCATGTGCTACAGATAACACCATGAGACATGGTGCATCTTATTCGTCTTGTATACTTGTCTGCAAACTTCTCTTGCTTTTGATGCGTCATACGATAATGGATTTCTGGGCTAGAATCAGATGATGTTCTACGATGACACGCAACGTGTAAAGAGATACTAATAGCCAATCAGCTATCTGCTTGTCTATTGGAAGCAGCTTTAAACAAATGTTTAGCCGGATGATAGACAGATCTTGTGTGTCCGTTCTCACATCTGATACTCGTTCCAGCTACTTGATCTCTTTTTGACTGATCGGTGCCCGAGTTCGCCAAAAAGAAAACGAGTATGTCTCTGACTTCTTGGCCAGCTGTTGATATGAAACATCCACATTTTCGACCTCGAATTCACAGAACAACATGCATCAGCGCCAGCATTGATCTTCTGTATGATGAGTTTGGTCGAAGGTGTTCATGCCCATATGCTCGAAATCTTTTGAATTCGCTTAAAAGCTCTGCACAGTAGCATCAGTCTCAGAATCGGACACTAGTTTTCTCTCATCCTCAACTATCTGGCCATGCATCTCTATTCGACCTTTGCCACACTCGGTCTTTTTGTTGCTGCCTCTCTCGGTGCTCCTACGTCGCTGCACTCGATTGAAACCTTTGATGGAGAAACTACTGGCAGATACATTGTCTCTGTGAAAGAAGGCATACAGAGATCTAGTTTGGTTTCTCAGATCAAGCAAAATGCTACTGTGACTCATGACTTCGACATTATCAATGGTTTCGCTGGTAATTTTGATGAGGAAACATTGAATAATCTCCGAGCAAATCCAGACGTAGTGCTCATTGCCGAGGACGGTATTATGCATACCATGGTTACAGAGTAAGCTCGATACACATTTATTTACTCGTATTGGAACGCATGTCTAGGACTAACGCTCCATGGGGCATCTCTCGATTGAGCTCAAGCACAAGATTGACCAATCAGAATCCCAAGTAATAGCTTTCCACTTCAGCCTAAGGATTAACTTTATAACAAGCTTTCTAGTGTTCTCACTTTCACATACACCTACAATGCAGCCGCCGGAGCTGGTGTTAGAATCTTCATAGTCGGTGAGTTTCGACGCGGCGTATGATTTTACATCCGAATTCACCTCAATTTCAGACACTGGTAAGGGAAACCACAATCTATTGGTTTAATGCGTTGACTTGGCTCATTCTTGAAGGTATCTTGACTACACATGTGAGCGGAGACTTGCATATACATCTAATGGAAATGTCTAATTGCCTTGTCTTTCCAGACTCAATTTGGCGGACGCGCTACTTGGGGCCAGACCTTTGGACCATATGCGTGAGTGCATAATGTTCTGGAATGATAACAATGAGATGATGGCATTCCAGTGATCAAGATGGCAATGGCCACGGAACTCACTGCGCGTGAGTGTAGATAGCCTTGATTTTACCTTCCATTATACTCACAAGGAGAAAATCATAGCGGAACAGCAGCTGGCAGTCAATATGGCGTTGCTAAAGCTGCTAACCTTGTGGCAGTCAAGGTTCTCAGTGATGCTGGGTGTGTACTGAGCACTCTATTCACTGCCTAGAAAATGACCATCTCTTGAATCTTTCCCAAGTTCGGGTGCAGTATCTGACATGTAGGTATTCATGAAAAGCTTCAGCTCCGATATGAACCTGACAAACTTTTCAGTGTCGCTGGTCTGAACTTCGTGCGCCAGTCATCTAGCGGCCCTACTATCGCCTCAATGTCACTCGGCGGTGGTGCATCCACTACTCTTGATAATGCTGTTGCGGCTGTACGTGTTGTTATCTCTCACTTCTCAATTGTTTAATCAACTTCTTCAGTTAACCAGCGCAGGTATCCATGTTACCGTTGCTGCTGGAAATGATGGAGTCGATGCTGGAAACACATCCCCCGCTCGAGCCCGAAGTGCAAATACTGTCGGAGCAACTACGATCGCTGACGCCCGGGCATCCTTCTCCAACTTTGGTTCAGTCGTCGACATCTTTGCTCCTGGACAAAATGTCATTAGCTCATGGATTGGCAGCAATACTGCGACAAACAACATTTCTGGAACATCGATGGTTCGTTCACGTGTCGTCAGATTCTGCTTGACACAGGGATTCACAACTGCTTTAGGCTACGCCTCATATTGCTGGACTCATTGCTTATCTGATTAGTATCGAAGGAAATATGTCTCCTGCTGCTATGAGTGCCCTTCTTCAAACTCTCAGCCTTAAAGGTGTTCTGAGTGGCGTCCGTGAGTACAAGTATCTAGCGAATACACCAGGGTTGATGACCTTTTATATAGCCAGTGGCACTATCAACGACTTGGCACATAATGCTTAGTCAGATTCGACACACCTTGTCTAATAACCGACTCATGTCCTGGGACAAAACTTGTACTCATAGTCTGTCCGAATCGAATTTATTTGTGAACACATGACGTCCATGGACATTCATGGACTCCCACATTATTTGAATCGAATCGTTGCGGCCTCATCGCGATAGATGGTTTGTCTCTTGTATGCATGACCTTAGTCTTATCGCCATGAACCAACAAATTGACTAATCTATTTTTGTTGAGTTTGAATACTCATGGCAGTGTCCTAATGCATGCTGGCAGCATTGGATGTAGTAACAACCATCATAACATCTGTGTCAAGGGCATTATCCTTTGCATTCCTCTTCCCCTTCTTACTATGGACTTCCTGATTCATATGAGCATTTCTGAACCGAAGGGCCCGGGAGGCTTCTTCTGCTGCGACAAGTTTAACCTCGTCTTGGCTTACAGTCCCTCTATACTGGTCTACAGCAAATGCTTCCACCTTCCCTTCCACCAACACGTTACACTTGATCTCTCCCTTCTCTTTCTCGAACTGGAAATCTAATTTTTTCCCATGCTTTCCCGCCCACTGTGATATACGCGAGACTGGATGCCAAACATCAACCTCATCCGTGACAATGCGCTTGAGTACGGGAAGTATATTGAGACGGATGATTGTTTCACGAGCAATGTCGATATCACCATGGGAGTCAAGGAATATCGCGCCGAGAACAGATTCGATGATATCGCTGAAAAATTTTGGTGCTTGGAGCTGAGTCAGCGCAGCCCAGGGAAAGATTTTGTCGTGTCTTAATGCGTCCCAAATTTCGTCTCGTCGCTTTCGGAAGCGGGAGTGGGTGTTAGCCTGATCTTCCATGACTCGTATATTTGAATGAAAGATACATTTCCAGAGGGGAATCTCCTGAATATCTTCTTCGTTGACCATGTTCCCGTCAACGAGACGAGGCATCGTCGCATCAAACTTGACTGAAGTATCTAGGCAGACAAAAGCGAGGAAATGGGCATTGACAACTGCAGAGCGTCGAAGATGCAGATGCCCTGGACTATAGTGTTTCCCCGCAGCATGATAGAGGTAATCCGTGACGACCATTTCAAGCACAGAGTCCCCAAGAAACTCCATTCGTTCGTAGGAACTAGTTCCAGCATTTTGTTGGTAACTTGCATGCGTGAGTGCCTCGAGAAGCAAGATCTTACGCTTGAATGTGTATCCGATCATTTGTTCAACATAATGTAGTTCGGGCGGAATGTCCTTGTCCGGTTCAACTCCAGAGAGGAAAGTTTCAAGACGTTGAGAAGGGGGCGACCATCTAAGTCCGAGGTCAAAGAGCTTGGCACATTCATAGCCAAGAGCGAAACCTCCAGTTATATATGCAACACCGATCAGAGACTCAACAACGTCAGCGAGCGCTAAAATACGTCGTTGGCATGACTTATTCTTAAGGAGGGATGAGTGATTTACTCACTCTTAGTCGATAGAATATTTGACTCGGCCTTACGTTTCTTCTTCACGCTGACCTTCGAGAGTAGCTGCTTATTGGTAGGCTTTACTTCTGGTTCCTGCCGGACAGCGTTCCCAGAAGGTATTACTTTGGACGGTGTCATGTATTTTGGCTTCCACTTACGTCCGAGCATAACATCTTGAAGACGAAATTCTCGGTCAAAACTAGATCGGAAGACCTGGTATAACTAGCGTACCTCGAATTAGCCATTGATATAACTTTCTTTTAACATTCTCCTTCGCCAACCTCACATTTGAAACCGTGTGATCTTTTCTCTTAGTGAGGTACCCCTCATGCCAAAACGGATACTCAACCAGAACCTGCAATGCTACCAAGAATTTCAGCACTGTGTCTCCCAACGTCTCCAACCGTTGATAATTAAATCTCTCCCCTGCACTCGGCGCTGTCATAGCATTCGCCAATAATGTTATCGAAATACTACGCAGAGACGGCGCAGAGGTGAAAAGATTCGAACGAAGCGAGATCATGGTTAGAGTGTTGCCTATTGAACGCAGGACAGAGGGTAAGAGGAAAGCATAATCGACTTCGACAGATGAGATGAGTGCAATGGCACTACATTCGGGCATGAGATGAGTGTAAGCAGCTTGAGAGGTTGAGTTGTCGGGAGAGCGTGGTGGAGTTGGTAGCAGGAAATTGCACCGGGGATGGAAGGGTTTAACGACCAAGAGGGGATACCTGACCTCCAATAGTGGAGCATCGTCTGAACGGGGCCTCGATTTCTTGAGTTCCTCTTCTTGTTCTTCTGTCAATCTTGCTTGCCTCCATCCAACAAATTGTTGTGGACGACCGAATTCCTTAAGGACGAGGGTAGGGTCTTCAGCATACTGGAATGCGTCGCCGAAAGCTCGAGCATGTACAACGTACTCTTTGGAATGATTGGTTATGTTCTGCCCTCTTCTCAATTTCTCTAACCAGGCTCGGCGCTGGACCCAGATGTCAGTGTCATCGACGGGGATTTCGGGGTAGAAAAGGTAGGCAAAGTCCAGGTTTTCCCAATCCATCCTTCCCGAGCTCAAGCTCCAAAACACGCGCCTCGTGTATTCCTGTGCCTTGATGATGACGTCAGTACACTCAGCCACTTTTCCAATGGGCATCAAAGTAACACGAGTAGGCTCATCAAATCCAGGTCGGTATAGCGTCGGTCCTTCAAAGGCGTCGAGCTCGGCGGGCTCAGAGCGTGTGAACAGCACCAATGCCGGCAGGTCACCTATACATAATCTCGATGTGTACCAACATCTCGAATTTTCTTGCTCATTGACGTCGGCATCCGATGGAGCCCAGGGATTCATCTGGAGGTCAACACTTGCCATTCCAGCCCTTCTTTCAACGTCTTTCAGCATTTCCTGCACTTCTTGTTCTTTCTCAGGTTCAAGTGTGCTCATCAAAGGTAATAAATGTTTGTTCAGTAGCCCTGCTTCATACAATGCGATATATGCCTTGAATGCAACGTGGCGATGTGCGGAAACCTTGGTTCGATACATAGTGGGCACGGAAAACTCCCAGCAACTACGAGGAAGTCTACGTGAAAGGACTACTTTCGAGCCGTAAGGACCGTTGTACGTTGGTTGTGAAGTTTGAGGAATGGGATTTTCATGCCATCCAATGGGAAGTTCTAACGGGTCTATTTCGTAAATCGGTTGGGAATCCACGTGAGAAGCTCTCGGAAGAACGGAGCAAAAATGAGCTAAATGAGAGATAGCGGAATGAAGGCTACACTTCGCGCTTTAAAACAAGATATTAGGTTCTTTGCTACGGTCAAATAGATGGAAACGCACCCTGTAGACTCAACAACGAATATTTCGTCCCCCTCTTGATCATCATCTATCCTCATCGCTAGATTATCCTCTGCAACTTGCGTCCTTTGGGGATCATTATACATCTCAATCATCCTTCTCTCCAAATCCTCCCATTTTTTGACATCTGATTGATTTGCACTACCACGAGCGAACATCAACGTAAATGTGCTTTTCTTCTTCCTGGCACGCCCACGACTCTGTGCCCAACTCGCCATATTCTGAGGCAAGTCCCATCGGATCACACTTCCGCAAGCTTGTATATCAAGACCTTCTTCAGCGACGGCAGTGGCAACGATAAGGTTCAGATCGCCAGACCTGAAACTGGCTAAGGTATCTTCTTGACTATCATGCGGAATTTTACGGGTAATATCGAGAAAGCTTTGACGATGAGAACTATCGGATACGCCTAAGAGGATACCAACATGGAAGATATTTGCGGTGAAGGGGTGGTTTTTGAGAACTTCGGCCAGTGCAATAACAGAATCGCGACGCTGAACGAAGATGAGACAGGAGTACACCTCTCCACTCTCCTCCGTCTCAAGCTTTTCATTAAGAAGCAGGGTGACGAGCGACTGTACTTTGTCGGAAGAATCTTCCATGATGTCGTCGGCATGATATGAGATAGGGGTTAGGATGGCCGAATTGAGTATTCCCAAGAGATGACTTCTCTCTGTCGGTTTCCAGGCGCTCATCGTGTTATTGTAGGGATTAATAGCTTCCTTGGCCTTCTCGATGATACGCCAAACATACCAATCCGCAGCCCACGGACCAAGATCAACGAGAATATCAGATGCTGCACGCTCAAAATCACGAAGTCCCTTGAGCGTGAAAGTCTTCTGATTCCTTAAAGTCGCTGAAAGCTGCTGGTCGATTCGATAATATTCCGCAGTCCCATATAGAGTTGCATTGAGCTGTCTTCGGAGGGATATGATATAAGGATCATCCTCGATTTTGAGGCCTTGGATGATGCCTGAAATCGTGGCGAGATTGGTGGAAAAGGGTGGAGATATCCAATACTCGTACATGACATGGCGGAAAACAGGTCGGTGAACAAACTTCAAAAGTTCATCACGCTGAAGACGAGGGGATTGAACAATGCAATCGAGATTCTTCTCAAGCATACTAAGAAATGCAAGTCAGCCTGAATATTCCACAGAAGATATAAGAATCTCACCGGAAGGCTTTTTCCACATCTCCCCCATATATCGGACTGGCGGTGAGTCCCATTACGAAAGGCCGAGATACTTGGCTCACTCCATAGGTACGATCAATCGTAGTCTGGACTGGGAGAGGGTGATAAAACTCAGTCATGATACGGCTATAAGGGTGGTCACCCGTTGCATGATGTGCCTCATCAAATATCAAAAGGCTTATGTCCCTTCCAAGATCTATGTATCCATGTCGAAGAGCATCTAAGAAAACTTGAGGTGTTGAAACCACAACCTTATGCGTGCTGAGAACTTTTCCCCATATTGTGGGCGATTTCCATTGGTCTGGCTCCAGAGCACCAGAAATCAGACCAACGGAAACCGGCAGATAACTCTTGATAACAGCCTTCTGTTGAGCACATAATGCTACGGTTGGTGCAAAAAACCATGCTACCTGCAGTTCCCAATGAGTGGCATTGCTAGACAATAGCACCAGCTAACTAAGTACTTTACTTGATTCTCGTTCAACCTCATATTTGATTCGGAGAATAGCGATATGTGTCTTTCCAGAGCCGGTGTCCATTGCGATGATGATGTTTCGGTTTATACTCTGTTCCAGCATCTCCTGCTGGTATCCTCGAGTTGCAGGAACATTCGACTCAAGTAGTGGGGAAGGAAGATCCATTTTCAATTAGATGCGAGGAATGCCGAGAAAGGCTATTCTCCTCTGAGTCATCCAGAGAGGAAGGACCAAAAGGAAAAGATGGGGAGAGAGGGAAAAACTGGGTTTGATAACCAGCGATCAGTTAATCAAAACTACGTGACCAGCCGATTTGTCTTCTATGAATAAATAACAGCTTCAAATGATAAATATTGTAAATAAAGAAGAAACGCTCCTACATGACAAGGCAATGAACCATCCCCTTCTTGTCCTTTAACCACCATCCGCCTCTCTGGGGGTCACATGATACCCAAAATTAATATGGTTCAATAATGTGACCATTCCAGCACATTGTTCTCACAGCACACCATATGAGACTAGAAGATTCTGCTTATATTACTCAAACAATGTGCCTAAATATTAGTCCTACACTGACCAATTGGGTTCCAGCTCAATCCCTCTCAACCTCACTAGATCTCCAGTATGGAAGACATTGGATCAAGTTGTTTCAGACAAGGTGAGCAGTCATGTATCGAAGAAAATACAACATGTCTCATACTCCTTTCAGCACAAAGACTCGCATTCAATCGATGAAGAAGAACAGGTGTA
>Ga0153955_100449_pt1 | contig 20320 bp, 16 predicted proteins | sample TSFL039MetaG_FD_104744 | JGI IMG/M metagenome (GOLD analysis project Ga0153955, IMG submission 104744) | Attine ant fungus gardens microbial communities from Florida, USA - TSFL039 MetaG | ecosystem: Host-associated > Fungi > Mycelium > Unclassified | place: USA: Florida, Wekiwa Springs...
ACAAGGACCTCAAGGTTTGGCATGACACTGATCTATTACTCATAGATACACATCAATTCTTGAACACAACAAGGACAGCCCCTTATATGGTTAAGTTATCGCTATTCTGGACACAAAAGGACTACCATATGTAGAACAATAGGCAGTAGAACATGTGATGCTCTGTCCAGGTGCACAGACCATTTATTCCTGTATATAAGGCTTCATAGTATGAGGATTAGACCTCAGACTTAACAACATCTTTTATTGCTTATTCTACCTCTGCTATCAAAGCTTTGAGAAACTCTCTTTAACCAATCATAAACTAAGTAAGTAACCATTTGTGATACCTGTCTACCCACTATAGTCAGTTTTAAACTATGTTACCCATTGTAAACTTGTTTCTCTAGATTGTTCATCTACCCAAGATGACTTCTTATATAGTAAAAAGGCAGAACTAGGGGTGAGCCTGCCCTCATGTTTTGGTTCTTGGGTCTCTACCATATTGGTGATCTAGCAAGTTGGTTGAGAGGGGACAAGCTGGAACCCAGTTGGTCAATGTAGAACTAATATTTATGCACATTGTTTGAGTGATGTAAGCAGAAACTTTCAGCCTCATATAGTGTATTGTAGGGACAGTGTGCTGGAGCAGTCACATCAAACCCAATAGATATTCAATACAACTATTCCGAAGAACAGTCAGGATATAAAGGGGAAGGCAGATAACAACAATATTAATGTAAGATTTTTGGTATCATATGACCCCCAGAGGGGGATGGTGGTGGTTAAAGGACAAGAAGGGGATGCAAATGAGATCATTACAAGCAGACGATAGAATTTCGGGTCATATTTGGAGTACTCGGCCCGCGAGCTGGGACAGTGTCTGGTCATAAGTCATTGGCCCAACTCTTCATTGAGACAATACCTCACTAGATACCTTTCGCAATCACCATACACGGTAACATCTTGTACTTGATTGGCCAATCCCAATGCTCTTGTGAATGTGAAACCGAACATGAAAGAAATGTTCACATGTAGCGCAGAACATGTTGGATGTACATTACCCCAATAAATAATTTCAATAAGCCTCTTCGACTAGGCCGATGTCTAAATCAATAGAGATTAGCAGAAGACTTCCTTGAAAGATCTCTAGCCTGAACTGTGCTAGTGATTTTCAATCGCCTCAGGTCGGCCGATGTCTCCGCGGCCGATTGTAGTACAAACTAATAAATGCCTTCAGGTATTCTCACATTTTGACGCACGGCTGGAGCCCAGTACATTCTGGAACATACATCCCACAAGAGGCATCAGGAGAAGTTGATTTAGGAACGAGGCTACATTTTGGTCAAATGCTTGAATTATCTTCTGGTCACAGGATGGCTCATCGGACACAGGATTGGACACAGGACAGACTTCCATGGCGTTGACAAATCACTTCGATCTAAGAATCCACTTTTTGTAGCTGAACCCTCAAATTGGAGATGGACTGCTATTTTTCTTGATCCGCAGAATCCCAGAGAAGAGGATGTTGACAGGGCAGCAATCACTCAACTGAGTGTTTGCCTGAAGATCAGTGATATACAATTAGCGGTCCCACGCTGAAGGTCTCTTGACAGCCCTGAAAAGGGTTTTAACATATTTGTGACGACCAACAATAGAAAGAGGAAGGCCTTTAACGTCCGCACTGAATTGCTCGTGAATCGACCTTAGATATACCGGAAATCATGCAGGAAAGTAGCACTTTTGTTCGGTTGAGACGATAGAAAGCAAGATGGCCAGAGTAGAGAGACCTCGGAGGCACGGCGAGAAATGTGTCTGAGTAGAAGGACTGGATGAAGGGGTCAACCAGGGCGAAAAGATTTCGCCCCGTGTTTTGCTTTTGACAAGAAATTGACTCAAATCATGTAGCTTCTTATGTTTTAAGATTATAGATATCAGCTGTTGCTCGTAGAACGTGGTCCTGATCAAATTCTGATCAGTCCAGACTATAGGTATTTTTCTCCAGCTGCGCTGTCGTTAGAAGTCGTTAATATTCGACATGACGAGAATTCACTTCGATTTCCAGGTCCTGCCGTACACAATATTCCCCGTCTGCTTTAATGACGAGATGATGGTCATCGAGATCCTCAATAATGAAGCACTGTTTTTCATTCATGACGAGCAAGATCTGTTTTACAGCTGGGTCACTGTCGAAAGTTGGATTAGTCATCCTGCTCAAACACAAGTACCACGTACCAGACAAGTAGGACACCTTTTTCATCATACGTACGACCCGAGATAAGCCCCTTGTTGCGACAAAATGAGGAGGAATTAACCTTTTATTGCACGCATGATGGTTGTCTCGAGGAATGGACCGGGGTATTACTACCCTATCTCCGCAATACCAAATTGCCGTGATCGGCCGAACACTCCTCTCAACTACCCCTCTTAGATCTTTTATGCGAATGTCGTTACCACAGGAAGTGCATAAGGCGCTGTACGTCCAAAATATGTTTTTGTCACATTCCGAATCGCATCTCATGGGCCATTTAACTCTCCGGTTGTCCGATCCGACTGTTTCGATCATTTTTCTTATAATCACCCCGTTCCTGTCTGACATTCCTACACTAACCACACTATGCCCAACGACACCTTCAGTGTTCAGGAATTCGCACCAGGTAAGCGCCTTGGTTTTTGTGCTTGATTTTCATAACTAATACTACCAGTAGGGGTTCGCAGTCCTGTTGAATCCTCCAAGAAACTCGCCGCTTATACCGCAGTCGATCATCACATTAAACCACAGCATACTGTAGGTACTCTCATTCAAGCCAGTTTTATCGTCCCTCATCACTCGTAGGTCATTGGCATTGGCTCTGGTATGTGACCTGGCTTACGGCGAAACCTCAGAAGGATGATTAAGAGGTTAGGTTCGACTGTTCCCTACGTTGTCGAAAGGATTGTACAGCAAGGCGCCGAGGCTAATAAGAAACGTGTCTTCATTCCTACAGGTGCGTTGCCATCAATCTTTCACCGCTCGGCAAGCAACCCATCAGCAGCTAGGGTTTCAGTCCAAGCAATTGATTGTTGAGGCCAATCTCAACCTCGGAGATGTCGACGAATACTCTTCAATAGACGTTACAATCGATGGTGCTGATGAGTGGGTTTCCTTTCTTTATTCTATTCCCAGGCCTTACCCTGATTAGGATAGATGCAAATCTTAATTGTATAAAGGGGGGAGGCGCTTGTCATTTGCGTGAGAAGATTCTCGCTGAGGCTGCCAAAACGTTCGTAGTGAAGTGAACCTAGTCTAGTTTCATATCTCATTCTGACCTATGCAGATTTGTTGTTGTTGCCGATTACCGGAAGAACTCGGAATACCTCGGTACAAGCGTGCGCCTTCCTAGTGACTTGCGTTTGCACTGTCTGATTCAGCCATTAGTGGAAGCCTGGTGTACCAGTCGAGGTTGTTCCATTTGCATATGCCAGGGTGCTACGGCAGTTGAGAGAGGTCTTGGGTTCTCCGAACGCCACGCTCCGTATGGCCATCAAGAAAGGTAAAGGGATTCAGACAATATTCTTAACCCGGGTTCCAACTGTCAATATGTCCATAGCAGGCCCCATAGTTACTGATAATGGTAACTTTGTAATCGATGCCCCATTTGAGCAAGACAAGATGCAAGATCCATTCAAAGTGTGTTTTCTCCCATTGATGACATGCTACAATTCTCATTGATCAGCGCAGATCTTGACGCAAATTAAGCTTTTGACTGGTGTAGTGGAGGTTGGATTGTTCTGTGGAATGGCCAAGGCTGCGTATTTTGGGAACCAGGTACATTAGACGTGGTTATTCGCAGATTTCTGCTGATGTATAAAACAGGACGGCACTGTTACCATTCGACAAGAGGATGGTACGACATCACAGATAGAGGCGTAGAAGAATTCGAGGCAAACGAAATATTCAATCCGTCATCAACGGCGGTAATGCTTGGAAATAAAGTAGACACTTGGGTCCCGTTTTGGTTACGTAAATGGCCCTCTTAATCAGGATCAATAGTTACTCGTTGTATGGTATCCCAATGGGCTTTTTAGACAGGTGTGCAAATGATTGGTTGAGATCGGGGCAATTTCACACGTGACTCCGATTTCTGGCTGTCATCATGTTGCTACAAAAGGACAGACAAGATTTCCTGCTCTGGGAAGATACTATCCCGACCATTCAAGGAGATGGCAGAGGCAGACATTCTCAAAGTATCCATCCTCGGAAAGGATTCTATACACTGTGGCTTTCATCTGATTCCCTACATCGCCAAAACTGTCATTAGCACTCTCCCATCGTCGACCTACATCCTCATCACTGACAATAACATTGCCAAATTGCATCTCAAGGCATTCGAGGAAGTTTTCCAAGCAGCTCTTCAAGATCAAAAGATATCGGGCACGCAGCCCAGGTTCCTCACTTCCGTGATTCCTCCTGGAGAAACTTCGAAGAGCCGAGAGGGCAAGGCACAAATCGAGGATTTCCTGCTACTCAATCAGTGTACGAGAGATGCTGTTGTACTTGCCCTTGGTGGAGGTGTCATTGGCGATCTCGTTGGATTTGTTGCCGCAACCTTGTATGCCTCCAGTTTTTTTAAGCAGTTTATACGTCAATTAAGACCATTCTTAGCATGCGTGGCATTCGCTTCGTTCAGATTCCCACTACACTTTTGGCTATGGTTGACTCTAGCATCGGGGGAAAAACAGCGATTGATACCCCACATGGAAAGAACCTGATAGGTGCCTTTTGGCAGCCAGAATACATTTTTATCGATGCAGCATTTCTTGAGACTCTTCCTCAACGTGAATTTTCCAATGGAATGGCTGAAGTTGTTAAAGTGGGTTTGGTTCTTGAGATATATGATTTTTATTGCTTATCCGTCTGAACAGACTGCAGCCATTTGGAATGAGAGCGACTTCCTGGCTCTCGAAGCGCGTTCGGCCGAAATCTTCACCGCTATCCAGATAGCCTCCAAAAATTATGCTGGGCGAACCAAGAATACACGTTCAGCCGCTCAAGACCTCCTTCTCTCTTTAATCGTTGGTTCCATTTCGGTGAAGGCTCATATCGTGACGATCGATGAACGAGAGACTGGCCTCCGCAACCTTGTCAATTTTGGCCATAGTATTGGTCATGCTATTGAAGCTATTCTGACACCTACCATTCTTCATGGCGAGTGTATCAGTGTCGGTATGATCCTAGAGGCCGAGCTCTCGCGTCAAATGGGAATTTTGTCTCAGGTCGGCGTTGGGCGCCTGTCTCGGTGCCTGAAGGCATATAATTTACCCATTGCTCTGTCTGATCCCCGTATTGCTAATATCCCCGCTGCATGTCTTTTGACCATTGATCATCTCCTTGATATAATGCGGATTGATAAGAAGAACAGTGGACCAAACAAGAAGATTGTTATTCTATCGAGAATCGGTGCAACCTATGAGCCAAAGGCGACTGTGGTCAAGGACGAACTCATTGCGAAGACGCTCTCCGAGGCAGCGAAAGTAATCCCTGGTGTCCCTTCCCATAACCCTGTTGTGATGTCGACACCGGGCTCCAAGAGTATTTCCAACCGTGCTTTGGTGCTTGCTGCTTTGGGGAAAGGCACTTGCAGACTTAAAAACCTATTGCATTCCGATGATACCCAGGTCATGATGTCTGCTCTCAAGGAGCTTAAAGTGAGTTTCGAGTTGATTGTTAAGATACTTATTCTGACGCTTCAGGGAAGGGCGCTAAATTTTCATGGGAAGACAATGGTGACACCCTGGTTGTTGAGGGTGGCGAAGGTTTCCTCGCCGTACCCCCTAGGGGTAAAGCGCTCTACCTTGGCAATGCCGGAACTGCTGCTCGCTTCCTTGCTACTGTTTGCACCCTCGTCCAGACTTCGTCTAAGGATGATACTGGTGTTACTGTTATCACTGGCAATGCTCGCATGAAGCAACGTCCCATTGGGCCTCTCGTTACTGCACTGAGGGCCAATGGCAGCAATATTGACTGTTTAGAAACCGATGGGTGCCTACCTCTGGCAATCGCCCCTGAAGGTCTGAAGGGTGGTACGATCCAACTCGCCGCCAGCGTTTCTAGCCAATACGTATCTTCTATCCTCCTCTGTGCTCCCTATGCTGCAAAACCTGTGACGTTAGAACTTACAGGAGGCCAAGTTATCTCACAGCCCTATATTGATATGACGATCGCGATGATGAAGACATTTGGTGTTGATGTTATTCGAAGGACTGATTCTGCCACCGGAAAACTCCTCGATATCTATGATATACCCAAAGCTGTATATGCCAATCCATCGGCCTACAGCATTGAATCAGATGCTAGCAGTGCCACATACCCGTTGGCTATTGCTGCTATTACTGGTACCTCCTGTACTATCAACAATATTGGCACTAGTTCACTTCAAGGTGACGCCCAGTTTGCGAAAGAAGTGCTGGAAAAGATGGGTTGCACAGTCAAGCAAACAGAATATCAGACTACTGTGCAGGGGCCGCCGATTGGGAGCTTGAAAGCTATTGAGGAGGTGGACATGGAGACCATGACAGATGCTTTCTTGACTGCCACAGCTGTCGCTGCTGTGTCCTCCGGCAAGACAAGGATCCTGGGCATTGCAAATCAGCGAGTGAAAGAATGTAATAGAATTCGTGCAATGATTGACCAGCTTGGTGCGTTGTATGGATTTACTGACGATGAACGTAATTGACCGAGTTTCTTCACAGCCAAATTCGGCGTGGAGTGTCTCGAGTTGGACGATGGTCTAGAGATCATTGGGAGGCCCATTTCCGAACTCAAACGGGGTGTTAGCGTTCATTGTTATGACGATCATCGTGTTGCTATGGCGTTCAGTGTTTTGGGTACTGTCATTGAGGATACCATACTCGAGGAAAAACGCTGTGTTGAGAAGACCTGGCCAAACTGGTGGGATGATCTTGAAAACAAGGTTTGTCCTCGATTGACCTTGTAATTGATTTGCTTGCTGACCTGATCTGCCTAGATTGGCATCAAGGTAGAGGGTGTTGATTTAGCTGGCCTTCAGGCCAAAGCTTCCGTCAGTGGAGTTAGGTCTTCCAATACTTCCGCATCTGTCGTCCTCATTGGCATGCGTGGTGTTGGCAAGTCTTTCATCGGTGACATAGCTGCCGAAGTCCTTGGCTGGCCACAGCTCGATGCAGATGATTATTTGGCCGATAAAATGAAGCAGCCTCTTCGGGAATTTGTTGCTGAACATGGCTGGCCTGCGTTCCGTGAAGCCGAAGCTCAGATTCTAGAGGAGTTGTTAAAGCAGAAACCCACAGGCCACATCATATCCTTGGGTGGCGGAATCGTCGAAACACCTGCATCTCGAGACATTCTCAAGCAATATGCTGCTACACAGGGAGCTGTCGTACATATCTCTCGGCCATTGGATGAGATTATCGCATACTTGGGTGTTGAGAACGCCAGGCCTGCTTATGGAGAGCCTGTGGCTGATGTTTACCACAGACGTCAACCTTGGTTCTCTGAAATATCTAACTATGAATTCTTCAATCCCGTCGGCGATACCTCCGTCGTGACAACTCCTTCTGCTGGCATTTATGAAGAGGTCGCCCGTTTCTTCAAACATATTACTGGTCAGCGACCCACTTCAAATGTCAGCAGTGGGAAGCGTTCTTACTTCCTCTCGCTGACATATCCCGACATCACACAAGCACTGCCGATCATTGACCAGATATCTGAAGGTGTTGACGCTCTTGAACTGCGGGTCGACCTTCTGAGATCGGCTCAGGATGTCGTAGACAACGTCACTCCCTCCACCAGATATGTTGCTGCTCAGCTCGCTACCCTTCGACGCGCGACTTCTCTCCCTATTGTATATACTGTCCGAACTGTATCGCAAGGTGGAAAACACCCAGATAAAGCTGTAAACGAGGCCCTGGAGCTTCTTGAGCTGGGTCTGAGGGCTGGTGTGGAGTATCTCGACGTCGAGATCACCTTGCCCGAGCAAAAGGTTCGAGAGCTCGTCGCTAAGAAGGGTTTTTCAAAGATTATTGCATCGTACCACGACTTTAGCGGCAATCTCAAATGGAACTCAAGCACTGTCAAGGAAAAGCACAATATTGCTCAAAGTATCGGCGATCTTATTAAGATTATTGGTACGGCCAACACTGTCCAGGACAATTTCAAACTACACGAATTTGTAACCAACGTTGGGGTCAAACCGGGCGCAAAACCTATAATTGCAGTCAATATGGGTACTCAGGGTCAGCTCTCACGCATCTTGAACGAGACCTTCACTCCTGTCACGCACCCACTTCTCCCATTCAAGGCTGCACCTGGTCAACTTTCTTTCAAACAGATCCAGGAAGCTCTTCACATTGTCGGCAAGCTGCCTTCTAAGCAGTTCTACCTCTTTGGTAACCCCATTGCCCACTCCATGTCCCCTACTTTGCACAATTCAGGTTTTCAGTTGCTAGGCCTTCCTCATAGATATCGCCTCCTGGAGACACAGAGTTTCAACGAAAAGAACAAGGAGGCAATCACAGCAGATGACTTTGGAGGTGCATCCGTGACGATCCCGTATAAGCTTGATGTTATTCCTTTTCTCGATGAACTTACCCCTGCTGCGAAGGTAATTGGAGCAGTGAATACCGTCATTCCGAGGTCGTCCTCAGAAGGCAAGCGGATGCTCGTTGGTGATAATACGGATTGGTTAGGCGTTCGTGCGAGTGTCGTTGCTCAGCTTGCTACAGGAAGGGTGAAGAATGCGTTGGTGATTGGTGGTGGAGGAACTGCGCGTGCCGCACTCTATGCCCTCCAATCTCTCGATGCAAAAACCATCTACCTTTGGAACAGGACAAAGAACAAGGCTCAGGAGCTTGCTACGGCCTTCCCTGACGCCCGTATCCACGTTTTGGATCAACTTGGCGTCTTCCCTTTTGCTCCTCCTAATGTAATTATTGGCACTGTTCCTGCAACTGCTACCACACTTGAGAAGGGAACACTGGGCGCCACGTTCCTGACAGCTGATCTGTACCGGTATCGTGATGGACCTGCTGTTGTCGTTGATATGGCATACAAGCCTGCGGATACACCACTTCTTCGTCTTGCAAGCGTTGCTTCCAATTGGAGGACTGTGCCAGGACTAGAAGTACTCTTGGAGCAAGGATATGAGCAATTTGAGCTTTGGACAGGAAGGAAGTGTCCACGCGGAGCTGTTGGTGAAAAAGTGAGAGCAAAGTACTACTCGACATGATCTTTTGGACATGAAATAGCAGAGCTTTCTTGGATATAAGTGTAGAATTTAGATTGAGTAGTCTTCGAACAACGTATGTAGTAGGCACCAATTTGATCTTGTTTTTCTTACTCATGGGCGATAGTTTTGACGAGCGCGTTGTACAAGTTTATGGCCGGACATGATTGGTGATCCGCAACGTCGCTGTTGTTATTTATCACTCAACCCAAATAATCTGGAGCCGAATAAAGTAAATCCTCTTGTGGTTGAGTTCGGAGCCAGACCAAGTTTTGAGGTCAGTTATGCTAGAAAAGTAGGCTCTTTTTTGTTATCACATTTGATGGGAAGAGAATGATGTGAGCCGCAGCCGAGTTCCCTCGTTTCATCCCAGCTGCAATGTACATTTCTAGGGTGAAACTGGACTGAGGAGATCAGAAGTCTGACCTTTATCAGATATCTTTGTCTGTGTGCAGCCAAATAAAAGATTTGTCTAATAATACCAGTCAATATCAGGTCGTTTTACTCGAGTCGCATACAAAATACCCCCCGCCTGCATATCGCATGTGTAACGGTTTTGACACGACTGTCTCCTATATGACATATGTTTGTATATGTATATGATATCCCCTTGCAGTGTAGTGTTCTTTAATCTCCACCTGGTTCAATATATCTTGAAATTTCTATCACTGAGTTCAAGATCATAACATAAGGTCGAGATTTCCCTCAGTATTTATCTTGGACATAACACATGTCCCCACTTACCTTACATTCCCCTCACTCAACACAATATGTGTCCCTCACACCCCAACACTTAATCTGGAGATTCACTTGAGAATTTGTCATGATACTCACTGAATATGAGCCCACTCCCTGGGCTATCACTTTAATGCTCAAAATCGTACTCATAATCATACTCATCATTGTTGGAATTTATTTGACCCAGGAAATTGACCCTGGACAAAGTAAAAACCCTGATGACACAACAGAAACGAAGTCAGATTTGACCAAGGAAACTCTCAAAATTCATTTGGATCAAACAAACCCAGACTCCCTGATCAGCCTAGCAAGAAACCTCAGCATATTGACAGACAAAACTGAACCAACACCCCTAGAAATCAGAACAATCAGTTGTAAAACAAACATAGACAAAGAAAGAAACCAAATAACAGTCAAATCTGATGGGACTTTGAATTTCATACAACAACTCAAAGACTTATCAGACTAGGCATTCAGAATAGCCATTGATAAAATGAGAAAACAGAACATCATAGAGAGGATGACAAAAGAGGAACTGAGAACAGTTGTTAAGGAGATAAAGAGGAGGAAGGAAATTTCAATTCCAGTAGTTCCAAGGCAAGGGTCTATAATGGAGAAAGAGAGTACCCCTGCTGCAAGATGCCTGAAACCAAAAAGGAAGACAAGGAATTTGATGCCAATAGTTTCAAGGCAAAACCCCATGATAGAGGAAGGGGGTTCTTTTGCTGCAAGGTGCCCAGTGTCAAAAGGAATCAAGGAAGTGAAGTTACCAGAGATCTTGACAAAAGAACTTCTAGATTATTTTGGAGCAAGGAACTTTGGGAAAATAAAAGGATATATAGCAGAGTGGGTAGTAAAGAGACTGAAAGAAGAGGACAAGAAGACAGCAGTTGAAATCCTCAGAGTATGGGTCCACCAGTCAAGGAGGAAAGAGTGCAATGACAAAAAGGTAGATGAACTGAATAGAAAGATAGATGGAGAAGTTATCTTTACACTCCAGTCACTAGAACAGCCCCCAATACTGAGACAAATGGGATATAAACAGTTAAATATCAAAGTTAGACTGACAACAATTAACACAATGAGATCATCTCACAAATCAGCCCTGATTGACTTAGGCTATACTAACTTATGCATTAGCAGGAAATTCATACAAGAAAACAAGATCAATACCCAGTACCTATTACCTGTTATAATGCCAATAGAACACCCAATAGATCTGATAATATTATAGACTTGGTAGAGATGACAATGAAAATCAACAATCATATTGAATGAGTACAGTTTGCAGTAACAGACCTGGGGAAAGCCAACTTATTCCTAGGACATGAATGGCTTCAAAAACACAACCCATCTATCAGCTGGCAGAGCTCAAAACTATACCTAGACAAATGCAGACAGTAGTGCAGAAAAACAACTAGTAGAGAGGAGCCAAAAGATATCAAACAGGATAACGAGGAACTAGAGAGTGGAGAAAGATTCCTATTTGTGAATCTAGAGAAAGAAACATTAAGAAGAAGCGAGATGGAGGTTAGAAGAATAGGAGAGGATAAAAAAAGTGAAGAATTTGAGGAAGTTGTACTCCAAGAGTATTGGGAGTTCAAGGAGGTGGTGTTTGATAAGAAGGTATTTGATAAACTACCTCCTCAAAGACCCTAGGATCATGCCATTGAACTTATTCCAGGAGCCACATTGAAGGATTGTAAAATCTATCCTCTAAGTGCCAAAGAACAAGAAGAGCTTGATAAATTCCTGGATGAACACCTGAGAACAGAACAAATTAGATCTTCAAAATCTCCTTGTGCAGCACCTTTCTTTTTCATAAAGAAAAAGGATGGCTCATTATGCCCAGTCCAAAATTATCATTGACTGAATGAAGTAACAATTAAAAACAAGTATCCACTACCACTCATCCAAGAATTAATTGACAAGGTCAAGGGTGCTCAGTTCTTTACAAAGCTTGATATACAATGGGGTTATAATAGTATTAGGATCAAGGAGAGGGATGAATGAAAAGCAGCTTTTAGGACAAATAGAGGATTATTTGAACCCCTAGTCATATACTTTGGGCTATGCAACTCTCCTGCAACATTCCAACTAATAATGGACTCCCTCTTTCAAGATCTTATCAACAAAGGGGAAATCGTGATCTACATGAATGATATCTTAATCTTTTCAAAGACCTTAAGTGAACACAAGTCAATTATAAAAGATGTACTCAAAATCCTTAAAAACAACAAACTATCAATCTAAACAAAAAAGTGCAGATTTCACCAAACCAAAGTTGACTATCTGGGAGTCATCATCTCAAAAGACAGTATAGAGGTTGATCCAACAAAGGTGAAAGGAGTTGCTGAGTGACCCAAACCAAAAGACAAATATGAAGTCTGACAATTTTTGGGATTCTGTAACTTCTACTGGAGATTTATTAAGGGATTTACTAGAGTTTCTAAGCCATTGACAGAATTGACAGGAAAAAGAGAGTGGAGGTGGAGTGATAAAGAGAAAGGGGCATTCAGAAAACCAAAAGATTTAATTTCAATAACCCCAGTACTTGTAATCTCCAACACAAACCAAAGATTCCAAATAGAAGTTGATGCCTCAGGCTATACCATAGAAGGGGTACTATCTCAGCACCAACCAGATGGATCATAGAGGCCAGTCTCATATTTATCTCAGTCATTAAGTGAGACAGGAAGAAACTACAAGGTCTACAACAGAGAACTGTTAGCAGTCATGATAGGACTCAGACATTAGAGGTCATACCTCTTAGGCAGTGACAAATTCAACATTTGGACTGACCACAAAAACCTTGCATATTTCTGAAAACCCCAAAAGTTGAACCATTGTCAGGTGAGGTGACTATCAGAACTCCAAGACTATGACTTTGAATTAATTCACAAACCAGGGAATGCAATAAAGAAGATTGATGTACTATCACAAAGACCTGATTATGATTTGGGAAAGGGGGACAATAAGGAGAGGATAGTATTGAAAGAAGAAAGGTTTAGAGAGTTGAGGATTGAAGAGAAGGGAGAATTTGAGAGAGAAATTGAAGAAGCAGAAGAGTTCATGGAGGAAGAAGCAGTGAATGAGGAAAGAGAAGGATGGAAGAAGAAAGGCAGAATCCTCATATGGAAAGAGTGAATATATATGTCAGACTCAATGACCCTACAAGAAGAAATTATGAGCTAATACTATGACCATAAGTTAGAAGGACACCCAGATTATACAAAAACCCATAAACTAATCATGAGAAACTATTGGTGGCCCAGAATGATGAGTGATATAAAAAGATATGTTAGTGGTTGTAAAAAGTGTCAAGTCACAAAACCTGACCATCAACAAAAATGAACTCAGCTCCATCCCAACAAAGTCCCTTCGTATCTCTGGAAGATTGTTAGTGTAGACTTGGTAGGACCACTATTCTCTCCACAGAGTTCAACGGAGTACTAGTAACAGTAGATTGCCTGTCAAAGATGGCCTACTACATCCCTATTAATATGGAAATATCATCACAAGAAATAGCTAAGGTACTATAGAATTGAGTCTTCAAAGATGTTGGCCTACCAAAAAAAATCATAAGCGATTGAGGTCCACAGTTTGTGTTGAATTTTGCAAAAGAATTATATGTAAGACTGGGTATTGAACAAAATCCTTCAACAGTCTACCATCCACAAACTGATGGTCAGACAGAATGAACCAATCAAGAAATAGAACAATACCTTAGACTTTACAGTAGTTTCTGTCAGGATGACTGGACAGAATGGCTATCACTAGCTGAATTCTCCTATAATAATCATGTACACTCCAGCACTGGCAAATCACCATTCCTTGTTAACATGGGTAAATACCCAAACACAGGTCAGGAAGTCCAAAGACCAGAGTCAAAGGTTCCAGCAGTTGATGAGTTCATAGATTGGATGGAATCACTAAAAAAAGAAGTGAGGACGGTACTAAGAAAGACAAACAAAACTATGAAGAAGTGATTTAACATTAAAAGGGGTGAAGAATAGCACTTCAAAGTTAGGGACCTAGTATGGATTGATATAGCTCGATACAACAATGGACGATTTACCCAGAAACTATACTTTAAATGAGCAGGTCCATTTCCTATTCTTTGAAAGGTGGGGGAAGCTGCCTATGAGCTCCAAATTCCAAAGACATGGAAAAATATACATTCCATCATCCACAAAGAAAAGCTAAAACTGTATATGAAAGAATACTGAAAGAATATAACTCAGTCATTTGAAGTTGCATGAGAACTGAGGGTACATTCTGGAGACTTGAAGTATAAGTAGGGCTCTTGTTACAGCTGCTATTCTTAGATGAAATGGAATGATGATAGTGTCAATATAAGAATGAAAATGTGATGTCCATTCCATGCTACTATCATGGAAGCGTAGTTTGCATTTCTAACAGTATATTCTCTCAACCTTTGAACAACAGTCAGAGAAGTCAAGTACCAATCTAACTCCAACCTCTGGATCTGAAAGAATACAAGAAGTGGAACAAATTTTTGATTCTCGATGGAGAGAGGAATAGTTACAATACCTGATTAAATGGCATAGATAACCCCTCAAAGAGATGACCTGGGAAGATTGATCAAATGTCATGCAAGGAGCCTCTCAGATTTGCCATGAATATCATCAGAAACACCCAGATGCACCTCAAATACCAATAATAAGAATACCTGTATAGCCAGTTAACAGAGTCATGAAGATGCAATCTTAGGAAGGGGGTAATATAACAGTTTTGACATAACTGTCTCCTATATGACACATGTTTGTATATGTATATATGATATGCCCTTGCAGTATAGTTCTTTAATCTCAACCTGGTTCAATATATCTTGAAATTTCTATTACTGAGTTTAAGATCGTAACAGCATGCAGATAGCCAATCAATATGGACTAACACCAGAAAATTACGCTGATAACCTGAAGAACCTGTCAAATACACACTATTCTTCATTCTATTGTTATCTATGAACATTCATGAAATGACAGTAGGATGAGATATTGGGATGGATTCATTGATCTTAGTTGGGTAGTAAATGACTATGTGAAGGTCAAGGATGTTGAGAACACAAAGTCACAGAATGGTTTGACTTGGAATACTCTTATTCCATTGCAAACCAGTGAGTACAAAATGATAAACTATCAACTTTATATACTAAGAAAAGGAAATACTTTAGAAGATTCCTGAACCTTCAACTCGGTCAATGACATTGACTCAATATCCCAACAAAGGATGCCTTGTAATCCACTGTTACAGGGTGAAATCTAAATTATGGAAAGAGTTAGGACTAGAGTTCATGAGAGAATCAGCAATGCTCTCAAGAATAGATAGTGCAGGTAATGTTGGAATAGATTAAAGTGTATATCAGAATCCTAGGATCCAGATAAGAAGGCTGGATCCTAAGGAAGAGGATACACAGTATTTATACTAAGAGTAATGCAGACACATATCTATAGAGTAGACAATGAGATATCAACAACAACCTACTTACAATGACCCTATTTAGACAATATAAAAGACAAGTCAAATGATTCTTAACAAATACAACAACTTGCTGCCTAGACAACCTTGTTTCGACAGATGCATTGAAAGCCATATTCTCACCTCGAATAGGAGATAATTCATCTTGATGATGTTGGATTTTGGACTTCATGCGAGCCTGTGCGACGCTAGCTATATAAATAGTGCATCTATGATCTCTCATCGTGGTATCGCTTCCTCGCAGACTCAAACACGGTTTGTAGAAATTCCCATAATAGGATTTTTGTTGCTTGTTATTTGTGGAAGGTGTGTGAAAATGGCAGCAAGAACATTGTAAGGTGTACCTCATTTCTACTGTGGGATTCTCTGGGAACAAGTGATGTACTTATGGATTGACAGCTGATTGCTTGCTATGCCAAGAGTGACTCAAGCTCTCATTGCAGTTGGGTTATGGCCGAAACAGCTCCGGATATCTACCAGCCTAGTAGGATTGTTTGAGGACCTTTCTCCCATGGAAAGACTATCGATGATCCCAAAGCCTTTTTTTAAATTTAGTAGTCTGACTTTAGCCTGTGTAGGGCTGACTTCAGGTACCCCTAGACAGTCCAAGAATTTGTGATAAACTCAGTCAACGTCTCATAGGGAATCATCGTACGGAGAATGCTCGGGGCTGTAGGGTGACGTCACAACTGGCTTTCCACACTCACGCCTCTGCAGTACGGTATTGAGATACCAATTCACAACCAAAGGTATGTGCTTATTTCCCTCGCCGATATTCTTCCGTGCTGACCTAATACCAATGAAATTGCTCAAAAGCGACATGCAGCGAAGAAATCTTTCAGTCTGAGTGACAATGCTTATCCTCTCTCGCGTTGTAGTACCTGTGGCTAGTCTATTCACATCCACACACGGAAAAATTCTATATGCTGGCGTGAATGAAGTATGGCATATCTGATTTCAGGTACAGTTATTGACTATCCCCGTGTTCAGTCTGGGGGAGAGTTTGGTGTCTTTTCTCCAAACAATCCCGGGTTTGGCCTTCCTGGACGTTTCAGCATTGATTACGCGTTCATAAACAAGGTTTATACGAACCTAATTGGCCAGCGATTGATGATAAGATACTATCGCGCAGAGCACTGTTGACATCTTTGTTGATCAAGAGAAAATCAATTTCTTCCGAGTAACGTTCCTCATGGAACGTATGTGTCCCTTGGGTCTGGGATTGGGTGGTCAATTTAATGAAACAGTAAAACACCAATCTGTCTCTCATTTACTCTGAGCTAACCTAGCTTATTGTTAGTATTTCAGCGAATTCTCCGACGCAATTAACTATATAACATTTAATAAAGGAGCATATGCCTTGCTTGACCCGCATAACTATATGCGTTACGGGTAAACTTATATTGGGATCCAGAATCCCTTTCATCTCACTATGCATTTACAGAGACCCATCAAGTCAACCTTTTTCTGGACCAGTAAGTGATGCGCTTCGCATGCTTGAATAAAGACCTCATGGTTGCTGTGTCAGATCATAGGCGATACATCAGACTCCAACGCTGCAACTACAGCCCAATTTCAAGCGTTCTGGCAAGAGCTTGCTCGACGTTTTGTGGACAACCCAAAAGTAGTCTTCGGTATTAACAACGAACCACACACCATGGTAGCGTAGTTGTATTTCCTCAAGAATATGTTTTGATGCACCAGGCAACGGTCAACAGCCTACAGATTTAATTCTCAAAAATGATCAGGCCGCAATTGATGGCATTCGAGCTGCTGGTGCGACGCAACTCATACTTGCACCAGGAAACGGCTTTACGGGGGGACACTCATGGACCCAAGTCACAGGAAATGGAGCAGCTCCATCTAGCGATTTCATGAATCAGCTGGTTGATCCTTTAGAGAACACTGCAATCGACATACATGAGGTGAGGATTATTTTGACCATATGGCAATTGATTTGAGATTAGACCTTGCATAGTACCTTGGTATGTATTTGACGATCTCTCCCGCGGTTAGCCTGGCTTATAGCTCATCAGACGTGGACTTTTCTGGTAGTCATGACGAATGTACCCAACCTGGTTTCTCTAACCTGGCAGCTCTCACTCAGTGGCTCCAAGAAAACAATTTGAAGTCCGTTTCTAACTTCAATATCAAAGAGAAAATTCACGCGATGATGTTTGATTTAGGGCTATGATCACCGAGTTTGGTGGGGGAGGCAACACAGGATGCTTGCAAGCCGTCTCTGATCTCATTCAATACATGGCTGATAATGATGTTTACATTGGCTGGTCGATATGGGCAGCAGGTCCTAGTAAGTATCTTCTTGACCTCCGAGTAAATAAAATCACGATGGGGACAGTTTGGGGAACTGCTTCTCCCTGCTGCGGCGCTGACAATGGAAGTCTTGAACCAGGCCAAGAAAATGACCTAGGAGGACCCAAGTATATTGACATCATCCTCGTGCAACTATGGCTTCTAACAATACTTCTATTAGCGCTTTCCAAACTGTCTGGACACAGGCGGTGAGGCCTAACATACCTAATGGTACGCTTATTAGACTGCTAGATGGATTTTGATCAATATTCCTTTCCTTCAGATCTAAAGACGAACGGTACCTCAGGATTATCATCATAGGATTTTTTTGAGTAAGATTGTTTTACTTTTTTATGAATTCCAAAGCAAATGTTGGGATATGATTTTCTCTATGCGCCGAATAAATTTGCTTGGATCCATTCTGAAAGCGAATCGTACTTGAAAATTTCCTTTGCATTTGTACACTACACTGAGAACTCGGATTGTGACTGATAGTCCGCTTCTGTTGAAATTGTAATTCATTGTCCGCAGAACAAGTGTCTGGTGTGGTGACTGATTTTCAAAGACTGTTACTCTCTGGGAGTCGTTCAGTCCTTGAGTGGATAGCGACAGTAGCGCTGTACCCTGTGTTATGCTGCTCATGATTACTCGATACCTGAACCAACACAACGTCCGCAAATGCTTGAAGAGCTTTAACTCTAGCGTTCTTGAGAGGACACGTGTATGGAGAACCTGCAAGGATTGACGTCATCAAATTTCATTTGCCTACTTCCTGCAGTTCTCCGGGGTAACATGTGATGTCTATTTGGGAAAGATGTGCACATATTGGCACATCAAACGGGCACCAAATAGATTGTACCAGGTATATATAGGAAAATTCATGAATAATTTATTTGGCATGATGTATAAGCATTAGATTTCTACAACCAGTTGGTTCTGCTCACCCAGTGCTGCAAGCATGTGAATACAGGTTGGGTAATATCAACCAGGCATTCAATAATATTTTCAACCTGATTAGCATTCAATCAACACTCAGACATCACAGTATAGCATAGACAATTGAGGTAGAATGGAACAAAAAGTTACTATAAGTATGTAAAACTCTCCATGCCTCAGGTAACTATTAATGTAATGTTTGCTAGTAGAATGTAGATGGAACAAGTGGAGCCATGTCATAGAATGTAATGTGTCAGTCCATGTTGGCATTCCCCCTGGTCTGACACATTGGATTAATCCAAGTCAGATGACTATCTTCTGAAAGATATTGTGAGGTAGGGATTTAGTGAATAAACCAGTGATGTAAGGAATCAAACTTAGACTGAGTTAGCCTTGGGTTAAATCCCACTGTATGTCAGAGAACTTGTTAGAGTTTCTAATATTTGATTTACATTACTTATGCACAAGTTCTATTTGTATGTCCTTTCATGCATCTCTTTTGAGTCATTGTTCTTGACTTGGTAACTTCTTCCCACATATCTGAAAAATAAAAGAAAAAAAAAGAAAAGAAAAAGGAAATTAGATATTACTTAGAGAAAGTGGTAATTCATGACACCACCCTGTAAGGGGACAAATCCAAGGTTATACACTGGTAAGCTGGGTTTATTATCTAGTTCCTGTACTGCATAGTATTTATCTATTACTCCTTCCTCTTAGTCTAGTATTTGTCTTGTGTAATTTCCTTTTAACTATATTAGAACATGTAGTATTGTCAGGTTGTGTTCATGTGACTGCCCATGGACTATCTCTTGTAGTATGTATAGAAGCCTGTATTAGAATGTTCTCTTACTTAGATATTACACTTACTTCTGAGACTATCTATTAGTATCTTGGATATGATGTCCAGCTCTTGTTAAGCTTTGCCCCTTATACATTCCTCTTTCAAGGGTTCTTTAATGCAGTATAAATAAATATGTATGCAGGGAGTGAGGGAAAGGAAGAAAGACCTTAATTATTCTATGTATATTCCCTATTTTATATATCTAAGTATCTTAGAAACTGTTCCAAGAAATGATGTTTCCATAACATCTCAGTGTCATCCCATAACTGATATCATTCTGCGACACTCCTACTCAACAAGATGTTTAGAAAAATGACCATACAAGTTAACCTGTCTGGAATCTATCACAAATGGTTACTTACCTGTTTAGGATTGATTGAGTTAGAAGTTCTTAAGAGCTTGGTAGCAAGGTAGAATAAGCAACAAAAGATGTTGTTAAGTCTGAGGTCTAATCCTCAGACTATGAAGCCTTATATACATGAAAGGATGGTCTGTGCACCTAAACAGAGCATCACATGTTCTACTGCCTATTGTTCTACATATGGTAGTTCTTTTGTGTCTGAAATAGAGATAACTTAATCATAAAAGGAGCAGTCCTTGTTTGTGTTCAAGGATTGATGTGTATCTATAGGTAATAGATCAGTATTGTAAGAGCTTAGTCCTTGGTGAGCGACCTCAGGCTTAACTCCACTCTAAGTCAGAGTTGACAAAGAGAACTCGTTAGAGCTCTTGTTAATTTGGCGTACACTACTTATACACGTTTGACTAT